>FWWL01009870.1_pt1 | contig 11315 bp, 8 predicted proteins | sample 2228331 | NCBI WGS metagenome assembly FWWL01 (sample SAMEA103939775, study PRJEB20133) | metagenome
CTTCCCTCCTGCTACCGGTTGCAAATTTCCCTTGACATGTCTGTAGAGACAAAGTATATTGGAGTTATCAAGGTCATTCCTGAAAAGAATACATTCCCCGCCCTGCCTGACACGCACATTGATCCCTCCTCACCCTTGCCTGCGGGGTTTTCGTCTGTCGTCCCAGTCTGATGTCTCTGTGCCAGCTCGTTGGTGAGCTACGGATAGTGATGGATCGTTCATTGTCGAACGGAGAACAAGCCATGGAAATCAGTCGGGAGAAGCTCTTGTGGGCGTATGAGCGCATGCGTCTCATCCGCGAGTTTGAAGATCGGCTGCATGCCGATTTCGCTGCCGGAAAAATCCCTGGGTTCGTCCACTTGTACGCTGGTGAAGAAGCGGTTGCGACCGGTCTTTGCGCTCACCTGCGCGATGATGACTTTATCACCAGCACCCACCGCGGCCATGGTCACTGTATCGCCAAAGGAGTCGATTTGCGTGAGATGATGGCCGAGATCTACGGCAAAGCGACCGGCGCATGCAAAGGCAAAGGCGGATCGATGCATATCGCTGATGTTAACAAGGGAATGCTCGGCGCGAATGGTATCGTCGGCGGCGGGCCGCCGCTGGCCTGTGGCGCCGGTTTGACGGCAAAGCTCAAGGGAACCGATCAGGTAACCGTTTGCTTCTTCGGAGATGGCGCTTCAAATCAAGGGACGACCTTCGAGGGTCTGAATCTGGCCGGTATCTGGAAGCTCCCGGTCATTTTTGTCTGCGAGAACAATGGCTACGCCGAGACGACATCGCCGCGCTACTCAGTCTCCGGGCAGGATATTGCTGCGCGCGCGCGCGGTTTCGGCATGCCGAGTATCGCCATCGATGGACTCGACTTCTTTGCGGTTTATGAAGCCGCCGGCGAGGCGATTGCCCGCGCGCGGCGCGGTGAAGGCCCCTCCTTTATCGAGGCGCAGACCTATCGTTATTACGGCCACTTTGAAGGTGACTCGATACGTTACCGCACCCGCGAAGAGGAAGAGCATTATCGTTCGCTCGATTGCCTCTACCGCTTCCGCCAGACCGTCACAGCGCAGGGTTTGCTCACCGCAGCCGAACTCGACGAGATCGATGCGCGCGCGCGCGCCGCGATCGATGAAGCAGTGCAGTTCGCTGCTGAAAGTCCAATGCCCGATCCGGCTGAGTTGCTGACCGATGTCTATGTTTCTTACCCGCAGGCTGGCCTCTGGCCGTTTCAAGAGTCGGCAGTGCCGGTATATCGCTAGTCGCTGATGCACACGATCGGCGGACGCTTCAAGCTGCTCCGCTGCTACTCAATGATGAGGTGACACCATGACAACAATGGTTGAAGAGGCGGTACGCACGTTGAGCTATCGTGAAGCGATTAACGAAGCGTTGCGTTTGGAAATGCGGCGCGACCCGACGGTCATTTTGATGGGCGAGGATGTAACCGGCGCGTCCCACAGCGAAGATGAGAGTCATCTCGATGCCTGGGGCGGCGTGCTCGGCGTCACGAAGGGATTAGTGCATGAGTTTGGCCGTCAGCGGGTGCGTGATACTCCGATCACCGAGTCGGGTTTCGTTGGCGCCGGAGTTGGCGCGGCAGCGACCGGTCTGCGACCGGTGGTTGAGCTGATGTTTATCGGCTTTATGGGTGTTTGTCTCGATCAGATTGTCAATCAGGCCGCCAAGATTCGCTACATGTTCGGCGGCAAGGCGCGGATCCCGCTGGTTATTCGCACCATGATCGGGGCCGGATTCCGCGCTGCGGCCCAGCATTCCGACTCAATCTATTCAACCTTTGTCCACTTCCCCGGCCTGAAAGTTGTTGCGCCAGCAACTCCCGCCGATGCCAAGGGTTTGCTGGCAGCGGCCATTCGTGACGATGATCCGGTGATCTTCTGCGAGCATAAGCTGCTCTACGACATGAAAGGGCCGGTGCCGGAAGGCGAGTATGTTATTCCGCTCGGTCAGGCTGAGATCAAGCGTGCAGGCGAGGATGTGACAATCGTCGCCGTTTCGCGCATGGTGTTGCATGCGCTGGAAGCGGCTGAACGTCTCGCGCAACAGGGAGTGAGCGCCGAGGTTGTCGATCTACGCTCGCTCTCGCCGCTGGACGAGACAACAGTGCTCGAGTCGATCCGCAAGACCGGGCGGCTGGTCGTGGTTGACGAGGATAATCCACGCTGTAGTGTGGCTGGCGACATCGCAACACTGGCGGCAACTCAGGCCCTCGAGTTTCTCAACGCGCCGGTCAGGCTGGTGACGCCGCCGCATACGCCGGTTCCCTTCAGCCCGACGCTGGAGGATGCCTACGTGCCTTCCCCGGATCGGATTGTTGCTGCCGCGCGGGCAACGCTCGGTTAAGGGGGCGTTCTATGCCTACCGAGGTTGTCATGCCCAAGTGGGGCTTGAGCATGCAGGAGGGTAAAATCAACTTCTGGCTCAAGCGTGAGGGTGATCCGGTACACAAGGGCGAGCCGATAGCTGAGGTCGAGACTGAGAAGATCACCAACGTGGTTGAAGCGCCGGCCACTGGTATTCTGGCGCGGCTCTGCTACCCTGAAGACAGTGTTGTGGCCGTGACAAAGGTGATTGCTTATATCGCTGCGCCTGGCGAGAGTCTGGCCGAAGTGACAACCAACGGCGCGACCGAAACAACGGCGGTTACCGCAGCAGCGGTGGTTACCCCAGCGCCGCCGCCATCACCGCCGCGCGCCGGAGTGGTACGGGCGATGCCGGCAGCGCGGAAACTGGCTCAGGAGCATGGGATCGATCTCGGCGCCGTGACCGGCAGCGGCCCTGGCGGCGCTATTGTCAAAGAGGATGTGGAGCGCGCCATTGCCGCGCGCGCCTCCGCGATCTTGCCGGTGCAGCGGGTGCAGTTCTACAGCGATGGTTATCGTCTCGACGGCCTGCTCTATACACCGCGCGATTTGCCCGCCGGTGAACGGCGACCAGGGCTGGTCTTACTGGTGGGGTACACCTACCTCAAGACGATGGTGATGCCCGACATTGCTAAGGCACTGAATGCTGCCGGTTATCCGGCTCTGGTCTTCGATTATCGCGGATTCGGTGAAAGTGAAGGGCCGCGTGGGCGATTGATGCCGATGGAGCAGGTCGCCGATGCGCGGGCTGCGCTGACCTTTCTGGCCGATCAACCGATGGTTGATCCGCAGCGATTGGCGGTGGTCGGCATCAGTCTGGGAGGCTCGCATGCGCTGACTGTGGCCGCGCTCGACGAGCGGGTGCGCGCGGCAGTAGCGATTGAACCGCCGGGCGATGGCGCGCGCTGGTTACGCAGTCTGCGTCGTCAGTGGGAATGGGCGCAGTTTCTCGATCGTCTCGCCGCGGATCGTCGCCAGCGCGTCCACGTGGGCAGGTCAGAGCAGGTCGATCCGTTTGAGATCGTCCTTCCTGATCCCGAATCGCGCGCGTTTCTTGACCAGGTATGCGCCGAATTTCCGCAAATGAAGGTGGAATTGTCGTTAGCAAGCGCTGAGGCGCTGATCGAATACGCTCCCGAAGCGCTGGTCGATCGGATAGCGCCGCGGCCACTGCTCGTCATCCATGGTGACGCCGATCAGCTTGTGCCACTGGAAGAAGCGCAGGCGATTGCCGCCCGCGCCGGCGCTTCCTGTCGACTGGAGGTTGTGCCAGGGATAAGCCACTTCAACTGGGTGATGCCGGGTAGTCCGGGATTTGCGCAGGTGACCGGCTCGATTGTTTCGTTCCTGCAAACGGCGTTGCCGGTGATGGTCTGAACGAAGAAGGTCAACACAGAATGGGGCGCGGGGCTGGCTGGCCCCGCGATATTTGTCAATGATAACCGTCGGGATAATCGCCAATCCGGCTTCAGGAAAAGATATTCGACGCCTGGTCGCGCATGGGTCGGTCTTCGACAACGAAGAGAAGGTCAGCATCGTTCGCCGGGTTCTGCTCGGTCTGGAAGCGACAGGCGTACAACGGGTCTGGATCATGCCTGATCGGTTTGGCATCGGGTTGAAAGCGCTTGACAACCTGCCGGTGCGCATCGAAGCATCCCTGCTCGAGATGCCAGCGTGGTTCAATCCTGAAGACACGTTACGGGCAGCGCGCCTGCTGGCTACCCGTAACGTCGGTTGTATCGTGACGCTGGGAGGTGATGGCACCAATCGTTTGGTTGCGAAAGGCTGCGGAGATGTGCCGTTGATGCCGATCTCAACTGGAACGAATAATGTCTTTCCCTTGATGATCGAAGCGACGACTGCTGGTCTGGCTGCGGGTCTGGTAGCCCGTGGCTGCGCCGCAGCAGCCGTAACACGCGCGCCGCGCATCGATGTCTTTCGTCTTGCGGATGATCATCGTCAACAGGACGTGCCTGAAGGCAGGGAACCTGATGATTGTGCGCTGGTCGATGCTGCTGTCTACGATGAGCGGTTCGTTGCCGCGCGCGCGATTTGGGACAGCAGCCGGATCAGTGATCTGGTCTTGACGCGCGCAGAACCGGGCAACATTGGATTGTCGGCAATTGGCGCGAGTCTGCTTGCTGGTCAGTATCCGCCCGGTCACGGCATCTACCTTCGGCTTGACGCTGCCGGCATTCCCGTGCGCGCGCCGGTCGCGCCGGGCTTGATGCAAACCGTGTATGTCGCTGAGCATCGAGTGTTGAAGCCGGGTGATGTGGTGCGCGTGCGGCGTCAGCGGCCAGCCGTGCTGGCCTTCGATGGTGAGCGTGAGCTGGAACTCCGCGCGGGCGAAACTGCTCTTCTTCGTGTTCACCCGCATGGCCCGCGCGTGGTTGATCCCCGGCAGGCAATTGCGCTGGCAGCCAGGGCTGGCTGGTTTCGCAGTGATGCCGGTTAATGATATCACCGCCCGCAATTGATCACGGTCGCATTCCTGGTGCGTTGCGCTGCGCCTGCGCTGCTACTTGCGCAATTCCTGCGCGCGCCGAATATCGTCGGCGAAGAACCAGATGTTGGGGTTTCTGGGGAGATAGACGATTTGAGTCGCGCTGCCTTCCTGCAACCGGTGGAACTCGCTGGGCAAGATCCGTTTCGTGACCTCGTAGCGCTGACCGGTCAGGTCGTGGAAGCCAATGCGCACGTAGTGACGGCCAAATTTGCCCTTAACGGCGGCTTCGGTATGGATTCCGTTCGCGAGCGCTTCGGTAAAATTGCGCATGCCTTGCAGATATGAGAGGCTGATGATCCCCACGACAGCCAACCCGAAGAGGCAGAATAACCCAACGATCAGGAGTTCTCCTGGCATGGCGGTGTTCCTTACTGTGGGAAAAGAGTGTATAGCTGTCATCTTACGCATGCAGGTTGTGATTGTCAAAACGTGACGGCATTAGCGCGCGGGTGACGGATGGCGTTGATGCTGGCGTGTCTCTGGATGTGCGGGCAGCAGACCCGCACCCATGCTACACCCCGCAGCGCGCATGAATAGAGGGGCGAACCATCGTTCGCCCCTATGAGGATGATCCGGTGTCAGGCGCAGGCTTGCGGGCAACGCATCGCCTGCTGATTCAGGCGCCGACTACAACCGCTCGAAGATGCCGGCTGCGCCCATTCCGCCGCCGATGCACATCGTCACCATGCCGTACCGTTCGCCGCGACGCTCGAGTTCGTCGAGAATCTGCACGGTCAGTTTGGCGCCGGTGCAACCGAGCGGGTGGCCGAGCGCAATCGCGCCGCCGTTGACGTTAACCCGCTCTTCGTCAAGATCGAGCTGGCGAATGACGGCAATAGCCTGCGCGGCAAAGGCCTCGTTTAACTCGATCAGGTCGATGTCGTTCAGGCTCAGACCGGCCTGCTTCAGCGCCTTGGGAATGGCGACGACTGGCCCGATTCCCATCACCTCTGGCTCGACGCCGCCTACTGCGAAGCTGACGAAGCGCGCGCGCGGCTTCAGGCCGAGTTCGGCGGCGCGTTCGGCGCTCACCACGACGACGGCGGCGGCGCCATCGCTCATCTGCGACGAATTGCCGGCGGTCACCGTGCCATTGGCGGCAAATGCCGGCTTCAATTTGGCCAGCGCTTCAGCGGATGTGTCGGCGCGCGGGCCTTCGTCGCGGTCGAAGATAGACACTCGTCGCTGCGGTCGCCCATCTGCGCCGGGTTCGACCAGCTCGACCTCAACCGGCACGATGCCCCGGTCGAACAGGCCGGCGGTCTGCGCCGCCAGCGCGCGCTGATGCGAGCGCAGGGCGAAGGCGTCTTGATCGGCGCGACTGACCTCGAAGCGACGCGCCACGTTTTCGGCGGTCAATCCCATGCTCAGGTAGACTGCCGGATCGTGTTGCGATAGATAGGGGTTGGGTGAGAACTTATTGCCGCTCATCGGCACCATGCTCATGCTTTCAGTGCCGCCAGCCACAATCACCTCGTTCTGGCCAGCCATAATCTGATACGCAGCCATGGCAATCGTTTGCAGTCCCGACGCGCAGAACCGATTGACGGTCACCCCGCAGACGCTGTCGGGTAGGCCGGCGCGCTGGGCGGCGACGCGAGCCACATTCAGGCCCTGCTCGCCTTCGGGCATGGCGCACCCCAAAATCACATCTTCGACCAGCGCCGGATCGATGCCGGCCCGCTCAATTGCCGCCTTGATCACGATGGCGGCCAGATCATCAGGACGAACGGTGCGCAGAGCGCCCCGGCCAGCTTTGCCGACTGCGGTGCGCGCTCCTGATACAATCACTGCCTCACGCATTGCAAAACTCCTTTGTTTGATCGTGAGCGATCGTCTCGTTGTGTGCTGATACCGGTCAGGCGCATCGTCCAACCGGTCTGATGGGAACGATGCGCCATTCTGGCGATTTGGCGGCTTAGTTCCGCAGCGGCTTGCCGTGCTCGAGCATGTGACGGGCGCGCGCCTGCGTGCGCTCGTCCTTCAGCAATTCGATCACGGTCATGCGCTCAAGGTTGTGCATGTAGACATCATCGACCCATTGCGGACTGCTTAGCTCGCCGCCGCACAGCACGTAAGCCAGTTTTTCGGCCAGCACGGCGTCGTAGGGGCTGGCAAAGCCGCCTTCGCGCATCTGGTAGATGGCGATCCGCGCTGCCGCCAGTCCATCGCGACCGAGCGCATAGCACGGTTTGGCGCTGATCTGCGGCGTGTAGCCGTCAGCCACCAGGCGCAACACCTCGCGCTTGGCTTCGCCGATCAGGTAATCCGGGTTGAAGACGATCCGATCCGTCGGACGCAGCAGGCCCAGCTCTTTGGCTTCGTGGGCGCTGGTTGCCACCTTTGCCAGGGCAATCGTCTCGAACACCTGCTGGAAGGCTTTGAGCGGGTCGTTGCCGCTGCGCGCCGCCGCGGCGATGATCCGCCGATTCATTTCGGTGCAGCCGCCCCAGGCCGGAATCACGCCCACGCCAAACTCGACAAAACCCATGTAGGTCTCGGCGGCGGCAACCGATGCAGCGGTGTGCATCGATAGTTCAACTCCGCCGCCCAGCGTCTGCCCAAATGGCGCGCTCACGATCGGTTTGGCGCTATCGCGCATACGGCGGAAGACCTGCTGCACCAGCGCGGCGTATTCATCGATATCGTCCCAGGCGCCAGCCATCACCGCCGCGCCGACATCGTTCAGATCAAGGCCAGCCGAGAAGCGCGCGCCCTGATTGCCGATCACCATGCCAACCCATCGGTCATGCTCCAGCTCGTCGAGCGCGGCGATCAACATCTCGACCACGCGACCGCTGATCGTATTGGCTTTCGAGTGCAGCTCGAAGCAGAGCACGCCGTCGCCCAGATCGATCACGCTCGCGCTCTCATTGCCATGCACTTCGCGTCCGGCGGCCTTCAGCGCGGTTAGATCGATTGCGCGCGGGTCGCGAGCGAGCGGTTCGAGTCGACCTGTCGCAACGTTGTAAGCTGCTGGCGCGCCATCAACCTCACCGTAGAAGCGCCCATCAGCCGCGATCAGGTGATCAACCCAGGCCGGCAACGTCTCGCCGAAGGCGCGCAGACGGGCTGCTGTCTCGGCGATGCCCAGCGCCTGCCACAACTGGAATGGCCCCTGCTCGTGGGCAAAGCCCCAGCGCAGCGCGTTATCAACATCGGCTACGCTGTCGGCGATTTCCGGCAACCGACGCGCGGCATAAGCCATCATCGGATAGACCGCCGCTTCCACCAGGCGGGCGCCTCGATCGCCCTCAGCGGCGCGGCTCAGAAGGAAGCGGACGCGATCGGGCAGCGCTTTGATCTTGCGCGCCGCGCTGATCAGTTCATCAACGGCGGCTGTACCCTGGGGCGGGACATAATCAAGCGTTGTTAAATCGAGCGGCCAGAATTCACGTTTGTCATTTTGCCGCATCTCTTTGTAGAAGCCCTGCCCGACCTTTTTGCCAAGCCTGCCGGCGCTCACCAGCCGCTGGGTCAGATCGTTCCGGCGATAGACCTCGCGACTTTCATCATCGGGAATGGCATCGTACAGGTTGGCCGCGACGTAAGCCATCACGTCGATTCCCACCTGATCGAGCAGGCGGAAACTGGCGGTGTTGGGGCGCCCGATCAGCGGACCAGTCAGCGCATCGACCTCTTCGACGGTGTAGCCATGATCGAGGGCGAAGTTGATCAGCACCTGTCCGGCGTAGACGAAGATGCGATTGCCGATAAAATTGGGTCGATCCTTGCAGATCACCACGCCCTTGCCCAGCCGCTCTTCGGCAAACCGGCGGAACGCGGCAACGACCGTCGGATCGGCGTCATCGCCGGGGATGATTTCGAGCAGCCGCAGATAGCGTGGAGGGTTGAAGAAGTGGCTGCCAAAGAAATGGCGACGGAAGGCTTCGCTGCGTCCGGCGGCGATCACGCTGATTGGAATGCCTGAGGTATTGGTGGTGACAATTGCGGTCGGCTTGCGCACCTCTTCCAGCCGGGCCATTAAGGCCTGCTTGGGGCCGATCTGCTCGACGATTGCCTCGACGATCCAGTCACACTCGGCCAGACGATGGAAATCGTCGGTCGTGTTGCCGAGGGTGATCAATTCAGCGCTGCGCTCGCTGTACAGATTCGCCGGGCGCGCCTTGCGCATGCGCTCGAATCCCTGCTGCACGATCCGGTTACGCACCTGGGGATGGTCGAGTGTCAATCCCTTCGCTTCCTCTTCAGGAGTAAGCGCCGAGGGTGGCACGTCGAGCAACAGCACCGGAATGCCGGTACCGGCCACCAGGGCGGCGATTGCGGCGCCCATCGTGCCGGCGCCAATGACACCAACCCGCTTGATCTGATAGGCCATTGGGTCCTCCTTGACCATGTCTCTCCACATTGCGGACAATGCTGCGTCTGTTGAGGTGGTTGTATTGTTGCAACCATTCGTTTAGACGCACTGCGTCATGGATGCCCATATCATACCACACTCTGGCGGGGAAGCGCAAAGGAGAGCAACCAAGTTTTATCAATGAAATCCATTTTGTTGTGAAGGTGAAACGGATGGCGCGGCAGCGAGCACCCGCGTGAGTGCGTTTGGAAGCGGGCCGATCGGATGAGCCAGCCCGGAGATACGCCGACTTAGCCTCGCCCGACTCCCTCTCAAAGCGCAGGAGCGAATGAAGGTAAAGATGTGTTTTAGCTCGTCATCACGCACCCTATCAGGTGATTGATGACGTTCCACTCCACCCCTCAACACGATCGCGAGCTGGTCGCGCTGCCGACTCAGTTGGGCAATCCCCAGCACTAACGAACCGCTTCCATCGACTCCGGCGGTTCGGTCTGGAGCGCGTAGTCGCTGGCCCAGGCCTGAATGCTCTCCCAGTCGCGCAACGCAGCCTGATGCACCGGTTCCGGTCGCCAGAGTTGCTGAATGTAGTCGCGATCGATCTGTTCAGGATGGAGGCTCTTGAACGGCACGACGGTGGTTGTTTCGCCCTTGCCCCATTCCTCTTCAGCACCAGGGCCGAGCGGCAATGCCAGCTCGTGAAAGGAAACCAGATCGGGATGCTGCGCGCGATCGATCAGGCTGTCAGCCCGTTCGCAGACCCGACCGTGATCGAGCAGGGCTGCCAGCAACACATCACTCATGCGCGAACGCACCGACAGTTGCGCCAGGCGCACCAGATCGAGTCGAACGAGCAGTTCGAGGTAACCGCGGATGGCCATGCGGCTGCGATCGTTGCTGCCCCAGCGCAACCCGATGCCGGCAGCGGCAGTCGCCGAGGCATTGCGGCCAAGGCTCCCCGCAACCGTCTGGGCGACCGGGCCGCTGGTTACCGGGTAGAAACGGATATGCTCGCCAAGCGCCCAGTGGCGCACGATTTCTGCGCCGCCCTGACGCTGATGCTTGATTTCGATCTGGTCGATGTGGGCGGTGCGCAGCCGCGCATCGAGTTCGTCGTCGCGCCCGACTTCGATGTGAAAGCCGATGTAGGGGGTGAACCGCTTGCTGCCCACCGGTCGGGCCATGCTCTTGCCGTTGGCGTATTGAAGGGTGATTGCTTCGGTCACGACCTGAACTCGATTGCGGCCAATCATTGCGCTGCTCCTCTTCCTGACACGTAAGGCTTCATTGATGCAGATAGGATAGCACAATTGTTCTGATTTGTAAAGAGGTCTCGGATGCGCGTGGTGACGGTGGTTGGCGCGCTCTTCAGCGCAGCGAGGCATTCACTGCGCTGATCTGCCTTCACAGCAACCCAGGGGAAAATGCGCATAGAACGGTGAGCGATCGCTCATCGAACCACAGAGACACAAACGCGCGAAGCCCGCAACGGTCGCGCTGATGGATTGCATACTCCTTGTCTTTCTCGGCCACCGGTAGACACCCGTACCCCAGCAGCCAGGATCCAACCGAGCGGTAGCCGAAAAAAGCGCTTGCCGAGACGATACCGTCTCGGCAAGCCTGGCATGCCCTATGCTGATTGTGATCTCAGGGCGTCGTCCGCATGATCACTGGCACGAAGATGTGCATGCGCTCAATGGTGATCTGGACAGTCTGGCTGCTGGTGCGGCCTGCGCTGTCAGTCACCGTGATCGTGAAGGTGTAGGAACCCACCTGAGTCACCTGACCTTCCAGACGCCCATCAGCATGCAGGGTGAGACCGGGCGGCAATTGGCCGGTGACCTGATAGGTATAGGATCCGCTGCCGTTTGATGCTGTCAGTTGTGTCTGCACTGCGCTCCCCACCGGAATGGTGGCGGGCAGACTCAGCGTCAGTTGCGGCGCTTCTCCGGGCAGCGGCTGTGGCGTGGCCGTGGCGGTGGGCGCGCTGGTGGCGGTTGCCGTCGGCGCGCTGGTGGCGGTTGCCGTCGGCGCGCTGGTGGCGGTTGCCGTCGGCGCGCTGGTGGCGGTGGGTGTTGGCGTCGGCGCGCTGGTGGCCGTGGCGGTT
>FWWL01009871.1_pt1 | contig 11313 bp, 11 predicted proteins | sample 2228331 | NCBI WGS metagenome assembly FWWL01 (sample SAMEA103939775, study PRJEB20133) | metagenome
ATGACCCATCTCAGAGGGGACGGCACTGTGCTGGCCATGTCAAACCGCAAAAAAATGGGGAAACTCCAGACGGCAAAGGTTTCACGGAGTCATTTGCCGAGGGTTTGGCGAACCTTTAACCCTTCGCGGAGCCCCATTTTGGGGCCGATTCGTTGCCCCCGGGGCTGCCGACGGATATAGTGAAAAGCAGTTGAGAGTGAGAACGGCTTGATATCTCGGACACGTCACTTGGTCCCTTTTTTTATTTGTGGGGAGATTGATCGAAACGGTGTTGATCCTTTTGACAAATGACGACGGGATTTATTCGCCGGGCTTGATGGCCCTTTATGAGGCATTGCAAGATTTAGGCGATGTCTGTGTGGTGGCACCGGCCACCGAGCAAAGCGGTGTGGGCCATTCCATCAGCTATTTGCGACCGTTGATTCTCAAACAGGTATTCCACGGTGACCGCCATTTCGGTTTCGCCGTCGATGGCAGTCCGGCCGACTGCGTCAAGTTGGGTGTCAGTGAACTGTGTCCGCGTCGGCCCGATGTTGTGGTCAGTGGCATTAACATGGGCCTTAATGCTGGGATCGCCGTGCTTTACTCGGGAACGGTGGCCGCCGCGATCGAAGGGGCGTTTTTCGGCATCTTGAGTGTGGCCGTATCCTTGCAGTTTGATGACAATCCGCAGTTTTCGCGGGCTGCTCGGTTGGCGGTGCAGATTATTCAACAAATTCTTGAACGGCGTTCAGATGAGGTACGGCTTTTCAATCTTAACATCCCGACGAAGGCCCTGATGGATGAATCACCTAAAGTGCGAGTGGTTCCCATGGATATTCGCCAGTATGGGGAGAAGTACGAAAAGCGCGTCGATCCTTGGGGAAGAACATATTACTGGGCGACGGGAGAGCCGAGCCCCTCGCCCGAAGACAAAGGGACCGATTTGTCGGTTCTGGCACGAGGAGAGATTGCTCTCACGCCGCTTCATTACGATTTGACAGCGAGGAACGTGCTCTCGAAGATATCAGAGTGGGAGTTCACAATTAAATCTGATAACGTGGTGTCGAACGTGCCGGGTACTCCGTCTTCGGTGGTCGTGCGAACGACGCATCGTTTGCAATCGGTGATACCGTCGAAGGACCAGTGAGGATTCACAAGTCAAGGAGATCGCCATGGGCCGATGTCATCGTAATTGTGCGTTTTTCGGTACCCTTGCCGTTGTAGGTGTTTTGACGTCGTTGTTCTTGGGGTGCTCTCAGGATTCGGCGGATAGTTTTCGGGTCAAACAGACTTCGCCAACCGCGAGCACGCCGCCGGCCCCCCCGCCACCGCCCAGCCCCGCGACTAACCAGCCGCCGGCCCCGGCCAGTGAGCCGCAGCGTCGCCCTGTGGCCATGCCGCCTGGGATTGCACGTCCCGAGGATGTCACATCCGATTTTTCATCGCCAGCCCCGCCACAGCCCTCGGGGGGAATGACGCCTCCCCCACCCACAAGTCCGCAGGCACTTCCGGCCGCCACCCAGGGGCAGTATGTTCGGGCAGATGTAGGGGTTGGACAAAAAGGCCGGACTTTGGAACGGGGATTTATCACCACGCCGGTGCAAGTCTATTTCCGCAGTCAGGAACACATGGCTTTTCGCATCCAGGTCCCCCAGGCCCTTCAGTTGTTCCAAGGAGAACATGGCCGACTGCCCGAATCGCACGAGGAATTTTGGCGGGAGATTATCGAGAAAAATGGCATCCGCCTGCCCAGCCTGCCACCGGGGCATCGATACGTCTATGTTCCGGAAAAAGGAGAACTGATGGTTGAGGTCCCGGCGGGTTCGCCTCCCCCATAATGGTGAATCGATTTGTGGCCAGGGGCATCGTGACAACCGGAACTGGAGTAACGGGGCTGATTTCCTCGAGGCATGGACTTGCCTTGAAAACTGATCGCCTGCAATTAACCTCGATGATGGGGACATTGAGTGTAACCTGAGGTTTTGGGCGGGTTTTCCGGGCTCGAAAGTTTTAATGGCGTCTCATCTTGGTGTGACTAATCTTCGGTTCACCCTTTCTCTCTCCAGCATAACTGCTGTCGTGGCAGCGACGGTAGTTTCGTTTAGTTCCCCTTGCTTAGGGGAGAGTTGGATCTTCCAGCCTTCCTATTTTTCTCATCAGGAAAACGGAGAACGGGTGGCGCAGTATGCCCCACCTATCCCGCCAGTTGCGCCGTATGCCCCAAATTATGTGGTCAGTGGCTATCGGCACAGTAAGAGCACCATCCGGTCGGCGGAAAGTTATGATCATTTACACATCGTGAAAACCTGGGGATTGGGGGCTTACATTCGGCCATATGAAGAGTGGGAGTTTCCTTTCCGCGAAGGGGCAACTCCATTTGGACCATGGGGTAATCCGCAAGGTCCATGGACGCTTCCGTTCCAGTCCTGGATCAACCCATTTGCCCTTGGCCGCCTGCCAAATCCACCCTGGTGGATTTATCCCCCCTATTGGGTCCCGCCACCGCGACGATGAGGGCTCGTCTGTGCCTCCAGGCTCTCCCTGCGTAGCGTAGAACGACACTCACCACGGCAGAGGACAACCACAGTGTCGCCTGTGAAAGTTTTTTCGTCAGTAGCATTTTGAACGAACCTGACGGTTGGCGAAGCCACGTTGCAGCGTGTCCCCCGTTTCGCCCGAAGGCAATCGAAAGGAGACGAGTCTAAGTCGTGTTCCTTTCTTCACATGATCTGAGAAGCTATGGGCGACAACGACCAGAAGCAAGACCAACCGAAACCGCCACCCCCGCCGGCACCGGTTTTGAACCAAGTCATTCTTGCGGTCGTCGCACTGGGGGCCATCCTTTCGCCCATCCTACTCTTGTCCGGTTCGGGACATATTGCAGATGGGGTAGCACGCATCCTTTCGGGGGAGCCGGTCGTTGCTGCACTGGGAATCAAGTCCTCGACGGCTGCTCAGGGAAAACCCGCGGATGTTGGGGGAGGGGATGACTTCGAATTGCAGCCGGTCGATTTTGGCGAGGTCTTCCGATTTGACATTACCCCCGATTGGATTGTGACGCGATGGCCGAGGGTCACGGCGAGTTTGTCGGCGATTCAATTGCAGGGGTATCGTGTTCCATTGGTCACGGGCATTGCCGAAGACGACTTGGCGGGAACGGTAACCTACTATTTCAACGCGTCACGGCAACTTCAGCGGATCACGTTCGAGGGGACGACCGGTACGCCGAACCGACTTCTCGCTTTCTTGACGACGTACTACGGGTTCATATACCGGCCTACCAATAATCCGAGCGTCTATTTGTTCGTTGTGCCCGAGGAAGGCTCGCGTGGCGAAACTCATAGTTACGTGTGGATTCGTCCGGCACCGGTCTTTCAGGCCAACGAGCGGCATCATCGATTCGATGTCTCGCTTGTCATTGAACGTCCTAGTCGGTAAAAAAGCAGGGACACTCCCGTCGAACACGCGACCGCCACTGCATCTGCGGTGGCAGAGTTGGCAGATGTTCGCTTTCTTGGGTCTACTTTCATCGGTCCCGGGATTGCACCTTGGGCAAGCGGCCAGGTTGACGGTGTCAACGCCGTTCGTCGAGATGGATGGTGCCGTCGAAGTCTGATTCTTTCCACACGACGGGACGTTTCATTTCCGGCTCGATTCGCATCCGGACTTCGCCGTTTTGGAATACCCTCACCGTTCCACTCGACTCACTCACGCATACGGCAATGGCCTTGGTCCGGCGGGTGATTGCGGCGGCCGCCCAGTGCCGGGCCCCCAGGCCTTTGCTCAAGTTGATCCCATCTGCAGAACAGTCAATGTGGCGACAAGCGGCCACGACTTCGCCGTCTTTACTGATGATGAAGGCGCCGTCCAATTGGGCAATCTCCTTGATCCCTTCACGTACTCGGGGATCAAAAATGTTTCTTTCTCGTTTGCTATAGCCACGAACCGGGTCAAAACCCAGGGGATGGGTATGAGCCAAGACCTTTCGGGTATCACCGACGACGAACATGGTGCCAACGGGTTTGCCCTCGCGGCCCTCTCGCCCGATCTCAATGGCCAGATTGATGACAGTTTTAAGGGTTTCCAAGGGAATGTCGGTCTGAAGTTGGCGAAGTTCCCGAATTGTCAGTCGCCCAAGATAGTCCGACAGTTTGAATACCCCCAAGGAATCAAGTGTCCCCGGGTCAAAAACGCCGTAAATCACGACCAGGTCATCCGTCACCGACACCAGCTCTTTACTGACGCATTCAACGAGTGTCTGGGAAAGCCTTTCCATGGGGGAGGCTGCCGAAAGGTTGAGCGCAACGGTCAACAGTCCGGCCTCTTGCGGTGCTTTCGCCTGGGCTTGGGTGTCAACGACCACGATGAGTTTCTGGTCCTGCACCAGATTGCGGAGTCGGGTCCATTCGGCTTTGCCCGGCCAGAGGAGCGCAATCGCTGCCGCCTTGGTGGCTTTGGCTACTTGAACCCCGTGTTCCAGGAGAAGTTTGACATTCTCGGTCAATCGCAGGACGTCAGGCGTGGGAGGTGGTGAAACGGCAGGTCTCAGACTATCGGCCGGCGGGGAGGTTGTCTCATTTTTGATCATAGACAATCGAGGAATTGGCAAGAAAACATTTCGCAGGACGACGGGCGATCGGACTCCCGAGCGGCACTTGATCCTCGCGAAGGAGACGGCCTTGCCGTGTCAAGACCTGCCTGCACACGACGTCACCGCGCCCGCGACAATCAACACCGCAGAATCATCATACCCCGTTCTGTCCGCGCGGACAACGGCGTTTTACACTGAACTAAAGAAGGCTTATCAAAGAGGCGTCATGTTGGAGATCGATCCGGAAGGTGCGTAACACCGGGTTTCGACCGATGTTGACACAGCCTTGAGGCGCGTTAGAATCCAAGTGAATTGCTTGTTTTCGCAACCAAACGCGGATTTGTCTCTTTGACATGGAGCGGTTTGGGTGTGAATTGATAATTGATGGCGGTTGGCAGGATGATTGTTCAGCGGTGTCTGAAAGGACGTCGCTGTCTTTATTAAAAGGGTCATAGCATGAAATGTCAGAAATGCGATCGCCCTGCGACGTACCATATTACGGAATTGACCGGTCCGACACCGGTAGAGGTTCATCTGTGTGAGCAGCACGCCCAGGAGTACTTGGGCCGGGGCAGTGAACCATCCGTCGAGATGACGCAGGTGGCCGAGCAGATGGCTCAGCAATTGGCGAAGCACATGGTCGTTGGTCAGGCCGCGGAGGAGATGAAGCGGCTCGACCAGCAGGCATGTCCTTATTGTGGAATCACTTTTTATAAATTCCGGAGTCAGGGACGGTTGGGGTGTCCGCACGATTACGAGGTCTTCCGCGAGCAGCTGGAAATCCTTTTGGCGAACATTCATGGAGATACTCACCACAAGGGAAAGGTATCTCATCACGGGCCGCAAGCCTCGCGAACCCGTACCGAGTTGATTCGACTGCGGCGGGAGATGCGGGAAGCAGTGGAAAATGAGGAATACGAACGGGCGTCTCAATTGCGTGATGAGATCCGTCGAATCGAATCGGGAGAGCTCTCCTAAAGACCGTCGATGTTGCCGAGGAAGGGGAATCTTTCATCGGCGTGTTCAGTCGCCCGAGAAACCTCCTGCAAAAACGGAAGTCTGTTTGTAGAGAGACTAGGGACTCACCGGGAAATACGAGTAGCACGATGTTAACTGTCGATGATTTGATGCAGGGTTGTGGGGAGTGGCTGAAGGGCAAGGGTCGGGATAATGATATCGTTATTTCCACCCGCATACGTCTGGCCCGTAATCTGGCAGAGTTTCCGTTTACCAGCATCGCCAGTGAAGCCGAGCAGCGGCAGATTCTGGATCGCATCAGAGACGTCATTGCGGCCAGTCCCTTCTCGGAGCAACTTCTCTATGTTCCGATGGAGGACCTGTCTGAGTTGGATCGCCAGTTTCTTGTGGAACGGCACCTGATCAGCCGTGAATTGGCAGAAGGGCAGGGGCCCAAGGCCGTTTTTATCGACCATGCGGAGCGTTTCAGCATCATGGTGAACGAGGAGGATCACCTCCGGATTCAAGCGATGCAAAGCGGTTTTGAACCGGAGCCGACTTGGGCACTGATTAATGAGTTGGACGACTACTTAGGACAGAAACTGGTCTTTGCGTACGATCAGGAATGGGGGTTTCTGACGGCCTGCCCCACAAATGTGGGAACGGGCATGCGGGTGAGCGTCATGCTGCACTTGCCCGCCTCGGTCATCGTCAAGCAGATCGAACAGATTTTTCGCAGCCTGGAAAAACTAGAGTTGGTCGTGCGGGGGCTGTATGGAGAGGGTTCCCAGGCCCTGGGGGATTTTTACCAGGTTAGCAACCAGGTGACGCTGGGGCGTAGCGAGGAGGAGTTGATTCGCAAGATGCTGGATGTGATTCCGGCAATTGTCGGCGCAGAAAAAAAGGCCCGACAATTCCTCCTTGACGAAGGCAGCCAGCGCGTTCACGACCGGATCAGTCGAGCGTATGGGGTGTTAAAGACGGCGCAGATTATCTCGTCGCAAGAGACCCTTGAATGCCTCTCGCTGGTGCGTATGGGGGTCCACCTCGGTTTGGTCAAGGATATCTCCATTCCGCTTCTCAACGAGTTATTCTTGTACACCCAGCCGGCCCATCTTCAGAAGATTGTCGGCGTGGAGATGGACAGCGCTGACCGGAATGTGGAGCGGGCACGGTTCTTGAAGAAGAAACTCGGGACCGCAGGGCCAATGGGGTAAAACACCGCATCGGCACGAGGCCCACTCTGATCGTTCATCCGATGTGCGCGCTCACACCTGGACGTCGGCAGCCAGGTCCTTCGCGCCGGCATAACGTTCCCGAATGGGCTGGATGACGTCTCGGATGAATGCGTCAACCTGTTCTCGGGAGCGGCCCACATACTTGAGTGGGTCGGTAACGCTTTCGAAATTGACCTTGGCGAAGGCCGGGTCGGCCTTCAGCCGGTTGATCAGGTCGTTCTCGCCGCCTTCCTCTTTGATCTTTCGGGTAACCTGATGGCTATGTTGGCGGATTCGCTCGTGCAGTTCTTGTCGATCACCACCAGCCTCTACGGCGGCCATGAGGATATCCTCGGTCATCATAAAGGGCAATTCTGCCAAAAGGTGCTTTTCGATCACCTTGGGATAGACGACCAGACCTGAAAATACGTTGCAGCATAGGATAAGAATGGCGTCGATGGCCAAGAACGCTTGCGGGACAACGAGGCGGCGATTGGCACTGTCGTCCAAGGTTCGTTCCAGCCACTGGACACCATGTGTGGCGGTGGTGTTTGCCTCAAGGCTCATCACGTATCGGGCCAGGCCGCAGATTCGCTCACTCCGCATGGGATTTCGCTTGTAGGCCATGGCGGAGGAACCGATCTGTTCCTTTTCAAAGGGCTCTTCAATCTCTTTACGATGGGCCAGCAGACGAATGTCGGTTGCCACTTTGTGCGCGGTGGCCGCAATCTGGGCGAGAGTTGCTAGAATTTGGGCGTCGATTTTCCGAGAATACGTCTGCCCCGTGATGGCATAGCTACCGGGAAATCCCATCTTCTGGCAAACCAATTGATTGAGTTTTTTCACCTTCTCGTGATCACCGTGAAACAGTGAGAGAAAGCTGGCCTGCGTTCCTGTGGTCCCCTGGACACCGCGGGCCCGTAACTGACCGAGGCGGTGTTCCACCTCCTGCAAATCCAGGGCAAAATCGTAGGCCCAAAGACAAGCACGCCGTCCCACTGTGGTGGGCTGTGCCGGTTGGAAATGGGTAAAACTGAGACACGGCAGGTCTCGATACTTGGCGGCAAATGTCCCTAAATGATCAATGGCTGCTGCCAGACGACGGGCTATGAGCTTCAGCCCTTCGCGGATGAGAATGAGGTCGGTATTATCGGTGACATAACAACTGGTGGCGCCCAAGTGAATGATCCCGCGGGCGGACGGGCAAACGTCGCCAAACGCATGGACGTGGGCCATTACATCGTGGCGAAAACGCCTCTCGTATTCTGCCGCTTTTTCCCAGTCGATGTTGCTTATCTGGCTCTTCATCTCGGCGATTTGTTGCTCGGTGATTGGAAGCCCCAACTCGGCTTGGGACTCGGCCAAGATGACCCACAACCACCGCCAGGTTTCGATGCGCCGCCGAGGCCCAAAAAGCTCGCTCATTTCCCGCGAGGCATACCGTCCCACGAGGGGATTATCGTACATGGCATAAGGATCACTTGTTGACATAGGGAATCACCTTCTTCCTGCAGAAACTGAGTGCTAACGACACACGTTGTCGATTTTCACATATTTGTTACGTCATCAACATGGTCTTCACTTAGCAGCGAATCCATGGCCGCCGCAATCTCGGATGCATGGTCCGTCGTCAGTGCATAGACCCGACAGATGCGGTAACTTAAGGGAATCTGGCGATAGAGTTCTCGAGCGTCGAGGCTGCGGACCGCATTTTGGGCCGGGTCATATAGGAAATTCTGCCCGGCAGCGGGGGCACGTGTTCCCGGGCGATGAACGTGCCGCGGTGGGTCAAAACGGAGCGGCGTATCTCGTAAATCCGGGGGGAGTCGCCGACGAACTGCTTCTTCAAAAAGGTGCTCATCGCTGAAAACGCTCATTTCTTCTGCTTTGCCCGGCCCAAAAAAGATCGTCCGTTCACAGACCATTTTCCAGCGGATCTTGCGGGCCAGCCATTCTCGCCACTGCTGCCCCAAACGTGCCCGCCGCTCGTCGCGCGAGTCGGCCCAGCGCTCGACGTCAACCAACAGTGACCAGTCCGTAAACCGCCGGTATTCATCCAGATAATGCAATGGATTACCGGGAAACAACAGGTCGGCACTGTCTTGAAACAGGTCCTGAAGGGACAGGTCGATCGAACGGACCGTCCTGTGGAAGTAGATGGACCGAAACAGTTCTGCCCGCACTGTGATGAATCGCACCAGGGCCGACAGCCCCCGTTCGTGGATCGTCACACCGTGGGGCGTGAAAAAACTGTAATGGATGAGGCGTTCGAGGTCGAATGCCTTCTGACTGTATCCCGACATATAGGCGTCCCGCAGGACGAAGTCCATGTTATCCACCGTGTAGATGCCGCTAAATAGGCCTCGTAGCAAGCGTAGCCAAAGTGGTGCCGTTCGATCGGAGCCACTTCTCGGCCGCATGATGAGGAAGCAGACCTGGTCCGGGTCGAGTTCTTCATGAGACTCGAGTTGCCCAAAGGGGTTCCTCCGGATGCCGCGGATAAGGGGGGCCAAGTCACAGCGAATGATTTCCGCCCCGAGTGTTTCGTGGTTGAGCTGGTAGCGGGAGAGATAGAACTGATCGAAAAAATGTCCGAACGGTCCATGGCCCACGTCGTGCAGGAGTCCCGCTACCCTCATCAATGAGACCACGTAACCGCGGCTTGGGACGTTGGGGTCACTTGCGGCCAGCGTGGGGTAGAGTTCGTTGGTAATTCGACCCGCGAGGTGCATAACCCCCAAGACGTGCTGGAATCTCGTATGTGTCGCCGAGGGGAAAACCCACCAGGCCGTTTGGAGTTGGTGGATTTGCCGCAACCGTTGGATCCAGGGGTGGTCGATTAACTCTTGCTCCGAGACCTCGCCGGCGGATACCCCCCTCCGTGAGACGAACGGTATGTACCCATGAATGGGGTCATGGCTGAGACTCTCTTGCTCGTAGTCAGGACGCATGGACGTAACCTCCCGAACAGGTCAGCGGTCCTCTTTGCAATGATGGCGGTTTATAATGATACGACCGCGCACCTATAAACGGTCATTTTCCGGGTGAAGACGTCCCGGGAAAAGGGGCAAATCGCAAAGTGTCGCAACGATTCGATGTCTTTTGAAGCGATGTCGATTGTGTTGTTCGGTGACCGTCTAGAAAAGGAGAAGCTGCATGTATCGAGCGATTGGACTTGCGGTTTTGGTGATCCTCTTATCGCCGTTGTCGGTTTTGGCCCAACCACCACGGATGCCCCCGCCGGGTGGGCCAGGTGCCAGGGGGACCACAACTTTTGAGGTCAAGACCTTGCCCAAAGACGATATCGAAAAGCAGATTCTGGATGTTATCGCGGATGTTGGGGCGAATCAGCGCGCGGGCAATATGATTGTGCCGGAGGAAGATGGTCGGCTCTTGCGCGCTTGGGCGGAAGCAGTGGGGGCCAAGCACGTCGTGGAGATCGGGACATCCGTGGGTTACTCCGGCCTTTGGTTTTGCCTCGTCCTGAAAAAGACCGGTGGTAAACTCACAACCTTCGAAATTGATGAAAGACGAGCGGCCCAAGCCAAGAAGAACTTTGAAAGGGCAGGCGTCAGCGACATCGTCACGATCGTCCTGGGTGATGCCCACCAAACGGTGACACAGCTAAAGGAACCGATCGACGTACTTTTCCTCGATGCCGACAAGCCCGGCTATATTGACTACTTTGAGAAGCTTTCTCCGCTTGTCCGGCCTGGCGGGGTGGTGATTGCTCACAATATGACACCGCGCATGGCCGATCCTCGGTTTGTTAAGGCCATCACGACAACACCGGAATACGAGACGGTCTTTCTCCACATGGAAGGATCAGGAGTCTCGGTCTCCGTCAAGAAGCACTAAGAGTTGGTTTGGCAGAGCAACCTTAAAGATGAGACCTGCGTCTGAGACGCCGGAGTAGGTAGGGGAAACGCCATCTGCGATTAGGAATCGGGGGCGAGGTGCGTCTTCAGATGGCCTCGCCTCCGCGTTCCCCGGTACGAATACGGATGCAATCTTCCAGGGGCAGGACAAAGATCTTACCATCGCCCACTTGACCCTGGGGACCTGTCCTCGCGCCCTTGATGATGGCGTCGATGGTTGGTTCAAGGAAATTGTCGTTGACGGCGATCATCAGTTGGACCTTTCGCGTCAAATTCACGGTGAATTCATGGCCGCGAAAGGCCTCCGCCTGACCTCGTTCTCGCCCAAAGCCCTGTACGTCCATGACCGTCAAGCGAAAAACCTCCACGTCGGCCAAAGCCTGCTTGACGGCCTCCAAGCGATGCGGCTGAATAATGGCGATGATCAGTTTCATGGGATTCTCCGCGTGGTTGTCGCTCTTGGGGCTATCCTAGCACGGTCTGTGGTGATGGACAAGTCCGCTACCCAGGAAGAATCCCATTGGTGCTCCTGATGGCCTTGGCAGCCCTCCGTCGGCGGATGGTTTCCAGAGGGCATGGGACGATTCAGCGAGCATCAACCCCTAGAACGTCACGATGAAGTCGCACCCCAGGAGGAACTGGTCGTCACGGTCTCCGGCGTCATAGGGGTAGAGGGCCACAGGCCGTC
>FWWL01009872.1_pt1 | contig 11312 bp, 12 predicted proteins | sample 2228331 | NCBI WGS metagenome assembly FWWL01 (sample SAMEA103939775, study PRJEB20133) | metagenome
TCTGAAGAAGTAAAGGTTGTCTATGGACCTGCAAGATGTGGGGATACACTCTGTTGGGGTCTCAAAAAAGGCAAGTCCTGGGGTTGGTTACCAGAAAAAGGTTGGTTGACTACATTAGGTGGAGGTCTTGGAGGTGAAGGATGTTTATATCAGAAGGTTAGTTTACTACATTAAGTGTAGGATGTTTATATCAGTAGAGGCCAATCAGTTTTTCTAACATTTCAGCCTCCCTTTTCATCATTTCAATACTTTCTTCATAAAGACCTGCCTTGGCTAGGGCAAGTTCTGTTGCGGCATAAAGTCCCCTTCTTTCGATCTCCTCTCTGAGCTTTTCATCCACAACATCACATTTCAGACCTGCCACAAATGCACTGATCAGATGGGGACTTGAGTTTGTTTCGATAAACTGCTCACGGTGCTTTTTGGCAGCCTCACAGTAGAGCTGTTCTGATCCAAAATCGTAATCCAGTTCCTCACCCGCATGCTCTGCCAGTATGGCAGCTTTTGTCCAAAAACCTTCCCCCACAAGCAATTCTATGTTCTTTTTGATAGATTCTATTTTTTTACCTCTATCCCAGCTATAGAAGCCGTAGGGTCTACCAGGCCCAAGTGTTATCATGCTGTGGTACTGCCATACATCAGTACCATCTGGATTGATGACCCTTTTCACACCAGCAAAATCAGCCAGACTGATTACGTAACTGCTCCACTCCTGCCATTTCTTTATCAACTCTTTCTCATTTCTCAGCTCCTCAGAAGAGGCCTTAACAGGCAAATCAATTTTTTTATCCGAAGAGCCCTTAGGGGCAAACCTGTTATCTTTGTTATCCAGCTCATCCGAAGAGCCCTTAAGGACAAACCTGTTATCTTTGTTATCCAGCTCATATTTGAGCTCATATCTGAGCTCATTGGTTTGGCTGTGAGGGCTATCCCTTAAAAGACCGATATACAATCCTGCTATCAGGGGAAACCCCAACAGTAGATATCTGATCTTTCCCACCATACCACTTAAATTTTGACCAAATACTTAAAAAGCTTTTGTCACCGGAAGAGAGTGAAATTAAAATTTGAACAATCTATAAGGGGTTTGGATAAAATAATATTATGGTACACAGGATTTGTGCTCTAACTCTGCTACTACTTCTTCCCTCTACACTCGCTATACCCGACAGTGTGTGGCTCGCCCTACCTCCCAATTCCACATTCTGTTTCCACATCATGCTGCCAGACGATGTGGGAACGGTATTGGCAGGCACACACAGATACACCATCACAACAGATCCGATTGATCCGACTGCTTATTGGGGTATTGTAGGCCAAACAGTCAGTTTTGCCAATACCAATGCATCGCTTGAGAACATAAACACATTCCCCTTCTGCTTTAGTACAGAGGGTAAAAAGGAGGGCCAGTCAGGAGCCAATTTCACCATCAGGATAGCAATCGAGGGCACGAACATAAGCCGGACAATCAGGGGAGGTGTAACAGTCTCGGCAATACCCGACATCGACAACACAGCACAGCCTGCCAGCCCAAGGGATGTGATAAACAGTCAGGCTGATATTTTTGATATCGCATTTTCAAAACCTGTCTATTTTGGCCTTCCAGACCAACCAACTAACCTCAGGCTTGCCATACAGAGCTATCAGGACATCACACTTCAACTGAGAGTGGAAAGTGGGGCTGATGTACAGATTGAGCAGGACACGGTCATCCTCTCAGCAGGTCAACCCATCAGGGATATTGGGCTGACAGCCACTGCGGGTATTGGGGCTTGGCCAATCCTTGTAAGAGCAGATGTTGTGGGCTGTCCTGCCTGTTCAAAACAAGTAGAAACCGTACTGTATGTCAATGAGAGCCTGCCAGAACAGGCAGGCTGGACACTTTCCCTATTTCCAAAAAGTCTTGATGTCGAGGCTGGCCAGAGCGTTGATGTTAGGGCAATAATAACAAACAATGGCCCTACTGCCAACTTCAACGTATCCATCATAACAACCCTGCCCTATCTAATCAGTCAGGAGATGGTGTTGATTGAAAGTGGTATGTCAGAGGATGTGCCAATCCAGCTTTCCCTACCCGATCAACCAGGCCTTTACTCAGTACAGGTAAGGGTCAGCTCTGACAATGTCACAAAAAGCGAGACAAGCTATATTTCTGTTAAGGAATTGAGCTCTGATCTGAACAGGCTGGCCGGGGATATAAAGGAACAGAATCCGACAGCAAGCCAGGCAGTTGACCAGATATTGGACCAATGGACAGGCCAGAGTTTGCAGGACTACCAGGCTGTGTTGGCAAGCTTGCAAGCAGCAAATCAGACACAACCAGAACAACCAGTTGAAGAGCAGAAACAGCCAGAGGGCTGGCCTTGGTGGGTCTGGCCTGCCCTTGTGGTACCGATTGTTGTGGTTGCTATGATTTTCATTTTGAGAAGACAGAGTGAAATGTCTACTCAATACCCATAAGACCTTTTATGTGGTCGATAATGGCTTTGTAATCCTCTCCAATGCTCCGGGCGAACATCTTTGATATCCTCTCATAGAAGACAGTCTCGTATGGCCCTCTGCGCACGAACAGATGGACAAACCGGTCAAGGCCTCTCTCGATCTTTTTGCTCACAGACCTAAGCCTTTCAATACCCACTTTTGTCTTTTCAACCTCAGGTTTGGCAAACTCCTTCTCAATCCGTTCAATCACCGCCCTTTCCATTGCCTCTGTACCACCCACTAACTCATTGATGTATTTTTCAAAGGCTTTCTCCCGGGCATACAGCTCAAGGATGTGCACAAGCAGCACATTTTGAGACATAAACCAGGCCTTAACAGGCCAGAACATGATGTTGTCTATTTCGATACCTTCTGGAGGAGGAGATTTGCCCAGGGCGAGTATGACCTTCATGTCTATGAAGACATAGTATGGCCTGTCCCGGACCATCATCGGATTCTCACTGTAAAGCCCAGCCTTTGTGGCCTCGTTCAGCACATCCTTGACCAGAATTCGGTATGGACTGACCGTTTTACCTTCTTTGATCAAATTCTTAACCTCATTCTCATCCCAGTAGATTTCTACTCCATACCTTTCCTTGATCTTTTCTGCCCATTCCTTCACCAGCTCATCATACGGATTCACCATAAAACCCCCTGTCCTCTTCGCCATCACAGCAGATGGCTTTCTGATCTCGGGAGGGGTAAATGGCTTCCAGAGCCATAGGCGTACATACGTTGTGGCCTGGGTTTGGCCAAAGCCGGGGGTAAAGAATGGATCATTTATAAACCGGGATGGTCTCTCCTCCATAGCCTGCTTGAGCATTTTGAACTGAGCAATATAGGGCTTGAGCCAGTTCCGATACTCTTCGACTGATTTTTTCCTTGCCAGCAACAGGTTTTCTATCCTGGCAAATCTTGCCTTGAGTTCGGGAAAAAATAGCTTCTTCCACTCCTTGTACAGCTTGTTCTTTGTTGCCAGCACAGTTGCCTCTGCCTGGCTGACATCCAGCTCATGTCTGATCTTTGTCGGGTCATCCCACTCCTCCTTCATTCTGAGAAAATCTGTGATGATGGTTGGCCATCTCCTGGCCATTGTTATCAGGGAATAGCCCTCACCTGTGTGTGCGTCGACCCTATCCACAAACAGGGAGCGCAACACAGACTCATCGGTTAGGCCTGCTTTAAAATAATCGAGTATCTCCTTGTACCGGCGATAGTCATGGCTGAGCAGCTCATAATCAGCCACTGCCTGAGCAGCCGATGTCAGACCCTGTTTTATCGCAGCCTCCAGTTTCTGTTTCTGAGCAAGTGTCAGATTGTAATATTCTACCCATTCGGGTGTCACCTCAAGCCACTCATCGACTTTTTTTACAGTCCAGTTCCATTTTGGCAATGTGAATACCACACCGTTGTATATCTTTGCTCCAGAGCCTCTCAGGCCCGTAAAATCCAGAATCATTTCCATCTCAAATGGCGCACCACACACCGCAATACCCGTGATCATGTTATCATAACACCACTTCCTCAACTCATCCGAAACCAACGTTTCCATATCAGCCTATAGCCGCACCCACTGGCATTGTGGTGATCTGCATGTTGTAGTGCTCCTTTATCTCATCCCTAAATCTCTGCACGAATTGCCTACACTGCTCCACAAACCTCATCCTCACCCTATTATAAAACAGATAATTGTATATCTCCCATGCAGGCCTCAGCCAAAAACTCCACGTCTTGAACTCTGTCTTTACCTCACCCCTCAGCCGCAGTGTGAACTCACCCTGCTTTGTCGTTTTGTGCTGTCTGCCTACCACCCTGATATCAACTTTCATCTCAGAGAAAAGGCCCAGCTTTCTTTTGACCCACCACTCAGAATAGAATCCGATCGAGTCTCCCACCACATCCCAGTTTATCCTTGTGTTGTTCGTGCCCGACGCACTGACATGGAAGAACGGTCTTATGAGCTCAGATATCTTGCCAGCAACACCCCAGGGATTTGGTCCACTGTATCTCAGCCAGATATGCCTTTCTGGAGCCAGACAGTCATCGACGATCTCTATCTTTCCTTTCCACATGCTACAGAAAGACAAACAACCCTCCGATTATTATCAGGACAATACCCAATACGATGGCAGTCCAGCCGAACTGTTCGGGCTGGTGCTCAACAGTTGAGGGGAAAAAGAACACAAGCCAGCCCCCCAAGACTATCAACAGGATACCGATCCCAATCCCTAACCAGCCAAACATATCAGAACCTCTATATATTAAATTGTTGGCAAATTATTTAATATGCACCATGATATTACAGTAGAAGGATGATATGGTGGGATTTGCCAGAACAAAACTGGTGCTCGAGGATAACTGTTTTGAGGAGGAGCCGGGTACTGTTGAGCTAAAGCTGATAGGACCTGCTGTGACAAAACTTTACTCAAAGATGTATGAGCTGATAAGATCTGTTTTTGGTGTGCCCGATGCCGACATACAGGAGACGAGCTCGAGTTGGGGAAAGGGCAAGGCAGGAACTGAGAAGTTTAAGGTGAGGTGGTGGGTGCACAAGGACATGGACATGTTCAGCTATCTCTACATTCGATTCGATCTGGCGGGAGAGGGTGATGGTGAGGGTATGGCAAGGATAACAGTGAGGCCCATACTCCGTTCAGAATATCCCCAGGACACGATATGGCAGAGAAGCCTTTTCTACGAAATGCTGCGCACATTCTGGCACAGAGTTTTTTATCACAAAAAAAGGGAGCAGTATGCCGAGGAGTGTCGGCACATGACAAACATGTTTATGGCAAAAATAAAGGAATTCTTTGATAGCCTGAAAGCCGAGGCGGCAAAGGTAGAGGTTAAAAAGTAACATGCCATTCAAGGTTGGTGTCTCAACAGGCCTTTATACCGCAGCCAGGGCAGAGGAGCTGGCCACATCTGTGCGAAAGATAGGCTTTGCGCTCACAAGGGGAGCTGCTGCCATAGAGATATCCGGAGATGTGCCCCATGAGATAACAGAGACAGAGGGACAGGAGATAAGGTATATTGCGGGCAAACAAGGCCTTGACATACTCTTCCATGGCTCCCTAACAGTCCCCATTGACATGCCCGAAAGGGGGGAGTGGAGAGATGCCCATGATCACATGCAGAAATCGATCAGATCGGCCATCTTCTGTGGTTCAAAGTACGTTGACTTCCATGCCTGTCTGAACATCTGGCTTGAGATGATGACGTATGCAGGCCGAAAGCTGACAATGGCTTTCTGCGACCATGAGGGCAATTTCATATCAAAGATTCTGAGAGAGAATCCGAAGCTGAGGGAGTGGTTTGTGGCCAACCGATGGGATGTCTATCACAACGATGTGCTCACCCACGATGAGAGGGTGAGAGCAAGCTCAAAAGCAGAAACTGAGCTGGCGGCATGGAGAAAGAATGAACTACTAAATAGGTTGGCCAAAGAGGGTGTACCGAGGCAGATAATTGATTACATTCTGATACACGATGTGCTGCCTTCTCTGAGTCCAGAATATGCCAAACTTGAAAGGAAAATAAAGGAAATTATGGACGCAATAAGGGCTGAGATAGGACCGAGATTGGCCGAGCTGCAGAAGCAGTACATACAGGCTGCGATGAGGGAAAAACTTGCAGCCGGTAAGCCCTGGGATTCGGAGGAGCTGAGAGCTGTTGTGGGAATTGTGGATGGAGCGCTCATACTCGCAAACCACATATTTTTCTCAAAAGATCCGATATGGACTGAGATGGCAAGGCTCTATTCCGACACACTGGCAAAGTACAAACTCGATCCGAACAGGCTGGACAGCCTTGAGGAGGCCTGGAAGATGGCAGAGAAGAACAATGATAAAAAGTTCAAGGAGTTCTTCTATGGTGTTGTGGCGGCAAAAATGGTCGAAGGGCATACAAAGAAGATACTGGAATGGATTGACAATGAGCTGATAGCTAAGGAGCTGAAGGGCAAACCAGATCTGCAGAAGATAGCCAGGGAGCTTGTGATAGCCTATGAGAACCCGGATGCAAGGGATCCATCCCATGCCGGCCTACACATGTTGTGGACAGCAAAGCAGATATACGCCACAGTCAAGACGATCAGAAAAACACTCAACACCGACAGGGTGTGGATGTTGGTGGACTTTGAACATCTGGCCACACAGGGTGTTGATCCGATAAAGGAGATGGAGGAGGTGATAAAACTGGCACCCGATTTCGGAAAGTATGTCCTCTCTGTCCACTCGAATGCACCAAACCCCCTCCATGCCCATGAGCCACTGGAGATGGGTGATGTGAGAATATATCAGCTGTTGTGGTTTCTGAGAAAGACGGGTTTTGGTAAGGATAGAAAGGTCTATCTCATTTTCGAGCGGGGTGGGGCCAGGGACCCCTTTGCCCAGTCTGTTGAGGTGCTAAAACTGGCAGCCAGGTTTCTCGAACAGGATGTCGATCCAAAGGACTTGCCGATGGAATACTTTGGCATGAAAGGTCCTGTGGCAGGTGGCTTTGAGAGGCAGGCTCAGATTGTGCGAGAGCATGCCTGGGAGCCCATTAAGGACCTACTCGAAATGCCAGAGGAGGAGTGGACTTTCTTTTCCCAGGCAGTCATCCGAAAGGGTAGGAAGCCCGAGGCCTGGAAGAAGGCTGAGTTTAGATAATTTATGTTCTGCTGGCAAACATAAGTATGGCTGAAAAGATCAAAAAGGATAAAGAGAAGGGTATCGGAAAGAAGGAGAGGATCGAGATCATAAAAAAATTCACAGAACAGGTGCTCAAAAAGCATGGTGATCTCATCCGTTCGGTTGTGCTCTTTGGCTCAACGGCAAGGGGTGCTGCAAAGGGTATTTCTGACATCGACATCTTTGTGATCATTGATGATACAAAACAGAGAATCAGCCCTGAAACAAAGGATAGGATAGAAGAAGATCTGGACACAATTGCCAAATCGATTTCAAAACAGCTTTCTATCCAACAACCGTATCTGCTGACAGAGTTCTGGAGGCTGGTTAGGGAGGGCCATCCGATCATTTTTAACTTCATCAGGGAGGGCATACCGATCTACGACAAGGACATATTCACTCCCATTAAGAGGCTTTTACAGATGGGTGAGATCAGGCCCTCAAAGGAGGCTGTGGAGAAGTTCCTCGAGAGGGGACCAAAGAGGATAAAGAGGGTTGAGTCGGCAAAGATGTACATGGTTGTCGAGGACTGCTATTATGCGATGCTCGAAACGGCACAGGCAGTGCTGATGTTTCTGGGTAGGAGCCCACCAAGGCCATCAGAGGCTCCTGATGCCCTGAGAAGGACACTGGGTGAGATGAAGCTGCTTGAGGAGATGTATGTCAAAGATCTTGAGGATATCATTGAGCTGAGAAAAAAGGTCGAACATAATGAGATAAAGGAGATAACAGGTCAGCAGCTCGATCACTGGATTGAAAAGGCCAAAGCTTTTGTGAAAAAGATGCAGTCTTTGATCGTTAAGATCGAAATACTGAAAAGGGCATCAATGGTCGAAAAGAGTCATGCCATCATGGCCGATACGATAACCACACTTCTAAAGGCTCTGGGCAAACCCGTCAAGCCTGAGGAGTTGGTCGATGCCTTCAAAAAAGGACTCGTCGAGCCAGGTCTGATCTCACCCAACTACCTTGATGTATTCACCTCCCTTGAGAAGATGTTGAGTTTGGTAAAGGCGGGCAAGGTGATGGAGATACCCAAGTCGGACATACTCATGCACAGAGAGTATGTGAGAAAGTTCATCAGAGAGGCTTCAAAGGTGCTGAAAAAACACATGCCTGAGGATCATAGGCTCGAAGAGTAGTTCCCCTTTGACTTCAAAAATTCCATAATCTTTTTCACCGTCTGTTCGGCTGTCAGGTTTGAGCTGTCCAGCACCAGATCTGCCTCACCCTTTTGATCAAAGTAGTCAAAGCCGTAGATTTTCTTCCATTGCCTCCTCTCTACTGCTTCCCTGTCCGCAATAGACTTCCTAGCCTCCTCTACCGATATCCTGTCCCTGCTTGCCGTTCTCTCAGCTCTCACAGACAGGGGGACATCGAGCCACACCGTCAGATCGCTTAGCCCCTTCAAAAAATGTATGGACAGTTTGCCACATATCACGATACCACCCCTTTTGGCAAGCCTGAGTTGTTCTGCGTCGAGTTTTTTATGAAAGGTGACCGAGGAACCCTTCCTGGTCGCCCATGCCGCTACTGCCGCAGCTGATTGATTTTCACCCTTAACAAGTCCCTTGTGCTTGAAGCCGGGCGAGAAGAACTTTAACCCAAGCCTTTTTGCCAGCAACTGGGCAACCGTTGTACTACCCGCACCAGGCGGACCCGATATCACAATCACACTTCTCTTTCTTCTCTGCATTCACCTCACCATATCAGCCAGTACGTCTAGTATGTTGAGTATGAACTTGTCCCGGTCCGGATCCTCGAATATGAGAGTTCCTCTGATCCCCGATGCCATACACTCTCTGATCAACCATTCTAGCTTCAGATCTGACTTTGCATAGGGGATGTGAGCAATCTCACCCTTGGGTGAATAGCTAACTCCAGAAAAGAAAAAAAAGGCCGATTTGAGCCAGCCAGTCCCTAAAGCTTTGTTAACATACTCTATGTCGGTCCTGATGTCCTTCTGACTTCTTATGGCTCCAGCACCCCTTGCATGCAGATGTGCCCAGTTAAGTACGGGTTCTGTGTTGGTTGTCCTTTTGACAATCTCGACCACATCCTCAAGGTCACCCAGCTCGTCAGCCCTGCCCGTCACCTCAATGCCAATCTTTGCCTTTGCTCTGAGCTCACCCACAATCTCATTGATTTTGTATATCACTAGCTTGAGGGCCTGTTGGGCTGGCATCCTCTGATAGAAGTTCGGCCTTATGATAAAAAGCTGACAGTCCATGATTGAGGCGATTGTGCAATAGATCTTAAGCAGCTCATCGGGGCTCTCGGGCAGATCGGGATAGTGCAAAGAGAGCTCTATGTTCAGCTTCTTTGCCTCCTCCCTTATCTTCAACAGCTCGCCGTACCAGGTCTTGTACAGATCAGTGGATGTTTTGATATCGGCAAAAAGCTCTTTTGGCAGTACAAAGGCTTTCAAACCAAGTCTGTAAAGCTCGCCAAACACCTTCAGCACATCAGATCTGTTGTGCACCACAGGTATGGTCTGTGTGCCGTAGGGGATACCAATTCTCATACCTAACCTGTCCTGTATCTTCAGTGCCTTCTTTCGAATCATCAAATCATAAACCATATATTATATTGGAGTTGTTAGAAAATTAGCTCTGATATGCTCTTTTGAGACCAGACTTTTCCACAAGTGAGCCAAACCACGCCTTGAGCTTGCCATAACAGCCGCTTTTGCCAAATATGGCATCACAGATATAACTTGCAGCACCCTCTACATATTCCCTCGCCTGCTGACCGTACTTTCTGTACAGTCTGTCCATCAATCCGGTATTGGCCTGATCCGAGTGGACCATCTCATGACCGAGCACACTTTCACCAGAAGGTATGTCCATGTACTTCCTGAGCCAGGCCCTTTCAGGATCGTCCAGCTCGGGCATCACAACAGGGTCGATGAGAATTGTGTTTGTTTCGGGGCTGTACAGACCAAAGACCTTTCCGATTGGTCTCAGCTTCACTCTCCCCCACTCCTTCACCAGAGCTATGTAGGTTGGCAGTTTTGCAAGGCCTATCCTTAACCTACCAAAATAGGGCAGTCTGTCCATGTTTTTGACAAAAAAGTCATAAAGCCTAGCCTTTGACTTTGTGTAATACCTTTTTAACACCCTCTCATCTGTGAGTTCTTCTGAGTAAAGGGCTTCTAGCGCATTCATAAATATTGTTGGTATAAAAGTATATGAGCTTTGAGGTTTGGCATGAGCTGGATAGATGAGTTTTTTATCAATCCCATACTACAGAATGGCTGGTTCAATCCTGTTAATACGACAGTGTATGGCCTGATACTCGTTGTGGCTGTGTGGGCTGTATACAAGTTGATGGTTAGACTGAAAATATCAATCGATGGCAATTTCTTTGTGGCAGTCCTACCCTTTATATTCTGGGGAGCCACAACCCGAGTTCTCCACGATGCAGCTGTTGCCGGCACACTCTCCCCAGAGCTGATGGCCATATACAGCCTGAAAATATTTCCCACACCCGGCTCCTATATTATTACCTTTAGCCTTGCACTGGCTGTACTGTTGATATCCCTTGTTGTTCAGAGATTTTCGGGATTGCAGTACTGGAAGGTCATGTTGGGTATAGGCCTTGTCCTTGACATAATCAACATCTTCCTACTACCCTTTGTCACCTTCTGGCCTGTTATGCTCATCCTGGCTCTCACAGCCGGTTGGACAGCCCTTTTCCTCGGCTATTCCAAATGGCAGCCAAAGCTGATGAGTAGGGTAAATGCAGGCCTGCTATCAGCCCACATGTTGGATGCCTCGGCAACGGTTGTGGCTGTTGCCCTTTTTGGCTATTTAGAGCAACATGTGGTGCCCAGGCTACTTTTTGGATTGGCAGGCCCCTATTCCTTTTTTATATTAAAATTTGCCGTGATATGGCCTGTGCTCTGGCTGATAGACCGCTATACCGAGCCAGGCTCTTTCAGAAACTTCCTTAAAATTGTGATACTCATTCTGGGCTTTGCGCCTGGTCTGAGGACTGTCATAAGGCTGGCAGTGGGGGTGTAGAGCAAAAGCTTTATAAATCTTATTGTTATTATTACTCATAGGTGAAAAAATATGTACACAAAAAAAATCAAAAAGTACATCGTACCCTTTCTAATAGGTGCAAGTCTGTACAGTTGTGCAACATTGGGTTTAG
>FWWL01008424.1_pt1 | contig 11311 bp, 10 predicted proteins | sample 2228331 | NCBI WGS metagenome assembly FWWL01 (sample SAMEA103939775, study PRJEB20133) | metagenome
AAACGGTCTGTACCCGCTCTGGGTAATGAAGCAGAATGCACGTCAATTGTGGGATGTGGTTCGACGATTGACGTGCGTTCTGCGTTATCGTGATGTGTACCGATTAGACAATCTGGCCGGTTATGCTGCGCTATCTCCGCCTGTTTGTTCTCTTTGTGCATAACAGTTTACAAATCGCGCTAGAGTATCGGGTCAACTTTTTGACCTCGCTCTTCCAAAGTGTGCTCTGGTTGTTGTGGGGTGTGCTGGGCACGCTGGTCTTTTTTCAATTTACCGGTACCCTCGGTGGCTGGACGCTGCCCCAGGCGCTGCTGGTGGTCGGCATGTTCCGCATTTTTGAGGGTTTGATTGACGGGATCATGCGGCCCAACATCACCCGGATCGTAGAACACATTCAAAAGGGAACGCTGGATTTTGTGCTGGTGAAGCCGGTTGATAGCCAGTTTATGGCGTCCCTGCGCCAGATCAATCTGATGGTGTTGCCTGATTTTCTGGTCGGCTTCGGTCTGATTATCTACGGTCTCTGGCTTGGTCAAATCTGGCCGACGCCATTCCAGCTCCTTGCCTTCCTCTTCTTGCTGGCCTGCGGTATGGTGATCGCGTATGCGATCTGGATGTTGCTGGTCACCACCGCCTTCTGGCTGGTACAGGTCGAGAATGTCACCGAGCTGCTCACTGCGATCTATGAAACCGGTCGTTTTCCGGTGACAGCGTACAGCCAGTGGTTGCGTCTGGTGCTGACCTTCGTGATTCCGATTGCCTTTTTGACCACCTTTCCGGCGGCAGCCTTAATCGGCTTACTCGATCCCTTCTATCTGTTACTGGCGCCGATTATCGCCGGTATCCTCTTGCTGGCGTCACGCGCTTTCTGGCGGGTTGGTCTGCGCTCGTATACCAGCGCTTCGTCGTAGCGCTGCTGCGTCACCGCTGAACAACCCGCCGCTACCAACCGCTTACCCTCAGTCTGCGACCGCCAGGCCCAGGGCTTCACGGGCTGCGCCGACGACGAACAGCGAGCCGGTGACACAAATCAGATCGTCCTGTTCCGCCAGCGCCTGCGCGGTCGCCAGCGCTTCAGCCACGACCGGCACAATCTGCATTGGTGCGTTGGTAAAGGGGGCAACCTCGGCGGCAATCCGGTCGAGATCCATCGCTTTGGGGTGGTTCGAGCGGGTGATAATCACGTGGGCTGCCTGCGGTGCCAGGGCAGCGGCGATAGCCGCAATGTCTTTATCGCGCGAGGTACCGAGCACGAGAATAAACTGCCGATGCGGTAGCTCGTCGCTAATGGCCTGCCACAATTTCTGCGCCGAGTCGCCGTTGTGGGCGCCGTCGATAAGGATACGGGGCGGGCCGGCAATCAACTCGAAACGTCCCGGCCACCAGGCTTCGGCGAGACCACGCCGGATGGCCTGGTCATCAATCGGCACTCCCTGATCACGCAACAGCAGGGCAGTCCCCATTGCCAGACGAGCATTTTCGCGCTGGAAGCCACCGCGCAAGCGCCCCGGTTGCGGTGGGGCCGGATAGGTGAGCGGTTGACCAGACGCCAGCCACGGTTCAACCGTGTGTTCAGCGGCCAGCCAGAGCGGGGCACCGACCGTCTGGGCTTCGGCGGCGAAGACAGCGGCTGCTTCCGGGTGTTGTGGTACGGTAATCGCCGGTCGGCCTGGCCGCATAATACCCGCTTTGTTGTAGGCAATGTCGTGCAGCGTTGGCCCCAGAATCGCCATGTGGTCGTAGCTGATCGACGAGATCACCGCGATGAGTGGAGTAATGGTCGCCGCAGCATCGAAACGACCCCCCAGACCGACCTCAACGACCGCCAGATCGACGTGAGCTGCTACAAAATGGCGCATCGCCATCACAAACCCAATGTCAAACGTACTGGGACGACCGTAGGTAGCGGTGTCAAAGGCGTCAACAATCGGTTGCACATCCCGCACAAGCTGAATCAGCGTCGCCTGAGAGATCGGTTCGCGATCAATCTGGATGCGTTCGCGATACGAGCTAAGGTGGGGCGATGTCCATAAACCCACCCGTAAACCGGCGGCGCGAGCCATAGCTTCAATCAAGGCGCAGGTACTCCCCTTCCCTTTGGTACCGGCAACGACAACCGCCGCCAGTTGTTGATGTGGATTCCCGGCAATGTCTAGTAATGCCCTGAGCCGGGCCAGCGATCGCGCCGCAATCGCCGGATCGGGTGACCCCTGACGAGTAGGATCGATAAAACTGTAGATGTAATCGAGAGCTTCCTGATAGGTTGTAATCTGCATATCCTGCTTTTCCTGCCCTGTGCTTGCCCGGAACCAGCCGGTAACCGCAACAATTTATTGATCCATCATACCATTGACCGGAAGGTGGTGGTGGTCTGAGATGGCATTGCTCGCGATCCGTCAGTGACATCAGCAGTAGGGTGCGCCGGGGCTAACCTTCGCCCTGTGCCAGGGAGCAGAGCACAACTGGCGCTGAATATTGCTCCTGCACGTGCAGGCACATCCAGAGAGGGGCGGAACGAGATTGACAAGCTGCGTCATATCGTCTATGCTGAACGACACGAACAGGTGAGCGGAGGAGAGCGATGACACTCAATCTGGCTGCGCTGAGTGAACAATTGCGGGCAATGGGGCAAAATGCCGCCCGTTCGGTTGCACAACGAGAGACGCGGATGGCACAGATTGCCACACGCTATCTGAACGAGGTGGGGTATGAGCAGCGTTGGGCGGATGCTGTGCGCCTCAGTGCAACCTCGGCGCACTGGTTGCTGGCCGAACCGGTTGAACCGCTCGATACCATCGGTCGGATAGAGACCCTTCCTACCGATTATGCGGTCGTGGCCACTGACGGCTCGCATATTGATGTGGATCGGCATGGCGAGGTCAGTTGCTACCTGATCAACATCGGCCAGGTCTACCTGCGCTACGGTGCGCACCCGGAAGCGTACCTGGAGTCGTCACCACGGCTCTATTTCAGCGAGGACGACCTGTACCTTCACGAGGATACTCGTCGTATCCCGGTAGAGGGGGCTGTGTTAAGCGTGCGTCGTGATGTCGAAGAGGGCGTGGCATTAGGCCGGTTTGCGGCAATGTACCTCAACGATACAACCATTCCCCGGCTGGCGCTCCAGGATGGCACATTAATCCGTTGGGCACTGGCAAATGCCGACGAGTTCATCCGTGATCATTTTTTAGGTCAGTACCTTAATTACCTGGAGCAGATGCGGAAGATCGGTATCCCGGTAGCATCGTATATCAGTCGCACCCGCTCGCCGGAGGTGATGGGACTAATGCGACTGATGTTCTGCCCGGATGTGAATGTGCCCGCGCAGCGCGGGGCAAATTGTGCGCAGTGTAGTGATGCGAAACAAGGCAAGACGCCATCGTGCATGATTTGCCAGGATGTAATCGATGCCGATCTCTTTGCCACCAGATTGCAAGAAGGTGAGCGCAGCCCGATCTTTCGCTCGTGGAGTCGGATCAGCATCGAAGGGTATGGCGATCATCAAATACATTTCTTCTTCCTGCGGATTGGGCGCGAGCTGGCGCGGATCGAAATACCGGCGTGGGTTGCCGGCCAACCAGATATGGTTGCACAGGTGCATGCTCTGGTGTACGATCAGGCAATGCGCGGTCAGGGCTATCCGGTCGTATTGCAACGTGCCCACGAACAGGCTGTCATTCGCAGTGCCGAGCGGCGGGTCTTCGAGCAGATGGTAGCCGGGGTTTTGCGCCAGGCTGAGGTACCAACCGGTGTTTCGGCAAAGCGTGAGCGTAAGCAGTTTATTCAGGGATAACCTATGCAATCAGAAGCACAGAATGGTCGGATCGGCGAGGTCATCGAGTCGTCAACCATCCATTTCGTGGCTGCGACGTATGAACTCCTCGCCTCGCCACCGTTTGGATCACTGGTACGGGCAACCACGACCGATCAGGGATTGCACGTCTACGGATTGATCTACGATATTCATACCGGCAGTCGCGAGCCGGGTGGTCGGGCAATCGTGCGCGGGCGAACGTACACCGGGCGTTATTTGTACGACGACGAGATTTATCGCGCCCATCCCGATCTGAGTGTCGTGTTGCAAACCGAATTTACGGCGTTGATTGTCGGCTATACCCTGCATGGGCGCTTGATCCAGCGCCTGCCACCACAACCGCCACCCGTCCACTACTCGGTGTATCCTTGTCCGAACGAGGAATTAGCGGCGTTTGGTGATCATCTGGACTTCTTGCGAACTGTGTTGCTGGCACCTGGCCTACCCGCCGACGAGTTGTTGACAGCGGCGGTACGGACGATTGCTCTGGCCCGACGTGATGGCCCGACCTACCTGGTGCGGGTCGGTCGTGAACTTGCCCGGTTGCTGAAAGATGACTATGATCGGTTGACAGCACTACTGCACCGTTTGCGTCCCTGATGTGATAAGACACTTCCTTAACAGAGTTGTGATCGCCTTGCAAGAGAATGAATGGAAAAAGCCATGCTCCTCCTCGATGCTGCCTTTCAGGTTGATGCCAATCCACTGCCCGGTGCTGCGGAGGTCGCAAAAGCTGCGGAAGCACTCGGTTTTGCCGCACTCTGGGCACCAGAAACAGCGCACAATCCGTTTCTGGCTCTGACCATCGCTGCCGAGCATACGCAACAGTTAACCATTGGCACGGCAGTGGCAATCGCATTCCCGCGTAGCCCAATGGTCACGGCGCAGATTGCGTGGGACCTGGCCGGGTTCAGTGGTGGGCGTTTTGTTCTCGGCCTGGGCACCCAGGTCAAAGCCCATATCGAACGCCGCTTCAGTAGCGTATGGGATTCGCCCGTCGGACGGCTGCGCGATTATATCGGTGCGCTACGCGCCATCTGGCACTGCTGGCAGACCGGGGGGAAGCTCGATTACCGTGGCCAGTACTACCAGCATACACTTATGACGCCGTTCTTCAGCCCTGGCCCTATCGCCCATCCCGACATCCCGATCTATATCGCCGGTGTGAATACCGGGCTGGCGCATCTGGCCGGTGAGGTGTGCGATGGCTTTCACGCCCATCCCCTGACCAGTGCCCGCTACCTGCGCGAGGTGTTGCGTCCGCAAATCGCCGCCGGCGCGACGGCTGCCGGTCGCGATCCCTCAGCCTGTGCGATAGCCGGCAGCGCACTCGTCATCACCGGGAACGACAAGACCGAACGCGAGCGGATGCGGGCAATGGTGCGGCAGCAGATTGCCTTCTACGCTTCAACCCCAACCTACCGGGCCGTTTTATCCTGTCATGGATGGGATGCGGTAGGTGAAGAATTATCGCGTCTGGCAGCCCAACAGCGCTGGGCCGAGATGACCGGTCTGATCGATGACACCATGGTAGCAACCTTTGCCGTCGAAGCCGATCCTGCCGATCTGCCGGCGGCCCTCAAGGAACGCTACGAAGGGCTGCTTGATCGAGTCGCTCTCTACATACCGTTTATTCCTGGGGAACGAGATGACTTCTGGCGTCATCTGACAACGTCACTGAATGGTCGGTAGGCGATGGCTGGTGTCTTCTCACAACTCGATCTGACCCCGACTCGGCTCGAACTGGCACGGCGCGCTCGGATGGCGCGTGGCGATCTGATCGATTTGACCAGCAGCAACCCGACGACGCAGGGATTGATCTTCCCTGCCGACATCCTCGCGAATGCAGCCACGCCCTACTGGTCAACCCGCCGCTACCATCCCGATCCACGGGGCGATCTGGCAGCGCGCACGGCCATCGTAACGTACTACGCCCGCCGCTCGCCGCCCCTGATCCTGACGCCCGACGATGTCTTTCTCACGGCCAGCACCAGCGAAGCCTACAGCCTGCTCTTCGCATTGCTGGCCGACCCCGGCGACAACCTGCTGGTGCCGAATGTCACCTATCCACTGTTCGAGTACCTCGCTGCCATGCGCAACCTCGAATTGCGTTCCTACCAGCTTGATGAAGAACGAAACTGGCGGATCAATGCCCGTTCGCTTCGTCGGCTGGCCGATGAGCGAACACGGGCGATTTTGATTGTGTCGCCCCACAATCCAACCGGTGCCATCATCGATGCGTCAATAGCGACGCTCGATCTCCTGGGTATTCCAGTTATTTGTGACGAGGTCTTTGCGCCGTTTACCTATGCTGCACCGACCACGCCACCCCTGGCGGCGCTCCATCCAGAGCTACCGGTCTTCACCCTCAACGGCATCTCGAAACTCTTTGCCCTACCCGACCTGAAATTGGGTTGGATCGCACTCAACCAGCCGGCTCGCCAGTTTGCCGCCCGGCTGGAACTGTTAAACGATACCCTGCTGGGCGCGAATGCGCTGAGTCAATATCTCTTGCCAACCCTGTTTGCTCAAGGCGAACCGTTCGTACAGGCGATGGTCGAACGGGTACGGGCAAACCTGACTCTGGCACTGCAACGGTTTGCCGATCATCCGCGCCTCCGTGCCCGACCGCCTGCCGGCGGCTACTATCTCTTCCCGGCCATTGACGGGTGGGAAGACGAAGAGGCACTGGTGCTCTTCCTGCTCGACCACGGGGTCTTTGTCCATCCCGGCTACTTCTACGGTGACGTGCCGGGTTGCCATGTCATGCTGTCGGCACTCTGCGAACCTGAACGCTTTGCGTTGGGGGTCGAACGGCTCTGTGCGGCGTTGGCGTAAACACTTTCTTTTACACTTGACGACGATTGATCGTAGAGAATCGCTCATTCTATCGGTCAGACTATTGCAGATGATCCTATCGTCGTGTATAATGCTTCCAATCGACTTGCCGGTACTGGCTTCAGAGACAGTAAAACAATGACCACTTTTTCGCAGCGCCGATCTGCCAGTCAACGGTCGTCAACCTCGTCCTCGCCGGTACAGCGTACCGGTGACAATGATCTGCTGCAACATTTGCTCTTGAACGATCTCCCTGCCCGGCGCGATCCGTTTCGTCCGCTGCGCCTGCGTTCGCGGGATGCATATCGCGAAGAAGCCTTACGCGGCTTCCTGTTGCGCAATTGGGTGGATCGCGCATTGCTCATCGCCGAAATCTTGCTCTTCGCCACAATGGTGATCGTCTTTGCCTACTGGTTCATCGACGGCTATGGCCGCGACTGGTGGCGAGCCTGGCAGGGCAAGAGCCAGCCGGCAGAGGTGATCATGCCACCGCCAGCCCCGGTTGCACCGCCGGCAGAGGAGATCACATCACCACCACCAGCCCCGGTTGCACCGCCGGCAGCCGCACCGCACCTGCCGGCACTACCCTTCACCGACCCTGGTCTGGCGGTTGAGCCGGCTGATTACCTTGCCCCGCAGACCAGTGTCAAACCGCTGCCGAAAACCGATCCGCGACCGCAGCGACTGCGTATTCCCAGCATCCAGCTTGACACGCCGGTGTACGAGGTCTTTGTCGTTGATGGCGCGTGGCAGGTCGCTGAATATGCCGCCGGCTATCATCACGGCACGGCCCTACCGGGCACGACGGGCAATACCGTGCTGGCCGGACATGCCGGCTTGCGTGGCGCTGTGTTTCGTGATCTGCCGGCACTGCGTCCTGGTGATGAGATATTGCTGGAGGCGGGCGGTTGGGTATACCGCTACCGAGTGCGCGAGATGCGTAACGTCTGGCCGACCCAGGTTGAAGTGATGGATCCGACACCGACCCCTGTTTTGACCCTGATAACCTGTACCAACTGGGACACGCAGCGCCTGGTCGTCATTGCCGATCTGGTCGATTCGCGTCCACTCAGTTGAGATTGAGGAGATCGTATGCCACCAAAGCCGTCACCTGCAACCAGACTCCCTCCCGGTCGTGGACGCGCACCGGCACCATGGACAATCTGGGAGATCATGGCGATTACGGTGAGTGTGTTGATGATCGTGGTGCCGCTCACACTGGAAGGGCTGAACTGGATCAGGCCACCGGTTGCTCCTGCTCAGGAACTAATGGCTGCGACCGAAACGCCAGTCAGCCTCGAACAACGACCACCGACATTTACTCCACTGGCGACGGCTACACCGGGTTCGCCGGTGCCGACCAATACACTCACACCGACCAATATCCCGACCGGGGTGACGGTCACCCCGACCGGGGAAACGGTCACCCCCACCGGGGTGACGGTCACCCCGACCAATACATCACTCCCAACACTTACCCCTTCGCCAACACCGGGTACGACCCGTGTAAACAAATTTGCTTCATTGAGCACTGTCAATATCGGGCAATCATTCAGCTACAGTCTGGCGGTTACAACGCAGAGTGATAGCCCGATTACGCTCACCTTACGCGATGTACTGGATGCAAATCTGGAACTAATAGAGGCGTCCGCTTTTGGGGGAACATGTTTTCCAGGCCAGACCGTACTCTGCACCCTGACGGTAAGTCGATTCAACCCGGCGTCGGTGACGTTACAGGTGCGGGTACGTGCATCGGCAACGGAAGGGTCAATTATTCCCAACCAGGCTGTGTTGGAACAGGGTAGCTTGCAGGTCGGGGTTTCCAATGTGGTGAATGTAACTGTTGCCGGGGGGACTGTCCCTACCAGTTCTCCAACTGAAACACCGACAGTAACGGCTACTAGTACTGCCACCAACACCCCAACTGCCACATCGGTGACGCCAACACCTGTCTCTACGACATCGACCCCAACGGCCACGAACACACCGGTCGTTCAGCCAACATCACCACCGCGTCCGACATCACCACCGCCACCGCCGCGTCCGACCGAACCACTACCGGCGCCAACATCACCGCCGACACCAACTGCACCACCGCCGCCGGTAGTCTTACCCACCGAGCCACCACCACCGGCACCGGCAGCAAGCCAACATCACCGCCGACACCAACTGCACCACCGCCGCCGGTAGTCTTACCCACCGAGCCACCACCACCGGCACCGGTAGCAACAGTTGCGCCACGGCCAACGGCGACACCACGGCCACGTCCGCCGGCACCGCCAACGAACACGCCAACCCCGGCTGCTTCACCAACACCAACCGAGCCGCCGGCGCCGGCTGCGTTCGCTGAGAGTGATCTGCTCCTACGGCTCGCCAGCGATTGGGGAAGTGCTTACGCCGGGCAAGACATTGTGTTTACCATTGTGCTCGGTAACACCCACCCGGCGCAGACGGTGAGTGCCGTAAGCCTGCGCAGCGTCATGCCCTCGAATCTCCAGGTGCTGGGCGCAAACGCGAGCCGGGGCGCCGATCCGACGATCAACGGTCAGACGGTAACATACCTTGCGCCAGACTTAGCACCCGGTGAACGGGTTGAGGTGACCATCGCTACCCGCATTCGCTCAGATGTGGCTGCCGGTACCCTCCTCGTCGTACAGGCGCAGGCCAACCAACGCGACCTCAGCCGACCGGTCTTCTCGAACATCAGTACGGTGCTGGTGGTTGGTGGACAACAGGTAGCAACGGCAACCGCAACCGCAACCCGTGCACCGGCCACACTCACCGCGACGGTCGTTTCGCCGACAGCTGGCACAACCGCAACCTCTGCACCGGCCACGGCTACGGCAACCGCAACACCTGATATTGTGCTGGGTGGAGGTGCGCCGCCAGCCGTGACAACCACGCCGACCACAACACCGCCGGCGGCAGGGGGCGCAAGTGGCGGTCAGGCACCGCTGCCAAACACCAGCGCCGGCATTCCGTTCCTGGGTGTGCTGTTGCTCGGCGCAACCCTGCTAACCCGCACCATCCGACTGCACCGTGCTCGCGAGCGGCTTTGACAGCGGGGGAAGGTAGGGGGTAGAGTAAGGGCGCACGGCTGTGCGCCCTGTCTGTTGAACTGATCAGATGATCAGGATGAAATAATCATAATAACCAAGTAGCTCAAATACTTGCCTCCTACCCCTATCTACTCTGGTGGTCGGCGCTCTACCATAATCCGCACCTGCACGTCTCCGGCAAGGTATTGCAGGGTCGTGCTGACGATAGCGATGACCAGGCCGCCGAAGAATGCCGGCCAGAACCCATCAACCGTGAAGGCGATACCGAGCTGATCGGCCAGGGCTGAGGTCAGGCCAAGTAACAGGGCGTTAATCACCAGACCAAACAGACCGAGCGTGAGAATAACGAGCGGACAGGTCAGCAGGTAGAGCAGTGGACGCAGCAAGGCATTGAGTAGCCCAAACAGCAGAGCGACAATGCCAATCTGCCACCCCGGCCCGCTGAACTCGATCCCCGGCACGATCCAGACCGCGGCAAAGATGGCCAGCGAATAGATGAGCCAGCGCAAGAAGAGCCGGCTATAGTCAATGCGTGATGGTTGTGAGGATGGAGGTGATGAATTCACGACTTGCTCCTTCCATCTCTGTACAAATCGGTACGACTCGCTCATCTGCCGTGAGTATGATACTATACGGCGCGGCGTTACGTGTGGTGACAACCGCTATGATGATTGACGAACAGACAATGACAAAAGTTGACCAGTCCGCATTATTTGCCCGTGTCGAACAGAGTGCGCGGGCTGATGGTAAAGAGGCGTATTTTCGGCTGCACCGCTATCGGTTTGCCGCAATGTTGCAGGCGATGGGTCCGGCCAATGGTGCGCGTGTGCTTGAGGTAGGGGTCACACCCGGCCATTTCACCGAGCTGCTGGTGGGTGCCGGCTTTCAGGTCAGCGGTGCCGATCTCGACCCCTTTACCCGCAAAGCGCTCTGGGATCGGTTGGGGGTCGAGGTGCGCCAGGTGAACCTGGAACGGGAGCCGCTCCCTTACCCTGATACCAGCTTCGATTGGGTTGTTTTCTCGGAAGTCATCGAGCACATGGTCTATTCACCGCTGCCGATCTTGCGCGAGTTTTATCGCGTGCTCCGTCCCGGTGGTCGGGTGTTGATCACTACCCCGAACGAGCTGTATCTGAAAAGCCGGGCGCGGGCAATCCTGCGCATGCTGCTCTGGCAGAGTCTGAGTACTCGTGAGGAGTTTCGTCATCAGATGCTGTTAGAGGGTGAGGCGCGCTATACCACCCACAGCCGCACCTACACGATGGAAGAGTTGACCTGGCTGGTTGAGCAGGCCGGTTTTCGGATTGAGTCGCGCCGGTTCGAGGCGCCGTGGGAGCGGGTCGGTCTTGAAGCAGGCCGATTGCTGCGTGCCCCCCATCGCGTGCTGGCAAAAGCACTCTTCTTCGCCCTCACCGCAGCGATTCCGCCGACACGTTCGATGTTACTGGTAGTTGGCCGGCGTCCGCTGAATTGACGACAGGGCCGATCTCTGGCTATAATAGGGCTGACGGGCCGCTAGCTCAACGGCAGAGCAATCGGCTCATAACCGACAGGTTCTCGGTTCGAATCCGAGGCGGCCCACCAAAGGCGACCGATAGTG
>FWWL01009875.1_pt1 | contig 11308 bp, 14 predicted proteins | sample 2228331 | NCBI WGS metagenome assembly FWWL01 (sample SAMEA103939775, study PRJEB20133) | metagenome
GGGAGCGGTAGTTGGTCGCCAGGGTGTAGACCCGGGCGTAGTCGGGAAGCTCGTCCAGGAACTTCCGTTCGCCCGTGTTGAGATCGATCTCCTCCCGGTAGCCCTCGCAGAGGACCTCGAAGAGGCCCTGGGTCGCGATCTTCAGGTGCTCGTTCGCCCGCGCGGGGTCGAGGCTTTGCTGCCAGCGCAGGGTTTCAGTCTTCATGCTTCCTCCCGTACAAAGGCCAGGGCCATGGGGACCGCCCGGCCCGGTCCTTCCAGCCAGTAGCCCTGAACGGTCCCGTCCCACAGGAAAACGGGCTGGTGGGGCTCGGTGAAGAGGCTGAGGAAGGCGAGGAAATCATCGCTGGGCCCGGTGATCTCGGCCTGAAGGATGCCCCCCTCCACCTGGACCTCCCTCAGAAGGACCTCGAGGTCCTCCCTGGGGATGGCCTGAAGGGGAGGCTCCAGGGTGCGGCTCTCCAGGGCCCTGGCCTCGGCCAGGGCCTTAAGCTCCTCGATGCGCAGGGCTCCCTCCGGGGTCAGGCGCACGGGGGAGACCCGGTAGTGGTCGGGAATGCACCGGTCGGGAACGCGGGGAAGGAAATCCTCGGGGATGGGTACGATTTCGGGCATGGGGATCCTCCTGTCCTGGATACACAAAAGCGCCGCGCTATCCATGTATCCAGGAACACCCCTCCCCTTCCCCCGGCGGCCTTAAAGATGGGCAATCCGCCAGGCCAGCACCTCCTTCCCCACTTCCCGGCGCACCTCCTCGGGCAGGTCCTCCTTCTCCAACCACTCCTCGAGGGCCGAGAGCAGGGCCTCCTTATCCAGGCGGGGTTTGGACGTGAGGATCTGGAAGAAGAGGTGCTCGACCGCTTCGAGGGGTACCCTCTCCTGGAAGAGGCGCTTGAGCCCGTGGGAAAGGGGAAGGGTGCGGGCACCGAGTTCAAGGGATATGGTGGGAAGGACCGCGGCGGCGTTCCGGCCCACCAGGTACCATCTTCCCCTTTGGGCGGACACGTAGGCCAGCCTGCCCTTCACGATCCAGTGCAGGCGGTACCTGTCCGTGTGCCGGAAGGGCAGGTGCTCCTCGGGGCCCAGAAGCCCCCTCCCCCGGAGCACGCGGTAGATGCGCTCCTGCCTTATGCGGTTCAGCATGAACTCCGCCTCCTCTCGGACCAGTCCGGCTCGGTCGTTATTCTTAAGGTTAACCAGAAGGGCGTGGGGCAGCCCTCCAGCAGGTGCTCCGTGGGAATCCCCCCGGGAGGGGGAAAGTGGAGGCCGGGCACGGCGGCCACCTCGGGGAGCAGGTCGGGGTGCTGGGTGACCAGCCTCCAGGGCACGCCCTCCAGGTCCAGGGGTGCGGGGAACCGGCGGATGGCCTCGAGCCAGAGGGGGGCTTCCCCCCTGGGGGTAGGCCGGTGCTCCAGGACGGTGGACAGGTAGCGGGCGTAGCTGGCGTTGGGCTCTTCCCCTTCCCGCAGGATCCGCTTGAGCAGGCCGGGCATCCGGGCGGTGAGGACCTCCGGGGCCTGCTGGAAGAGGACGCTGGCCCAGTAGGGCGGGCTGGTGTTCTCCAGGAAGCCCTTGTCCGCGAGGGCGCGGGCCACCTCCGCCAGGAAGGCCCGCCCCTCCCGGGTGGTCCCCAGGCCCCGGATCACATCCTCCACGCCCCGGCACCCCTGGCCGCTCTCCAGGCATCCCCGCAGAAACCGAAAGGTCAGGTCCCGCCTCCCCGCCCGCTCAAAGGCCCTGGCCCAGAGGCGGGCATCCGCCCTTTCCAGGCAGGAAGAGGCGAGAAGGGCGCGAAGAAGCTCCTCCAGCGCCTCCCCCTTGCGGGCGCGCTGGACTTTCTCCTCCAGGTCCAGCAGAGCCTCGCAGTCCTTGGCTCCCTCCACGGTTCACCTCCCGGGGAAAGCCCGCCCCGGATGGGGCGGGCGCTTCAGGTCACCTCCTCGAAGAGGACGGGCTGGCCCGCGGGCAGAACCATCCTGTGGCGGCCTACCCGCACCACCCGCGCCTGCTTCAAAACAGGTAGCCGCACGGGCTCGGGGGCCTTCTTCTCGGGTTCCTCCCGGGCGGTTTCCACCCCCGCCACGTTCACCCACTCCACCTCGGGCGGGCTCACCCGGTCCGCCAGGGCCTTAGCCAGGGCCAGGGTGGGGTCCTCCTCGCTTGCCACCGCCAGCCCGCCCTCCACCAGCTCCCCCTCGAGGGCCAGGCTGGAGCGGGCCTTGGTGGCGATGAGCCTCAGGGCCTCCACCTGGAGGGTGCCACGGTAGGCCAGGAAGTAGACCCGCACCGGCTGGGTCTGGCCGATGCGCAGGGACCTCCGGGCCGCCTGGCGCAGGGTGTATACGGAGTACTCCGTCTGGTAGAAGACCAGGGTGGGGAAGTCGATCAGGTCCAGCCCCGTCTGCACCAGCCGGGGGTGGGCCACCAGCACGTCCAGGCCCTCCTTCACCTTCTCCCTGAGCCAGGCCTCCCGCTTCTCGGGCTTCGTGGTGTGGGCGTAGAGGCCCACCGCCCGGTACCCGTGCGCCTGGAGAAGCCGGGTGAGGCGGGCCACCTGGTCCCGCACCTCGGTGTTCTGGACGTAGACCAGCACCCTCCGCCCCTCGGCCTTTTCCCTCCGCACCAGGTCGAGAAGCCACCGCTCCTTGGGGGAGGTGTACTTCTCTCCCAGGGCCGGGAGGCGGGCGATCACCTGTCCGGTGTCCGGGTCCCTCACCTCCACGTCCTCGAAGGGGGCGTCGGGCCCCTGGAGGGCTCCTTGCAGGTAGCCGCCAAGGAGTTTCTTGCTCCCCCGGATCAGGGCCTGGCGCACCGCGCTCCGGAGGCTGGAGTAGAAGTCCTCCACCAGGCTCCTGTGGGGCTCCTCCAGGTCCAGGTAGACCACCTCCTCCCGGTAGGGGGGAAGGGCCTCGGCCACCTCGGGCAGGCGCACAAAGGCGGTGTAGGGAAGGAGGTGGGGGAGGAGCAAAGGGGAAAGCCCCGGGCGCTCCCGGGTCCTGACGCTCTGGGCCCTCCTCCGGGTGTACCGGCCTTCCTCCCCTTCCAGGGTTTCGATGGTTTCCAGGAGCCCGTAGCGGGAGACGAACTTCTTGAGGCTCTGCTGGTTGAGCCGGTACCTCAGGCGGAAGCCGGGGAGGAAGCGGTAGAAGAGGGCGAAGAGGTTCGACGCGTACCCGCCGAAGAGGGTCCCCGTCAGGACCAGCGCCCGCCCCACCCAGTCCGCCAGGATCCCCGCCACGATCCCTTGGGCGCTCTCCTGGGCCTTGTACTCGTGAGCCTCGTCCAGGACGAGGACCTGGAAGAAGCCCCGGGGGAGGAGGCGCTTAAGGGCGTCCGCCAGGGCTATCCGGCGGGGCGGAGCCACCTGCCAGAGGGGCTCCCCGCAGGAGGCGCAACGGGTTCTGCGCTTTGCCAGCTCCTCCGGGGTCGCCAGGGTGCCCGCCTCAGTGCGGATGCGGGCCGCGCATCGGGGGCAGGTGAGGACCTCGTAGGTGTCTCCCTGGTGCCTCACCCGGGACACCTGGTAGGCGGGTTTCCAGCCAGGCCCCAGCTTGGCCTTCTCCCGGGAGAGGACCGCCACCAGGGGCGTGGGGAGGGCGGGCAGGCGGCGGATGTCCGCGGGGGAGGTGAGGATGACCGCGTGGAAGCCCTCCATCTCCGCCTCCCGCTTCCACTTCTCCACCAGGTGGGGCGGGCACATGACCAGGTACCGGCCCCGGGGATTCAGGTTCATCAGGGCATCCAGGGCCATCTTGGTCTTGCCCGTGGACATCTCCGCGGCCAGAAACCCCACCCGGTGCCGCTTCAGGCTCTCCACCATGGCGGTGGAGGCCAGGGCCTGGACCCCCAGGGGCTTCCGGCCCCGGGAGGCGATGGCGGGCTCCTCCACCACCGGGGGAAGGGTCTCCCGGGCTTTTCGCATGAGGGTGGGACCGAAGCGGTCCATGAACTCCACCAGGCTGATGGTCTTCTCTTCCGTCTGCATAATCCTCCGGTCTTGCCCCGGGCGGCCTCAAGCGTCCACCCCGGCGCTTAAGGCGAACAGGGTGGCGAGCACGGACCTGGCCCGCTGGGGCGGCAGGTTCCTGGAAAGGAGGGCCTTGTGCACCTCGGCTTCCGCTTCCCTCCTGCCCAGCCTGCCGGAAAGGTACAGGTCCAGGATCCGGACCACCCCGTCGGGGCGGCCCACCCCCTGGCGGACCAGGTAGGCGCGGGCGCTTTGGAGCACGGCTTCCTTCCTCATGGTCAGCCTTCGGCGGAAGCGGCCAGGTACAGCAGGGCGCTGGCGAGCCGCGCGGAGGCCTCCGGGCTCAGCCCCCGCCGGTGGAAGGCCTTGCACAGGCGGCGGCGGATCTCCTGTTCCCCCGCCAGGCGGCTGGCCCAGTCCGGGTGGCTCCTCAGCCCGCGGAGGAAAACCTCCACCACCCCTTCGGACTCGGGAACCCCCTTCCAGACCAGGTAGTCCCGGGCCATGCCCCCGAGGTTCTCCCGGGTGAGGAAGAGGACCCCCCTTTCCTGGAAGAAGGCCTTGGCTTCCTCCACCCCAGGAACCACGGGCAACCCGGCCTTGACGGCCACCATCTGCCGGAACCGGTGCCGCTTGGCCTCGCTGGGGATCAGGGCCTCGGCGGCCTGGATCAGCTCCGGCGTCACCGGCCCGGGGCCCACGGCCACCTCCAGGCGGTCGGGGTCCCTGGGGTCCACCTCCAGGGGCGCGTGCGGACCGTTCAGAACGACGCGCATACCTCACCTCCTCAGGCGGGGGACGGGTAGAGGGCCCGGTACTCCTCGAGGGCCCTCCGTAGCCAGGGGGGAAGCTCCTCCTTGCAGCAGTCCAGGGCCTCGCGGCTGGCCTCCACCGTGAACCGGTTCAGGGGGTCGTTGTTCCGGGGCCACCATTCGGTGGTGGTCACCTGGACCTCTTCCCCATCCACCTCCTCCAGGAGGATCTCGTAGAGGAACTCGTCCCTGGAGGCCAGGGCCAGGGCGGACCTCGGCTCCGCCTCCTCAAGGAGCTTTACCTCAATCCCGTTTTCCTTCAGCTTTTCCACCAGGAAGTCGAACATCCTCATGCTTCTCCTCCTTTTGAAAACCCGCTCTGGGCCGCCCGGTGCTCTTCCAGCGCCTCTTGCACCCAGACCGGCAGGTCGGGGTCCCTGGGGTTGTCCCAGGGGAAGACCAGCAGGGCGGTTTCCTTCAGGGGAGCCCCCGGGATCCCCCGCCCTTCCCGGATCAGCTCGTTGAAGGCGGGGGTACCCGGGAGGGGGGGTTTGATGAACCACACCAGCTCGATCTCCACCTCCTCCCCGTGGTCCACCAGGTTGACCAGCAGGAGATGGGACTCGTCGACAAGCCCCAATCCCACCACGGGTTTGCCGTCCTTCCGCACCTCCGTGCCGGTGAGCATGGCACCGTGGGCGAGAAGCCTCTGCTTTACACGCTCAAACAGGCTCAATCTACCTCCTTTCCCGCCGCCGACACGCTGTCGCTTAATACGCGACAGGATGTCGCGGGTCCTGGAGCGCCCCTGGCCCTGAAGGGACGGGCGGCTGGCACCCCATAAACCCAGCGTAGCCGGGAAAGGTATTTTTTCTCAGGCCGCCTCGGGTTCCATCAAGGCCTCGAGGGGCAGGGGAAGCTCCCCCTTCCTCAGGGCCTCCTGTAGGGCGTAGATGAGCTGGGATTGCTGCCAGGTGGGGAGGTAGAGGGCCTCCGCTCCCAGGGCCAGGGGCTGGTTCCGGGCAAGCTCCTGAGCCTTGGCCCGGAACCAGGGAACCCAGGACTCCAGCACGGGGACGCCCAGGATCCAGGAAAGCTCCCTGGCCGCCTCCCTTTGGGTCTGCCAGATGACCACGGTGTGGCCCACCTCCTCGGAGATCACCAGGCCGTGGTAGACGTGTCCAAGGGAAGTCCGCCGGTAGCGCAGGTTGCCCCAGTACCGGGAGAGGTGGATGGGGCCCTCCAGGCCCCGGAGGATCAGGGTGTGGGACCGGGCCACGGACCCCCACACCGCTTCCACCGCCTCCCGGCTACCCCCCATGGAGAGGTAGTGGATCCGGTCGTCCTGGGCCACCAGCTGGTGAACCACCACGCGGATGCCGTCGGGGTTTTCCAGAAACAGCGCCATCACGCCACCTTCAGGATGTCTCCGCTTTTCAGTCCCAAGGCCACCACCTGCACCCGGAACTCCTCGCGGGTGACCCGGCGCAGGCGTCCGTCCTCGCCCCTCTCCTCGAAGGTGCGCTCTTCCTTGCGCACCTCTCCGCGGATCAGGTAGGGCTCCCCCTCCATCCAGACCACCTGCTGGTCCAAGAGCCCCCCGGCCAGGAGAAGGGCCAGGTGGGCGTCCTTGAGGGGAAGAAGGGGACGGGGGATCTCCCCCTCCTTCCTCCCGACAAAGAGGGGACTTTTCTCCAGCAGGGAGGGGATCTCCTCGGGGTCCGGGATCCGCTCCCGGCGCTCCAGGAGGCCGGGGCCGCTTCCGGGGACCGTGTAGGAGGTCCACACCTCCCCCAGGATTCCCTCCACCTCCAGCCCCTCCCCTTCCGCCGACAGGGGGAGGGGCTCCCTGAGCTTCTCCCCCAGCACCACCACCTGGCCGAACTCCTGGTACTCGGGCTCCGGGAACCGGAGCACCGAGAGGCGCTCGTAGTGGGTGCTGAGGTAGGGAGCGGCTTGCTTGAGGATCCGCTCGGGGATGATGAAAACCAGGATCCCCTCGGGCCTGAGGGCCGGGGTCCAGTGCTTCAGGAAGGACAGCTCCAGCCTCTCCCCTTCTCCGTGGTCGTAAGGCGGATTGAGCCAGAGGAGGTCGAACCCCTGGCCCACAAAGTGGAAGGCGTCCCCCTGGTGGACCCGGAGCCCCTTGCTGGCCGCCTTTTTCGCCCGCTCCCGGGAAAGCTCGATGCCGACCGCCCTCCCCTCGAGGGCCCGGGACACCGCGAGAAGAGCGTCCCCCTCCCCCGCGCAGGGGTCCAGGATGGTGGGCTTGCCGTGGGTGTGGAGGTGGTTGAGGATGAGGTTCACCACCCGGGGCGGGGTGGGGTAGAAGCCCGCTTTGGCTTTTGCTTCCAGGCGCATAGGCGGGGACAGCGGCCCCTGGCGGCCTTAGATACATGTTGGGGGCTGTGGAGGAATGGCCTTAAGAACTGGGTTTCCGCACACCATCTTTCTCAGAACAAACCCCGCCTTCCCGGAAGCCACCGGCAAGGGGGGCCGTTGCCATGCTGTCTTTGGCGTCGTTCTTGACAACCTGGGCCCCTCGAGGTAGAACGAGGGGCGTATATAGGAGGTGGGAAACCTGAGGTATCAGGGGGTATAAAAAAAGGCTTGAGGCCGGGTCACCGGCCCCACACCTGAGTCCCCATCCAGGACTCAGGATACCACGAACAAATCGTCTTGGCAAGCCGGTGACCCATGGGACCCAGGATCGGGGGGAAAAGCCGATCCAGAAGGACAGAGATGGCGGATGCATCCCATGAGGTCGCCCTCCCCCTCCCCTACCCCGGGAGGTGGGAGCCATGATCGCAGCAGTCCTGGCAGCCATAGAGGTGCGCGGGCTCTCCCCTACGGAGCGGCTTCTTCTGATTATCCTGGCAAAGTACGCGAACCGCGATGGCCTGGCCTGGCCCTCCATCTCCCGGCTGGCCCGGGACCTGGAGCGGACGGAGCGGGTGGTGTACACGGCCCTGAACCGCCTGGTGGAGGTGGGGTACATCGAGATCCAGCACCGCCCGGGCAAACCCTCCCTGTACCGGATCCGGCTGGATCAGCTCGCGATGGACCACACCGGGGCCCGCCCGGGGCGGACGGCAACCCCTGAAGAAAACTTCACCCCTGAAGAATCCTTCACCCCTGACGCCCCAACCCCTGAAGAAAACTTCAGGGGTTCCGGACCCACCCCTGAAGAAAACTTCACCCCACCCCTGCAGAAAACTTCACCCAGAACCTGTCATTGAACCGGCAAAAGAAACTTCTTCTCCCCCCTCCTTACCTCCCCCCAGCGCAGCCGAACTCCTCGCGGGTGAGGAGGAAGAGGAGGAGATGAGGTCTTCTTCTTCCCCTTCGGCGAAGGAGGCAGGAGCGAGGGAAAACGCCTCCGCTCGGACGGCCCGGGCCCTGGAGGCTTATAAAAATCCCCCCGGGGCGGGATTTGGAACGGCTACAGAAAACCCCCAGGGCTTCAGGCCCGGACCCACCCTGACCCGCGAGGAAGCCCTGGCGGAGATGGCCCTGAGGCAGCGCCGCTTAGGCCCTCCCCCGAGGCCCCCGGCGGAGATGGTCCGCGCCCTTCGGGAAGCGGGGGTCTGGGAGAGGCTTGCCGCCCTCCGCCGCCGCGCCACCGACGACCGGGCCTGGCAGGAGTGGCTGGCGGGGCCTCTGGCCGCCCTCTGGCGGAGAACCTCCCCCGGGGCCTTCGCCTCCGCCCTCGAGGAAGCCCTCCTGGCCCTGGCCCGCAGGCCCGACGTCCAGTCCCCCTTCCTGTACCTGGAGAAGATCCTCCGCTCCAGGTTGGGGGAAGCCGCCCCTCCCCCACCCCAGGAGCCCGCATCCCCGACGGGGGAGGACCTCCATCTCCTGGAGGAAGGTGTGCCCCTCCCGGACGGCACCCTTGGAATCCTGGACATGGTGGCCGGGACCAACGTCTTCGTCCGCCACCCGGTAACCGACCAGGTCTACCGCCTGTCCCTGGCCGAGGCCCTGAGCCGCGTCCGCCAGCGGCAGGGGGAGAGGGAGTTGCGCCTTGGCGCGTAGGGCGTCGTATCCTTTGGGCATGTTGGAGCTGGTGGAGATGGCTGGGGCCTCCGCTCTGGCCCCTGAGGCCGGGCGCACCTACCTGGCGGTCCTGGAGGCCTGGGGAAGGGCTCACCTCTGCAAGGGCCGGGCCTGCCTGGACCTCGGGGGCGTCCACTTCCCCGTGGGCTGGAAGGGCATGGATGCGGTTTTCCGGGACCACCCCGGGGCTTTCTTCCGGGCGTCCCTGTGGCCCCGCACCCGGGAGGACGGCACCCTGGACCCCAGGAAGACCCGCATCAAGAGCCTCGTTCCCCTGGCAGACCCACCCCAGGCCCACCACGCCTTCTACGCCCGGGGCCGCCTCCTGGCCGTGGACCCGGCGGAGGGCCTCCTCACCCTGGAGGTCCGTCGGAACCCCAGGGGCAGGCTCAGGGAACCCTTCGCCCTGACCCTGGTGGCCTCCCTGGAGCTTCTCCTTTCCCTTCCCGAACCCGGCGGGGGGATCCGGGTGGAGGGCGAGTACCGGCCCGCAAGCGGACGGCTGGTGGCCCGCGCCGCCCACCCGGCTCCCCTGTGGGACGACCCTACACCTTGAGGGGCACGACGACCGCCAGGTATTCCGGCCCACGGAGGACCCCCTTGACAAGTAGCGCCACCTGTGAAAAGCTGGTAGCGCTATGGCAAAACGCTACATCCCCCTGGCGGAATGGGCGGAAGCCCACGGCGTGGCTATCTCCACCGCCCGCAAGGCGGTGGTGGAGGGCCGCTTGCCCGCCCGCAAGCTGGCGGAGCGCTGGTTCGTGGTGGAGGAAACCCCCGATGAGCCCCGCAGGGGCCGGGTCTTCACCCTCTTCACCCACGCGGGCGGGGCCGGTAAGACCTCCCTGGCCCGGGACCTGGGCTTCGAGCTGGCCTCCCGGGGCAAGCGGGTGCTCCTGGTGGACGTGGACCCCCAGGCCAACCTCTCCGCCTGGCTGGGCCACGGGGACGTGGAGCCCAGGCACACCCTCCTCCCCCTGTTCGAGAAGGGGGAGCGCCCGAGGATCCTGGAGGTTCTGCCGAACCTGAACCTCATCCCCAGCCATGTGGAGGTGGCCCGGGCCGAGGTGGTGCTCTCCAGCCGCCCCCACAGCATCTACGCCCTCCGGGGCCTCCTGAACAGCCTGCGGGAGGATTACGACGTGATCCTCGTGGACTCCCTCCCCTCCCTGGGCAGTCTGGCCGCCGCCGCCGCCCTGTCCGGGGACGGGCTGGTGGTTCCCGTGGAGCTTTCCGCCAAGGGGGTCCAGGCCCTGTCCACCGTGGTGGCGATGAGCCGGGACTACGCCCGGGCCCTCTCCCAGATGGGCCTGTGGCAGGGGAAGAACTTCGTGGTGGCGGTGGTGCCCAACCAGGCGGAGGGGACGGTGAGGGACCGGGAGGTCCTTTCCCTCCTCGAGGAGATCCTGGAGGACATCCCCGTCCTCAAACCCCTGGTGCGCCGCCCCGCCGTCTACCGGGAGGCCCAGGTCAGGATGGCCCCCGTCCAGTTGGTGGGCGGGGAGGAGGTGGCGCGGGAGCTGCGGGCCCTCGGGGATGCCTTCCAGGCCCTCATGGCCTCCGACAGCGTTCTGGCCCAGACCGCCTAGGAGGTGAGCCGTGGGAAAGCCCAAGTTTGAAACCCCGATCCGCTACTTCATGCCCTTCCCTTTGCAGGAAGAGGAGGAGGCCGCGCCCCAGGAAGCCCACACCCTCCCTCTCTCCCTGATCCGCCCCCGTCCCCAGCCCCGCAGGCGGTTTGAGGAGGCCTCCCTCGAGGCCCTGGCGGAGTCCATCCGGGTCCACGGGGTCCTGGAGCCCCTCCTGGTGCGGAAGGCGGGGGAGGGCTACGAGATCATCGCCGGGGAGCGCCGCTACCGGGCGGCAAAGATGGCGGGCCTCGAGGCGGTCCCCGCCATCGTCCTGGAGGTGGACGAGAAGACCGCTCAGGCCATTGCCCTCATGGAGAACCTCCAGCGGGAGGACCTGAACCCCTACGAGGAAACCCTGGGGGTTCTGGATCTCCTTTCCCTGGAGCTTGGGCGGAGCAGGGAAGAGGTGGTGAGCCTGCTCCACCGGATGCGGAATGAGGCAAAGGGCAGGGCTACCCACAACGTTGTGGGCACCCCCGAGGCCCAGAAGGTGGAGGAGGTCTTCCGCCTCCTGGGGCGGATGTCTTGGGAGAGCTTCGTCCAGCACCGCCTCCCCCTCCTCACCCTCCCCCCTGACCTGAAGGAGGCCCTCGAGGAAGGCTCCATCCCCTACACCGCCGCCCTGGAGCTCAAGAAGGTGAAGGAGGAGGGGGAGCGGGGGAGGCTTTTGAAAGAGGTCAAAGCGGGGCTTTCCCTTAGGGAGCTGAAGGCCAAGGTGCGGGAGCTTCTCAAAAAGGAGGCCTCTCCCCCGCCTTGGCACAAGGAGGTGCTGGCGAAGCTGGCCAAGGTGGACCTCGAGGCCCTGCTCCCTGAAAAGCGGGCCAGGGTAGAAGCGCTCTTAGCGGAGCTCAAGGAACTGCTTGGTTAGGTGCGGTTTTTCTCTAGGAGGCGGGGGCGAAGGT
>FWWL01006887.1_pt1 | contig 11307 bp, 5 predicted proteins | sample 2228331 | NCBI WGS metagenome assembly FWWL01 (sample SAMEA103939775, study PRJEB20133) | metagenome
TGGCCGGGAAGCTGAAGGAGGGGGAAAGGATCTTCCTTTCCTGGAGCGAACTCTGCCGGATAGGGATGTTTCCGCCTGGGGAAGGCCCGGTATGGGCGGCGGTGTTCCCCCTGCGCTGGGAGGGCGTGGTCGGGGGGTGCGTCCTGGTGGGAAGCCGCGGAGAGACGTTCTCTCCGAAGACCGTCGAACTACTGGAGAGCGCCGCGGTCCATCTCTCCCAGGCCTGCGCACGGCACCGCCTGCTGGAGCGGCTGCGGGAGTCGGAGGCCAGATACCGGTTTCTACTGGAGTATGCAGGGGAGGCCATCTTCACCTACAACCGTGACCTCCAGGTCACGGGGGTCAACAGGAAGGCCTGCGAGATAATCGGATATCCCCCCGACGAATTGGTGGGGAAGAACATCCTGGAGCTGGACATCCTGAAAGAAGAAGATTTCGAAAAGGTCCTCCGGGCCATGGGCGCCCTCCTGGCCGGGGAGGAGACGCACAGCGAAGAACTACGCCTGGTGCGCAGGGACGGTCGGGAGATAGTAGTGGAGATCACCGGCGCTTCGCTCCAGGATCATGAGGGGCGGGTGGTGGAGATAATCAACATAGGGAGGGACATCACCGAGCGCCGGCGGGCGGAGGAGGCGCTGCGCAGGAGTGAGGAGAGGTACCGGGTGACCTTCGAGGCCACGGGCACGGCCATGTTCCACGTGGACCGAAGGGCGGTGATAACCGACGCCAACCGGGAGGCGGAAAAGCTCTTCGGCTACACCCGGGAGGAGATGGTGGGAAGGATGCGCTACATGGACCTCCTTGCCCCCGAGGACGTGGAGCGGGTCAAGGATTATTCCCGCAGGCTCCTCGCCGGGGAGATACCCAGTCCCCTGCAGGTGGAGATACTTGCCCGCCACCGTTCCGGCCGTCCCGTTCCCGCCCTGATAACCGTGGCCATGCTCCCGGGCCTGGAGGAGAGCGTGATCTCCCTGCTGGACATCTCGGAGAAGAAGGCCTACGAGGATGAGCTGGAGAAGCGGGCGGAGGAGATGCGCGACTTCCTGGACATAGCCGCCCACGAGCTCCGCCATCCGGCCACCCTGCTCAAGGGCTACGCCATGACCCTTCTGGAGCACGGGGAGAGGATGGACGAGAGGTCGCGCGCGGAGGCGCTCCGGGCCATGGACAAGGGGGCCGACCGTCTGGTGAAGGTGGTGGAGGAGCTACTGGAGGTGGCCCGCCTCGAGAGGGGGAAGGTGCGGCTTGAGCTCAAGGAGGTGGACCCGGGGGACCTGGCGCGGAGGGCGGTGGAGGAGATGCGGGCCAGGTTCCCGGACCGGGAGATGGAGGCCCGCGTGGCTCCCGGGCTGGGCAGGTTGAGGGCGGACGCCGAACGCCTGATGCGGCTGCTGGTCATCCTCCTGGACAACGCGGTGAAGTACTCGCCGCGGGGGACGCCCGTGGAGCTGAACGTGGAAAGTTGCGGGGACCGGGCCCTCTTCTCCGTGCTGGACCGCGGACCGGGTGTGCCCGAGGCCGACCGGGAGCGCATCTTCGAACGTTTTTACCAGGTGGAAGACGTTCTTCATCACGCTGGACCCGGGCTCGGCCTTGGTCTGTACATAGGGAGGAAAATCGTCGAGGCGCACGGCGGGAGGATATGGTACGAGCCCCGTCCCGGAGGCGGCTCCGCCTTCCGTTTCGACATCCCCTTCACCGGAGCCCGCTGAACTTCCTCCGGATGGGCCCGACTGCAAGAGCCGTGCACAACAACCATGGTCGAATCCGGGTGAATCCCGCGGAACTTCCTCCGGTTTGGCCCACCGCTACAACCTGTTACCCGTGAACTCCCCTCACGTCTGGCGGCCGGTCCGAGATACACCGAGCGGGACGGGAAAACCGCATCTCTCCTACGGACGGGCTCGCGCCTGTGGACGGGCTCGCCTTGCGGCCTCCGGAGGATTCCCGAACACACCGGACCCTCACGGCTGGGCCATGAGGATGCAGACCACGGTGGTGGAATAGCTGCCCGGCAGGTCCTCCCAGTCGAGCTGGAGCATGAGGTCGAGATCCACGTCCCTTCCCCCGGGCTGGGGGGTCCTGCCGGGCGGGGGAGAATATACCGGGGTTTGCTCCGTGGAGAAAGGCGTCCAGCCTCCCGAACCGGTGAGCCTCCACTGCAGCCTGGATATGGGGATGACCGCGGGAGGCGACTGGGAGAGGTCGGCGAGGTCCGCCTCGGCCCGCAGGAAAAGATTCCATCCCGTGCTGCTCAGGACATTGAGGCGAACGGCATAGGGCGGCGACCCGCCGCCTATGACGAAGGGAGAGCTCTCCGGGCTTATGTTCCCGAAGTTCACCCCACCTCCTCCGGGAGAACCGTCCCGGTTGTAGGTCCCCGCCAGGTCGAGGGAGAGGATGTCAGCGGTGCGGAAGGACCAGGAATAGGATGAGGGTAGAGGATTCCCGGCCAGGTCGGTGATCCCGGTGGTGAGGGTGGCTGTGTATGTGTAACCGTAGAAGAGGTTCTCGTCCGGGTCGAAGGCGGCGGTCATGGTGTAAGGGTCGTAGGACACGGTGCCGGCGATGTTCCTCCCCTCCTCGTCCGTAAGGGTGAAGGTGGAGGGGTTTATGGAGGAGGCCAGCATGCCGTTGGCGTCGGCGAAGGTGGCGGTGATTACGGTATCCACGGGCAGGTTCACGCTGCCCGGGGTGGGGGACACCGAGGACACCTGGGGCGGGGTCCAGTCCACCACCACCCGGACCCCTGGGCCGGGGACCTCCTGGTTGTCCACCCGGTCGGTGGCCCGGCTCTGGATTATGAACGTCCCCTCCGACGGGATGTCCCACAGATAACTCCAGGAGGAGTAATCGCCGGGGGATGCGGGATCCGCCGCCGCCCAGGTGCTTCCCCCGTCCGTGGAGACCTCCACCCGACCCACCCCGCTGGGGTCCGGAGAGGGGTCCGCGGAGGTCCCCAGGATGGTGTAGGTGGCGGCGTTGGTGTATTCCATGTCCGAGGGTGCGGTGACCGCGGAGAGGGGCGGGGTGACGTCGTAGATGAAGGTGGCGCGGACCAGGTCGAAGTAGACCCTGGTCCTCGTCCATTCATAGCTGCCCAGGGCCGTGCCGGCATCGGCGAAGCGCAGGCGGAACTCCCCGTTCTGGCCCACGAAGCGGCGAGCCAGGGCGGGGTCGCTGACGCTCACGCTCAGCACCCCGTCAGGGGTGGTGGGGAAGCTTCCCAAGGAGTACCAGAAACCGTACCAGCCGTTTGCGGTGTAGTCGTAGAACTGCAGGTACCAGGATTCCTGGGCATCGCTCTGGTAACCCTCGCATTCCACCGCGAGGCCCAGGAGTTTGTCGCGTGGCGCTTCGGCGAAAGGCTGCCAGGCGTTGAACCCGATGTCCAGGCGGGCGTTTACGATCGAATCCCACCTCTCGCGGTACTGCAGGTAGCGGTTGTTGGAGTTCCACGTATCCTGAAACCCGCCGCTTATCCGTTGCCCTACGGTCACGGAGGGGAGAGCGGTGATGAGCTTGTAGGTGGTGTGGGAGAACGCGGGTCCAGGTGGTGGAAGGAGCAGGGCGCACAGCAGTGCGGCCGCCGCCGCTCGCGCCGCCGCCTTTCCCATTCCTCTCGTTTTTTTACCCGACACCATATCTTGGACCTCTCAAGCATGACCCCGATATGACACTTCAACCACTATACCGTACCCGCACCCTGGAGGTGCCGTGCTTAGCGGTCCCTTCCAGCAGTGCCGGCCGCCTTCCTCGCCTCCGGCACGCCCGCCTTCCGCCCGGTGCCTCGGGGCGGCTTTTTCCTCCGCCGCGGGGTCCAGGCCTTGTATCCTTTCCCTCTCCTCCCCCCGGCGCCTTACCTGCCTTTCGGCGTTTCTCCCTTTGTGTCTGAAAAAATCGACCTTCCTGCGCCTTTGCGTCCAGTATATATTTTCGTCCGCCTCCGGCCCTTTTTTCAGAGCGGCCGGCCTCAGGCTACTTTCCGCCGGTGGACGGCGAAAAACGGGGGTTGACCGGGACCGTGTGGTCTGAAACGACCCCGCCCCTGCACCTCCACGGGTGGACGGGCCTGCATGGAGTGTCATAAGGAAGTCATCTCCGCACGCACTTTATCCTTCCAGGACCTAAACAGGGGTTCGGATCCGCGTGGAGGGAGGAGAGTTGGAAAGTGGACGACCCACTCGGTCTGTCCCGTCCTCGAGATGTGGACGGATCCGCGCGGAGTGAGAAGCGACGAAAACGCCCCCCTCCCTTGAAGGTCGCATCCCTTCCCCGTCTCCATACCACCTCGGCCTCCCCGTGGTGCCGTGCACGGAATCTTCCCAATGAGGAACTCCTCCCCCTCACGGCGCTCCTGTTCTTTCCCCTCTTCCATCCCCCTGGTCCGCTCTCTGGTGTCTAAGGATTTTCCGATCCCGCCGTCCTTTCACCGCTTTCCACAAGGCTGCTTCATCTCAATCCCCTCTTCCATCCCCTGATCCGCTCCGCGAACCTTTCATTCCAAAACATCTTCGAGTCTTACGGTTCTCGTTCACGCAAAACCTCGACCTCCTCCACTCCGTTCCTCCTCCGCGCTCTCCTGATGGTCAGCGCTGCGAGGAGAAGGGCCAGAACGACCGCGGAAAATGCGGGCAGAAGGATAACGAAGGAGATGCCTGCCCTCGGGGGGGTTGGGAGGACCTCCAGCTCGAGGAGAGACGCCAGACCACCGGTGAAGGCTATGCCCCCGGTCTTTTCGAGGACGGGGATGAAGGCCAGGGCGAAACGGTAAGTCCCGGGCGCGGCCTCGGGGGCCGGTCGCACGCGGAAGGTGAAGGTCTGAGAGGCACGGGGGGCCAGGGAGAGCTCCCCGCTCTCCGGTTCCACCCACAGGCACCGCTCGCTCGCGGAAAGGCCCGGGCCAGGTTCTTCCCCGTCCAGGAGCTCGAGGACCTGGGGACGGAGGCGGAGAGGCTCCTCGCTTCCGTTGATCAGGGTGACCTCGACGATGGCGGGGTCGCCCGCGGCGAGGCTCAGGGGGATGCGGGTGGGGGTGATGGAGACGCCCCCCTGCCCCAGGACGTGGGAACAGTGGAGAAGGAACCAGAAAAGGGCGGCCGCCGGCAGGAGGTGCACCACTTGAGGTCGCCTGGAGGTGGCTGCCCGAAAGGCGGCAGGCACGGCGGTCAGGGGCGACAAGGGTCGGCGGGGAGCCGTACCTGCGGGCATGGTCGGGTCATATGACGGTCTCAATATCCACCTCGAGCCCTTTTCCCAGAAGCAGGTTTTCGTACAGATAATCTTCACTTCTTCCGGGGATATCCCCTTCCCCGGATCATCATTTCAGCACGTCCTCCATACAGCATGTCGTGCGGGGGTATCCCCTTCCCCGGATCATCACTTCAACCCATGTAATGGCGGCCGTTCAATCCCCCGGCGACACCTGACAGTTCATTCCCGGAGGCGATCAGGTCTTACCGGTTGCTGCAGCGCGCGGCGTTCAATCCACCGGCTGCTCCCTACCGGCTCATTCGCTCCGTGACGATTAACGGGGGGATTTCGCGTCCGCCCCGGCTTTCCACACCGTGGCCTTAGGAAATCCGCATGGATCGACCGGCCCATCGCCGATGCGGATCGGGCCTGCACTGCTATCCCGCAGAGGATTCCGTTTTCGTCTGCGCTTCGAAGGCGAAACAGAGGGGATGGCTAAAGCGGAGACCGTGTTTCCACGTTCATCTTTCGTGGTTTCCTGATATTTCCTATAATATGATCCGTCAGTTCAGGAAGCGGACCGGTGGCTTCTCCGACGCCCTCCGGCATGTACCCGCGGCCTGAAGGTGGTTGAAGGAAAACGGGATTCCCGGAGCGCTCCGGAGGTCTGGGCAGTGATCCATCTGGTCTTCATGTTTCTCCTCGCCGCCTTCAGCATCTTCCTCTCCCTGCTGATCTTCAGGGCTCGCCCCGGGAACTTCCTCAACCGCGCCATGGCCGCGGCTCTCCTTTTCTACGGGTTGTGGATGGCCAACGCCTACTCCAACCAGCTGTTTGCGGACGTGGGCTCCGGTTATGTCACCTGGATGTACCGGGTCTGTTATTTCCTCATCGTCCTGAGCACCGGGTCCTTCTTCCTCTTCGCGCTGGCATACCTCAGGGGAGGGCGACCGGGTAAGGCGGTTACCAGGATCCTGGCGGCGGCGATACTGCTCCTGGCCCTCATCAACCTGACGGGGCTCACCCTGCGCCAGGCTACATATCAAGGCGGCGTCTACAGCCAGGAGAACGGCCCGCTTTACGCGGTTTTCGTGCTCACGGAGGCGTTTCTGGGAGGAGGCAGCCTGCTCTGCCTGGAGCTCATGAGGCGCCGTAGCCGGGGCACCGACCGCGCGCGGGTCACCTACATCCTGGCCGGGTTCGGCATCTACATCCCCCTGGCCCTCCTTCTGGCCGCGGTGCTCCCCGGGCTCATGAAAAAGGACGTCGCCACCGACATCGCGTTCTATCTGACCGCGGTGCCCCTGGTCGCCATCGCCTACGCCATCCTCCGGCACCGCCTTCTGGACGTGCGCCTGGCGGTCCGTTATGCCTTCACCTACCTGGTGACCCTGCTCATCTTCGGCCTCCCCTTACTTTCCGCCTACCTGCTCATCAGCCACCTGTGGAGGTACGACTACCGGGTTTACGCCGCGTTCTCGGCCTGCATCCTGGCCCTGGCCGTGGCCCTCACCCCGGTGGCCATGCGCCGCTCGGGCCGTCTGGCCAACCGGCTGTTCTTCTCCGGCCTCTACGACGAGGTGGAGCTCCTGCACCTGGCCTCCTCGGTCATCATGCGGGAGGGGGACTTCCGCCGCGGTGTGGCGGTGGCCGCGGCCCTGGTCTGCGAACGGCTGGGGCTGCGGGAGCTCTGGGCCGTGGTCCCCGCGGAGATGACCGAGGGGAGGGGCACCTGGCTCCTGGGCGCTCGCCGGGAGGGCCGCGGGGTGAGGAGCCTGGTGGAGACGGCTGGGGAGGACTCTCCGCTTCACCGCATCCGGGAGGCGACCCTGCTCCTCGAGGACCGGGGAGAGGTCCTCGAGGACGAAGGGGAGAGGGTGGCGAGGGAGGAGATGGAGGCGCGAGGCCTGGTGGCCGCCATTCCCCTGCAGGGGCCGGGAGGCCCGCAGGGGGTCCTCCTGGTGGGGGAGAAACCGAACCGCCTGGCCCTGGACCCCGCGGACCTCGTGTTCCTGGAGGAATTCTCCAGGAGGATGGGGCTCTTCGTGGAGCACTACCTCCTCTCTTTCCGCCTCATGGCCAGGGTGGAGGAACTGACCCGGACCAGGGACCTCCTGGAGGCGTCGGACCGCTTCAAGACGGACATCATCAACATCACCTCCCACGAGTTCCGCACCCCCCTCACCGTCCTGTACGGCTTCGTCGACCTCCTCTCCCGGCGCTTCGGCGAGCTGGAGGAGGAGGTGATGCGGGAGGCCCTTCGCCATATGGAGCAGGCCTGCGCTCGGCTCAGGAGGCTGGTGGACGAGTTCCACGCCGTCTCCCTCCTCAGGGGCGGAAAGATGAGGTGTTCGCCTCGGGAGTGTGCCCTCGCCCGCGTGTTCCGGGAGGCGGTGGAGGGGCTGGAAGACGGAGAGGGCAAACGGGTGGAGGTGGAGCTCCCGGACGGTGACCCGGTGGTGTTCACCGACCCGCGGCTTTTGAACCTGGTGCTCGTCCACCTGCTGGAAAACGCCCTGCGTTACAGTCCGCCCGATTCCCCGGTCATCCTGCGCGCCTCGATGGGGAAGGAGGGGTGCGTGGAGGTCACCGTCCGGGATTTCGGGGAGGGAATCCCCCGGGAGGTGGTGGACGTCATCTTCGAGCCCTTCGCCCGACTGGAGGAGACGGACAAACACGGGAAAGGCGCCGGCCTGGGGCTGTACGTCGTAAATCTGGCGGCCGAAGTCCTGGGTATCGAGGTGCGGGTGGAGTCCGAGCCCGGCAGGGGGAGTGCCTTTCACCTCCTGTTCCCCGCCGAGGCGGTCCTGGGAAGGGAGAAGGCTAGCCCGGAATCGGTGGCGCAGGTCTGATCCGGGGGAGTGGGCGGCGCCAAGCCCTTATCCCGAGGTCGGAAGGTCGAGCTCTGGATGGGCGGGCAGGGTGATGTTGATCTGGTAGGTCCGCGGCTGGTCAGGTCTTCCTATCCCCCGGGTGAGGATATCCAGCAGACCGTCCACGAAGTCGGGGAGTTCCTCGCGCCGTCCCTTGAGGTGCCAGCGGAAGAAGATGTGCTCGATGGTCCCCAGGATCACGGACCGCACCAGGTAGGGGTCGATGTCCTTCCGGAACTCGCCCGACTCCATCCCTTCCTTGATGGCCTCAAGGAGCAGGCCGGCGGCCTTTCTCACCGCCTGGTAGCTCTCGGCCTCCATGAACTTGCGGTTGTGCTTCAGGTCCAGGAGCACCAGCGATGAATAATACGGGTTTTCCCTGTACAGACGGTAGTAACCGTAGACGATGGCCCGGACCTTGTTCCTCGCCCCCTGGATGAAGGGGGCCATCCCCTCCAGGAAGTCCACTGCCTGGCGGGTGATCTCCCCGGGAATGGCGAAGAGGAGGTCCTCCTTGCTGCCGAAGTACTCGTAGATGGTGGCCTCGGAGACCCCGGCGGTGCGGGCTATCTCGGAGATGGTGGCGTTGTAGTAACCCTTCTCGCCGAAGACCTTGAGGGCTGCGTCTATGATGTTTGTGAATTTCTCCCTGCTTTTAAATTCATTCCCCATTGATAAACCTTAATTTAAAATCTTATTTTGAATTTGACAAAAAAATTATAATTCATCTATATTAAAAAGGCAATCCGTGAAATCGAGACTTGGGAGGGGATGGAGATGATGCGCACCGGGGCCGAGTATCGGGAGAGCCTGAAGTCCATGAAACCCAACATCTACATGGGGGGCGAGGTCCTGGGCAGGGATGACCTGCCGGGGACGGAGATCCTGGAGCTGACCTGCGACCTGGCCCACAACAAAGAGCTGCAGCACCTGACCACGGCCAAGTCCCACCTCACCGGGGAGACCATCAACCGCTTCTGCCACATCCACCAGAACGAGCAGGACCTCATGGCCAAGCAGGAGATGACCCGGGTGGCGGCGCGCATGGTGGGAGGCTGCATCGCGCGGTGCATGGGCATCGACGCCATGAACGCGCTGTCGGTGATCACCTACCAGTGCGACCAAGCGCACGGCACCGAGTACCACCAGCGCTGGCTGGAATACCTCAAGTACTGGCAGGCCAACGACATCGTGGGATGCTGTGCCCAATCGGACGTCAAAGGACACCGCAAGCGGCGTCCCCACGAGCAGGCTGACCCCGACCTCTACCTGCGGGTCATCGAGAAGAGGAAGGACGGCATCGTGGTGCGGGGGGCCAAAGCCCACAACTCCTTCGCCCCCCTGGCCCACGAGATAATAGCCATCCCCACCCGATTCCTCACTCCCGAGGAAGGGCCCTGGGCGGTGGCCTTCGCCGTCCCCGGCGACTGGCCGGGGGTGAAGCTGGTGTGCCGGGGTGCGCGCTACCGGGAAAGGGTCCCCGAGGTGGCATCCCCCCTGTCCGGGAAGGGTGAGATCGAGTCCCTGACCATCTTCGACGACGTTTTCGTGCCCTGGGAGAGGGTCTTTTTGTGCGGGGAGACGGAGTTCGGCGGGCAGCTGGCCCTGCTCTTCGCCCTCTACCACCGCCATTCCTACACCGGTTGCAAACCGGCCATGTCCGACGTGATCATGGGCACCACCGCCCTGGTGGCGGAGTATAACGGCATCGAGAGGGAGCCCCACGTGCGCCACAACCTGGCCGAACTCATCAGCGTGGCCGAGCTGGTCTACGGGTGCGGCATCGCCGCGGCGGTGAAGTCGACCAAGGCCCCCTCCGGCACGCAGATCCCGGACGTGGTCTTCTGCAACGTGGCCCGCAAACACGCCGGGGTGAACCTCTATCACGAATACGACATCCTTGCCGAGGTGGCCGGCGGGCTTCCGGCCACCCTGCCCTACAGCGAGGAGTTCGTGAGCCCGGAGGTGGGCGAGCTGGTGAAGAAGTATCTGGCTCGCAAGGACGGGGTCAGCCCGGAGAACATCTACAAGTGCTTCGCCTGGATAAGCGACTTCTCCTGTTCCTCCATGGCCGGGGTCATGCAGTACGCCGGGGTGCACGGCGGGGGCTCGCCCATCATGGAGGACATCGCTATCCTGGGCACCTACAATATCGAGGAGAAGAAGCAGATCGCCAAGTTCCTGGCCGGGATCCAGGATTGAGGCGCCAGGACCCGTGACGCCCTAAGGGGCGCGGTCGCTGCGGGGGGCTGGAAGGCCCGGTCGCTTTTATGGCCGGGCCTTTCTTTTTACCATCATTTTCCAGTTGCCCCGGGGGGAGGTTTATCCCAGTAGAAACATCTATCTCTGGCGTGTCTACCATCCACATTTACCCAGTTCCCGGTTGACCGGCGGAAAGGCATCCCCGGAGTCCGTTGCCCACGGGCGGGACGGCCTCCCCGGAGCCGTCACCGGCCGCCGGGAGGGCCTAGGAGGCTTGCGGGCGGGGGAGACCTCCGGGGTAAACGTACCTGCCGCGATCCTCCGGTGAAGGGGTTGTAATGCGGCATGGCCCGTGAAAAGATCTACGCTTTTTTTCATGATTTTTTTCCATGAAATACCCCTCTGAGCAGTGGAGGGGGCGTGGCGCGGTATGACCTGTGAAAAGGCGGGCGTTGCGCGAGGTCGCCGGGAGGGCGGTGGGCCGTCGGGTTTGTCGTCACCCGTGGATATACTGTAACCGCGGACGGGAAGCCGCGGTCACTGCTGGTGGCGCTTTCCCGTGCGGGGACGAATCGGGTTCCGGAGGCCGTGGAGAGGGGCGGCGCCCCGGAGAAAGCGGATGAGCGGGAACGAGAGTCCTCCGTCATCCCGTGCGGGTGGAGCCAGTCCTAAGAGACGGCGCCCCGGAGAAAGCGGATGAGCGGGAACGAGAGGGCAACAGTGAGGACAGAGGACCTGCGGCACGGTCTTCTGGTTTGCATCCCGGCCTCTTCACGGGGGAGGAAAAAAAGGACGGGACGTGGAATGGTATGGATGTAAGGTGGGCCGAGGGAGGGAGAAGACGGTTTGTGTAACCTGTTTCCGCGGGGGGAATGCCGGGAGTGTCCCTTCCTGACCTGCAACAACCATCCCCAGTTCCCCCAGGTCCAGAAGCACGTCCACGAACTCCTCAAAGCGGGGAGCAAGGCGGCCGTTTCCGGCAGATGAGGCTTCCCCCGGGAAGCCTGAAGGTCCTCCAGCCCGGCCTTGTGGGCGCTCC
>FWWL01009880.1_pt1 | contig 11304 bp, 9 predicted proteins | sample 2228331 | NCBI WGS metagenome assembly FWWL01 (sample SAMEA103939775, study PRJEB20133) | metagenome
GCCATGGGTAATTGAATTGCCTTTGGCGGGGATTATAGGGCAGCTATTTGTTCAACTAGACAGTCAGAATAAGCGTTTTGCAGATGGTAGGCAGATAGCTTATCTGTTTTCTTTTCGAGTCAAGCCAAAATATCAAGGTCAAGGATGGGGTACAAAATTACTAGGGTATGTTGAAAAGGATTTAGCAGAAAAGGGGTTTGTTTGGACAATTTTGAAGGTATCTAAATCGAACGATTTGGCGCGCCAGTTTTATGAACATCGAGGCTATTCAATTGTGGCAGAAGACCTTGGTGAATGGAGATATATTGATCATCAAGGGGTTCAACAAGTGGTCGTTGATCCTTCATATATAATGAAAAAATATTTAACCAACAATTCCCTTGCGATGGTAGAGGAGTCATGATAAAATATTCACACTCCTTAGCGGGTTATGGACTGTCATTGTCGAAAAGTGGGTGCTCCCCACTTTTCTTCTTGTAAAGGAAACTGGTTTTGTTTGTGAGTATGGAGAACAGATAGAGATGAAAAATGAGTTTGTTTTGGCTTTCAATGAGCTGTTGGAAGAAAAACAATTGCCCAAAGATATTATCTTGGGTGCTTTGGAGTATGCGATGGTTTCGGCATATCGAAAAGCTGAAAATGCTTCGAATGCTCAGCATATTGAAGCCAAGATTGACTTGCAGAGCGGTCGGGTGACGATCTATGCGGAAAAGGAGATTGTTGAGACGGTGCAAGACCCACGCACCGAGGTGTCTTTAGAAGAAGCGCAAAAGATCGATCCAGAAGCCAAAGTCGGTGGCATGATCATTGTAGAAAGCACGCCGAAGGATTTCGGACGCGTTGCAGCCCAAACTGCGCGCCAAGTCATCCAGCAACGGATTCGAGAAGCTGAACGGGAAGCCCAACTGCAGTATTTCAAACGTCAGGTGGGCGAAATTGTGAGCGGGATGATCCAAGCTAACAATCAAACTGGCTTGACTTTAGGGTTGGAGATGAAAGCAGAGGGTATCATGCCCCGAAAGGAGATGATTCCAGGCGAGAGATACCGAGTTCATGAACGCATTCGAGCTTTATTATTGGAAATAAAGGATAGTGGTAAAGGTCCACAGATTATTTTGTCACGAGCGCATCGCAACTTTCTGCGTAGATTACTGGAAAACGAAGTGCCGGAAATCTACCATGGCATGGTTGAAATACGCTCCATCGCTCGAGAGCCGGGGCAACGTTCCAAGGTTGCTGTGGCAGCGCTGCAAGCAGGTGTCGATCCTGTTGGGGCGTGTGTAGGCATGCGAGGGGTGCGTATTCAGGCGATTGTCCGCGAATTGAACGATGAAAAAATTGATGTAATCGAATGGAATCCGGATCCAGCTATTTACATTGCGAAGGCGTTAAGTCCAGCAAGGGTTACTGGTGTATACTTGAGCAACCGAGGCAGGGGTACAAAAACAGCGACGGTTGTTGTTCCTGAAGATCAACTGAGTCTAGCGATTGGTCGAGATGGTCAAAATGCTCGCTTAGCTGCCCGTTTGACCTCATGGCGAATTGATATCAAGAGCTTACCTGAGGCAGCCATGGATGCCCTGAATAAACTCAAAACTCAACCCGAGTATGCTGTTTTTGCAGAGCTTGAAAAAGAAGTTATTCCACAAATTGAACAAATCTTAAATAAAAAGGCCGAAGGTAGGCCAGTTACACCCGAAGAGTATCAATTGATGAGCCAGTTCGTGGATCGAGTTGAAAGAGGAATCCTCAGACAACGAGAAGGTGTCTTGCAAGCAGAGGAAGAGCGACAGCTTATTGCTGCAGCGAATATTCCAGATGCAGCTTTTGAAATACCGCTGGAAGATATTGGGTTACCATTGCGCTATACGACCCTATTAAATGGTGCAGGTTACCTGTCAGTTGGTGATTTAATGTTGCAGCTAAAGCTCGATCCCAACAAGGTGCTTGCATTGGAAGGGATTGGGGCGAAAGCAATGTCAGCCATTGAAGAGGCTTTGGCGAATTTCTCTTTGCCTCAAACTGAACCGGTAGTAGCTGAGGAAACAGCCGCGGAAGCACAACAAGCAGTAGAAGAAGAAATGATAGCGGTGCCTGCACAAGAAGGTGAAATTGCAGCCAAAGTCGAAGTACCTGAAGTCGTGGAAGAACCTCAGCCAAAGGAAGTCATCACGGAAACACCTTCTGTTTCGGTGGAGATGGTCACTGAAGAGGAAGGAGTGATGGAAGAAGCAGCGTCGCCAGACATTGCATTGGTAGAAGAAGAAAAAGAGCCAATACAACAAGGGGAAGCGGAAGAGACATCCCTAGATGAACTGTTTATTTGGTCGCCAGACCAAATTGAGATTGATCTTTCAATGGTATCCGAAGACGAAGATGAAGAATCTGAGTCTGACAAGAAAAAGAGAAAGAAAAAGAAAAAATACGTGGAATTTGAATATGATCCCGACCAGGAGGCTACAATTGCGAAGAAGAAACGCAAGCGAAGCGGCGCCGAATGGGATGAAGAATGGGATTTGTAACTATCCGAATGGGTCGATATGGTGAAAAAGACTTCCAAATCCAAACATATCCCATATCGAACGTGTGTAGGTTGTCGAGAGGTGCAACCGAAAAGAGAATTAATTCGCATAGTGAGAGGACCTAATGGTGTCGAGGTGGACTTGACTGGAAAAAAGCCAGGCCGAGGGGCATATCTGCATGATCAAAAGTCCTGTTGGGAAAGTGCCCTAAAGGGTAGTTTGGCAAAAGCCCTAAAAGTCCATTTGACGGCAGAAGAGCGAGAGCAATTGATGGCATTCGCAAGCTCTTTATCTGAGTAGAGAAAAATGATCGCATAGATCAAGCTTTCTAATCTAACTTTGCGCCTGCCTTCTCGCCGCGATCCCGTGTCCTCTCAATGGAGGTGTACTATGAGCAATAATGGGCAGAGCGTAAAACAAATTGAGTTGCCAGCCACGATTACCATTCGTGACCTTGCTAAGGTCATTGATGCCAGCCCCATTGACATTATTAAGAAGTTAATGGCAAATGGTGTGATGGCAAATATCAATCAACAGATTGATTTTGATACCGCTGCGATTGTGGCGGCTGAAATGGGTTATGAAGCCACTTTAGAGGCAGATAAGTCTGAAAAAAAGGAAGATCTCGGCGAAATTCCCCTTTGGCGGCAAATCATCATGCAGGAAGACCCCAATCAACTTGTCCGCCGGCCACCGGTGGTTACCATTTTGGGGCATGTTGATCACGGCAAGACGACTTTATTAGATGCAATTCGCCATACCAATGTAGCTGAAGGAGAAGCCGGAGGGATTACCCAACATATTGGGGCTTATCAGGTTGAACATAACGGAAGATTGATTACATTTTTAGATACACCTGGCCATGCAGCATTTACGGCAATGAGAGCGAGAGGTGCTCAAGGAGCCGATTTGGTTGTGCTGGTGGTCGCGGCAGATGACGGTGTGATGCCCCAAACCAAAGAAGCTGCAGCGCACGCAAAGGCAGCTCATGTGCCGATTCTGGTAGCCGTAAACAAAATCGATAAACCGAACGCTGATGTAGAACGGGTGAAACAACAACTGGCAGAAATAGGATTGGTTCCAGATGTGTGGGATGGGGATACCATTGTTGTTCCCATTTCAGCCAAGCAGAAAAAGGGATTGGACGATTTGTTGGAAGCGATCCTGTTGATCGCCGATAACATTGAGATTCATGCCAACCCTAGAGGTAAGGTGATTGGTACTGTGATTGAAGCCAAAGTTGACCGCGCCAAAGGTGTTCTAGCAACCTTATTAGTACAGAATGGCACCCTTGAACTAGGGGATGTAGTTGTGGCGGGAACTTCATACGGTCGGATCAAAGCAATGTTTGATTTCACAGGGAAGAAAGTCCGTAGAGCTGGCCCTTCAACCCCGGTTTCTGTTATGGGGTTAAGCGATGTGCCACAAGCAGGAGAAATGTTTGAAGTCGTTGAGTCAGAACGTCAAGCTCGTAGTATTGTGCTTGATCGAATGCAGACTTCGAAACAAGCCGAGACAGCGGCAAAAAAGGCGATAACTTTGGAACAGCTCTTTGATCAGTATAAATCAGGGGATGTACGGGAGCTACGCTTGATCATTAAAGCCGACGTTCAAGGATCGCTTGAACCGATTGTGAATTCGCTCAAGGAGTTGAGCAAGGGCGAAATTGCAGTAAATATTCTTCATGCTGAAACGGGGAATATCAGTGAGAATGATGTCATGTTGGCTTCTGCATCGAATGCAGTGATCATTGGATTCAATGTCCAAGCCGATGTTGCTGCACGTAATATGGCAGAATCAGATGGCGTTTCTATTCGACTTTATGATATTATATACCGCTTGACGGAAGACGTCGAAAAAGCCCTAAAGGGCATGTTGGAACCAGAAGAAAAAGAAAGAATATTAGGTCATGCTGAAATTCGGGCGGTGTTTCGAATTTCAAAGGTTGGAAACGTGGCAGGTTGTTATGTTACGGATGGAGAAATCCGGCGAAATGCGCGCGTTCGAGTATTAAGAAATAGACAGACGATCGGAGAGGGGGCTGTATCGTCTTTGAAGCATCTTACTGAGGATGTGAGAGAGATCAAGCAAGGATTTGAGTGTGGTATTGGCATCAGAGGCTTCGATGCTTTTCAGGTAGGCGATGTTATTGAGTGCTTTATTATTGAAAAAGCTGAAGCCAGTAAGGATGTGTTTTAGGCTCGTGAGGGTATTGTGGTATCAAAGATCCGTTTGGAAAGAATTGTTGAAAGAGTAAAAGAAGAATTAGCCGAATTGCTTTTACATAGTGTGTCTGATCCACGCTTGAGCGGCGTTTATGTCACTGATGTACGAATTGATCGTGAGCTAGCTTACGCGGATGTATATGTTTCTGCTATTGAAGGGCAACAGCGGGCAAAAGATATCCTTGATGGATTGGAACATGCCCAGGGCTTTCTACGCCGTGAGCTAGCACGTGCAGTCGAGTTACGCACCTTTCCCAAGTTGAGGTTTCATTGGGACCCAACCCCAGAAAGAGCCGAACGTATTGAAAAGTTACTTGCTTCGCTGAGAGATGAGGCGACCTTGCAAGAAAACGAGCTACAAGATCAGGAAAGCCATGAATAGTGATCGAAAAGCATTAATTGGTGAAGCTTTCCGCCGAGCTGAGCGGATTTTATTGGTAACACACATTCGTCCAGATGGCGATGCTATCGGCTCGATGTTGGGGCTTGGAATAGCCTTGATGGAGGCAGGGAAGTCTGTTCAGATGGCACTTGACGATCGCTTACCTGTCCAATTCCATTTCCTAAAAAGTTCGGAGCTAATTCGGAATACGATCCAAGCAGAATTTGAGCTTACGGTTTCATTAGATTGTTCAGATATTTCTCGCCTAGGTCGGTTTGGGAAAGAAAATATTTCATGGAATATCAATATAGACCATCACATAACCAATCAGGGATATGCTCAAATAAACTTAATCGATCCGAATGCAGTGGCTACCGCCGAAATCATCGCAACGAATTTACAACAATGGGGTTTCCAAGTTAGTAAGGCTGTTGCTGATGCATTGCTGATGGGTATCTTGACAGACACAATCGGCTTTCGAACTTATAACATGAAATCGAGAGTATTGAGATTAGCTGCGCAATTGATGGATGCTGGCGCCGACCTACCAGAACTTTATGCGCGTACGGTTTATCAGAAGTCCTTTGAAGCTGTCAGAATGTGGGGAAATGGATTATCTCGCCTGCAGAGGAAAGATGGTTTGGTCTGGACAATCTTGACTAACCAAGACCGCTCTCTTGCCGGTTATGCGGGGAAGGATGATGCGGATATGATTAATTTACTAACTGCCATCCAAGATGCTAAAATTAGTGTTGTGTTTGTAGAACAACCCAATGGAAAAGTAAAAGTCAGTTGGCGAGCTGTACCAGGTGTCGATGTCTCTCGGATTGCTTCTGATTTTGGAGGTGGTGGTCATGCGGCTGCTGCTGGCGCAGAGCTGTATGGCGAACTCCAAGAAATTCACAAAATCGTTATTGAGAAAACCTATCAACATTTGGAAGAAGGCGAAAAGATTTCCAAAAATCTCTAAGGAATAGAGGGTAAAACGATGAATTCAGATCAACATATCAAAAATATTGTTTCGGGAGTATTAGTTGTCGATAAACCAATTGGTCTGACCTCCCATGACGTTGTTCAAATCATTCGACGTGGAACAGGTATTCGCCGAGCAGGACATACGGGTACTTTGGATCCACGCGCTTCGGGTGTGTTGGTGGTCTTAATCGGCCCTGCAGTGCGGTTGAGTGAATACGTGGCTGCCTCTGATAAGCGCTATCAAGCGACGATTCGATTGGGTAGCTCAACCGATACGTACGATTCAGAAGGTTTGATTACTGAGACCAATGCTTGGGAGAATATCTCCGAAGAAGAGTTCAATCGCGTCCTTCAAAAATTTGTTGGTGAAATCGAACAGGTACCTCCTCCCTACTCGGCTGTCAAAGTCAAAGGTAAAAAGGCCTATGATATGGCTCGGGAAGGCGAAGAGGTAGAATTGACGCCCCGAATTATCCAAGTTTATCACCTTGAAGTATTAGAATGGGCGCCGCCTGAAGTGGTCATTGACGTTTATTGTTCTTCGGGTACCTACGTGCGATCATTAGCCAATGACCTAGGCAAAGAATTAGGTTGTGGAGCTCATCTGATTGGCTTGAGAAGGACGAAGAGTGGGCGATTCACCTTAAGGGATGCAATTCCTTTACGAAAGCTGCAGGAAGCATTTGACAACGGTACATGGTATCGGCATTTAATTCCGGCGGCGGAAGCTCTTGCGGAATGGCCAATGGTTGAGTTGGATGCAGATCAGGTCGAACTGGTGCGTCATGGACACCGCGTACCAGGCGAACCCAATGAAAAGGGATGGGCGCGAGGGGTGAGCCAGCAGGGTGATCTGGTTGCCTTACTGGAATATGACGCTGAAGCAGGTGAATGGCAACCGCGTAAAGTCTTCTTTCAGTAGTCTTCTCTCCGCTCATGCGTCATTTCCGCTCGTTAGAGGATTTGTCTCTTGAAGGTTCGGTGTTGTCTATCGGAACCTTTGATGGCGTTCACCTTGGCCATCAGGAGATCATCCGTCAGTTGGTGAACAGAGCAAAGCAGACATCTCTTCCGTCTATTGTGGTGACCTTTTTTCCCCATCCCGATCGAGTGTTGGGCAAAAAAGAGGGCAGATTTTACTTGTCTACCCCTGAAGAAAGAGCTGAACTGTTGGGAAGCTTGGGGGTAGATATTGTGGTGACACATCCCTTTGATTTAGAAGTAGCCAGCTTGTCTGCTAGCGAATTTCTAGATCGGTTGAAGCGAAAAGTTGCATTTCGAGAGTTGGTGGTGGGATATGATTTTGCATTAGGCAAAAAGCGTGAGGGAACGGTGGAACGCCTGAAAGAGCTCAGTCAGGCGTTTCATTACGAATTACATGTTATCCCTGCAGTGCGTATTAATGGAGAAGTTGTCTCATCTAGCTTTTTACGGTTTCTTTTGGGAGAAGGGAATATTAAGAAGGTGAATTTGCTTTTGGGCCGCCCTTTTCTCTTACGTGGTCAAGTCATTAAAGGAGATGGCAGAGGACGGACACTGGGCATCCCAACAGCTAATTTGGATATTTTAGCCGAACGGGCAGTCCCCTTACACGGGGTTTATGTGTGCTATGCCTTGGTGAATCAACAGCGGTATGGAGCTGTTGTTAATGTGGGAGTACGGCCTACCTTTGAGGAAGAGCCGGTTGCTCCGCGGGTTGAAGCCCATATTCTCGACTTTGAAGCTGATTTGTATCAGGAAACGCTCACATTGGAATTTTTGGAACGCCTGCGTGAAGAGCGACGCTTCCCTTCTAAAGATGCGCTGGTGCAACAAATTCAACAGGATATCCTTCAAGCTCGTCACTTCTTGAATTCATTGGTTGTAAAACAAGGATAATCGAACCTTTTAAATATCTGCCAAAAGGTGTTAGGCTCTTCGAGTTCTAATAAAAAAACGCTGACTATTTAACTTTGTATCCGAGAGATTCCTTGTGATGGGTATGATGATTTTTTGAACCCTTTTCCGGTCAGGAAGGTATTTATTTGTTCTGGATGAGGTGTGAGATGAAGCCCTATTTAGAGTTGCTAAATCATATTCTGACAAAGGGGGTGAAAAAGGACGACCGTACTGGTGTAGGTACGCTCTCGGTTTTTGGATATCAAATGCGCTTCAATCTAGAAGATGGATTTCCAATCTTGACAACCAAAAAAATTCATCTTAAGTCAGTAATTTATGAACTGCTTTGGTTCCTGAAAGGAGATACCAATGTGCGTTATCTACAGGAACATGGGGTGCGAATATGGAATGAATGGGCAGATGAGAATGGCAATCTGGGTCCGATTTATGGTGCTCAGTGGCGGTCTTGGAGGGGAGCAGATGGAGTGGTGGTTGACCAGATTTCTCAAGTTGTACAGCAAATCCAGCAGAATCCATCCTCGCGGCGCTTAATTGTCAGTGCTTGGAATGTTGCAGAATTAGACAAGATGGCCTTACCACCTTGCCATTGCCTCTTTCAATTCTATGTGGCAGATGAAAAGCTGTCTTGTCAGCTTTATCAGCGCTCGGCGGATGTGTTTTTAGGCGTTCCTTTCAACATCGCTTCATATTCTTTGTTGACGATGATGATTGCACAAATTTGTGGCTTGAAAGTGGGTGAATTCATCCACACCTTTGGAGACGTTCATCTTTACCTGAATCACATTGAACAGGCAAAGTTACAACTAAGCCGCGAACCTTATCCTTTGCCTGAAATGCGAATCAACCCACAAGTTACGGATATTTTTTCTTTTCAATACGAAGATTTTGAGTTGATCAATTATCGCTCACATCCGCATATTCCTGCTGAGGTGGCTGTTTGATTCTGTCTATCATTGTCGCGATGGATCAAAGAGGGGGCATTGGCATACACAATCGTCTGCCATGGCACTTGCCCGCTGACTTAAGACGTTTCAAACAGCTTACGATGGGCCATGCGTTGATCCTCGGTCGAAAGACCTATCAGTCAATCGGAAAGCCTTTGGTGGGCAGGAGAATGATCGTTCTTTCGAGACAATCTAACCTAGAGACACCCCATGAGGTGATGGTTGTTTCGAACTTTGAGGCTGCGCTGGATATTTGTCGTCAAGAAGGGGAAGAGGAAGCCTTTGTAGCTGGGGGAGCGGAGGTCTTTAAAGTTGCCTTACCGCTTGCCCAAAAATTGTACCTGACAAGGATTTTAGCGGTTGTGGAGTCCGATACCTTTTTTCCAAAATGGGATGAAAGCGAGTGGAAGGTTGTCTCGTATATTAAACATCCTGCAGATGATCGCCATCCTTATTCGTTTTGCTTTATTGATTACCAGCGGCAGAGCCTAAGCTAGCTATGAAACAAGATACAGGGGTACAGAATACTCATGTGATCTTCATTGAGGAATATTAGCCTTTTCTTCCGATTTATCCTTGACAAGAAAACAAATGCGGATATAATGGCGCACAATTCAATTAGGTAAAACGTTGACGAGGAAAAGTAGGCTTTTTACGGCTTTTCAGAGAGCAAGGGATGGTGTGAACCTTGTAAGCACGAAAAAGCTGAATGGTCCTCTGAGTGCGAGGTGAAAAGGAAATCCTGAGTAGCCACAGCCGGCGCAACCGCCGTTATCACGGGAAAGGGTATCGGTTATTTCTAACCTGTACCCGTAAAGGAGTGAGGCTGGCCTATTTTTATCCCGTTGCAACACCAACGGGATTTTTTGTTAAGGCTGCCTAACCGGGGTGGCACCGCGGACAGCGCGTTCGTCCCCATGTTGGGATGAGCGCGTTTTTTATTTCATCAATAAACTTATTACAAAAAAGGAGGCCTAAGATGACTGAATCTACCCGTTTTCTGCTCAGTGAGAGCGATTTGCCAAAGTATTGGTACAACATCAATGCAGATATGCCCGTTCCCCCTGCACCGGTTTTGCACCCACAAACCTTAGAGCCGGTGACTCCTGACTTCCTAGCAGTGCTCTTTCCTATGGAACTCATTCTTCAAGAAGTCAGCACCGAACGATATATCGAAATTCCCGAAGAGGTGCGTGAGATATATAAACTATATCGCCCGACACCGTTAATTCGGGCTCGTCGATTAGAGAAAGCTTTACAAACTCCTGCGCATATCTATTACAAATACGAAGGAGCTTCGCCAGCCGGTAGTCACAAACCAAATACAGCGATTGCTCAGGCGTATTACAACAAGGTAGCCGGCACCCATGCGCTAACAACGGAAACCGGCGCGGGTCAATGGGGGTCTGCACTGGCTTTGGCGTGTAATTTCTTTGAGCTTGACCTCGAAGTGTATATGGTGAAGGTTTCTTATCATCAAAAGCCTTACCGCCGCATTATGATGGAAAGCTATGGGGCAAAAGTGTATGCCTCTCCTACCGATTTGACGCAATTTGGCCGTTCCGTACTGGAAAAAGACCCGAATTCCAATGGTTCTCTGGGAATTGCCATATCAGAAGCTGTGGAGGTTGCTGCAACTTCAGGCGGAAAGAAGAAGTATAGCCTGGGAAGTGTCCTGAATCATGTCCTGCTGCATCAAACCGTCATTGGGGAAGAAGCCCTGAAGCAGATGGACCTAGCGGGAGAATACCCTGATGTGGTCATCGGTTGTGTGGGCGGAGGCTCTAATTTTGCCGGCATCGCTTTTCCTTTTCTGCGAATGAATCTTCAAGAAGGGAAGAAGACACGCATCGTTGCTGTTGAGCCGGCAGCAACGCCGTCCTTAACCAAAGGAGTTTATACGTTTGATTATGGAGATACAGCGCGCATGGCACCGATTGTCAAAATGCATACGCTCGGTCATACCTTCATGCCTGCTCCGATCCATGCGGGGGGTTTGAGGTATCACGGTATGGCTCCAACTGTCAGCGCACTTTACGATGCTGGATACATCGAAGCCGTAGCAGTAAAGCAATTGGCGACCTTTGAAGCTGCCTTACAATTTGCACGTGCAGAGGGGATCATTCCAGCACCTGAGAGTGCGCACGCCATCCGAGCGGCGATTGATGAAGCCCTGGATGCCAAAGAGAAGGGCGAAATGCGGGTTATCCTGTTTAACCTCTCTGGGCATGGGAATTTTGATATGTCTGCTTATCAAGCCTACCTAGACGGCAAGTTGGAAGACTTTACCTATCCCGAAGAAGAAGTTAAAAAGGCGATGGAACATTTACCAAAAGTCCAACTGACTGCCTAGCCCT
>FWWL01009882.1_pt1 | contig 11301 bp, 12 predicted proteins | sample 2228331 | NCBI WGS metagenome assembly FWWL01 (sample SAMEA103939775, study PRJEB20133) | metagenome
CGAACATATAATAGCAGATCTTGACCTCGTCCTTGTTATGTCTGTAAATCCTGGTTTTGGAGGACAGAAATTCATTCCATCCTGTCTTGAGAAGATAAGACTCCTGAGAGAGATGATAGATGACAAGGGTCTCAATACCCTCCTTGAGGTTGATGGCGGTATAAAATCTGACAATATAAAAGAGGTCGTGGATGCAGGCGCTGACATAGTTGTGATGGGTTCTGGATTCTATAATTCAGAAGACTATAAGGAATTAATGAAAAAAATAAGGGATATCCTCGAGAATTCTTAGATCATGGTTAAAGCCATCTTAAATCCAGATAATATACTCCAGAAGGCAGAAAGATTAAGAAATGACTCGCTCTTCGGTAAATCCATAAAGGAATATAAAAATGCTCTCAAACTCTACAGAAGACTCAATGATATTGATGGAGTCATTGCATCCCTCATAGGAATGGCAGACTCCATGAGACTCAATGGAGATTTCATGGAATCAATAAAGAATTACAGAGAGGCACTGAGATACTCAGAGAATATTGGTGATGAATTAAATATGGCAGACTCCCTCATGGGTATCGGATTATCGATGAGGGCACTCGGATACTGGAAAGAATCCCTCAAATACTTTAACAGGGCTCAAAGGATATATAGAAAAAACAGTGATAAAAAAGGCATGGGATTCGTCCTATGGGCAAAGGGCGTAACAATGAGAATAAAGGGTGATCTGAAAAAAGCGATAACTTATCTCCAAGATGCGATGAAGATATTCAAAGGAATAGATGATACCGAGGCAATAGCATATACACTTAATAGTCTTGGCGGTGTTATGAGAGTGAGTAGGAGATACAGACTCTCATTGAGATACTATCTTCGGGCAAATTCCATATTTAGGGGCTTGAAAGACCGTTTCGGAACCGCCTACTCTTACTGCGGTATAGGAAATGCCCTTAGAATGCTGGATCACAAACCTGATGCCATGTTGAACTTTAAGAGAGCGATGAAGATATACAGGAGAATAAATGACAGGGTAAGCTCAGCCTATACACTCTGGAGTATGGGAATGCTCTCTCTTTCGAATGGAAAGACCATGGAATCGAGGAAGTACTTTAAAAAGGCAGAGTCATTATTCAATAAGACAGGCGACAGAAGGGGAATCGTATATGCGAGTATCGGACTGGCACAACTTGAATTAATGAAAAACTCACTTGATAAAGGAGTGAGGTACCTCAAGAGGGCAAAGAGAATAGCAGAGAGAATGGACTTTTGTCTCGAAAAAAGATATATAAAGGAGATATTTGATATAATAAAAAGAATAAAACAAATGAAGAACAGAAAACCTTCCTGGGTGAAGAAGAGAGGTTCTCAGTCTTCAGGAGGCTTCTCTTCTGCACTCATTCTGAATATACCATGAATATACCGAACGCACTCACGATACTCAGGATATTACTGATACCCATGTTCGTCACAGCCATTATATATAAAAGATTCGATTATGCCCTCATACTATTCACAGTTGCTGCTCTCACTGACCTCTTTGACGGGCTCGTAGCCAGGATAAAAAACCAGAAGACACCTATCGGTGCATTCCTCGATCCCCTGGCAGATAAATTCCTTCTTATAACATCATTTATAATTCTCACAGTAATGGAACTCATACCGAAGTGGTTGACCATCACAGTGATAAGCAGAGATATAATAGTGGTCACAGGATGGATCATACTGTATCTCCATACAGGTTCATCTAAGGTGGAACCTTCCATACCAGGAAAGTTATCAAACACACTCCAGGTAATCACCATAGCACTCATCATCATCTCTGTGAATCTCAATGTAAATCTGGACTTTTTAAAGATACTATACATCCTTACAGCAATTACATCAGTAATTTCATGTCTTCATTATATGTACAGGGGATTGAAAACAGTATCCACAAATGAATAAAGGTTTGAAGGTAAAGGAAATCATAAAGGAATCCATAGCCTCAACGGGAGGCATAAAAGAGGGGGATATTATCATCTCGATAAATGGCAATCCAGTAAATGATGAGATAGACCTTATATTTCATGGAAGTGATGAGATACTCAATACAGTCATCAAAAGGGACAAAAAAAGGATAAATATAACCCTGAGGAGAAAAGAGAATATGGAACTCGGCATTGTGCCAGAGCCCATGAGAATCAAGACATGCAGAAACAGGTGCATATTCTGCTTTGTCTCACAGTTGCCTCCAAAAATGAGGAGGTCCCTTTACATAAAGGATGACGACTACCGCATGTCATTCCTCTATGGTAACTTCATAACTTTTACAAATTTAACTGAAGAAGAAAAAAAAAGAATCGTAAGGCAGAAACTGAGTCCACTATATATATCTGTTCACACCACAAATAAAGAGATAAGAAATATCATGCTCGGTAATCCAGATGCACCTGACATTATTGAAGAGATCAGATTCTTCACAAAGAACAGGATAAGGCTCCACACCCAGATAGTTCTATGCCCTGGTTATAACGATGGTGATGAATTAAAAAGAACAATAAGAGACCTCTACAGATTCTATCCATATGTGGAGTCGATAGGTGTCGTGCCTGTTGGACTCACCCGATTCAGAACAAATCTCAAAGAGGTTACGAAGAATGATGCAATCGATGCAATAAATACCATCACCCAGTTTCAAAAGATCTTTAAAAGAAGACATGGAAGACATATAGTCTATGCAGCTGATGAACTCTACATTAAGGCTGAACTCCCGATCCCCAGGGCATCCCATTTTGATGATTTCTCCCAGATCGAAAATGGAATTGGCATGGTCGCATTATTCAATAAAATGGCATCCAGGGTGAGATTCCCGAGCCTCAGGATAAATAAAAATCTTTATACAGTTACAGGTATGTCATTCTATCCATTCCTGAAAAGATTTTTAGAGACGACAAAGGAGAAAACAGGGATCGATATCCAGATCTTTGCAGTGGAGAATAGATTCTTTGGAAAGACCGTGACTGTAGCAGGACTCATAACAGGAAGGGATATCCTGAGAACACTTATCGGAAATATAGAGAAAGACTCATACCTCCTGATTCCTGATGTAATGCTTAGAGAAAAAAAGGATACATTCCTTGATGACCTCACCACAGACGATATATCGAGGGAACTATCAGTGAATGTCATCCCTGTGGAGTCAACACCGCAGGGATTAATAAATGCCCTGGAGGTGATAAATGAGAATTGATGCAAAAACAAAGGTCACCGGTCTCATCGGTTATCCTGTTGAACATAGCCTCTCACCCCACATGCACAATGCTGCATTCAATGTACTGAATCTGAACTGCGTATATGTCACATTTCCTGTAAAACCCGAACACATCTCTCATGCTATGATGGCGATAAGGGCACTCAACATACTCGGAGTAAATGTAACAGTACCGCATAAAGAATCTGTCATACCATTCCTTGACGAAATAGATCAAGAGGCACAGGATATAGGAGCTGTAAATACAATAGTAAACATAAATGGGAGACTGAAAGGTTATAATACGGATGGAAGGGGATTTATGGAATCCCTGAAAGAAGCAGGTTTATCTGTAAAGGATAAAAATGTATTCATAACTGGAGCTGGTGGTGCATCAAAGGCAGTAGCATATTACCTTGCAAGGGAGGTCTCGAGACTCTATATCTATGATATCGATACCAGGAAGGCAGATGACCTCAGAGACTCCCTGAGAAGGTTCAGTGATAATATATATTCAGTAAGGGAGATGGATTACATAAAGGAATCCCATCTGATTATCAATGCAACACCTCTTGGAGTCAAAGAAGGAGATCCCTCACCGGTTCCTCTGAATCTCCTTAATAAGGAGCATATCGTTTATGATCTTATATATAAAAAGACCGCCCTTCTCCGGGAATCCTCCTCTCTGGGATGCAGAACCATGGATGGTCTCGGGATGTTACTCTGGCAGGGTGTATTCGCCTTCGAACTATGGACAGGCATGAAACCTCCTGTAGAGGTGATGCGCAATGCCCTGCTTGAGAATATAAGGTTCTGATATAATAAAAAAATGAGCAGTCTGAGAAAAATCCTCATCATTCCTGTAGCAATATCTATCCTTTCAGTATTCTCTTTGAGAAAAGAGATGAACGATACATCCTTAAAACCTTCACAGAACATGAAAGACATAAAGATAATCACAAGGTCAGGCAATACCGTTGAATGGATTATCAGTGCAGATAATGCTGATATAACAGGCAATGAAGCAAGACTCAGTGATGTGAGATTCACATCTGAATCGAAAAATATAAGTGTGGAGTCACCTGAATGTCTTTATAATATAAAGACAGGCGAGGCATACTTTGAGGGTGAACTTATGATGTTTATCGGCGATGGCATTAGGGCTAAATTAAAAAATGTAAGCATCAAAGATAATCTTCTTGAGAGCAACTCCCCTGTAATAATCGAGAAGGGGAATACGATCATCACCGGCAACATGATAAAGGCAGAAGGAGAACGGATAAATATCTCAGGCAAGGTGAGGATGGTAATAAGATGAAGATTATAACATTATCTATCATAATCCTCCTGATAATAACAGGATTGTATGCACAGGAAAGATCCGAGATAGTAATAACATCGGAAAGTCTATCGATAGATAATAAAAACCATTCTGCCCTTTTTAAGGGTTCAGTCAAGGCAGTAAAGAATGATATAATTATATATGCAGACAGGATGCTGGTCTATTATGATGAATCAGGTTCAAAGGTACAGAAGATACAGGCAAGCGGAAATATAAAGGTTATAAGAGGAAATCAGACCATCGCATCAGAAAGCGCTGTATATACATCAATGGATGAAAGAATAGAGTTCACAGGTAACCCCGTTGCCACGGATGGTAAAAATATTATTTATGGTGATAAAATAGAGTACTACATTTCAGAAGATCGTTCTGTAGTAACAAAGAGCAGGGTCTTTACTCTTGAAGAAAAAAAATAATCCCATGTTCGAAGCAAAAAACCTTTCAAAGAGATACGGTACAAAGATGGCTCTTAATGATGTGAGCCTCCATGTTAAAAGGGGAGAGGTGGTGGGACTTCTTGGACCCAATGGAGCGGGTAAGACAACGACATTCTATATCCTCGTTGGTTTTATAAAACACGACAGCGGTAAAATATTTCTCGATGGTCAGGACATAACTGGTATGCCTATGTATATGCGTTCCAGAAACGGAATAGGCTATCTTCCGCAGGAACCATCCATATTCCGAAAACTTACTGTAGAGGATAACATAAGGGCTGTACTTGAATTCAGAGACCTTTCCAAAGAAGATATAGAAAAAAAGATAGACGAGATTATATCAAGATTTAAACTCGAAGAATTCAGAAAAAGAGAGGGTTACAGACTCTCAGGAGGAGAAAGAAGAAGGGCTGAAATAGCAAGGATGCTCGCCCTTGAACCATCCTTCATCCTCTTTGATGAACCCTTTGCAGGGATTGACCCCATCACTATATCGGATTTAAAAAAAATGATAAACTATATAAAAGAGATGGGAGTTGGAATAATTATTACCGATCATAATGTAAGGGATACCCTAACCATTACTGACAGGGCTTATATTATAAGTGAAGGGAAGATCCTTGCAAGCGGAAAACCATCTGAACTCTTGAATAATGAATCAGTGAGGAAAAAATACCTTGGAGAGGAGTTCAGCATCTGATGCCTCTTGAGAGCAGACTTGACATAAAACTTGCACAGAAACTGATACTCACACCACAGCTACAGCAGGCTATAAGACTCCTGCAGTTACAGAAACTCGAACTTGCAGAAGTACTGAATCAGGAGATTGTAGAGAATCCTTTTCTCGAAAATTCAGACGAGATGGATACAGTATCTCCAGAGACAGTTGAGAATCAGATAAACAGAGAATCCACTGAAAGCAATATAACTCAACTGATTGATGACACCGAATCACCACTTGAGAGACTCCTGAACTTCACTGTGGATGAGTACTTCGAAGAAAGAGGCAGTGATGGAAGGGATTTAGGATATTTCAATCCAGGCATTACAGAACATCCCTCATTTGAGGGATTCACAAGCAAAAAGGATAATCTCTGGGATCATCTCATATGGCAGTTGAGATTATCAAATGCACCGAAAGATGTGAAGATCATAGCAGAGATGGTTATAGGCAATATTGATGAGAATGGTTACTTAAGGGCAACCGAAGAGGAACTCTTAAAACTGACAGGTACAGATCATGAGACATTGAGAAAGGCAATAGAACTGATCCAGACATTTGATCCACCAGGAGTGGGAGCAAGGGATATTACAGAATGCCTTCTACTCCAGTTGAGATTTCTTGGATTTGAGGGAAGTATTGTCGAAAGTATTGTAAGGAACAACCTTGAGGACCTTGAAAGGAAGAGATACTCAAAGATAGCAAAGGAATACGGAATAAAGATGGAGGATGTGGTCGAGGCTGTAAGGATAATAAAGGGACTTGATCCAAAACCTGGCAGAAATTATTCCGATGCTGAAATCACATATATCGAGCCAGATGTCTTCATAATCAGGGACAATGATGATTTCAGGATCGTCCTCAATGATGATGGACTGCCGAAGATAAGATTGAATAATACTTACAGACAGCTCCTTCTACAGAAGAAGAACCTCGCCCCTCATGAAAGACAGTTCATAGAGGAAAAATTTCGCTCTGCCATATGGCTTATAAAAAGCCTCGACCAGAGAAACAGAACCATCTACAGGGTAACAGAGACTATCCTCCATTCACAGAGAGAATTTTTTGAAAAGGGAGTTGAATATCTTAAACCAATGACACTTAAAGATGTGGCAACCGCAATAAATATGCATGAAAGCACAATAAGCAGGGTTACATCGAACAAATACCTTGCCTGTGAACATGGAATATTCTGTCTCAAATTCTTCTTCTCGAGTGCCATAAAGACAGAATCAGGTGATATATCATCCACCAGAGTAAAGGAACTCATAAGAAAGATTATTGAAGAAGAAAACCCTGATAAACCCTTGAGCGATCAGGATATTGTGAATCTCCTGAAAGGATATAATATAAATATTGCGAGGAGAACCGTATCAAAATACAGAACAGAGTTGAAAATTCTCTCGCATACCCAGAGAAAAACAATACAGCAAAAGGAGGAACCATGAATATCATAGTAAATGGAAGAAATATCGAGGTAACCCCTGCACTCAAAGAGTATGCTGAAAAGAAGATCTCAAAATTTGAGAGGTATCTATCCAATGTCTCAGAGGCAATTGTTACACTGAGTGTACAGAAATACCAGCACAAGGCGGAGGTTCTTCTGAAGGTTAACGGTTATCTCATACAGGCAGAAGGTGTAACGGGCGAGCTCTACTCAGCCATAGATGAGGTCTTTGAGAAACTCGAAAAACAGGTAAAGAAATATAAGGAAAAGATAAACTCCCACAGAAAATCAGAAAACACCAGAGAGACAAAGGAAAAAAATACTGAGACAAGAGAGCCAAGAATCATAAAGATAAAAAGATTTGACATGAAACCCATGAATCCAGAAGAGGCAGCCATGCAGATGGAGATGCTCGATAAGAATTTTTTTGTATTCGCAAATGAAAAAACAGGTGATATAAATGTTATCTATAAAAGAAATGACGGAAATTATGGATTGATAGAGCCTCTCAAATAACGGGATTCTATGAAGGAAGTGCGAAAGAACCGAATTAAATAAATCTCTTGAATCCCAGAGGACTCTTTCGCACTTCCATAACTTTCCACTAACCCTTTATTCCGAGAACATCCTGCATATCATAGACACCTGCTGGTTTGTCATAAATCCATTTTACAGCCCTCAACGCACCACGGGCAAATGTATCCCTCGTAGATACCCTGTGCGTAATCTCTATCCTCTCACCCATTCCAAGAAACATCACAGTATGATCACCCACAACATCACCACCCCTTATACACTGTATCCCTATCTCATTCTTTGTCCTTTCACCAATAACTCCCTTCCTTGAATAAACAGCAGTATCCCTGAGATCTCTACCAAGGGACTCTGCAATAACCTCTGCCATCCTCAATGCTGTACCGCTCGGTGCATCCTTCTTTAATCTGTGGTGTGCCTCGATTATCTCGATATCGTAATCATCTTTAAGAACGCCTGCAATGAGTCTGAGAACCTTTAAAAGGAGATTCACTCCTATACTCATATTTGGTGATACCACACACGGAATCCTCTGTGCGAGTTCCATTAACCTTGCCCTCTCATCATCAGAAAAACCCGTAGTCCCTATCACCATCGATTTTCCCATATCCGAGACTATCTTGAGATTCAGGAGTGTCGATGAAGGCCAGGTAAAGTCCACCACCACCTGAGCATCCATGAATGCCTCCTCAGGATTATCCGTAAGATTGACTCCACACTCACCTATACCAAGGAGCAACCCTATATCCTTTCCGATGGATGGATGTCCTTTTCTCTCAAGAGCACCAACGAGTTTCAGCTCTTTATCTTCAATACCAAGGGATATAATCCTTCCTCCCATCCTGCCAAGTGCACCTGAAACAGCAAACTTAAGCATAAAAACCTCCATGATAATTTTATTAAATTATAATTTAGAAGAAAAAAATTGGCAAGGAATCTAGCTCTGAACCACTTGAATAAATGAAATCATTTTAACTTTCTTAAGAGGTCATTCCAGTCATCGAGTGGTTCGACCTCATCTGTCTCATCAAAGGTATAAAACCTGATCCTGTATCTCCTTGCCATATCGATGAGATCAGGTGTTCCGAGGATACCCATTATCCTCAAACCCTTTTCATTGATCTCTTCAAATAATTCAACACCCGAAAAAACAAGAAGCGGAATATCCCTGAACCCCTTATCTATGAGCCATCTCTTTACCCTTTTATTGATCTCTCCTTTATAGATAAAGATAACATGATACCTCTTTCTGAGCCTCGATATGCCTCTCTCTGTATCCTTTCTCAATCTATCTGAGAAAGGGCTCTCCCTGATCTCATCTATATCAATGAGAAATATACCACTTCCTTTCTTGAGTATCAGGATATTGCCTGTATCATCTCCGGATTTGGAAACAACCTTTATCCTGTAGAGACCGGGCGTTGCTGGCAGAAACTCCTTATACGCATAACCATCACCTCCTGAAAGCCCCTTTCCATAAAACCTGCCATTCACAAAGAACTCAACTGATACCCCTCCTTTTCTGAATGGACCTTCATGTGTCTTAACCCTGAGCATTAAAGGACTCCCCTCTACTCCAATATCATCATACACAAGAATGGCACCGGTGGCATTACATGAAATAAGAAGGAAAAATACTAAAACAAAAATATATCTCATATTAACATTATATTCCACCGCTCAAGATTATAAAAACATCCAATCGCATGGATAAATATCTTGTTATCTGATAAAATAAATTCTGTGGCTACTATACTTATAACAAACGATGATGGTATAAATTCAGAGGGCTTGAGGGTACTCACAGAGAGTCTCGGTGCAATAGGGAATATATATGTGATCGCTCCTGACAGAGAAAGATCAGGAGTAAGCCATGCCCTCACACTCCACAGGCCTCTGAAGGTCATTGAACTCGGAAAGAATATATATGCAGTCAATGGCACACCAACTGACTGCGTTGCGATAGGTGTAAAGAAGATACTACCTGAGATGCCTGATCTCATAGTGTCAGGGATAAATGCAGGTCCTAACCTCGGAGATGACATAACATATTCAGGAACAGTATCAGCTGCAATCGAGGGGACGATTCTCGGTATTCCCTCCTTCGCCATATCCCTCGATACCTATCTTACGAGAAGGCTAAATCATTCTGAAGGTCTTTACTGTGAATATAAAAAGTGTTTCTGGCATACATGTGGAGAGATAGCGAGAATCATCGCCATGTATATAATCGAACACTCCCTTCCATACGATACATTTCTCAATGTTAATGTACCGAATCTTCCCCTTGAAGAGATTAAGGGGATAAAGATAACGAGACAGGGGAAAAGAATATATGAGAATGCCATAAAGGAGGTTTATTCCCCTTCAGGAGAAAAACACTACTGGATTGGTGGAGGTGAACCATACTGGGAACACGGAGAGGATACAGACATATGTGCAGTAAATAATGGCTATATATCAATAACACCACTTCATCCTGATCTCACGAATCATGAAGCAATAGGTTATCTGAACAAAAAGATGGAGTTTCTTACGAAATGGCTGAATCAAAAAAAATAAAGTCTTATGATGTGATTATAGTTGGTGCTGGACCTGCAGGGATATTTTCTGCCCTGGAACTCCTTAAACACAACTCATCAATCAAGATCGTGATGGTAGAAAAAGGCAATGATATCCACAGAAGACATTGTCCCATGAAAACAAAGAATATACCATGTATACAGTGTAAAAAGTGTGCACTTCTCAGTGGATGGGGAGGTGCCGGTGCATTCAGTGATGGAAAATTAAATCTCTCAACCGAGATAGGTGGTTTCCTCACAAGGTACCTCAAGAGGGAGAAACTCGAGGAACTCATAGGATATGTGGATTCCATATATCTGAGATATGGTGCACCCGAGAATGTATACGAAGCCTCATCTGACGAGATAATGGAGATAGAGAGACTCTCATCAAAGAATGATCTTATATTCATTCCATCAAGGATAAGGCATATAGGAACCGACAGGTGTATTGAGGTCCTCAGGAATATGAGGATGGATCTATCACAGAAAATAGATATCATATTCAATAAAGAGGTCTCAGAGATCATCACAAAGGATGGAAAACCGAAAGGAGTGAAGCTCCAGGACGGAACAGTGATAAGGGGAAGATTCGTAATACTTGCGCCTGGCAGGGAGGGCTCAAGATGGCTCGAAGAAGAGTCAAGACGTCTCGGGCTCACCTTATTGAAAAACCAGATAGATGTGGGTGTGAGGGTGGAGGTCCCTGCCTCAGTGATGGAGCATCTCACATCAAAGGTCTATGAGCCAAAGTTCATATTCTATTCAAAGAGATTTGATGACAGGGTAAGAACCTTCTGTGTAAATCCTTATGGAGAGGTTGTAAAGGAGTATCTCGATGGCATATGGACTGTTAACGGACACAGTTACAGGAACAAAAAAACACTCAATACAAACTTTGCGGTGCTTGTAAGTACCCATTTTACGGAACCATTCAATGAACCCATACTCTATGGAAGATACATCGCAAGATTGGCAAACTTCCTCGGTCAGGGAGTACTTGTGCAGAGGCTTGGAGACCTTCTTAACGGTA
>FWWL01006849.1_pt1 | contig 11300 bp, 21 predicted proteins | sample 2228331 | NCBI WGS metagenome assembly FWWL01 (sample SAMEA103939775, study PRJEB20133) | metagenome
ATGCAATCATCCCGCCATCCATGTCACGAAAGATGGCTGGATTTGCGCTGTTTGTGGGAAGAAAATCGGAGGATAAGAAGATGATCGGAGCAAAGAACCCAGACGACAGACTGTCACAAGAGGAACAAGAATCCAAGATGTTGAAGGCTGACGAAGAGAAAATCAGGTCTCTATTTGGGTGCATCATTGCAATCCAGAAGGCTGGTTTTCTCGGTGTTGTCTTCAGTCGTTTTCTCGAAATGACTGAAGAATTATACCGGCATGCCGAAATCGCTTATATCTCTGGAAATATTGACCCTGACGAATTTGTGATTTGCGACGCAGATAAGGCTGTTGAGTTATTTGGAAATTACTATCTTGCAGCCAAAGGCGCCTACGCAAAGTTCTTGCGGGATCTAGATTCAGAACAACTTATCTAAAGGAGTAACCATGACCGAAAATCAAATCATTCCCAAACCGGAATTGAGCGTCATCGAACGCGCCCTCGTGACCGGTGACCTCGCCAGCCTGAAGCCAGAAGAACGCGTGCTCTATTACAAGCAGGTGTGCGAGAGCCTGGGACTCAATCCGCTTACACGCCCGTTCGATTACATCGTCCTGAACGGGAAATTGACGCTCTACGCCCGGAAGGATGCGACCGAGCAACTGCGTCGCATCTACGGCATCTCCCTCGAAATTGTCTCGCGTGAACGAATTGATGACGTGTACATCGTGACCGTGCGTGCAACTGACCGCGCCGGTCGGGTTGACATGGCGACGGGTGCGGTGTCCGTTGCAGGATTGAAAGGCGACGCGCTGGCGAATGCTATTATGAAAGCAGAGACCAAAGCCAAGCGCCGCGCGACACTGTCCATTGCCGGGCTTGGCTGGATGGACGAAACCGAGACAGAGACAATTCCAAATGCGCGCGTGGTTAGCGAAGATTACGAAGAGCGCACGCCACCGCCACCCGCTCTTACGGCTGAAACAAACGAACGTCCTTACCCGCCCGAAAAACTCAAGCAGGCGCTCTATGCGTCTGCTGCGAGAAAAGGCGCGCAGGACTTCGACGAAAAATACCGCCAGCAGGTCGCGGCAACCCTCGAATACATTTTCCTGAGCAAGGACAAGCGACACGATTTCATCAAGTGGCTTACGGATGGCAAGACGGAGAGCATGAAAGACGTGGATCAGGCTCTTGTCGCCGCCATGTACCGCTGGCTCAGACCGGTTTACAGCCCGGAGCAGACTGCATTCATCCCAACCGACCCATACGCCTCACAAGAAGCCAACACGGCATGGAGCGATTTCATGCGTGCAGCAGATGGCGCGCTATCTTGAACCAGATGACGAAGTTGTCAAACGCAACAGCAAGGTTGTGGTTGATTGGCGTAAAGTGTGCGATGAAGCCGGTGCCTCCGATGAGGTAAAACAGCGTTTCTATACTCCGGGCACTCCGACTGTAAGCATCAAGATCAAATAATCAATCGTTGGGGGGCGCGCATCCTACACGCGTAAAAGGAGGATATATGATTAGGAACATTATAGCGGTGTACGAAGATGAAACGGGAAAATTATATATCTGGCTCAACGGTTATAATGAGCCAATCCTCATTGATGGCGATGGGCGCTGGGTTGAGGAATATACAATGACCCGCGAAGAGGCGGAGGAAACGCTCAGGACTGGAGAATTTCCGGAAAGGTTGATGAGGATGATGGATGAGAATTCTTGACCTTTTTTGCGGCGCGGGTGGTGCGGCGCGCGGCTATGCTGACGCAGGATTTGAGGTGGTCGGTGTCGACATTCGACCGCAGCCGCATTACCCATTCGAATTTCACCAGGCGGACGCGCTGGAATATCTGCGTGAACACTGGCGGGAATTTGACGCGGTACATGCCAGTCCGCCATGTCAGAGTTATATGAGGATACGGAAACTCGTTGAAAGCAAGCATGGCGAAAGAGGCTACATGGATTTAGTTCCAGAAACGAGAGAGGCACTAAAAACAACCGGCTTACCGTACATCATTGAAAATGTGCCGGGTTCGCCCATTCGACCGGATATCAGGCTAAACGGTCTCATGTTCGGACTTAAGGTAATCCGCGAACGATGGTTCGAGACAAACTGGTTCCAGGGACTGCAACCACCGCTTCCCACGAAGCCGCGTAAATGGACAACAAACGCATACAGGGGGATGTCAAGCTTTGAGCATGCACAGTTGATTAATGTGTGCGGCGCGAATTTTATCCTGGCTGATGCCCGTAAGGCGATGGGGATTGACTGGATGAGCAGAAAAGAGATTGCCCAGGCGATACCGCCAGCGTATACAGAATATGTCGGCAGGTTGCTGATGGATTATCTCATGAGAACATGAGGATTGTGAACGAGTAAGTATGGTGTGGTCATATTGGACAAAAAAAATAAGGTGAAAGATGATTGACATCCAGAAGGTAGAAGAAAAATTTGCAAAATGGCTAGAATACCTGTTAGAAAATCGGTCTGATGATGACCTTAAATCTGACGCATCCGACCCGAATTATCTTATGAGACTCGCATGGGTTGAGGCGTGGTGGGAAGCAATTGAAGAGGTTAGCGTGTGGCGACATGTTGCAGAAGAAAAGCCAAAGGTTGGCGAGCGCGTCATGGCTTTATATTACGGAGTAGATGTACTCGTGGCGTATGTCGGAAGCGATGGAAAATGGTATGAGTGGGACGGCGAAGAGATAGAACACATTACACACTGGAGGCCTATACCCAATATCATGAGACTGTCGTTACAAAATGAAGGTGACTATCCCGCAATCTAATGAAATCCTGAAAAGGTGCAATGTAATCTAGTCACATTCTGGCTGGGCGCGCATCCTACACGCGCGGAGGAGAGGAAAAATGCTTGTCTGGTCATACGGTGGTGGAACACAATCCGCGGCGATTGCTGCGCTGATAAAAACGGGTGAATTACCCATGCCTGATTTGATTGTCATGGCAGATACCGGACGAGAGGTGTCTGAGACGTGGGAATATTTAGAGAAAGTCATCAGACCCGCTGGATTTGACGTCCAGGTTATTCCTCACTCTTACTCCTACTTGGATATTGTCAAGAGCGGAAGTAATGATATTCTCATCCCTGCCTACACCAGGCGGAGTGGCAGAGTGGGGAAACTGCCCACGTTTTGCTCTTACGAGTGGAAAAGACGCCCAATCATGCGCTGGCTGAAAGAGCATGGCGTAAACGATTGTGATGTGTGGTTGGGTATCAGCATTGACGAAGCAGAGAGGATGCGTCAGAGCGATGTAAAGTGGTTTCGTCATGTCTATCCGCTGATTGAACTGCGCCCAACGACAAGAGCGCAGTGTATGGCAATTGTCGAAAAAATGGGCTGGGCTAAACCGCCGAAGACACGGTGCTGGATGTGCCCGAATATGTCAAAGGTTGAATGGCGCGATCTGAAAACCAGATACCCAGAAGATTTCAATAAAGCAGTAAAACTTGAAGAAGAATTACATGCTATTGATCCCGATATTTACTTGCACAGTCTCGCAGTGCCACTCAATGAAGCATTAGAAATACAAAGCACACAACCCGACTTGTTTGACTCGTGCGATAGTGGATTTTGTTTTGTTTAATTGGAGAAATTTATGGACAAATTGAAACACATTGGAACAGTGGGGGTAAAAGGGAACATTGTCTGCTCACTGTGTGGGAAGGAAGAGCCAGAGATGGCGCTGAAGCGTGGCGAAATGATAGATGCCTATCACTGGAATTGTTTCAATGCTTATATGAGACAGTATGAAGAAGAGTTGAAGGAGGATAACCAAAATGAGAAAACCACATCCTGAACGAGTAATCCCGCAAATCTTAAAGAGGGCTGTGGAAACTGGCAAACCGAGAAACATGCATTTTTCTGAATATATCAGGTTCATGTATAAAGCCACAGGAAGTCTTGTTCCACGCTGTGATGCCATTGATTTCTATGCCGCGCTGGACGAATATTTATCCAGATTAGAGGCTACTAATGAGGATAACGATGAAAATTTTCTCTAGTGGAACGCAATTCAAGGACTGGAAGCACCGCAACTGCAACAGGTGCAAGATTGGCTACAACAAGCGCAAGAAGCAATAGCAGTGCGATATTGAATACATCATTGATTACGCATCAATAACGGATGGCGAAATCCTTCCGATGTATGCCAAGCGTATGGGATTTACCAACCCACTTGCAAATACGTGGGATTGTCCAGAAAGAGAGACGGAAGGAGGGAAAGAAGACAGCGAAGAGCGCGAGAATCCTGTATGCCGGTGGTCTTATGACGATTGGGATGATGCATGGCAAACCGAATGCGGTGATAGACATGTATTTTTTGCTGACGGGCCAATCGAAAATGGTTACCGTTTTTGCCCGTACTGTGGCAGAGAAATCAAGGAGGATAAGAAATGAACCCGTTGAGTTTGTTCATCTTCTGCAATGCTGTTTTTATCATTGCTGTCGTTGCTCTTGTCATACTGTTGCTTCTGATTTTCCAGCCTGCGCTGTTTGTTGGGTTGGTGGTTGGCGGATTCGCAGGGTTGCTGGCTGGGCTAGCGGTGGAGTCCATGTTGCATATGCCTGCGGTGTCAATCGCCGTCGGCGTTGTGGTGTGCGGTATTTTCGGGAAAAAAGTCGCTGATGCATACGGAGGATAAACGATGAGTAGCCTGGCAGTGTTAGCAAGAAGTCTCGTAGATCTACGAGACCGTGTAATCCAGAAAGCACGCATCCAGTTCAGTAATCGTCTGTCCGCCATCGAGCGCGGCACGGACGAGAGCGAGTACAAGGCTTATATCGAGCGCTGGTATCAGAAATTCGCAGAAATCGAGAAAGACCTGGACGACTCGCTGAAAGACCTTGCCGATGATATGCCCATCGTCGAGCGCATGACCCGTGTGAAGGGTGTCGGCAAGACGTTGGCGATGAAGGTCGCAGTGATGATCGATATCCAGCGTGCCGACACTATCAGCAGTCTGTGGCGGTATGCTGGATATGGAGTGATGGACGGAAAGGCAGAGAAGCCGGTGGCAGGTGAGAAACTGCACTACAACAAGCGTCTGAAGACTGCCTGCTATCTTGTGGGCACATCATTTCTTCGCTCGAACAGCCCGTATCGGCGCATTTATGACAGTGCGCGCGAGGAGTACGCGTCAAAACATCCCGACTGGACGCCAGCGCACCAGCACAATGCCGCGATGAGAAAGATGATTAAGGTGTGGCTTGCGCACCTGTGGCAGGTGTGGCGCGAGATGGAAGGATTGCCAGTAACGCAACCGTGGATTGCGGATGAAAGTCCGCACCACAGAATCATGACGCCTGAAGAATTTGGTTGGTGAGCCGATATCAGAAAAAATCAGTTGGATGAGCGAGCCACGGTCGAAGATGAACCCACGAGCGACAAGCGAGCCAGAGGGGTGATTGATACCTCCAAAAATGAGCGAGCCAGCCGTCCTGAGAAACCCAGAGCTAGGGAGCGAGCCGTAGGAAGTGAAAACCCAAAAATTACCTGCGAGCCATCGAGGAAAGGAGAACTACACAATTAGAGCGAGCCAAGAAATCAGGAGAAGTCCGCAAGTAACATGCGAGCCAGTTTGCTCAATGAGCACAATCGAGATGAGCGATCCGAAGAAAGTGATAAATCAAGCAAAAGGAAGCGAGCCACTGTTCTCGACAATACCAGAAGGAACAAGCGAGCCGTTGCGGTAAATAAGCACAGGGAAAATAAGCGAGCCATAACCAGGGAGAGACCCAGAGGAAAATAAGCGAGCCATAGAAGGCATTAACCCGCCGAGCACAAGCGAGCCACCTAACGGAAGGAAACCATAATTGACGAGCGAGCCAGGGTAAAGGAGTAACCAATGGTTAAGAGCGAAGAAATCACAGGAATCTGTAGAATTTGCGGAAATGAAGGCATCGGAAAACCATTCAATGACTGGGTACGCGATACCTTTACCAATCTCGATATGCTTGTTCCAGGAGAAATCATTGTGATTCGTGCGAGTTCTGGTTCGAGCAAAAGTCAGAAGAACTCCAAAAACGCATGGGAAAAGATAAGCCACAGAAAATGCAGAACTATTCCCATTTCATCGTCAATGGTGAGTGGGTGCCGGTAAGCAAGGGCGACAAACGCAAGATTGCGGAATTGTTACTCACGGATTACTTGCCGGAAATGGCCGCAATTTCTGTATCCGGGCAAAAGCATGTTGCTTTCCGCGCCAAGCGAAATCCACCTGGTCAAAGCGCTGGCTGGGTGCAATTTGAGGAGCGCACAATCTGGGTTGAGCAGGATAAACTGCGCGAGTTGCTGTCAATCATTGAGCGACTTTATACCGTATTTTCAAAGCAGGAAATCGAGACTGGAAATTATTCACCGACCAGAATCCTGCAATACGGCGTTGGTCGCTGGTATGATGACGAGGAAAAATTGAAGCAGGTCAGGAAAACTGATCTGTTTCAGTTAGCACTATTCATATCACAAAGGAGTGATGAGGATGGAAACGACGAGAGAAATGATTGCAACAATGTTGAGAATCCTGTGGAGAGGAATACCGCAGGATTACAAGAGCCGCTATCGGATGAACATCTGGGAGCAGTTCCAGGCTCAGATACGGTCCGCAGCGTACACAAGCAGTCTCCCAAAGTTCGTCAATACCATTTGTTCGAAGATGGGGATTGATCTTGGTCGCACGGAAGCGGAGAGAGGCGTTTTGAACACCATCATCCAATCTGTAGATGACCGCACAGCGTTGAAAATGCTTCGCGAGGAAACTGCGCTCCTTGTTCTCATGGTGCGCGTTGACAATGAAGAGCGTAAGGTAAAATTCAAAGAAACTGAAAAGGAGGAATGAAATGCACAACTACGTTTTAGAAGGCGAGATCATCGCCCTGACCAGCATCAGTCATATTGGCGAGACGTACGGCATCAATGCCAAACTGCGTCGTGAGAAAATTGTTCAACCGGATGGAAGTATCGAGGAAGTTCCGATCATCTCAGGCAATGCCATTCGCGGAATTCTGCGCGACCGCGGCATGCTGCACATGCTGCGCATGCTGGGATACGGTGTCAATGAGGCAGATGGAACGGTTAAAGGATTTTCCCTTCCAGCGTTTTATTTCCTGTTCTCCGGTGGTAGCCTTACGTCCAAAGCGGGGGAAGGACTGGATATTGATGAGGCACGCATGTGGCGTGAAAAAATACCGCTGGTGGCTCTGTTCGGCGGAGCGATGGGTAATCAAATCATGCAGGGCAACTGCAAGGTTGGCAAAGCCATCCCAATCTGCAAGGAGACTGCCCACATTGTCCCCTCGCGCTTTATCACTGGCAAAGAATTATCTATGAAGAAGCCAAACTGGCAATACTACTGGGGCTCCATGCCCCTGCCCGACGGAGCGGAAGCCCTGGGCATCGTGACCCGCGATGACCAGACCGGCGCGCTGCTGCGCTTGAAGACTGGAATCTATGTCCAGGGTAACGCCGGTGTAATCCGCACACTGCCACAAACCGAAGTCGAGGAAGCCTTGCGGCGGTCGGAAGCGGCCGCAGTCCTGGGGTCAATCAAGAGTAAACGGAAGGCGGATGCCTCGCGTGAAAACGGAAAGCGTGGGGGAAGACCAAAATAAAAATACTCTTTCGTGAGAAATCAAACCCGGGATAACCGGGTTTGATTTTTTATGAGAAATGCGCCCTGATTTCTTCCAGCACCTTCTTGATTTCTTCCAGTTTCTCCATGACCTGTCTTAAATCTGTCCCGGGCTGTGGCTGCGGTTCCGGTTGCGGTTTTGGTTGTGGTTGCACTTCGTATCCAGCCCAAACGCGCAGTTGCTGAGCAGTGCCGTTGTAGAGATTGACGTCCAGCGGTCGCTGTACCCCTGCAGCGTTCTTCACCGCAGGATGGGTGTAACGTCCGCCAGAATCACCAGCCCACTGCCAGAATGTCCATTCCTGCTTACGGTCCCTGCACCACCCGAACGGAAGCGGTTTGTGCGTATCGAAAGGACGCGTCTCTTTGGTGAGCGTTCCGCCACCGGCATTCAGCCAGTTCGCGCACCAGATGAACAGTACCGATTGCGTCCCAAGATAAGCCTCAAGTGCTGGATACAAACTCACAAAAGACTTGCGCGAGTAAACTCCCATCTTGAACGGTCGCAGATTGCCCTTCGCCTGCTGTCGCTGAATGCGCTCGACAAGGTCGCGAACGTAGAACGCAAGCCAGGTATCGGTCACCTGTCCGGCACTGGTACGCAAACTCGCGTCTTCCACGTCGAACGCAAGCCAGTAAATGGCTTTGTTCTTGAGCAAATCGCGCAGGTGCTTCAAAATGGGATGCTGGTCATCGGACATGTTTTCAATGCCCGGGATTGTTTGCTGTCTGGAAAGCCAGTACCCGGGACCAACGAACCAGTAAGCACCAGCAGCAATACCGGCATCATACGCCTGCTGCACGCGCTCGGCAAAGCGCGGATCGGTGTACAGGTATCCTGTTTCGCTCCCGCCACATTTGAGCGTAACAAAATCCACCACACCAGCCAGTGCATTGAAATCTACTGTTTCGTCATAATGAGATAGGTCAAGTCCAATAGCGTTTGTCTCGTACATCATTCCACCTCGCTGAAAATCTGTATCTTGACGGTGCGTTCCTCGAACCACATGCGCATCCATGCCGCTCCCAATGGTTTCGGTACCATTCCCTTCTCAATCGCCCATCCGCCGGATCCATCGGAGTAATCATCCTTGTATCCAGGGATGCGGACGAAGTAAACAGTATCAAAGTACTGCTTGCCCAGGTCATTGATGCGCTCGCGCTTGATGGTCATCACATACTCGTTGTGGTTGTGTCCGTTGATGACCACGTGCGCGTCCGGCAGATAAACCGCCTGCCGGTTCGTCTGGATGACGCCTCTGGTCACTGGAGCCTCACCGCCCGCACCGTGGTAGTAGCGGATTTTGAAGGATCTGCGGTGTCCGCCGGACTTGTGCTCCGTGTACACCACAATCCATCCTCCATATCCTCCACATACCACATTGCTCCCTAAGCGTGTGAGTTCACGCGCCAACTGGCTGGTAAGGTCTATGCCCGCATTCTTAAGCACCCCCGTCTCGTGATTTCCCCGCCCAAGCAACAACCAGTTGCGAGCATAAGGTTTGTAGAAATCAACAGCATCATCAAGGATGCGGTTGTAGTAATCCGCTCCCTTATACTCCGGACGAAGGTCATCGTAAGAACGGCGCGGATCGAAGCGTCCCTGCATGGCATCGAATAAATCACCACAATCGATGATAAGCGCGTTGCGCTCCAATGCCTTCTCCAGATGCTTCTTTTCCAGGTCGCGCCGCGAATAGAGACTGTCGTGATGTGCGTCAGAACGCAGTAAGAACCATTGTTCCCAGCCCTGTCCAACCTCCACCCTGATTTTCGTGACAGCGCCTTCCTGTTTGATGTCCATGTTATTTGACCATGTTGAGCAATTGAGTTGTGATGTAGACCAGCACCGCGCTCCCTATTGTCCCACCACCCACCCAAGCCATGATCTTGTTGGTCTGTTTGATTTCGACAATGGCTTCTCCTAGTCGCTCGATGGATCTATCATGCTCATCGATCTTGCGCCATGCTGCTGAGATTTTCGAGTCCAGCATGGGATGAGTTCCGGTGTCGGATTGTTCCAGCGTCCTTACTCTCTGCTCTACCTGCAATATCAGGGCTTTGATTTCGGCAATGTCCTCAGCCATCTGCTGTAGCCTGGTGACAATCTCGACTACCTGCTCATTGAGATTTGTCGTTGAGGAGCGCGGGGGGTTCATAATGTCCTGCCTTATTGTCTCATGATGCTTTTGGCAGCGTCGTAGATACCGCTGGCAACCAGACCCATGCCAATCCCATACACTGCCGCGCCGAACCAGCCCGCGAAATCCGCGGGCGGTTGCAGCGAGTACTGATACAGGATGCCCAGCGCGAGCCCAATCGCCATGCTGAGCACTTGCAGTGCCTTGCCTTGCAGTCCAAGACGCTTGCTCCATTCGACCAGCCCAATGACCACGAGGGTCAAGGGCACACCCGCCACAATGGCATTCGAGAAGTCCATACAAACCTCCTAGATATACTGAGCGCCGGACGCTGTGGTTCCAGCCACAGTGCCAGGGAAATACGAAGCACCGCCACCAGACGTGTTGATGAGCGACAATCCAGATGCGTTGTACCGCTGTCCGGTGACGGTGTATCCGCCAAGAGAGAACGTGCATCCTGAAGAGACGATCAAGCTCTTATTCGATGCATACGCAAAAGCACCCGATACCGTGATGCTTGCGGTTACGGTAATGGTGCGCGAGTTACAGACGATTTCAGCATTTTGGTCAGCAAAGAAATGGGAAATTGCGTTATCGGCAATGGAATAGTTTCCGGTTACAAATATTGCTCCGCCAAACTGACCAGCAAGATGGTAGGCGCTTGCTGCACCAAAAACAAGATTCTGGACATAAACGGTACCACCATAACTCGCCACAATGCACGAGCCGGAGGCGCATGGAATAAAGTACAACCCATGCGCCGTTGCGAACAGTGATCTGCCCGTTGATAATCACATTGGAAGGTGTTGAGGTGTTTCCAATGATGGCCAGTGCGTTGGAGGAGTTATACAGCGCTCCAAGTATAGTAATATTCTCGTTATAAGTGCCGTCCGCAACCTGAATGGTGATGATATAACGGTTGCAGTTGACAGTATAAGCCTGATTAACCGCGCGCTGGATGGTACGGAATGCGCCGGATGGTGTGTTGGTCAATCCATCGTTATTGTCATTGCCATCTGGACGCACATAGTAAGTGCGGTTGGCTGTTAATACTTCCGGGTAATTCTGCAAGACATAACTGCGCAGTAAGGATGCGCTTACTTTACGCGATACCGGCGTCGTGCTGACGTCCTGAGAGATCATCAGGCGGTCGGTATCATTCACGCTGGTTGCGTCTGTCAATTCGGTAATTTTCTTCGCCATGTCTCATCTCCTCACCAGTGCCATCTGACCAGTTGTCTGGTCGAAGGCAATCAGACCATCCTGATTGAAATCATACCCATATTTTGGGTACTCAACAAACGAAAATGGACCAAAGAATAGTAATTTGCCATTTGTCGTGTCTGTTGAATTTCTCAAAATAAAAACAGTTGTCTCAAACAGATTGGTTTGCCTGATAAATAACTTTGCGCTTCCAGTTGTCTGTGATGTCGCCGCAACTGAACTGTAAGAATTCGTCACAGTTATTGGTAATGTCCCTCTGAAAATTTGGGTTGTTCCATTGTCGTAAATAAT
>FWWL01009887.1_pt1 | contig 11297 bp, 9 predicted proteins | sample 2228331 | NCBI WGS metagenome assembly FWWL01 (sample SAMEA103939775, study PRJEB20133) | metagenome
CGAATACAGCCACTGGCTCGAGGAGTACTGGTTCGCCTTCTACGACAATATCTGCGCCGGCAGCCGCCGGCTGAGTGTGGCCGTCTGAGCCGGCGGCCGCCGGTAAGACTTGGGCCCGGCCGCCAAAGCCGGCGGATCAGGCCGTCGCCGGCGCCGGCAGCCGCTCCAGGGTGGCCACGTCGCCCCCGGCCCGAACCATCTCCTCGATGGCCTCCTCCGAGTCGTGGGGCTTGAGGTTTACACCCCGGATCGCGTCCAGCAGGACCGTCGCTTTAAAGCCCCGTTTCAGGGCCTCCAGGACCGTCCACCGGACGCAGTAGTCCGTGGCCAGGCCGCCGACGTAGAGCCGGTCGATACCCCGGCGCCGGAGGCCTTCCTCCAGCGGCGTCCCGTCGGGTTCGAATCCGTCGAAGGCCGAATAGCTGTCCCGCTCCGGGTCCATCCCCTTGGAGACGACCACCGCATCCTTTAAGTCGAGGTCCGGGTGAAACTCGGCGCCGCGGCTTCCCTGGATGCAGTGGGGCGGCCAGATCCCGCCGTACTGCTGGAAATGCTTGGTGACCTCCGGGTGCCAGTCACGGGAGACCAATATCGGCTTGCCGGCTTCCCGGAACCGCTCGATATACTTGTTCACCACCGGGACGATTCTGTCGCCTTCGGGCACCGGCAGGGCGCCGCCGGGCATGAAATCAAGCTGCGGGTCGACAATCAAAAGGGCCTCGGCCATGGAACCTCACCTCCCTGAGCTTTCCCATAGCATATTGTAAGTCACCCACCATCCTCGAAGTAATCGGCGACGAGCCTCGCCAGTTCAACTATTGCGTCCTCACCCGCCCCCGAATCGGCCAGGTCGGCGGTCATGGCCACCAGAACTACCGGGCCGGCCGGCAGGTAGATGATACCGGCGTCGTGGGCGATGCCGGGCAAGCTGCCGGTCTTGTGGGCGACCGGCGTGTCCGGCGGCAGGGCGGCCGGGATTCGCCGGTTATCCCGCTGGCGGAGGAGGATTTCCCGCATCTGCCGGCTCGCCGCCGGGCTCACCGCCTCTCCGGCCTCGACGAGCTCGAAGAACCTGGCAACGTCGGCCGGGGTTGTCGTGGGCTCCCACCAGCCCACCCGGGTCGAACCCAGGCCGTATCTTTCCAGCACCCGGTTGATCCGGTCCGGGTCGAGCATTTGCATGAAAACCAGGGCCGTCGGGTTATCGCTCAGGGTAATCATGGCGTCGAGAGCTTCCCAGCCCGTGACCACGTCGCCGGGGTAGTAGACGCTCCAATCGCTCGTGCTTACGGCCCAGTCCGGTATGGTAATCGGGGCGTCCAGGTCGACCTCGCCGGCTTCGGCGGCCTCGAACAGGGCCAGCATGACGCCGAGCTTGTAAAGGCTGGCCGCCTCGAAGACCTCGTCGGCGTTGTGGCCCGCCGCTTCCCCGGTCCGGAGGTTCTTAACGACCACCCCGATGCGGCCGAAATCCGGCGGAAGCTCCCTGACGAACCGGTCGACCCGGGCCTGGAGGCCGCCGTTCCGGCTTTCCGGGCCCGTTCCTGGGGCGGGCCAGGCCGGGACCGACCTGACCGGTCCCGGGTCCAGCGGCATCCGGAGCGACTGCCGGGCCCAGAAGGGCAGGCCGGCCGCGGTGCCGAGCAGCAACCCGAGGGCAAGGATGAAGCCGGCCCGCCGGAGCGGCGGGGTCTTTCTCGGCCGGTTCACGGTCGGTTCAGGCTTCGAAAGTACTCCTCGAGGGAGATGCCGGCCGCGTGGACCCGGGTTGCAACCTCGACGCCGACGTACCGGTAGTGCCAGGGCTCGTAGTCATACCCCGTTATCTCCTCCTTGCCGGCCGGATAGCTCATGACAAATCCGAACCGGTGGGCGTTGGCCTGGAGCCAGCGGCCCTCGGGCGTCTCGCCGAACGCCTGGGTGAGCTGGTAGTTTACCCGCGGGCTTGTCAGGTCGACGGTTGTGCCGAGCTGGTGTTCACTGTGGCCCGGCCGGGCGCTTACCCGGGCGGCCCGGGCCTCGCCGAGGAGCCGGACCCAGTAGTTGTGGGTTGCAACCTGGGTCTGATAGGACCGGTAGGCGGAGCTTACGACGAGCTGCAGGCCCTCGGCCCGGGCGGCGGCCGCCAGCTGCTGCAGGGCCTCCAGGGCAACCCGGCGTAAGAGCATCCCCTGGTTGACCACGGCCACGCCGGTGACCGGCACCAGGTCGGGCGGCTCGTAATCCGGCGGCAGGCTCCGGGTCTGGTTCACCCAGATGAGCAGGTCGTCGTCCGGGCCGGGTGCGGGCGGGGGGGTAGGGGTCGCCGTTGGGCCGGGCTGGGCGGCCACCACCGGGGCGGGCGTCGGCGACGCAGTGGTCTCCGTTGGCGGCGGGGATTCGGCGGTTCCCCGAAGGGCCGGGTGGAACCAGAAGCCGGCGGCCAGAGCGGCCGCGCCGACCAGGGCCACGAGCAGGGGCCAGGCCCGCCACGGCCGCCGGCGCCGGGGTAGTGCCCGGGTATACGGACCGGGTGGGGACCTCACACCTGAATGATAGCTTAATTCCGAGGCTTCGGCACCCCGGCCGGTGTGCTAATATCAGGCGGACCACAACCCGACTCTCGAGGTGGTGCAAGATGCTGGTCGAGTACCATATCCAGGGCCGGGACCTGCGGGCGGTCCCGGAAATTGTCCGCCGGGCCGAAGCGGTCGGCTACGACGCCGTTACCACCAGCGAGACGAGCCACGACCCCTTCCTGCCGCTGGTGCTGGCGGCCGAACACTCCGAGCGGCTGCTGCTGGGCACCTCGGTGGCCATCGCCTTCCCCCGGAGCCCGATGGTGGTTGCGTACGTGGCCTGGGACCTGCAGAAGTTCTCCCGAGGGAGGCTCGTGCTCGGGCTCGGCACCCAGGTCAAGGGCCACATTGAGCGGCGCTTCAGCGTGCCCTGGACGGCCCCCGGGCCGCGACTGCGGGAATATATCGGGGCGCTGCGGGCCATCTGGGAGTGCTGGCAAAAGGGGGCCCCGTTAAACTTCCGCGGCCGGCATTACACGTTCACCCTCATGACCCCATTTTTCAACCCCGGGCCCATTGACCACCCCACCATCCCGGTCTATATCGCCGCGGTCAACGCCTTCATGGCCCGGCTGGCCGGCGAGGTCTGCGACGGCATCCGCCTCCACCCATTTTTGAGCCCGAAGTACCTGCGGGAGGTGATCCTTCCGGCCGTCCGGGCCGGGGCCGCCCGGGCGGGCCGCAGTCTTGAAAATTTCGGCCTGGCCGGGGCCGGGTTCGTCATCACCGGCCGGACCGAGGCCGACCTGGCGCCCCAGCGGGAAGCCGTGCGGCGCCAGCTTGCCTTTTACGCCTCGACCCGGACCTACCGGCCGGTCATGGAACTCCACGGCTGGGGCGAGACGGTGGACCGCCTCCACCGGCTCTCCCTCCAGGGCCGGTGGGAGGAGATGGCCGGCCTCATAACCGATGAGATGCTCGAAACCTACGCGACCATCGGCACCTACGACGAGATCGCCGACCGCCTGCGGGAGCGCTACGGTGGCCTGGTGACCTCGGTGGCGGTCAATCTGCCGCTGGAGACGCCGGCCGACCGGGAAGTGGCCCGGGAAGTTATCGCCCGGCTGAAGGCGATTGAGGCTTTTAAGGCCGCAGCTTAAGCCGCCCGTGGCCGGCCTTCGCCGCTTGACGGTGGGCGGCGGGTAAGCCTACAATGGGCCGGAAGAAGGATGACGGTTAGCTTCGAGCGCCGGGGCCGCATCGCCCTCATCACCATCAACCGGCCGGAGGTCCACAACGCCCTCGACACGCCCACCGTCGCCGCCCTGGCCGAGGCCTGGGCCGAGTTCGACCGGGACCCCGACCTGCGGGTGGCCATCATCACCGGGGCCGGCGGCCGGGCCTTCTCGGCCGGGGCCGACCTGCGGACCCGGGTGCCGGGCCTGCTTGAGGGAGGCTACGGTCAGGACGGTCCCAGCCCGTACCCCTCGACCTGGAAGCCCGTAATTGCCGCCATTGCCGGCTACTGCCTGGCGGGCGGCCTGGCCCTGGCGCTGGCCTGCGACATCCGCATCGCCGCCGCCAACGCCGTCTTCGGCACCATGGGGGTCCGGCGGGGGATCCTGCCGGCCGGGGGCCAGACCCAGCGGCTCCCCAGGCTCATCCCGTTCGGGAAGGCCCTGGAAATGCTCTTTACCGGCGAGCTTATCGACGCCCGGGAGGCCCTGGCCATCGGCCTGGTGAACCGGGTCGTCGAACCGGAGGCCCTGATGCCCGCCGCCCTCGAGCTGGCCGAAAAGGTCGCCGCCAACGCCCCCCTGGCCGTCCAGGCGGCTAAGGAAGCTGCCTACCGGGGCATCGACCTGCCCCTGGCCGAGGCCTTAAAACTTGAGGCCGAGCTTTTCGACCGGGTAGCCCGGACCGAGGATGCCCTGGAGGGCACCCGGGCCTTTATTGAGAAGCGCCCCCCGGTCTTCCGGGGGCGGTAAGTCTTACACGAGGAGGTCAGACCGATGCTGGATGCGGCCACCGTCGAGCGGGAAACCCGCGAGTACGTGCTTGTCCCCTGGTCAACCCAGTCGCAGGTCCGCCACATCCCGGTGACCCATGGCCAGGGCTGCTGGTTTTACGACGCCAACGGCAAGGCCTACCTGGACTTCTCGGCCCAGCTCATCAACGTGAATATCGGCTACCAGCACCCGAAGGTGGTGGCCGCCATCAAGGAGCAGGCCGAGCGCCTCTGCTACATCGGCCCGACCTTCGACCACGAAAGCCGCAGCACCCTGGCCCGGCTGATCGCCGAGGTCGCCCCGCCCGGCCTCAAAAAGACGATGTTCACCACCGGCGGCACCGAGGCGAACGAGAACGCCATCAAGATCGCCCGGATGTACACCGGCCGGCAAAAGATTATCAGCCGGTTTCGTTCGTACCATGGCGGAACCTACGGGTCCATGTCCGTCGGGGGCGACAGCCGCCGCTGGCCGTGGGAGCCCGGCATTCCGGGGGTCGTGCGGGTCTTCGACCCGTACCGGTACCGGTGCCCGTTCTGCAGCCGGGCCGAGGCCTGCACCCTGCAATGCGTCGCCCACATTGAAGAGGTGATCTGGTACGAGGGGCCGGACCAGATTGCGGCCATCATGCTGGAGGGGGTGACCGGCAGCAACGGGGTCATCGTCCCGCCCCCCGATTACTGGCCGGAAGTGCGGCGCCTCTGCGACAAGTACGGGATTCTCCTCATCTCCGACGAGGTGATGAGCGGGTTCGGCCGGACCGGGAAATGGTTCGCCGTCCAGCACTGGGACGTCGCCCCCGACATCATGACCTTCGCCAAGGGTGTGACCAGCGGCTACGTGCCCCTCGGGGGTGTGACCATCTCGGAAAAGATTGCCCGCTTCCTGGACGACCGGCCTTTCCCGTCGGGCCTCACCTACGCCGGCCACCCGCTGGCCTGCGCCGCCGGCATCGCCACCGTCCAGGTCTACAAGGAGGAGAACCTGGTGGAGCGGGCGGCCATCATGGGCCAGACCCTGGGTAGCCTGCTCCAGGGCCTCTACGAGCGGCACCCCTCGGTCGGCGAGGTTCGGGGCCTCGGCCTCTTCTGGGCGGTCGAACTGGTCAAGGACCGGGAGACCCGGGAGCCCCTGGTCCCCTGGAACGCCCCGACCCAGGGGGTGCTTAACGACATCCGCAACGCCGCCCTGGACCGGGGCCTCTACGTTTACGGCCGCTGGAACATTTTGATAATCGCCCCGCCCCTGACCATTACCGAAGAAGAGCTCCGGCTCGGGGTCTCAATCCTGGACGATGTCCTCGAGCTGGCCGACCGGGCGGCCAAAAGCTAGCCCGACGGCTCCCCGGACCGCACGTAGATGACATAATCTCCGGCCGAGGCGACGGGCCGGTAGGCCGGCCCGAGCTTCGCCTCAAAAAAGGCCCGGACGCCGGGGTCCCGCACGAAGAGGGCCCAGACCCGGACCTCCCGCCCGAGCAGGCGTCCCTCGAAGGCCGGCCGGTCCCGGAGCAGGGCGTAGGCGGTGTGCATGTCGATGTAATTCCGGTTGGAGGCGTAATAGGCCACCTCTTTGGCCGCCACGTAGTACTCGTCCGGCCGCACCAGGCCGTCCAGAAGCCGGGCGGCTTCCACGTTGCCGGTGGCCCCGTAAAAGTAAGCCGTCGAGTAGGGGGCGGACCGCTGGACCAGGTCGGTGGCCGCCGCCCAGCCGGCGTAGAGGGTGATGAGGCCGAGGGCGAGGCCGGGCATTGGTCGGCTTCGTTCGAGCAGGGCAAGGACCATGCCCAGCAGGACGCTCCCGGCGGCCACCACCGGGAACCGGCCGTAAGAGCCGGCCGTCGCAAAGAAAGGCCCATCGCCGAGGATGAGACCGGCGGCGAAACCGAGTGCAACCCCGCCCAGGCCGGTTAGAAGGGGCCTCCGGGCCCTTCGGAACTCGGGCAAGAACTCGGTGAGGACGGCGGCAATCATGAGGGGCAGGGCCCCGACCTGGTACTTGGGAAAATAGCCGGCGGTTCGGGGCAAGTAGGCGGCCAGGATCGCCGCGGCCAGCAGGACCACGAACCCGGCCCGGCCGGGTTTGGCCCGGCTGCTGAGGCGGCGGGCCAGGGCCCAGCCGAAGAGCAGGAGCAGGGGCGGCGAAAGCCACCAGCCGGTTTCGACTCCCCGGACGCCGCCGGCCAGGGCCAGGAGAAACTCGACCGCCGTCACCTCGAAGGGCATGGTGAAGGGCAGGCCCAGGGCCAGGCTGAAAAGGCCCCAGGCGCCGGCGAAGAGGCCGGCACCGGTGAGGGCCACCACCCCGGCCCATACCCGGGCCCGGCCGGCCAGGACCAGGCCCAGGACCGGCGGCACGGCCAGGGGCGTGGTGAGCTTGGCCAGCAGGGCCAGGCCGAAGCCGAGGCCCGCCCGGACGGAATTTCCGGCCGAAGGCCGTTCGGCCAGCCGGCATCCGGCCAGGACCGCCCCGAGAAAGAGGGGCAGCAGCACCGACCCGTCGATGTCCAGGAGCAGGCTGTTCTGAACGGTGAGGGGATGCGCCAGGAAGAGGCCGAGGGCCGCGGCCGCCGGCCCCGGGCTGCCGGTGAGCCGCCGCGTCAGGGCGAATAAGAGGGCGCCGGCGGCCAGGGTGCCGGCGACCCCGACCAGCCGGGCCTGGACCTCGCCCACCCCGAGAAGGTGAAAGACCAGGCCGAGGGTATAGGCGTAGAGGGGCGGGTGCCAGAGGGCGTACTGAAACTCCCGGTCGAGGGCGCCCCGGTCTTCCATGAAGCCGGCCCGGGCAAACGGCCGGCCGGTGGCGGCCACGGCCTCGCCGGCCAGGGCGAAGTTCACCTCGTCGTAACTTAGAGGCCGGCCGAGCCGAGGAAAGACGCAGAAAAGAAAAAAGGCCACCGAAACGGCGGCCAGGAGGGCGGTCAGGCCGGGACGACCCTTCAGTCGTCCGCGAGCTCCCACTCCGGTATGAACTTGAGCCACTCAGACTGGGGCTGGTACTGGGCCACCAGGTAGCGGGCGTTGGCCCGGGGCCGCCGGGGCGGGCGGATGAGCTTCATTCCGGCTTCTTCGGGCGTGCGGTTCGCCTTCCGGTGGTTGCACGCCTTGCAGGCGCTGACCACGTTTTCCCAGACGTGCTTGCCGCCCCGGTGGCGGGGTACCACGTGGTCGACGGTCAGGTCCCGGGTGCGGGTCCCGCAGTACTGGCAGGTGTAGTTGTCCCGCAGGAAGACCTCCCGGCGGGTGAGTTTTACCTCCGGTCGGGGCCGCTTGATCATGTACACCAGCCGGATCACCGAAGGCAGGCGGAAGACCCGGCTTGGGGTCCGCAGCACCCCGTCGGCGTGCTCGAGAACCTCGGCCTTACCCCGGTCGATGAGGACGAAGGCCCGGCGGACATTGCACACGTTCAGCGGCTCATAATTCTGGTTCAGGACGAGTACCGGCACATCAACCATTCCGACAGTTAGTCCGTCAGCACCGCTTTCACTCAAATTCTAGCACCTGCGGTACCGGGCCGCTACGGCCGGCGGCTTGAGGCGATGGCCCGAAGTACCCTTTCGGGGGTGAGGGGCATATCGATGTGCCGGACGCCCAGGGGGGCGAGGGCATCCACCACCGCGTTGACGATGGCCGGGGGCGCCCCGATGGTTCCGGCCTCGCCGACGCCCTTGACGCCGAGGGGGTTATTCGGGGTGGGGGTTTCGGTCTTGTCAACGATGAACGCCGGCAGGTCGTCGGCCCGGGGCAGGGCGTAGTCCAGCAGGGTACCGGTCAGCAGCTGGCCGTCGGGGTCGTAGGCCACCCGTTCGAGCAGGGCCTGACCGATGCCCTGGGCCAGGCCGCCGTGGACCTGCCCCTCCACCAGCAGGGGATTTATCACCCGGCCGCAGTCGTCGACCGCCACCAGCTTCTCGAGCCGGACGACCCCTGTCTCCGGGTCGACCCGTACCACCGCCACGTAGGCGCCGAACGAGTAGCTCTCCTGCGGGGCCTGGAAATAGGCCGTGGCCTCCAGGCCCGGCTCGATGCCCGGCGCCGGTGCCCGGCTGTAGGCCGCCCGGGCCACCTGCTCCAAGGTTACCGCCCGACCCGGGGCGCCCCGCACGAAAATCCGGCCGCCCTCGTAAACCAGGTCGTCGGGAGCGGCCTCAAGCAGCTGGGCCGCAATCTGAACCGCCTTCTGGCGGACCTTCTCCGCCGCAACCACCAGGGCGCTGCCGGCCAGGGCCGCACTCCGGGACCCGAAGGTGCCGATCCCGACCGGCACGATGCCGGTGTCCCCGGAGCGAACCCGCACCCGTTCGATGGGCACCCCGAGCCGGTCGGCGACAATCTGGGCCCAGGCGGTCTCATGGCCCTGGCCGTGGGGAACCGAGCCGGTGAGCACGGTCACCCGCCCGCTGGGCTCGACCCGGACGGCACCGCTCTCCCAGCCCTGGGCCGAGAGCTCCACGTAGGTGGCCAGGCCGACGCCCATAAGCTCGCCCCGGGCCCGGGCGCGGGCCTGCTCGGCCCGCAGGCCGGCGTAGTCCACCAGTTCCAGGGCTCGGTCGAGGGCCCGGCCGTAGTCACCGCTGTCGTAGACCACCCCGGTGGCCGTCCGGTAGGGGAACTGGTCGGGCCGGATGAAGTTGCGCCGGCGGACCTCGGCCGGGTCGAGGCCCAGTTCCCGGGCGACTTCGTCCATGAGCCGCTCGGCGACGAAGGCCGCCTCGGGCCGGCCGGCGCCCCGGTAAGGGCCGGTCGGAACCGTGTTGGTGAATACCGCCGTCACCCGGGTCCGGACGTTGCGGATGTCGTAAGCGCCCACGCAGTAGACGGGGGTTCGGAGGGGCGGCATGGCCGTGCTGAGCTGGAGGAAGGCCCCCAGGTTGTAAATGCTCTCGACCTTGAGGCCCAGGACCCGGCCGTCGGCGGCCACGGCCGCCTCCACGTAGTCGATTTCTTCCCGGGCCTGCATGGTGCTCAGCAGGTCCTCACTCCGGGTCGCCACCCAGCGGACCGGCCGGCCGAGGGTCCGGGCCAGGTAGGCGGTCAGGACCTCCTCCCGGTAGGCGCATCCCTTGGACCCGAACCCGCCGCCGACGTCCGGGGCGATGACCCGGATCCGGTGGTCGGGTTCGCCCAGGACGGCCGAAAGGGCGCTCCGGACGTTGTAGACCGACTGGGTTGAGACCCAGACCGTAAGTTCGCCGGTGGCCGGGTCCCAGGCGGCCAGGGCGCCCCGGGGCTCCATCGTGACCGCCGCGACCCGCGAGTGGGCGATTCTGAGCCGGACGACCCGGTCGGCCCGGGCAAACGCGGCGTCCACATCGCCCCCCTCCCGGCCGAAGGTGTAGGCGACGTTGGTGCCGAACTCCGGGTGGACCAGGGGGGCCTCCGGCCTGAGGGCCGCCTCCGGGTCGACCACGGCCGGTCCCGGCTCGTATTCCACCTCGATTAGGTCCAGGGCGTCCCGGGCCAGGGCGGGGGTCTCGGCCACCACCGCCGCCACCGGCTCACCGACGGTCCGCACCCGGTCCCGGGCCAGGAGGGGGTGGGGCGGCACCCGCATCCCTTCCACCACCCGGTTCACCGGCATCTCGCCCAGGCCGACCACATCTTCGCCGGTGATGACGGCGACGACGCCGGCAAGACTCCGGGCCGGGGCCGGGTCCAGCCGCCGGATGCGGGCGCTGGCGTAGGGGCTTCGCAGAAAGGCCACGTAGAGGGTTCCGGGCAGCCGGATGTCGGCCACGTACCGGGCCGCGCCGGTGATAAACCGGGGGTCCTCAACCCGCTTAACCGGGGCGCCGATGAGCCTGCCGCTGACGGTGACCATCCTCCAGGCCTCCGAAAGGTTTTGCGGAAGGGGACCAACCTGACTATTATATAGCAGTACTGAGGCCCCGGAGGGATAGAGTGGCTCAGCCGCAGACAACCGCCAGCCTGTCCGTCCCAACCACCCCCGCCCCGCGGTTCGTACCGGCCGCGATCATCGGCAGCCATGCACTCCAGCACACGTACAGTCAGGGCTTTCTCGTCATCCTCCCGGTGGTCTATTCGAGCCTGGGGCTTGCGCCGGTCGAGGCCGGCCTCATCGATACGGTGCGCCGGCTCGTGGGCGGCGTTGCCAGCATGGGCGGCGGCCTGCTGGTGGACCGGCTCCAGCAGCACCGGGCCCTGATGCTGACGCTGGCCCTCGGCCTGATGGGGGTGGGCTACTTTCTGGCGGCCCTGGCCCCATCTTACGTTTTGCTCGTACTGGCGTTCGGCCTGGCCACCGGCGCCGGGTCCCTCTGGCATCCGCCGGCCCTGAGCATCCTTTCGCAGCGGTTTCCGGGCCGGCGGGGCCTGCTGATTGCCCTGCACCGGGCCAGCGGCAGCGTCGGGGATATTGTCGGGCCGATCCTGGTCGGCTTCCTTCTGCGGTCGCTGAGCTGGCGGAACGTGCTCCAGGCGTCCGTCGGGCCGGCCATCCTGGTGGCCGGGGCGCTGGCGCTGGTCCTGCGGTCGGTCCAGGCCGGTCCGGCACCCCGGGCGGCCGGCTCGGCGGGGTTTGGGGACGTATTCAGGGCGCTGGCCGCACTTTTCCGGGCGGGGGCCCTGCCGCGGCTGATGGCCGTTGCGGGCCTGCGCGGCATGGCCGACAACGCCCTGCTCGTCTTCCTTCCCTTGTACCTGAGTGAGGTGCTGGGATTGGACCCGGTGACGGTTGGCTTCCACGTGGCCCTCCTGACCGGCCTCGGGGTTGTGTCCGGGCCGCTGCTTGGGGGCCTTTCCGACCGGGCTGGGCGCAAGCGGGTCGT
>FWWL01009066.1_pt1 | contig 11295 bp, 12 predicted proteins | sample 2228331 | NCBI WGS metagenome assembly FWWL01 (sample SAMEA103939775, study PRJEB20133) | metagenome
TATATCATAGCCTTTATTTGGTAGCGTTATGATATGTAGATTATCATGCTCTCTCTTCATATCGCTAAGTATCTTAGGGGTATCATCTATCGAGCCATCATCAACTACTATCAAGTATGATGGCTTTATGCTTTGGTTTAAGAGTGAATCTAACACATCTTTAATAGTCAATTGGGAATCCTTTGCAGTAACTATCCCAAACCATGTTGCCATATCATATATTGATCAATATTATTACTAAAAAGCTTTTATAAGCTCTTAAATATATCTTACATACATTTATTAGCAATGAGTGAGTGGCTGAGAAGGAGATGGTTTGAGTTTAGGCAAGGGCATAGCATATATCTAGCATTTATTCTAGCGTTCACTAACTTTATACTCATAACATATAGATTATTGATTGAAAAGATACCAGCATTACAAACGGTATTCTCTAGCCTATGGATATTCATAATATTCTTTATTCTAATATACATACCAGCCTCTATACTTATAGGAAGATGGCATAGATTGACCCAATTAAAGGTAGAGGCTACAATAGGCATGCTTGAGAATCCATTACTAGCAAAATTTTATAGAGTCATGTTAGATGTGCAATTAGGCAGGGCATCAAAGGAAGAGATTGAAGAGATTAGGAAGATCCTGATCGATATAGAGAGCAAGTTATACTCCCAAAAGCCAAAGGAATGATTAATCAACGGTAACAGATTTTGCTAGATTCCTAGGATAGTCTGGATTATACTCCTTCTTTAATGCTAGATTGTATGCTAATAATTGTAATGGTATGACTTCTACTAATGGATAGAATATATTATCAACTTTAGGTATCTTTATGAACCAATCATAATCTTTAGATTCTATATCAGATATGCCTATTATCTTACCCTTCCTAGCCTTGATCTCGTATAGATTAGAGTATGTATCATCATAAGTATCATCGTTAGGATTTATCATTATAATCATTGTATTCTCATCAACCAGAGCTAATGGACCATGCCTAAACTCTCCAGCAAGCATGCCTTCAGCATGGACATATGCTAACTCTTTTATCTTTAATGCCCCTTCTAATGCTATTGGATAGTGCAAACCCCTTGCTAGTATATATATATCATTTACATCTTTCAATCCTTCAACAATATCATCTAAATTAATATTCAATACCATCTTTACTGCACTGCTTATCTCATTTGTATTGCCAAGTCTAAATCTGTTAGATATTGACTCTATTATTCTATAGAATAATGCTATCTGTGCAGTAAAACTCTTAGTAGCAGCTACTCCAATCTCTGGTCCACAATCAATGCTTAAGAATGTATCGCTCTCCCTAGCAAGTGATGATGTCTTGACATTTACTATAGATAATACTTTGCTCTTAGCATCCTTTGCATATGCTACTGCTCTTAGCACATCCCTTGTCTCTCCACTTTGCGATACTGCGAGCAATACAGTATTGTTATCAAACATATCCTTATAGTATTGGCACTCACTAGCAATTATGGCTTCACAATTTATACCTATTCTAGAGAGTAACATCTTTGCTAGTAGAGAAGCATTATAACTAGAACCACTAGCAACTAGAATAACTCTATTTGCATTTAATATATATTCCTTAAATCTGGTAAGATCGTAATTTGTATTGAATGCCTTGGCAATGGTATACTCTTGCTCGTTTATCTCTTTAAGCGTATAATGAGCATATCTGCCTTTATCAATATCTGCAAACTCCCATGCTATCTGTACTATATCCCTTTGAACCTCCCTTCCATAATTATCGTATATCTTTAGAGTCTTATCTATTATAACAAACTCATTATTATCTAAGAATATAGCCTTATCAGTATGATCTATAAAACCTAGAATATCGCTTGATATATAGTAATCATCACCATCTATACCTATTATCAATGGTTCTTCCTTTCTTGCACCAACTATAATGCCATCGCAAAATGCTGCAACAAATGCATATGCTCCTTCCAATTCCTTACAAGTCTTTAATATAGCATCCTTCAAATCATCATGCTTTAGATGCTCTTCTATTAGATGTGCTATAACCTCACTATCTGTATCGCTATTAAATTTATGGCCTCGCTCTATAAGCATCTCCTTTAATTTAAGATAGTTATCTATCTTGCCATTATGGACGATAGCTATATCTCTATTGCATCCTTGATGAGGATGAGCATTATAATCTGTAATCCCTCCATGAGTTGCCCATCTTGTATGCCCTATGCCTACACTTCCATTTAGTGCTGATAAGCTTAATGCCTTATCTACCTCTTCTACTTTTCCTACTCCTTTCTTTATCAAGATCTTGCCATCTGCTATAGTTGCTATACCAACACTATCATAGCCTCTATACTCTAGCCTCTTCAATGCGTTTATTAGTAAGGGAGCAGCCTTATCCTTTCCTCTATAGCATATGATAGAGCACATATAATTACTATCCAAAGCATGACTTATAAATAGTTTGTAGATTATATCTACTCTATTCTCTCTATAGCAAGTATTGCTCTTCTTAATAATATTATTAGTAACTTTACCTCTCTAGATGTTGGTACCGCTCTACCTAAGATACGAGTTAATGCATGCTCGATATGCTTAAATTTATGCTTTCTAACCCCAGCCTTCTCTGCTAATGATAATGCATAATCTCTTAGCAATTCGATCTCTTGCTTTGTTGCTGCTTCTTTAATCAAGCTCTTCTTCTTGAGTTCGTATAGTATTATAGCCAATGCATGTGATATATTGAGTGTATTATATCTGCCAGTATCAATACTAATAACTAGATCGCAGAGTGCTAGCTCTTCATTGGTAAGCCCTCTAGACTCCCTACCAAATATGATGCAGGAATTACTTACAATATTTGCCTCCTCTGGACTTACTGCATCTCTAATTATATTCCTCCTCGATGTTGCTCTTACTGCTGTAGTGCCTATCAATTGATCAAACCTTTTAAGATAATCCATATCCACAAATTTGGCATTCTCTAGTATATCCACTCCATGTGTAGCATACATTCTAGCATTCTCTATATTACACTTAGGATTTATTAGCAACAACTCTTCAAGATCGAAATTCTTCATAACCCTTGCTATATATCCTAGATTGATCTCATATTCTGGCTCTATAACTGCTACTGCTACCATGATACAAGTTTTTTATAATTCCATTTTTAATTCTATAACATGGAGTTCATAGATGTAGGAGGGTATAGAGTAAGATATTATGAAAATGGAAAGGGTAGAGATATACTACTCATCCATGGCTTAGGAGGTTCGATAGATAGCTGGATATACAATAGAGATGAACTTGCTAAACATTTTCATGTACTAGCAATAGATCTTTTAGGATTTGGGTTGAGCGATAAGCCTAGAATAAGGTATAGCATAGGTATGTTTGTTAGGTTCATAAATAACCTACTTGCTCTCTTCCCAATTAACAGAGTTAGTCTTATAGGCTCTTCTCTAGGAGGGCAGATATCTGCTGAGTTTGCAATGAGATATCCAGAGATGGTTGATAGGCTAATACTAATAAGCCCTGCTGGAGTCACTCCTTATAGTTATAAAGGTAGCAAGGAACTTTATCTCTATACTAGCATATTTGAGGCTAAGGATGAAGAAGATCTAAAGTATAGATTGAGTGCTCTGGATAAAGATGCAAAGTTTGATAAGCAGTATATTAGCAATTTATTCAATTATATAAAGATGGAGAATGCTAGATATGCATTCTACTCAGCACTAAGGCATAGTGCTAGAGCACCTAGATTGGTAGATAGGCTAGATAAGATAAAAGCAAGATACATGGTCATATGGGGCAAGGATGATAAGATAATCCCAGTTAGATACTCTAAGCCATTCATGAATGCAGAGAATTGTAGACTAGTACTATTAGAAGGGTGTGGACATAGGGTACATTATGAAAAGAGTAGTATATTCAACAGATTAGCAATAGACTTCCTTAATGAATTATAAAAAATTATAGACCGCTTATACCTTTAGATAACTCTGCTTGTCTATGCATCTCACTCAATGCACATGATGCACCATTTAGCATGCTACCTCTCCTTAATGTTCCTCTATATAAGCCAGCTTCTAACTTTGTATTGTTAGCCTTTTCCCACTCTTCTATCTCAATCCCATACTTCTTCTGTATCCTATCTCTATACCATTCTGGTATTACATTAAATGCGCAGAATGGTATTAGTCTTAGATCTGGAGTTAGATAATGTATGTCACATCTCTGTAGCCTCTCAAGATCCTCGTTATATTTATCTTGGAAGTGCATCATACCTAGGAAGAGGCTTCTAACATGCCATGAACCAACAGAATCAAAGTTCCTCTTTATCAATATGCTTGCAAACATCTTTGCTAGATCCAATCCTTTGGGTTGCTTCTTCTTATCTACAAACGAGTTTAATTTCCTAACAACATCGATCATGCTAGTATATCTATTCCTTCCAGACTTTATCTCTTCTGCTTTCTCCTCAAAATACTCTAGCAAGCCTTGAATATCTACAAATGTGGTTAGTGGAACCAACTTCCTACTCTCAGCATCCTCAAATACATAAGTACCTGCACCACAAGCAAAGTGTATACTTAGTTCATACTTTGGTTTCTTGCTAAATGCCTCTATAACATCTGTTAATGGCATACAACTTGGGACTGGGAACCATGCATCCTCTGGTATCTCTCCATTTGTCTGCTCTTCAATCCTCTTTATACAATCTGGTATTGTTATTCTATACTTCTCCCTCTCCTTCTTTGTCATCCTACCAGTTAGCGATACCGGTTGGAAATTGACTCCATGCACTACATCTATATTCTTTTGAGCATATCTTATTATATCCCCTAACTCATGATCGTTTATAGATTTTATAACTGTAGGTACGAATACTATGGTCATGCCAACCTTTCTAGCATTCTCTAGCACATATGGTATCTCCCAATGATTCTTTGGATTTGTCCTAGGAGTTACACCATCAAAACTTAGATATAGATTGTTCACACCAGCCTCTCTAACTCTCCTCATAAGATCTGGATCCATTGCCAACTTTATACCATTTGTGTTCATCTGTATATGATCTATACCCTCTTCTCTAATCGTCTTTATAACATCAATTATATCCTCTCTAAGCATAGGTTCTCCTCCAGTTATCTGTAATGAATTGCCAGCAATTGGTCTCTCTGCCTTTAGTGTCTTTGCCATGGCTCTAATCTGTTCCAGAGTTGGTTCATATAGATATGCACCTTCCAATCCCTTCTTTACATAGAAGAAGCAGTACCAGCATGTTAGATCGCATCTATTTGTTACTATCATATTTGATAATCCTGAATGACTTAGATGGTTTGTGCATAAGCCACAGTTCATAGGGCATGAGCACTTCTCTATCATAACGTTTGGTGCTTCCATCCCTTTACCATCCCTCCAGTAAGTGCTAAACTTTTGGTACATCTCATATGAGCCGTAGTACAATTCCTCACACTCTCCATGCACTGGGCATCTCTTACTCATGTATACCTTAGAATCTCGCTCAAATATCTCAGCATCGAGGATCATGTTACACTCTGGGCATATACTTTGAGTATACCTTATTGTCTTCCTCTTACCATCCTTCTTTGATATATTCGATGTTATATGTATTAATTCCATTGCTAAAGGTATGAGCAAATAATTAGATATAAATATTATCCAACTTCTAATAGGTGATTGTTGGTTATACAGATAGAATAAATATCTAGAGTATGTATTGATCATATGCTAAGTGAAAAGGCTATAAAAGCACTAGAGAATCTAGGGCTTACTGGCTATGAGATCAAGGTTTATGCTACCCTACTTAAAGAGGGACCTTTGACGGCACAAGAGTTGAGCGGTAAATCTAAAGTTCCTTATAGTAAGATATATGAAGTACTAGATAAGCTTGAAGAGAAGAGCTGGATTGAATCTGATAGCTCTAGACCTACACGATTCTATCCAAAGTCTCCAACCACTGCACTCGAGGCTACTAGACTGAGGTTTGAGGAGCAGATGAACGAGAATAGAGAGATACTTATCAATGAATTGACTAGCCTATATGAGAAGACTGGGGTTAAAGAGAGACCAGAGATATGGGTAATAAGAGGTGTGCATAATATAATAGCAAGGGTTAAAGAATTGATTGAGAATAGTAAGGAAGAATTGCTCATAGCATTGCCATCTTCTGCTGGAGAGTTAGCAAGATTATTACAGCCTTTACTCCGCTTGCTGTATGAAAAGGGTGTAAAGATCTATGTATTAGCAGCAGAAAATACCACTGAAGAGATAATAAAGGCATTATCAAGGGTAAGCGAGGTTAGGCTAAAGGATAGCATGTTTGGTGGAGGGGTAATTAGCGATTCTAGAGAGGTTATTATACTGCTAACTGAATCTAACAAATATAGTGAAGCACTAGCTATATGGGCTGAGCATGTAGGATTGGCTAGATTTGCTAAAGAGTATTATCAATATCTATGGAAAGATGCTAGTAAAACTTAATAGAATATAAGTTCTAATAATGAGAGATGGAGCGAATAGTTGAGAATAGCGAGGCTCTCTTCGTAGGGACTGCAGAGAAAGAGCATGTAGAGATGTATCTCAAGGCTATATGGTGGCTTGATGATATGAATAAGAGAGCAACAGTAAGTTCGATAGCAAGAGTACTAAATGTAAAGCAACCAAGCGTAGTTCAGATGCTAAAGAAATTGAATGATCTAAATCTAGTCATATATAAGAGAGGGTGTGTAAAACTTACTGAGAAAGGGTATGAGATAGGCAAGAGGATGGTAAGGAATAGCAGACTTCTTGAAGTCATGATGAAGAATGCGTTAAAGATAGATATAGATGAAGAGATAGTTTGTGGTATAGAGCATCATATGAACGACAAATTTGCAGATGCGTTGTGCTCATTGCTAAACCATCCAGATAAATGTCCTCATGGCTATAGTATACCTAGAGGAGAATGCTGTAACAATGCAAAAAAATATGTTAGAGTCTAGTTAGTCTCAATCGTAGATCTGCTATATCATTAGCATCCAATCTTAATATATTGCCACCACTCCTCTCGATAACTATACTGTTAGGTTTTGTCTTGCTAGGATAAACCCTGATAGTTCTGCCATCACTTCTAGTAAAACTGTATGACAAACCAGCAGCAGCCTTATCTAGTGCTGTTATGAAATCTGCTGCTTCACTTGCTTTCATCATTATTCCTACACCTCTAGCCTTAACAGGCCCAGCACCTCTGTTCATAGAGTCTGAGGATTTGATTAGCCAGCCATCACCTGACTTTACTACCTCAACTACCATACTATAATCTCCCTAGAAATAAGTTATAAAGTTTTTGAAAATATATGCTTTAGAGATGGTAAGATAGATAAAATGCTAATTATTAACCTAGTAGTATGGATAGAAGAACAATATTTGCTGAGATGGAAGATGCTTATGATAAGCGTGATATAGAACATTTTAAGAGGTTGATTAAGCATGAGGATTTTGTTGTTAGAACCAGAGCTGTATGTATATTAGCAGATATAGGAGATGAGAGCGTAGTAGATGATATAGGTTATGTATTGTTGAATGATCCCAATGAATTGGTTAGGCATGAGGCTGCATTCTCTCTAGGGCAGATGGGTTATAAGAAAGGATTGTCAGCATTAAGAAAGGCAGTAGAGAATGATCCAAGTGTATTTGTTAGGCATGAGGCTGCTATAGCTATTGGAGTTATAGGAGCGGAAGAGGGTAGAGCAACTTTAGAGAAGGCATTGAGTGATCCATCCAAGGAGGTTAGAGAATCAGCCATGATAGCACTAAGTAACATAGATTATGTATCAAGTATAAAGATGGTAAATAGGTTTGCTAGACTAACTGGGGGCTAGTAAAAAATAATGTTAGGTAGTTATCAACTCTCTATTTGTTGGTAGTTCTTGCTGCTCACTTCTGCCTATTCCATACAATTCTTTTATCCTCTCCTTATCCAAGAAGCTATCAGCATCGTTCTCTACAGCCTTTATTATTGCATTTGACATGTAGTGCTTAGTCCAATCCTGCGGCAATTGCCAGACTATCTGCATGGAGTGTAAAAATCTTACAACCCCATCAGGAAGATCTACCTCTATCTTTACCATGTGTGTATTTCTCTTCATACTTTAATTTGGATCTATGTTAACATTCTTTGACTTGATCTATAGATATACTTGACAAAAAATTATCTAATGATTGCTACTCCATAATCTGCCCTTGTAGTGTATAGTTAGTGGACAGCCAACACATCTTCCTCCATTATCAACATAATACTCACACTCCTTACATGAACCGTCTCCACATGGTGTAAATTCTAATCTTTGATCAATATCTATAGAATAATTTATCCCTTTAATGCTCTCTACTATATTCCTAGATCTAACCTCGGCTTTGTCAAGGGATCTTATATGCTTAATTAGCATACAATTAAGGAATTCTTTATCCTCCCCAATTGCTACCATCGAGACTGTATTATCCTCAGTTAAATAACAATTTATTATCATTGGACACCTTCTCACTTTATTAATTACTTCATCAACATCTGAATTGTGTATATCTATATGAAGCATCTTTAATCCAAGAGGAGATGGATCTATTGTAACATCGTTATTAAGTATTTTCATCCTCCTAAGCTTTCTAAGTCTTAAAGATATGGCTGGTTGAGTTATACCTATACTCTTTGCCAATTCTACTTGGTTTATACTTGGATGCTTTGATACTAGCCTTAATATCTCCTTATCAATCCTATCTAGTACTTGCGGCTTCCTCACATACCTTATTATGTATAACTATATAAAATAAGTTTGGTTTTATTTATAAAATATAAAGATTAGTTTATAGCAATGCTTTAATTGCTAATGAGATAAGTGTGTATATGCTTGGGTATAGAGGCGATGCATTAGAACTACTAAAAAAGTTTAATGTAGATGTAGGTTCTCAAGTTATGATAAAGACAGATGGTATGGTATATGAAGGAGTGCTAATGGCTAGGTATGAGACTGCTGATGATAAGCATGTAGTAATAAAACTTGGGAATGGTTATAACATAGGCATATCCATTGATAGGATAAGAGATATAACAACTATAGAGAGTAAGGGTAAGAGCAGAAGTAGGTATGTTAAGAGAGTGGTTAATAAAGATCTCCCAAGAATAGCCATGATAAGTACTGGAGGCACTATAGCAAGCAAGATAGATTATAGAACTGGAGGGGTTACTGCTATACTAACTGCTGATGAATTATATGATACAATACAAGAGTTGTCATCAATAGCAAATATTGAGACTGAAGTATTATTCAATGAGTATAGCGAGAATCTAACGTTTAGCCATTGGAGTAGAATGGCTGAGAAGGTATATGAGAAGAGCAAGGAAGGATACAAGGGTATAGTAATTACTCATGGGACTGATACCATGCATTATACAGCATCTGCATTATCCTTTGCAGTAAGTGTAAATATGCCAGTAGTATTAGTTGGTGCTCAAAGATCCTCAGATAGACCATCCTCAGATGCTGCTACAAATCTACTGGCTGCTACTCTCTTTGCATCAACTACAGATCTAAATGGTGTATTTATAGCCATGCATGAGAATACTAGCGATGATCTGATATCCATACATCTAGGCACAAGGGTTAGGAAATCTCACACGAGTAGAAGGGATGCGTTTAGATCTATAGGAATAAAGCCAATAGCATATATCAAGAATGTAAAGGAGATAATATATAACGATATATCGATACCAAAGAGGGATGAGTATTTGAAGCAAAGGTTTGAGGAGAAAGTCTGTTTGCTAAAATATTATCCAAATATGAACCCGGAGATAATAGAACATCTTACAGCCTTAGGCTATAAGGGTTTAATACTAGAAGGTACTGGTTTGGGACATGTTGGTAAGCAATTATTCCATGCTATAGCAGATGCTATAAGTAAGGGTATGCTAATATGCATGACTTCTCAATGTATAGAGGGAAGGGTTAGGATGACAGTCTATGAGACTGGTAGGGATCTATTAAGGATAGGTGTCATCCCACTGGAAGATATGCTCCCTGAAACAGCATTTGCAAAGTTGGCATGGGTATTGGCAAACTCAAATAGTTATGAAGAGGCTAAAGCTATGATGCTAAAGAATATAGCTATGGAGTTTACTAGCAGATCTAACATTGAAAGGGTATGAATGGTAAGGATAGTAAAGTAAGGATAAAGGTAGGGTTGGAGATACACCAGCAACTCGCTACTAAGAGTAAACTATTCTGTAGTTGCAAGCCAGTGGAGGTTAAAGAGCATGAGTACCAATTCTTTAGAAGATTAAGACCTACTCAGAGTGAGTTGGGTGAGTATGATCAAGCAGCCTTATTTGAGTTCAAGAAGGGCAAAGTAATAAGATATCTTGCTAGCAGTACAAATGTATGCTTGGTAGAGATGGATGAAGAGCCACCTCATGAGATAAATAGAGAGGCTTTAGAAATTGCATTCACAATAGCATTGGCATTAAATGCCAAGATAGTAGATGAGGTTCATGTGATGCGTAAGATAGTTATAGATGGTTCTAACACCACTGGTTTCCAAAGGACGATGTTAATAGCCTTAGGAGGTTATATAGATGATGTAAAGATCCAGACTATATCACTGGAAGAGGATGCTGCTAGAATAGTTGAAGAGAGCAATGAGATGAAGAGCTATGCACTTGATAGATTGGGAGTACCATTGATAGAGATCTCACTAGAGCCAGTTACAAAGAGTCCAGAGGAGATAGCAGAGTTAGCTTTGAAGATAGGTAGGCTCATGAGAGCAAGCAAGAGGGTTGCTCGGGGTTTAGGCACCATAAGGCAAGATGTTAATATATCTATAGATGATGGTAATGTTGTAGAGATTAAGGGAGTTCAAAAGCTTGATCAATTGATCAATGTTATAAAGTATGAGACAAAGAGACAGCAAGGATTGATGATCATTGCAGAGATGCTTAGAAAGCGTGTAAATTCTATAAATACTCTAGTTAGAGATGTTAGCCATATCTTTAAAGATTCTAATTCTAAAGTCATAAGTAATGCTTTACATTCCAAAGGATGTGTAAAGGCAATCAAGGTTGAAAAGTTTGCTGGTATGCTAGGATTTGAGCCATATGAGGGTATAAGGCTAGGCAAGGAACTTGGAGAGATGGTAAGATTTTATGGGCTAGGAGGGATATTCCATTCAGATGAACTGCCAGCATATGGAATAAGAAAGGAAGAGTTGGATGGCATAAAGAGCATATTAAATGCTAGT
>FWWL01009888.1_pt1 | contig 11293 bp, 9 predicted proteins | sample 2228331 | NCBI WGS metagenome assembly FWWL01 (sample SAMEA103939775, study PRJEB20133) | metagenome
CACCCTGGAGCGGGTCGCGGAACTGGCCGCCACCGGCGTGGACTACATCTCCGTCGGCGCGCTAACCCACTCGGCCCCGGCGCTGGATGTCAGTATGGAGGTAGTAGACAAGTAGCAAGTAGACAAGGGTGCAGGGGGTTATGGAACTCAGCGAGCGCGTTGCAGAACTGAAGGCCCAACTGGGCCCCGATCTGGTCATCCTCGGACATCACTACCAGCGGGATGAGGTCATCCGGTTCGCCGACTTCCGCGGCGATAGCCTCCAGCTGGCCCAGGACGCCCGGCGCACGGATGCCCGGTACATCGTCTTCTGCGGCGTCCACTTTATGGCCGAGACGGCCGCCATCCTGGCGAAGCCCTACCAGACCGTGCTCCTGCCCGACCTGGAGGCGGGGTGTTTTCTGGCCGACCGCGCCGACCTCCCCCTGGTCCGGCAGGCCTGGGTGGAACTGGGGCAGATAATGGACGTGGAACGGGAGGTGATACCCGTCACCTACATCAACTCCGCCGCCGAGTTGAAGGCCTTCTGCGGCCAGCACGGGGGCATTATCTGCACATCGGCCAATGCCGGACGGGTACTCTCCTGGGCCCTTCAGCAACGCCCCATTGTCCTCTTCTTCCCGGACCAGCATCTGGGCTACAACACCGCCCGGCAGATCGGCATCGCCGATGAGGAGATACTGGTCTGGGACCACCGCCGTTTCCTGGGCGGGCACAGCCCGGAGCGCATCCGGCGGGCGCGCCTCATCCTCTGGCCGGGCTGGTGCTACGTCCACACCCGCTTCCGCCCCGACCACATCCGGGCCTGGCGGGAGCGGGAACCCGATATCCGCATCATCGTCCATCCCGAATGCACCCCCGATGTGGTGGCCCTGGCCGACGAGGTCGGTTCCACCTCCTACATCGTCCGGCGGGTGAAGGAGTCCCCGCCGGGGACGAAATGGGCGATCGGGACGGAGGCCAACCTGGTCCTGCGACTGGCCCGGGAACATCCGGAGCAATCCATCTTCTGCCTGGGCGACGAGCCCCATTACTGCCGGACGATGAACCGCATCACCCTGGAGAAACTGGCGCGGGTGCTGGAGGGGCTGGTACGGAGCGAGCTGGTGAACCCCATCACCGTGCCCGCGGAGGTGGCCGAACCGGCCCGCCTGGCCGTGGAGCGAATGCTGCAGATGTAGGCAACTCCTGGGGAGTTACCCTACAAGAGTGGTGTGGCGATGACTCAACTGACCGTCGGCGTTCGGGAACTGAAGGAACGGCTCAGCCACTACATTCGCCAGGTGGAGGCTGGGGCGACGGTGACCATTACCGTGCGCCCCGTCGGGCAAATTGGGCCCATCCCCCCATTGCGGGAGGCCCGACGGGAGGAAGCGCGACGGAGTGGAATCATTGCCTGGAATGGTCGGAAACTCTCCCCCAGAGCCCCACGGGTACCGACGCGAGGCCCCCGCACCGTCGCCGACCTTCTGGCAGAGGATCGGGGTTGATCCCGCAAAGTGTACTACCCACTACCCACTACCCACTACCCACTACCCACTACCGACTACCGACTACCGACTACCGACTGATGACTGAACTCATAGAATCCGACATCCTGATCATCGGCTGCGGGATTGCCGGGGCGACGGCCGCCCTGCAACTGGCGCGCGACCGGCAACGGCAGATCGTCGTCATCACCCGCGCGGGCGATCCCGAGGAGAGCAACACCCGCTACGCCCAGGGGGGCATCGTCGCCCGGGGGGAGGACGACAGCGCCGACCTGCTGGTGGAGGACATCCTGGCCGCCGGAGCAGGGCTCAGTCTCCCCTCGGCGGCCCGTATCCTGGCCGAAGAGGGCCCCCGCCTGGTGGAGGAACTGCTGATCGGCGAACTGGGCGTCCCCTTTGACCGCGGTCCCGACGGCCGCCTGGCCTACGGACTGGAAGGGGCCCACTCCCGCCCGCGCATTCTGCACGTGGGCGACGCCACCGGCCGGGCCATCATCCGGGCGCTGACCGCCGCGCTGCGGGAACGGCCCAACGTCCGCCTGGTGACCGGCGCCACGGCGGTGGACCTCATTACCTTCCCCCATCACGCCCGCAACTCTCTCACCGTCTACGAGCCCATCACCTGCCACGGGGCATATGTGCTGGACCAGTCCAGCGGAACCGTCCGCCGGTATCTGGCCGGGGTGACCGTTCTGGCGACGGGCGGCCTGGGCCGCATCTACCGGCACACCACCAACCCCGAGGGCGCCCGGGGCGACGGCCTGGCGATGGCCTACCGGGCCGGCGCCCGGGTCATCAACGCCGAATACGTCCAGTTCCATCCCACCGTCCTGGCCCTTCCCGGCGCGGAGGGGTTCCTCATCTCCGAGGCGGTACGGGGGGAAGGAGGACGGTTGCTCACGCCCGACGGTCGCCCCTTTATGGCCCGCTACGCCCCGGAGTGGGGAGACCTGGCTCCACGGGACGTCGTCGCCCGGGCGATCCACCACGAGATGGTCGCCAACGGCTACCCCTACGTCCTGCTGGACATCGCCTCGGTGCTTCCGGCCCCCCGCATCCGGGAACGTTTCCCCACCATCTACGAGCGCTGCCGGTCGCTGGGGCTGGATATCACCGTCCAGCCCATCCCCGTCGTCCCGGCGGCCCACTACTTCTGCGGCGGCCTCTGGACCGACGAATGGGGCCGGACGACGATCCGCAACCTCTACGCCGTGGGGGAGGTGGCCTGTACCGGGGTGCACGGGGCCAACCGGTTGGCGTCCACGTCGCTCCTGGAGGGGCTGGTCTGGGGCGACCGGGCGGCGCGCGATATCGCCGCCCGCGGCCCGCTCCCCGTCGTCTCCCCGGACGACGTCCCCCCGTGGGAGGAGACGGGGGTGGAGGAGGCCGATCCCGCCCTCATCTGGCGCGACCTGCGGGCCATCCAGTACACGATGTGGCACTACGTCGGACTGGTGCGCTCGGAGCGGCGGCTGGCGCGGGCGCAGCGGGACCTCCGTCACCTCAAAGAAGAAATTGATGATTTTTATCGCGCCAGCCGGTTGAACGACGCGCTGGTGGGGCTGCGCCACGCGGTGCAGACGGCGCTCCTGGTGGCGGAAGCGGCGTACCACAACCGCCAGAGTCGGGGCTGTCACTATCGGGAGGGATGATTTCTCCCCCGCCCTCTCCCATCCCGCTGGAACAGACGCTGAAAGAGGCGCCGCACCTGGTCCCGCTGGACGAACCGGGCGCGGCAAGAGCCCCCTGCAGTTCACTGACCTCTGCTTCGCCCGCGCCGACGAGAACTGGTCTTCAGAGAAACTGGGGCTGGAGGAAGCGCGCGTCCCCACCCTTCCCCCTCTTCTCCTCCTGGCTGATATGCTGACCTCCAGAAAAGGAACCACCCTGCTGGACGCGCTGGCCCTGGAGGTCTGCTGCTGCCTTCAGGTACGCACTCCAGCGAAGGCCCGCGCCCCGGTCCTTCGCTGCCTGCTCATCGCCCGGTTCGCAAAAGTGTCGGGTGGCTAAACCGACTTACAAACTTGCCCACTTGACAATTTTGCAAAATGAGATATCATGTGCTACAGCATCACCATCCCTTGGGAGGAGCCAGTCCGATGGTAAAGATCAACCCTTTCCGGCTCTGGAGCACCCCGCTCGGTAGCAACTTCGGGGTCCTGCAGGGCCGCAGTGCGCCTCCCGGTTTTGATTGAAATATTTTATTTAAGGCCGTGGGCGCCTGCGGGACCCACGGCCTTTTTGTTTCTGCGCGCGAGGCCGTGGGTCTATCCCCGGCCTCGTTGCTTTTGGGGAGAGAACGAGTTCGCAGAGATCTGGTCTCCGCGTGCTCTGCAGTTGAAACAGTGACCACAGTGACCCTTTCGGAGAAGCGATAATGTACACGAATACCCGCATCGCGCTCAACGTAGTGGACGTCTGCAAACAGTTTGATCGGCACAGCCGATGGCACCGGTTCTGGAAACGGAACGGTGACGAGCACTCCCCCGTCATCGCCGTGAACCACGTCACCTTCCAGGTCCCGCGGGGGGAAATCTTCGGCATACTGGGACCGAACGGGTCCGGCAAATCCACGCTGGTTCGGCTGATCGCTACCCTCCTCCTGCCCGATAGCGGTCAGATCACCGTCTTCGGTCACGACGTGGTGCGGGAGGAGATGGCTGTCCGGCGGCTGATCAACCGCGTCTCGGTGGAGGCGTCGTTCTTCAAGAAACTCTCGGCGATGGAGAACCTCCTCTACGGCGCCCGTCTCTACGGGCTGGACGGCCGCCAGGCGCGGCAGCGGTCTCTGGAAATTCTGACCCGCCTGGGCCTGAAGGAGGACGAAATCTTCCAGCCGATGGAGGAGATGAGCCGGGGGATGCAGCAGAAGGTCGCCATCGCCCGCGCTTTCCTCACCCAGCCGATCCTGCTCCTGCTGGACGAGCCGACCACCGGGCTGGACCCCCGTTCCAAACGGGAAGTTCAGGCCTTCGTGCGGGAACTGCGCGACACCCACGACGCGACCGTCCTCCTGACCACCCACGACATGCAGGAGGCGGACGTCCTCTGTGACCGGGTGGCCATCATAGACGACGGGCGGATCGTCGCCCTGGACACGCCCGCCGCGCTGAAGGCGCGCGCCGCCCGCGCCAACGGTCACGACGTAACCCTGGAGGACGTCTTCATGGAACTGACCGGCAAGAAGTTGCGGGTGGAGGAAGAATGACGGCTGGGCTTACCATCCGTCCGGCGACGCCTGCCGATGCCGCGGGGATCACCGCCGTCCACTGCAGCCACGTCCGGGTCTGGCGACGGGGCGGCCGGGGGGAAGTCGTTCCCTACGACACCCTCTCCCCCTACGAGCAGTGGCTGCACGGCGGGCCGTGGATGAACGTGGAGACCTGTGCGGCGTATCTGGAGCGGTGGCTGCGGGCAGGGCATCGGGCACTGGTCGCCCTGAAGGGGGAGACCGTCGTGGGAGAGGCGGAGTTCGTGGAGGACGATGAGCCGTGGCCCTACGGCCACGTCCTCCACGTCTCCCTGCTCTTTGTCCATGCGGATTATACGGGGCAGGGGGTGGGGCGGGCGCTGGTGGAAGCGGGGGCCGAACTGGCGCGGGCGCTGGGGTGCGAGGCGATGACCACCCAGCCGGAACCGGAGGCGGAGAAGTTCTACCGCCGGGTAGGGTTTGAGCCCTGGCTCTGGCTGCGGGAATGGCAGTCCCCGACGCGGGAGCGTCTCCTGCCCGACGAACCGGTCCGGGACGACCGCGCGCCCTATCCCTGGGGTTCGGGGCTGGCGCTACGGGTGGGCCGCTACCAGACCGGCCGCCACATGTGGCACGAACTGGCCGACCGGCCGCTGCCGGAACTGGCGCGACTCCCCTGGGGGCGGTGGCGGGCCCGCCTGCCGGGCGGGGAGACGGTCTGGCTGGGGCTGCGGGCCCAACCCCTGGCCCCCTCCCAGGCTGATGGCTTCGTCTGGGCGTCGCCCCAGGCCGACCTGCGGCCCGCTGTGGAGAATTTGCAGGCCCTGGCGGCCCGACTGGATTTTGCATATGTGGACCTGCTGCTGGAAGAGCCGGAGGGACGGGAGATCGCCGCGGCCCTGGGCCTGGAATTCCAGACCGACGTGACCTTCTGGCGGCGGGAACTCTAACGTTTCGCACAGAGGGAAAAGCAATGGCTCAACTCAAACGAGAAATGCGCGCTTCCTACGCGTTCGTGGAGCGTAATTTCAACCTGGTGCGCCGCTACTGGGGATGGGAGGTGGTCTGGCTGGCCTACTCCATCGCCTCCACCCTCTCCATCACCTACATCGGCGCGGGGATGGAGGCCATCTCCGGTGTGCGGGTGGATACCAACTACCTCATCCTCTACCTGCTCATCGGCACGATGGTCTGGCGCTTCCTGGCGATCATCTTTGACAACATCAGCGAGATGATTGCCTGGGAGCGCTGGGAGGGGACGATTGAGTACACCCTGATGGCCCCGGTCACCCGCCTCACCCAGATGACGGGGCAGACGGTCTTCGCCGTCCTGTACAGCCTCCTGTTCACCCTGGTGATTCTGGTCGTGGTGGTGCTCTTCTTCCACCTGGACCTGAGCGGGGCCAACCTCTGGGGGGCGACGCTGATGCTGCTGGCCGGGAGTCTCTCTTTCATCGGACTGGGCGTCCTGGCGTCGGTGCTGCCGCTCCTTTTCCCGGAGCGGGGCGCCCAGATGACCAACGTCCTCCAGGCGGTCTTCCTGCTCATCTCCGGGGTCTACTACCCTGTGGATGTCCTCCCGGCCTGGCTGCAGCCGCTGGCGCGGGTCTCCCCGGCGACGTTCGTCCTGGAGGGGATGCGCGCGGCGATCCTGCGGGGTGCCCCCACCCGGGCACTCTGGCCGTACCTCTGGCCGGCGCTCCTGGCGGGGGTCGTCGCCATCCCGGTGGGCCTCTGGGCCTTTCATCTGGGGGAGCGATATGCCAAACGGACCGGGAAACTGAAGCGGGACGGGTAATTGACACTCCGGAGCAACAGGGTATAATACGGCTCGCCTGGCGGAAAGTCGGGCGGGCCGTTTTTGTGCGATATGACCGAGTGGTACACGAATCCCCAAACCGGACTGCGCGTTGGGCTGGTGCTCATCGCCGCGATTCTGCTGGTGGACGGTGGTCTGATTGCCTGGGTCGCCACCCGGCCGGTGGACGGGCTGACGTTCCTGGGCGGGCTCTTTGTCCTGGGGAGCCTGGTCGCCATCGCCGTTATGGGCTACTGGATCAGCAGCCTGGTCCAATCCGCCTACGTTCTGGACCGGAACGCGCTGGTCATCCTCTGGGGGCAGAGCGAGCACGTTGTTCCGCTCCCCCAGATACAGCGGGTGGTCCTGGGGGAAGAGGTGACCGGCCGCGTCCGTTTCCGGGGTATCCGCTGGCCCGGCCACTGGGTCGGCTACGGGCGTATTGAGGACATCGGGCCGGTTCTTTTCTTCGCCACCGCTCCCCTGGAGGAGCAGGTCCTGCTGGTCACCCCCGGCCTGGCCTACGGGATTTCGCCGGAGGACCGGGAGGGGTTCCTGCGGACGCTGACCGTTCGCATGCAAATGGGGCCGACCCAATTGGTAGAACAGACGACCCACGGGCCGGCCTTCGCCCGCTGGGAAATCTGGCGGGACCGGGTGGCGCTGGGGCTGCTGGTCGGCGGGCTGGTGGGCCTGCTGGCACTCACCGGGTTTCTGTGTTTCCGCTTCCCCGATCTTCCTCCTCTCATCCCCCTCCATTTCAGTGCGGCGGGAGACCCCGACCGGCTGGGGACGCGCGGGCAGATTTTCTTCATCACCTTGATCGGGCTGATTGTCCTGACCCTGAACGGGATGCTGGGAGGGTTGCTGTACCGGTATGAACGCCTGGCCGCATATTTGCTCTGGGGGGGCGGGCTGATGATGCAGGTCCTCTTCTGGGGGGCCGTTCTGGGGATTCTTGCCGCAGCGTAGCGCGCAGGAGAAATAAAACGCCCGGCACCTTTCGGTGCCGGGCGTCTTTTTATCGGGTTACCCCCACACCGCGTCCAGTTCCTCGTCCGGCACGTCCCAGACGACGTTGTGCGGCGGGAGCGGCTCGTACTTCATGAACTCGGGCATTCGGTCGTGGAGCCTGGTGAAGCCGGCCGCCCGGTTGAAGGCCACTTCCTTCTGCATGATCTCCATGCCGATCCGCGAGGCGTCGTCCACCGTCCAGTTCGTGCCGAGGACCCCCGCGCACTCCTCCACCAGCCCTTCAAAGCCGCTGGGGATATCCAGGATGGCGAAGGCGATGAAGAGGCAGTGGCCGGTGGAGTCAATGAAGGCCGTGGCGACCTGGAAGTTGCGGGAGAGTTCGGCCTTCTTCACCTCGCGCGGGTCCACCTTGCCGCTCACGCCAAGGATTTCCGGCGCGATGGTGTAGCCGGCGGTGTGGTCGGCGCCCATCGTGGTGGTGGCGTAGGTGACGCCGATGCCCTTGATCGCGCGCGGCTCGTAGGCGGGCATGTTCTGGCCTTTGACGCCGGGGACGCGGTGCCAGCCGAAAGCGCGGCCGGTGGTGGCGGCGCCGTTGCCCAGGATGCGGCCCAGCGGTGTCCCTTTGCGGATCTCCTCATCCAGCAGGCGGATGGCGCCCTGCCAGTCTCCAAAGGGCAGCAGGCCCGCGTCCATCGCTACGGCAATAGTGCCGCCCATCTCAATGGTGTCCAGCCCCAGGTCGTTGCAGAGCCAGGTCAGTTTGCCGATGGCCTCCAGGTTGTCAATCCCGCAGTTGGCCCCCAGCGCCCAGGTGGTCTCGTACTCAATGCAGGAGACGATTTCCTTCCCCTCCTCGTCGTAGTAGGTGTTGGAGCACTGGATGACGCAGCCGGGGTGACAGGCATGGTTGTAGAGTTCCTTGCCCAGGCGCTTCTTGTTGTTCTCAAAGATGGCCTCGCCGGAGGTCGCCGCGGCGCCCTCAAAGCGGCCCTCGCGGAAGTTGCGGGTGGGGTAGGCCCCTGCCTCGTTGAGAATGTTGACCAGGATGGCCGTGCCGTAGGTGTTCAGGCCGCCCTTGGGCTTGGTGATGTCGTGCTGGCGCAGTGCCTCCAGCAGTTTCTTGCGCCCCTGCTCAAAGAGTTCGGGGTTGGCGATCTCCACGCCCGGGCCGCCCTCGGCGTCCACAACGATGAATTTGAGCCGCTTGGAACCCATCACCGCGCCCAGGCCACCGCGCCCGGAGTAGCGGCTCGGCCGACCGTGCATGTCGTTGAAGCAGACGCCCGCCGCCGCCATCCGGTATTCCCCGGCGACGCCGATGGAGCAGATATCCGCCTTCTTGCCAAAGCGCTCAAAGAGAAGGGGATAGACCTCATAAAGGCTGCGGCCGACGTACTCATCGGCGGGGAAGAAGGTGGCGCCGTCTTTGGTGATGTGCAGCCCCCACCAGCCGCCGTCCTGGGGATACCCCTCCACGACGATGGCCTTGATGCCCAGTTTAGCGACGGACTGCGCCCAGGAGGAGCCGGCGTTGGACTCCTTGATGGTGCCGGTGAGGGGCGACTTGCCGCCCACCGAGACGCGGCCGGAGGTCGGCGCGTTCGTCCCGGTGACGATACCGGGGGCGAAGACCAGTTTGTTGTTGGGACCGAGGGGGTTGCAGGTGGGGTCTACCTCATCGCAGACGACGGAAGAGGTAAGGCCGCGCCCACCCAGGAAGCGGTACTTCTCGGGGACGTCTTCGTACGTGACCGTTCGGTCGGTCATGTTGACCCGCAGAATCCTGGACATTTTCCACCTCCTGTAATATGGGGAATACTGGGGAATAAACGTTCACTGTAAAAAGCAAAAAGGAGACCCCTCCCATCGGGAAACCCCGATGGAACAGCGTCTCCTTTGCAAACACGGCGGGCGTGGGAATTGCTCCCCACACCGTATCGCCCACCCGTCCCGGAGGGAGCGTAGTGGGTCGGAGAACCATTTCGGGATGCTGTTTATGGTTCGTGGAGGAAATGTCTGAAGCGTTTTTCATTATACATCGGAATCCGAGTTTGTCAAGAGGTTTCCGGCCTTCTTTTTGCAGGCAACCCGTTGCGGCTTGCCTCCATCTGACCAGCAACAGAGAAACAGAAGCCCGGGCCCTTAGCGCCCCCTCATCCCCCTGTCCCTTCTCCCCCGCCGCGACGGAGGAGAAGGGGGTCCTCACCCCCAGCCCCTCTCCCAGACTGCAGGAGAGGGGAGAAAAGGATTTCGGGGCGAGCGGCCGGAGGTCGCCCGCCCCGATTGGAAAAGCCCTAATCTTCTGCGAGTCACTTGCCATTTATTCGCTGCTGATGTACACTAACAAAAAACGCACTGAAGTAAAATCCGCACTGCACTGCTGCAACGTCGCTGGCGGGCATAAAACGCCCCCACATATTGGGATTTCCTGCTTGCCATAACCAGTAGATGGAGGGTAAATCGGGCGACTATGCGGCTGTGCCAGTATGAAGTGTTGATTTTACTTTAGTGCCAATATAGTTACGATCCTTGCAACCTTTCCCTATGGAACAACTTTCGCTCTTCACCATTGCCGAACGGACGCCGTATACCGTCAGCCAGTTGATGGCCCGCATCCGCACCACTGTGGAGACGGACCCCCGTCTGGCGGACGTGTGGGTAGAGGGAGAAGTCTCTAACTTCCGCCAGGTCGCTTCGGGCCACTGCTACTTCACCCTGAAGGACGCCGGGGCGGAACTGCGCTGCGTGATGTGGCGGGACCGGGCGCGCGGGATGCGCGCCCTCCCCAGGGACGGCGACTCCGTCCTGGCCCACGGCAAAGTGGGCGTCTACGAGCAACGGGGCGACCTGCAACTCTATGCGGACTACCTGGAGCCCCTGGGGCTGGGGTGGCTGTATCAGGAGTACGAACGGCTGAAGAGCCGCCTGGAGGCGGAAGGACTGTTCGCTCCGGAGCGGAAGCGTTCCCTACCCCGCTTCCCCCGCCGCATCGGCGTGGTCACCTCCCCCGACGCGGCCGCCCTGCGGGACATCCTCCACATCCTATCCCGTCGCTACCCGCTGGCGGAGGTCGTCCTGGCCCCGACGCTGGTGCAGGGGGAGGAAGCACCACCGCAGATTGTCGCCGCGCTGCGTGCCCTCAACGCCCGGGACGACATAGATGTTATCCTCCTGGCCCGCGGCGGCGGGTCGCTGGAGGAACTTTGGGCCTTCAACGCGGAGATCGTCGCGCGGGCGGTGGCCGCCTCCCGCATCCCCGTCGTCTGCGGGGTGGGGCATGAGACGGACTTCAGCCTGGCCGACTTCGCCGCTGACCGGCGCGCGCCCACCCCATCGGCCGCGGCGGAGATCGCCACCCCCGACCGGGCGGAACTGCAGCAACAGATTCGCTCCCTGCGGGGCCGCCTGACCCGCGCGCTGGAGGCGGAATTGTACCGACGACGCGCCGCCCTGCAGGAACAGGTCCGTCTTCTGCGGCGGCTCTCCCCGGCGCTTCGCCTCACCCAGACCCGTCAGCGGCTGGACGACCTGATGGAGCGGATGGAGCGTGCCATCCGGCATCAGATCGCCGTCCGGCGGGAGCGGCTGGCGGGGCTGACGGGCCGACTGGAGGGAGTCAGCCCGCTCTCCACCCTGGAGCGGGGCTACGCCATCGTCCGGCGCGCCGCCGACGGCCTCATCGTCCGCTCCCCCACCCAGGTCGCCCCGGGGGACGCCCTGCGCATCCGGGTGCGGGACGGCGAATTCCGCGCCGAAGCCCGCTGAACGGTAGTCACTCTGATAGGTAGTGATAAACCCAAGGGGCCAGTTGTGCTGGCTTTATCTGCCCCTCCCCCC
>FWWL01009892.1_pt1 | contig 11288 bp, 7 predicted proteins | sample 2228331 | NCBI WGS metagenome assembly FWWL01 (sample SAMEA103939775, study PRJEB20133) | metagenome
CCATTTCATAGTCGCCGCCGGCGTAGGGTAGTGCTGCCGCCTGGTAGCTCTCACCCTCGGCATAAGCCAGTTCTCGGTTGAGGTGCATCATTGGTACACGCACTTTTTGTCCGTTCAGCAGGATGAAATCTCCCTCCCGGGTCTCCTCGACTTTGAATGGAAAGCGCCATGCGGCTTTGAAGTAGATGGCATTGGTCAGCACCAGGCGGGTTTGGCGAGTAATATCCCCTTTTTGCAATAGATCGCGGATTTTATCCCGCGTTTGTTCTGCAACCCAGGCATTAATGCGCTGGCGCGCCCCTTCAGGGTCGCTGTGGAAGTTCAGGGTCTGCATGCCAGCCGCATAATTTTCGGCCAGCACGTCCAGGAAGGCGGAACGGAAGGGCTCGCCTTTCTGCCCCCACAGGGCATTGGCGATATGGAGTTCGAAGGGAGGTTCCTCGGGGTTGGCAGAAGCACCGGGGGTGGTCAGGCGCTGGCTCAGCCCGTTGAGTGCCGGGTGAAGGCGTTCGGGGGGCAGGGTGAAATGAAGGGTCTTGGCCATTGCCTCGGCGGTTGACCCAGCAGCGCCGGCATAGGTCATGGCCAGAGCCAGCGAGATGCTGTAAGGTGAAAAGAATAGATTGCCTTCTTCCCCCCGAATTTGCTGGTAGAGATCGAGAGCGAAGACCGTGTTGCCTTCCACCAGACTCTGCAAATCGGCTTCGGGAATGTTAATCGGAGTGCGATGGGGCTTATTTGAGCGTACGGGGATGATGTCTCCAGATGCCGGTGGAATTGTGGGTGTGGGTCGGGGCGTTTCCGGCGCACAGGCACTTAATAACAGGGTGAGCATGATCAACCCAAGCAAGCCTGTTTTCCAGACGGACATGGCGATTCCTCCTTGAAGGGGTAATCTGACATTGTGTTATCTTTAAGACGTCCACCAATAAAAGAGGGTTCCTCTTTAGAAGGAAGTCTCCGAACCGCAAGGTAGTTTTCGTTGACAAACCCCTCGCACACATGATAAAATTTGAGACGCTTTAGCACGAAATGCACAGGCCCCCATCGTCTAGCGGCCTAGGACGTGGCCCTCTCAAGGCCAAAACGGGGATTCGAATTCCCCTGGGGGCACCAGATGGATAAGCCGCCGTCTTTTCTGACGGCGGCTTACTATTTAAGACCATGCTTCAGAGATGCATGAAGCCCAGGTAGAGCCCGGCGGCCAGCAGTGCAGTGACCGGGATTGTTAGCACCCAGGCCAGAGCGATTTGTCCGGCCACGTTCCAGCGCACTTTGCTCACCCGGTGAGCCGAGCCAACGCCCAGGATGGTTGCGCTCACCACCTGGGTGGTGCTCAGGGGCCCCCCTAGCAGGGCGGCCCCAAGGATTACGATCGTTGAAGCAACCTGGGCGCAGAAGCCGTCTACGGGACGGATCTTGTAAAAGCGTCGTCCCAGGGTGCGGATCAGACGCCATCCGCCGATGGAGGTGCCCAGCGCCATTGCACCTGCACTGGCTGCCACCACCCACAAAGGCACTTCAAAGCGGGTCAGGCTCCCTTGAGCCAGTAATCCCAGGACGATGACTCCCATGGTCTTTTGCGCATCGTTGGTGCCATGACTGAGTGCCAATCCTATGCCGGTCAGGATTTGGGCATTTTTAAAGAGCCAGTTGATGCGCAGAGGAGCGTTGCGTGCCAGGAAGAAAACCAGGCGGGTAATCAGGTATCCGCCTACCAGCCCGATTATTGGGGCAAGGAAGAGTGCCAAAAGGATCTTGATCAGACCGGCACTGCGAATGGCGTACACCCCAGCCGCCACGAGCGTGGCCCCAACCAGACCGCCGATTAGAGCGTGTGAAGAACTGCTGGGAATGCCAAAATACCAGGTAATTAGATTCCACAGGATGCCGGCCAGCAGTGCAGCGGCGAGCACCTGAGGATTTATTGCCTCAGCCTGAATGACATCGGCGCCGATGGTCCTGGCAACCGCAACACCAAACAGAAAGGGACCGCTGAATTCCGCCAGCGCGGTTAGCAAGAGCACCCAGCGCGGCCCCATCACCCGCGAAAAGATAATGGTCGCCACGACATTGCTTGAGTCGTGGAAGCCGTTAAGAAAGCCGAAGATCAACGCTAAGACGATAAGAAGAGTTAACCAGTCCATAGGCGGGTCAGGAGATCTGCATGATCACATCAGCGATGACGTTGGCCGCAGCATCTTCGCGGTCAGCAGCATTACTCAGATGACGGTAAATTTCGCGCACCTTGAGGATGGTCATCATTTGTTTGAGGTTTTTGGGCTCGCGGAACAGGCTGGCGAGAGCCTCACGATAAACGGTCTCTACCCGGTTTTCTAACGCTTTAGCCCGCTGGGCATGATCGCTGGCTACGCCGTAGTGACGCGTGCTCAGGCGCTGCATGGCAAGATCAATCTCCTGGGCTGCGTCGTGGAGCAGGGAGACCATACGGATCATGTAAGGCGTGGTGGGCACATCCAGGATTTCCATTTCGTCCACGGTGGTGTAGGCGTAGTCCAGGACATCGTCAATTTCACGCGAGAGGGCAAAGATGTCCTCCCGGTCAAAGGGGGTGATGAAGGTCCGCATCAGTTCCTCGATGAGGATGCGACGCACCTCGTCGGCTTCTTTCTCCACTTCGGCGACCTTGCGGGCCAGTTCGGTATTCCGTTTTTCCATGTAATTGCGGAGAAACAGCAACCCCTTGACCGTGAGTTCAGTTTGGGTCATCAACAGTTGTAAAAATTTATCGGGTTTGGGGGTGAAAATTTTACGCAGATTCATGCTCTCATGATCCTGGCAGAAGGTGTTTTGTACACTGATGGTGCGGACGAGGTGGCTTGATTATAGCAGAGTTTAACAAATGGTTAACGCGCCCCAGTACTACGAATTCGGTAAATTTTCTTTCCGAAAGTAGCTCTTGACTTTGGGGTGAAATTTTTGTATTATCAAATTGCTAACACGTGTTAGCAACCATCTGGAGGCGCAATGGCCACACGAAAACGGGTGACGGCGCAGGATGTAGCCAGGTTGGCGGGGGTTTCACGAACCACGGTTTCCTTTGTGTTGAACAATATCACCGATATGCGCATTAGCGAGGAAACGCGCCAGAAGGTGCTTGAGGCCGCCCGCCAGTTGAACTACCATCCCGATGTCGTGGCGCGGCGTATGGTCACGGGTCGGACCCGTGTGCTTGGATTTGTGTTGCGCCAAAGCCCCGAACAAGCCTTTGCAGATCTTTTCTTGCCCCAGGTGCTCAATGGCCTGAGCCAGGCGGCGGCCCGTCAGGGGTATCAGGTGCTATTTGAACCCATTGCACCGGATCACCCCAACACCATGTATGCGCGCCTGGTTAACGAGCGGCATGTCGACGGCATCATCCTCTCGGGTCCGCGGTTTGATGACGAGGACCTGTTGCGTCTGCATCGCGAGGGCGCGGCAGTGGTGTTAATTGGGCGCCTACCAGATGTGGAGATCCCCTATGTGGATGTGGATAACGTCGGGGGGGCTCGCATGGCCACAGAGTATCTCATCGGCCTTGGGCACCGTCGAATTGGTTTGGTCACCAATGCGCCCCTTTCTTACACTGCCAGTGCGGAGCGTCTGGCTGGTTACCGGCAGGCCCTGGAGGCGGCCGGCCTTTCGTTTGAGGAGGGCTTGGTGCGTTACGGCGATTTCACGCCTCAAAGTGGGTACCAGGCGATGATGAGCCTGCTTCAGGTGCGCCCGTTGCCCACGGCAGTTTTTGTGGCCTCGGATACGGTGGCGTTGGGAGCCTTGCAGGCGATTCGTCATGTCGGTTTGCGCATCCCTGAGGACATTTCGCTGATTGGTTTTGATGATATCCCCCTGGCTGGCTTTCTTGACCCGCCCCTGACTACCATCCACCTGCCCGCCTTTAACCTGGGGTGGGAAGCGGCTGAAATGCTTTTACGTCGCTTGCACGGTGAGGAAATTCCCTCACCGGCGGCCCGGTTGCTGGCTACGCACCTGGTCGAGCGCGAGTCGTGTGCGCACGCCAGGAGATGACCTGTGGTTTCCCATGAAAGGAGGTGGTGTTTAGGCCGTTTTTTGTCGTTCCCTTTCTTTTTACCCAACTACCACTTCTTAAGTTACCCAAAACTACTAGGAGGAAGAGATGTCTAAACGTTTGTGGAAAGTTATTGTCGTGTTGGCAGGGCTGGCGCTGTTGATTGCCGCTTGTGCCCCAGCGGCAACTCCCACGGCGGCGCCAACTCAACCACCCGCCGAGCCAACCCAACCGCCTGCCCAACCCACTCAACCGCCTGTGGAACCAACTCAACCTCAGGCGAGTGGGATTGACTGCATGGGTGCCAAGCCGGGCGATGAACTGACCATGCTTTACCAATGGTCGGGCCAGGAAGAAGCGCGCCTGAATGAGATCCTCAAACCCCTCGTGGATGCCTGCGGGATTGTGATCAAACCCGAATCCACACGAGATCAGGCGCTACTGGATACCAAGGTGCAGGCAGGCACGCCACCGGATATTGCCTTCTGGAATGTGGCTCAGTTAGTGCAGTACCAGGATAAACTGGTGCCCATGGATGTGCTGGGTGCTCATCGCGAGAACTATGCGGATTTCTTTGTCCAACCCGGCACCATCAACGGCAAGTGGCTGGGCCTGCCGGTCAAGGCCGATATCAAGACCATCATCTGGTACAGCCCGGCTGTTTTCAAAGCCAAGGGCTACACCGTTCCGACCACCTGGGAAGAACTGGATGCCCTGGTGGAGAAAATGGTGGCCAACGGCGATGTGCCCTGGAGCATGGGCTTTGAATCGGGCGATGCCACCGGTTGGACCGGCTCCGACTTCATCCAGGACATCTTGCTGGTCAAGCAGGGACCCCAGTACGTCCTGGACATCATTGATGGCAGGGTACCCTACAACGATGCTGGCGTGAAGGAAGCCTACGAGATTTACGGCAAGTGGGCAAAGGATCCCAAATACACTGTCGGTGGTGCCCAGGGCACGCTCTCCACGGGCTTCCTGGATGCCATTTACAAGGTCTTCTCCGATCCGCCCGAGGCGATGATGGTGCGCCAGTCTGGTTTCGCGGGTGGCGAGATTGCCCGCAAGTACCCGGATTTGGTTTACGGCGAGGATTATGACTTCTTCATGGTGCCGGGGGCCAAAGGCCTGCAGGGTGGTGCGGACTGGATGATGGCCTTCCGCGATACTCCCGCCGTGCGTGCGCTGGTGGCCTACCTCTCCTCGGATCTGGGTGGGGCAAATTGGGCCAAAGCCGGCTTTGACCTCTCCCCCAACAAGGGCGCGACCGGCAACTACACCGATCCTTCATTGCTCAAGAAGGGCGAGATGCTGGCCAACACCCAGGGTTTCACTCCTGATATTGGCGATACCAGCCCCGGCGGTTTTGGCAAGGCCGAGTGGACGGGTATCATCGAATTCATCAACGGCACCAAGGACCTGGATACCGTCCTGGCGGAGATTGCCAGAGTTCAGGCAGAGGCTTTGGGTAAGTAAACCCAGTGGCGACATGACAATCGGATGAGTTTGAGATCCCCGTGGCCCCTCACACCCGTGGGGGGCCCGGGGAGATTGCCAGAGCGAGGTGGACATGGCAAAAGAGGCGGCGTATGTCCCTAATATTCTTCGGCAGGGGCGTTGGGTGCCCTGGCTCTACCTGGGTCCGGCCCTCATCTTGATGAGCATTTTCATCCTTTATCCCGGTCTCAATACGCTTTATCTTAGTTTTCGCAATCAGAACGGGAGCGATTGGGCTTATACCACCTGCCTGGCCGGACAACCATGCTGGGGGATTTTCGAAAACTATCGCTATGCTCTGACTTCCTCCATCATGCGTACGGCCTTTGGCAATAATCTCAAGTGGATTCTTTTCATGGTCAGTGGTACGGTCTTGCTGGGGTTGCTCATTGCAACCTTGGCGGATCGGGTGCGTTACGAAGCCCTGGCCAAGGCCATCATCTTCATGCCTATGGCCATTTCGTTTGTCGGCGCTGGTGTCATCTGGAAGTTTGTCTATGATTACGGTTCCAGCCAGGTGCAAATTGGTTTACTCAATGCCTTGATCACCTCGTTAGGAGGGCGACCGGTTTCCTGGCTCACCGAGCCCCAGGTTAACACTCTGGCATTGATTGTGGTGGGGATCTGGATGTGGACGGGGTTCTGTATGACCGTGCTCTCAGCGGCTATTAAGGGCGTGCCAGCGGAATTGCTGGAGGCGGCACGCGTGGATGGTGCCAACGAGTGGACGGTTTTCTGGCAGATCCGGGTGCCGCTGATTTTACCCACCATTGCGGTGGTCATTACCACCATGATTATCAATGTACTAAAAATCTTCGATATTGTGTATGTGATGACGGGTGGCAATTACGGCACGGAGGTCATTGCCAACCGCTTGTATATCGAAATGTACACCAGTTACAACACCGGTCGCGCGGCTGCCATTGCGATGGTGCTCACAGTGATCATCATCCCGGCCATTATCTTCAACATCCGCCGCTTTCGGGCTCAGGAGGCGATGCGATGAATCTGGAACATTTCAAACGTTGGCTGGGAAATCTGCCCGTCCATGTGGTCTTGTTGGGCCTGTGTTTCATCTGGCTCCTGCCCACACTGGGTTTGTTGGTGACCTCCTTTCGACCTTTTCAAGATGTCAATGAAACTGGCTGGTGGCAGGTGCTTGATCCGCCCAAGGGGGCCAGGGAATATCAGCAATTTTGCGCCGCCTGCCATGGGGAAAGAGGGGATGCAATCCCGAACGCGGATTTGAGCAACCCCGACCTGGTCCAGCGCTATCGGCGCTCGTTCACCCTGATGGCCGCCCTGACCCAAGAGTTCAATGGGCAGCCCCATATGGGAGAGGTGCCCCTTCCCAATGAGAATCAGGCGGCTTTGATTGCCACTTACCTGCGTCGCCTTTCAGGTCTGGAGGTGCGTCCATGTTTCACACTGGACAATTATATTGATGCAATCGTGGGCTACCGCGGCACCCGCAACTACCGTACCGATTGTGCCGAAGGGGTGCAATCGGTGGATCTTTTCTGCGATTGGCGCGATCTGGGCAACCCACGGGGAATGGGACGGGCTTTGATTAACAGCCTCATTGTGACCATCCCGGCAACCATTTTCCCCATCCTGGTGGCCGCCTTTGCGGCCTATGCGTTCTCGTGGATGGAGTTTCCTGGCCGGCAGTGGCTTTTTGCATTGCTGGTCGGCGTGCAGATTGTACCTTTGCAGATGGCACTCATCCCCGTTTCGCGTCTTTATGCTCAGGTGGGCTTAAACGGCACGTTCCCGGGTATCTGGATGTTCCATACCGGCTTCGGACTGCCTTATGCGATCTTCCTGACGCGTAACTTTATGGGCTCCCTGCCGCGCGAGTTGTTTGAATCAGCGTTTCTGGAAGGGGCTTCGCACTGGACGGCTTTCACCCGTTTGGCCATTCCATTGACAGTGCCGGCCATTGCCTCGCTGGCAATTTTCCAGTTTCTGTGGGTTTGGAACGACCTGTTGGTGGCGCTGGTTTTCCTGGGCGGGACCAAGCCGGTGCTGACCTACCAGATCAGCAACCTGGTGACCTCGCTGGGGGGCGGCTGGCACTTGCTTACGGCGGCGGCTTTCATCTCGATGATTTTGCCCATGGCGGTCTTCTTTGCCTTCCAGCGTTACTTCATCCGCGGACTGCTGGCGGGCTCCATCAAAGGTTAATCCTATTCATTTCATTGAGGGCTACATGACGGCGACCTACTGGTACAAAAATGCGATTTTCTACGAGGTGTATATTCGTGCGTTTGCCGATGGTAATGGCGATGGTCATGGGGATTTCATCGGCCTGACCCAACGGCTTGACTATTTCCGTGAATTGGGGGTGGATTGCCTGTGGCTTTTGCCGATGTATCCTTCGCCGCTCAAGGACGATGGATACGACATTGCGGATTATTACAACATCCATCCCGATTACGGCACCCTGGAGGATTTTAAGGTTTTTCTGCGCGAGGCTCACGCACGGGGGCTACGCGTTATCGCTGATCTGGTGGTCAACCACACTTCTGATCAGCATCCCTGGTTCCAGGCTGCTCGCGCAGATCGCAATTCGCCCTATCGTGATTACTACGTTTGGAGCGATACCGATCAAAAATACCAGGGCACACGCATTATCTTCCTGGATACCGAGCGTTCAAACTGGACCTGGGATGAGCAGGCCGGGCAATACTATTGGCATCGCTTTTATGCGCATCAACCCGATTTAAACTATGGTAACCCCGCCGTCCAGGAGGAAATGCTCAATGTCATGCGCTTCTGGCTGGACCTGGGGCTGGATGGCTTCCGGGTGGATGCAGTGCCCTACTTGTTTGAGCGTGAAGGCACCAACTGCGAAAACTTGCCGGAGACGCATGCTTACCTCAAGCGGATGCGCCGCTTTGTTGAGGAACATTATCCGGACGCAATACTCCTGGCGGAAGCCAACCAGTGGCCGCACGATTTGCGCCCCTATTTCGGCGATGGGGATGAGTTTCACCTGGCGTTTCACTTTCCGCTCATGCCTCGCCTCTACCTGGCGCTGGCCCGACGCGAAGCAGCCCCCATTGTGAACATCCTGGCGCAAACACCTCCCATCCCCGAAAACTGTCAGTGGTGCACCTTCTTGCGTAATCACGACGAACTGACCCTGGAAATGGTGACCGAGGAGGAACGTGAATTTTTGTGGAATTACTACGCTCCGCATCCTCGCATGCGCCTGAATCTGGGCATTCGCCGTCGCCTGGCGCCTTTACTGGATGGCGATACCCGGAAAATCGCCTTGCTTCATTCTTTGCTGTTCAGCCTGCCGGGCTCACCCGTGCTTTATTACGGTGATGAAATTGGAATGGGGGATAATATCTGGCTGCCTGACCGCAACGGCGTGCGCACGCCCATGCAGTGGGATGCCAGTCCAGGGGCTGGCTTCTCGTCGGCGCCTCCGGAGCGATTTTATGCGCCGTTGATCCAGGAGGGTGAGTTTGATTATCGGAGGGTCAACCTGGCGGCCCAGAAAGCCGACCCAAATTCTCTCTGGCATACCTTGCGCCACATGATTGCCATTCGAAAGGCACACCCTGCTTTGGGTGCGGGAGACTGCCAACTGCTATGTCTGGACAGTCTGCCGGCATTCCTGGGGGTGCTGCGCCAGGATGGCCAGGAAACGCTATTGGCGCTGCATAACCTTAGCGAGCATTCCCTGGAATTTGATCTGCCGCTGCCGGGGTTAAGTGGACGGCAGTGGGTGGGCTTGCTCGGCGCAGGGGAAAGTGGGCAGATGGAAGGGGGTTCTTTGCGGGTTTGTCTGGGTCCCTACCAGTATCGTTGGCTAAAGTTGGTGTAAGCCGAACCCTGGGGGGATGCCTGAGTGGCATCTCGCAATATCATCTTACAAGAACCTTACAGATTTGCAAGCTGTCGGGTTTGTAAGAGGGTTGCCCGCCCCAATCATGTACAATCAAGCATGTAACGGTGGGCCTTACTGAGGATTTAAGGGTGCTAAAAGGAAAAATTAGGGGTGAGGTTGAACAAACGATCCGTGATTGAGGCGGGCATGACCCAAATATTACCGGGGTGGGCACAGGCACTGTGGGAAGCATCGCCGTTAGCGGTAGTGGTCTGGCAAGAGGGGGATGGGATGGGCCGGGTTGTGGCATGGAACCGGGCGGCGGAGCGTCTTTTTGGCTGGGAGCGCGAGGCTGCACAAGGGCAGTCGGTATATGCTCATCTGCTGGCCTCGGAAGACGATGCCGCCCGCCTGCGCGAGGCCGTTCAGCACCTGGCAGAGGGCCTGGGCACAACCCTTGCGCTGGCCTGCCGGAGTAAACTCGGACGCACCTTGTGGACGAACTGGTCCCTGAGCCTTCTGCCCGCGGCAGGTTCATCTGCGCCGGTCTTATGTCTGGCTTATATCGAGGAAAAGACGGAGCCCCATGTGCTGGCTGAGGCACTGCAGCATAGTGAGGCCACGTTTGAAAGCCTTCTGGCTAATCTGGAAGATGGGGTGACCATCTTGCGTTATGGGCGGGTTATTGTGGCCAACCCGGCCATGGCCAGGTTGCTGGGAGTTTCTACATCGCAAGCCCTGCTCGGCAAGGACTGGCTGGCATATCTGGCTCCTGATTCGCGCGCGCTGGTTGAGCGCGAACTTCCCCACTGGCGCGAAGCCACTCGCACCAGCCATCGCCTCGAACTAACCTTCCAGCGCGCTGATGGACAGCAAGTTGTCACTGAAAGTACCTTCCTAAACGTGCCCTTTGCCGGGCGTCCTCACACCATTGCCATTCATCGGGATATCACCGAGCGTAAGCAGTGGGAAACGCAACTGCGAGCCAGCGAAGCGCGTTATCGCACCCTTTTTGAGTCAATGCTGGATGGTTTTGCTCTGCACGAGATCATCCTGAATGAGCAGGGTGAGCCGGTGGATTACCGCTTCCTTCAGGTCAACCCGGCCTTTGAGCGGTTGACCGGTTTGCGGGCGGACCAGGTCATCGGGCGCACGGTGCGGGAGGTCTTTCCGCATCTGGAACCCCACTGGCTGCAGGTCTACGGGCGGGTGGCATTGAGCGGCCAACCAGCCCATTTTGAAGAGCACAGCCGTGACCTGGGACGCTGGTTTGAAATCACGGCTATTAGCCCGCGCCATGGCCAGTTTGCGACCTTTTTCAACGACATTACCGCCCGGGTGCAGGGAGAAGCCATGCAGCGCCTGCTTAACCGGGCCTTAGAACAGGCCGATGTGGTGCTGATGCTTGCGGACCTGGAAGGCAATTTGGCCTGGGCGAACCCGGCATTCACCCGTCTAACGGGGTACAGCCTTGAGGAGGCACTGGGCACCCCGCTTCTGCGCTACTGCGGTCAGCCTGCGCAGATGGAGGCGATTTTCAATCAGGTAAAGCAGACGGGGGAAGCCTGGGATGGAGAGTGCAGTGGATTACGCAAAGGGGGAGAGCCTTTTGTGGCCCGGATAAGCGTTTCGCCAGTGGATGAACCCCGTGGCGACCTGACCCATCTGGCCATTGTGGCCTGGGAGATCACCGAGCAGAAGCAGCATGAACAGCAGCGCGAGGCCTTGTTGGTTCTGGCCGAGGCCCTGAGGGGCACTGAAGTATTGGAAACCATGCTCCCCGTCATCGGTGAGACCATTGGCCGTGCCATGGATGCCTCTGCGCTGACCATTTCCCTGTACGACTCTGAACAGGATGCTTTGGTGGTGCATTATGCCCACGGGTTGTGGAGTAACCTGGCGGGGCAGGCCATTCGG
>FWWL01009893.1_pt1 | contig 11288 bp, 12 predicted proteins | sample 2228331 | NCBI WGS metagenome assembly FWWL01 (sample SAMEA103939775, study PRJEB20133) | metagenome
ACCGCATATTGGCTGGTCTTGGTGCCAGCTTTTCACAAGCGGCGGGCGATTGTCTGAAACGGTGAGGCTCATAAAGAACGAGATTCACGGGACGGGCAGGAAACGTCTTCGGCTGCGGCCGGGGAGGCCTTGTTCCCGGTAGGTAAGGAGATGATCGGTCATGCGTACCAAAACAAGTGCAACACGTCGTCGTCGAGTTAAACGGTTATTCCGTCGAGCCAAGGGGTTTGTTGGCGGACGTCGGCGGCTCCTGCGAACGGTGAAAGAGACGTTGGTTCGGGCAGGGGTTTACGCTTATCGAGACCGCCGTGCACGCAAGCGGGAGTTCCGTCGCCTTTGGATCACTCGCATCAGCGCGGCCGTTCGACAGCGGGGGATGCTGTATAGTCGATTCATCGACGGTCTGAATAAAGCCGGGATTAAGCTTGATCGAAAGACGCTGGCCGAAATGGCCATCTCGGACCCGGAGGGTTTTGATCAAGTCGTTGAAAAGGCCAAAGAGGCCCTCCAAGCCGCCCAATCCCCACTTTGGTAATTCGGTTCACTCCCGACAAGATTGGAATCACATTGACGCCCGCTTAGGTCGGGCGTTTTTTATTGGTGGACTCAGTGGCTCTTCGCATAAAGTGTCAGGCACAATTGGTGGCATTTGGCAAACCTCTCGTATAAAATGGGGCATCGCGGTGGACGGAATAGGGCAGGGTCCTGGAAGGCCCTGTTCCGAAGTATTAAAAGACCCCGTGAAAGGTTCATGGGTTCGGTGTGCTCGATCGGGTGTGAATTGAGAAAAGATAGGAGGATTTCCTATGGCAGGTATCTCACGTCGCACGTTTTTGGCGGGTTTAGGGGCCGTGGGTGGAGTCGCCTTTTCGGGCAACTGGGGTGTGGCCGATCCCCATAAGCCCACGCTGAAAAGTGGCGTCGATATGATCACGCTGGGGCGGACGGGGCTCAAGACGAGTGTCCTCGGGGTAGGTACGGGAACCGTCGGGGGTAGCCAGCAATTGGCGATGGGCAGTGAAGGCTTCGGCAAGATGTTGCGGTACGCCCTGGAGCGAGGTGTCCATTATATTGACACCGCGGACAATTACAACACGCACATTTTCATCCGTTTGGCCTTGCAGGCAACGCCGCGGGTGCCTCGGGAGAAATACTTTATCCAAACGAAGACGCGGGCCCGATCGGCCGAGGTCCTCCACGCCGATATCGAACGGTTTCGCCGCGAACTGCGGGTGGACTACCTCGATTCTGTGCTGATGCACTGTATGACCACCGCAAATTGGCCCACGGAAATGCGACCGGTCATGGATGCCCTTTACGAGGAAAAACAGAAGGGCCGGGTCAAAGCGATCGGGGTCTCGTGCCATGGTTGGGAACCCCTGGTGGCCTCGGTCGATGTCGATTGGTGCGATGTTCAACTGGTCCGGATTAACCCCTTTGGTGCGAAGATGGACGGCGAGCCGAAAGAGGTCGCGGCCGTCGTTAAGAAAATGCATGATGCAGGTCGCGGTATCATTGGGATGAAAATTTACGGCGAGACCGGCTTCAACTCCCGCGAAGAGCGTCTGCAGTCGCTCAAATATGTCCTCGGTCTGGGATGTGTGGACTGCTTCACGATTGGGTTCACGAGTACCGAACAAATCGACGAGACGCTCCAACTCATTGAGGAGGCCCTCAAGGCCTGAGGGAATCTCGCGTTGGGGTGTTGCCCCCGGCGCGGACCTCGGTGACTTCGTGCCCTGTTCAAGGAGATTTGGGAAAACCAGCGTGATGGAACCCTGAATGGGGGATGGGTGGGTCCACCCTGAGGGTGGATTATTTGTCCCCCAGGCGACCCCATTTCATCCGATCTAGCTGTTTGGCCTCCCGTTCTGCGCTAAGAACGGACGGAATTTTTCTTGGTTGTTAGCCTGGGCTTGGGTATAATCTAGCTGGACAGAAATTCAGGGATCGGCCGTGATGTGACTGCTGGGGGCCAAGGTGCGAGGCCGACGTGACTTTTCTTTTCTGAACTTCTCGTGAACGATGGGAGGGCCCTATGACAGAGATCCGCGAACCCAGGATCGTGGCGGCGGCGGAACGGGAGATGCAGAAATGGGCGACGGCCCAACAGATTGCGGACCGCATCATTCGCTTTGATGCAGCTCACGGTTCTCAGCAGAGGAAGATCGGTCCGTATATCACCATTTCTCGTCAAGCCGGAGCGGGGGCCGAGCAAGTCGCTCGTGCCGTTGGCGAAAAGTTGGGCTGGGAGGTCGTCGATAAGAATGTCCTCGATGCCATTGCCAAGCACTTTTGTTTGGAACGTAGTCAACTTGAGAACTTGGATGAGTCTTCCGGGAATTGGCTTCGAGACACATTGGGGGTGTGGCTAGATCCGCACATTATTTCGGCGGACAAGTTCCTCGCATGCTTGGAAAAGGTCGTGTGGATGGCTGCCCGCAAGGGAAATGTTATCTTTGTGGGCCGGGGGGTTCGGTTTCTCCTCCCTGATGAACATGGCTTGGCGGTGCGACTGGTCGCCTCGGAAAAGTACCGGTTGGAACGCATTCGCCGTGAAAAAGGATTGAGCGAAGCCGCTGCCCGTCGCTTTGTCCAGGAATTAGAGCAATCGCGGCGTCAGTTCGTGCAGCGGTTCTTCCACAAAGACGTCGATGACCCTCAGTGGTACGACATTGTTCTTAATGTGGAGCGGTGGGGTGTGGAAGAAACGGCCAATTTGATCGTCATGGCGTGGCGGGCACGTGAAGAACAAATGAAGGCCGCGGAGCCTGTCGCAGCGGCAGTGGTGTGATCAGAAATCTTTCGACGCGGCCCTACTTATGGCTCAACGGATTCGATCCAGTGGGCTGCCTCCTTGGCCCAGTAGGTGATGACAATATCGGCTCCGGCCCGGTGAATGGCGGTCAGCATCTCCAGGGCGATTCTCTTGAGGTCGAGCCAACCTTTTTCCGCGGCGGCGTGGACCATGCTGTATTCACCGGAGACGTTATAGGCGGCCAGGGGCAAACCGGGAAAACGGTCCTTGACCAGCCGAATCACGTCCAAATAGGCCAAGGCGGGCTTGACCATGATGATGTCGGCCCCCTCGGCCACATCGAGCTCGACCTCACGCAGGGCCTGCTCGGCGGCTGCGGCCGGGTCCATCTGATAGCTCCGGCGATCGCCAAATTTCGGCGCACTCTCGGCGGCCTCCCGGAAGGGGCCATAAAACCCACTCGCATACTTGGCGCTATAGCTCATAATCGGGACATGCGTAAAGCCCGCCTCATCGAGGGCACTTCGAATAGCCTGGACCATTCCGTCCATCATCCCACTGGGGGCCACCATGTCGGCGCCTGCGCGGGCATGGGCCACCGCCTGCCACCCCAGCATCCGTAGCGTCTTGTCATTATCGACCGTGATCTGCTTCCCGGCCTGGGCCAACAGGCCACAATGACCGTGGTCGGTATATTCGCAAAAGCATTCGTCGGTGATCACAAGCAAATCCGGGGCGACATCCTTGATGGCCCTGATCGCCTGGCAGATGATCCCGGCGTCGCTCAGGGCATCGCTGCCCACCGGGTCTTTGTGCGAAGGGATGCCGAAAAGGAGGACTCCGCCCAATCCCAGTTGCGCAATTTCTTTGACTTCTGAGCGGAGGGCCGACAAAGGCAACTGGAAATGTCCGGGCATCGACCCGATGGGCGTTTTTTCGTCACTCCTGGCGTGGACAAACAAAGGCAGGATCCAGCGGCTTGGGTCTAACCGTGTCGCCTGAACTAACCGTCTGATGGCCGGATGGTAACGTAACCGGCGCAGGCGGGTCAGGGGAAAACCCGGCATCCGGCACTGTCCGACCCAAAGCTCTTCACGCCGCGAATAACTCATCGTAGTCTCCTCATTCAGCCGTCAATCAAATCTCCAAGCAAATCTACCTGCTAACCGGGTAAAAAACTCGTTACGGTTTACCCACAGTGGTGACACCAACGTGGGCCGCCATGGTCGTCGGCTCTATGAAGTTGGCGAGGCGCTGGCAAAATCCAAAATCCATGCGTTAGGAATGTTTCGTTCCACAATCCACCGGGCAAGATTCACCCAGCTTTGACAGTGATCGAGGATCACATGATCGGCCGTGGCCACAGGGGTACGGCTTGCCAGCAACTCGTGATCGGGACTGGGCACGATGTTGACCTCCCAATTCCACCGGTGCTCGGCCGCCAAACTGCGCAAGAGCTGCGCCAGACGGCCGCTGTTCGACACGGGCTTGTCCAGATACCACACGGCTTCGGAGACCCCGAGCGATGCCAGGGTGTTTCCCACCAGTTCGATGGCCTGCTGGGTCTCGGCCACTTTTCGATAGGAGCCGTGCATGCTGGCCATGTCGCGAAGCGTACCATCACGTCCTCCGAGAAGTACCCCTCCTGCCAACGCGGCTTCAATCGTTGTCAGGACGTTGTACCCATCAAGACAAACCGCACTACCGGCGAGGTTCTCCGGTGAGCATAGCCGCGACTGCCGAGCGGCGACGGCCTCCGCCGTGCATGCCGACCGCTCCAGGGCCAATCGCTGCCGGGCCGAAAGTTCGTATCGATCACCCACCAGTTTCAAGGAGGAAGTCACCGCGTAGCCTCGATCCAGCAACCAGCAAAGATCGGCAAATGCTGCTCGCAAACGGGGGTACGTAGCGGCATCGAAAAGCTGCCGATCCTCCGGATGGGGACCACGATGTCGTCGGCGATCCGGCACGGTTCACCTACCGCTCAATTGGGTTTGGGCCGTTAGCTTACGTCACATGACGCGGACATTGGTCAAGCCCCGCCAGCGGCCATTCTCGTGACATCGGAAACAAAGGCCCTACCGGCGTTCATAGGTGCCCATCAGCTCGCCCTCTCCCAAGATATGGCCCTTCATAGCCTCCAGCAGTTGTTTCTTGGTAAGGCCCGGTTGCAGATCGAGCTTCTTGTCCAGGGCGTAGAGGCGGAAGTAATACCGATGGCGACCATGGCCCGGTGGTGGCATGGGACCGCGATAACCAATCGTTTGGCCGCTCGGCCATGAGTTCTTCCCCTGCAGAGCGCCGGGCGGAACCGAGAGCTTCGGCGTTTTGGCAATTCCTTCCGGAAGCTTGGTCACATCCGCCGGGATTTTGTAAATCACCCAGTGGACCCATGGCTCCGGCGTCGGGGCGTCGGGGTCATCGCAAATGAGGGCGAATTCCTGCGTCCCCTCGGGAACGTTTGACCACTCCAAAGGCGGCGATACGTCGGCTCCCTCCCCTGTGTATCGCTTGGGAATCGGCTGGCCGGGTTCAAATGCCGGGCTCGTCAGTTTCATTTTCATGGTACGACCTCCTTCTTTTGGTTCGAGGGACCCTCCCACGGACGGTGTTTGAGCTTTGTCGTGTGTATCCTGGCCATTCTCGGCAGGTGATGCCGCTTGGTCCGTTTCTTGGTTGGTTTTCTGGCAACAAGAGGGTGCCTCCCCAACAATGTGAAACGGTTGCGGCGTGGCGGTTGTATTCCCGGGCGGTCCACATCCCTCCGAAAACATTGCCAGGAGAATGAGGAGCGGTAGGCCGATCCAGCTGCCGACGCCCATCATACAAGTGAAAGTCTTCATGGCTGACCCCTCCCACAAGATCACGCCGGTTTGAAAGAACGGTTATCCTTTAACGACGCCTAAGGGCCGCAGGCGGGCGACCTTCTTGGCCAAACCCGCCCGTTCGACAACATCAACGACGATACTGACATCTTTATAAGCGTCGGAGTGTTCCTCGGCGAGCCCCGCCCGGCTATGGGCCCGCGCGATAATACCTTTTTCCGCAAGTTCCTTGTCGATTTGTCGCCCCCGGGCGTGCCGCACCGCCTCGTTACGACTCATCACCCGACCTGCCCCGTGACAAGTGGTCCCGAAGGTTTTTTCCATGGCTGGCGGCAGTCCCACGAGGACATAACTTTCCCTCCCCATATCACCCGGGATAATCACCGGCTGACCGATGGTCCGATAGCGATCGGGGATGTCGGGATGCCCGGCGGGAAATCCTCGGGTAGCCCCTTTGCGATGGACACAAACCAGTTTTTCTTTGCCGTCAATGATGTGCTTTTCCATCTTGGCAATGTTGTGCGCCACGTCATAGACGAGATTCATCTGGAGTTCTTCCCAAGGCTTGCCGAAGAACTCGCTGAAGGCCTCCCGCGTTTGCCACATCAACAGTTGCCGATTAGCCCAGGCGTAATTGGCCGCCGCCCGCATGGCCGCCAGGTAGCGTTGTCCCTCCGGACTCTCGATGGGCGCACAGGCCAATTGGCGATCCGGAAGTTCGATGTGATATTTCTCGGGGCAGCGGCGCATTTCCTTGAGGGCATCATCGCAAACTTGGTAACCCAAGCCGCGGGAACCGGAGTGGATCATCACGCAAATACTGCCTTCTTCCAATCCCATGACCTGAGCCGCCGCGGGATCAAAAATCTCCTCGACCACCTGCACCTCGAGGAAGTGATTTCCCGCTCCAAGTGTCCCACATTGATCGCTACCACGCTTCTTGGCTTCCTGACTGACACAAGAGGCATCGGCCCCGGGAATACAGCCTGTTTCTTCCGTGTGCTGGATGTCCTGTTCGGTGGCCAGGCCGATCTTCTTCAAATAATGGCACCCCTCCTCGAGGATCTGGTCCATTTGCTTTCCGGCGAACAGATAGGGCCCGCCTTGGCCCACACCGGCGGGAATCTTCTGAAAGAGGACGTTCATCAAACCACTCAAGCGTGGTTTGACGTCCTCGACGTGCAAATTGGTCCGGATCAATCGGACACCACAATTGATATCATATCCCACACCGCCTGGTGAGATCACACCACCGGCCTCCGGATCGGTGGCCGCGACCCCCCCGATGCAGAACCCATAGCCCCAGTGGATATCGGGCATAGCCAGACTCGCCGACTGAATTCCTGGCAAGAACGCCACATTGGCCACCTGCTCGGGGGCCTGATCGGAGCGAATCTGCTCGATCAGACGCTCATCGGCGTAGATGATCCCGTCCACTTGCATTCCCGGTTTATAGTCCCGCGGGATCCGCCAGGTGGTCTCGTCGATGCGTTCGAGTGGTCCGGAGTATCCGTCCTTACTCATGATCCAGCCTCCTTTTGCGGGTTAATGGTCGCTCATTCTTCTGCCGTCGCCCAAACGCGAGCGGCCAAAAGAGGTGTGGTTCCCATCTCATCACGGAACCCTTTGTTGGTCGGCATGTTGACGTTCCAGTGAGGAATTGCGGGCACAGGCCGAGCCCACGTTCGGGCCTAGAACCACCACATATGCCGCGTCCACTTCTCATTCTACGAGCCTGGGACGGCTGTCAAAAATCGTTTAATATCCACGGCTCAGATAGACGCCGCTTTATGGGTGCTCAGCACGGTACTGGGCCGTGACGCGGGTGGTGATGCCGCCCCGCGGACGGAAATCGGCGATCACTTTCATCCATCGAGGTTGGACCACCGCCACCAGATCGTCAAGGATGCGATTCGTGACGTGCTCGTAAAAGATGCCCACCTCACGGTATGCCTGCAGATAAAACTTCAGACTCTTCAGCTCCACGCAGAGCTTGTCCGGCGAATAAACGATCGTGATGGTCCCAAAATCGGGTTGCCGGGTCTTGGGACAGACCGAGGTAAACTCGGGGCATATAATCTCAATGGTGTATTCTCGGTCGGGATACTGATTTTCGAACGTCTCGAGAATGTGGCGAAAATCTTGACTCACAGCAGTCCTCCTTAAACGATTGGGCATTTCTGTCCATCATATAGGAGCGGGGGACTCCTGCCCACACTTGGTGAACGGTATGAGAGTTGCCCGTCTGAAAAGAGGGTGAGCCACAGGAATCGCGAAATGCCTCAGGAAACTACCAGCCTCAAAACCGGGCCGGCGCAGCGAAAGGCTATTATTCTCCTGTCGGGTGGCATGGATTCCTCAACGACGGGGGCTATCGCCCGAGAGGAGGGCTACCTGCTGTATGCGCTGACGGTCGATTACGGGCAGCGGCATCGCCGGGAGTTGGAGGCAGCTAAACGAGTGGGCGAGTTTCTCGGCGTGGCCGAGCACATCATCCTTAAGGTGGATCTCACGGCTTTTGGAAAGAGTGCCCTAACGGACACGATTAATGTGCCGAAGGATCGCCCGATTGCCGGGATGTCGCAGGAGATCCCGGTAACGTACGTCCCGGCCCGCAATACCGTGTTGTTGTCGCTGGCCCTGGCCTATGCGGAGGCCCGGGGGGCGTGGGATATCTTTCTCGGGGCCAATGCGGTGGACTACAGCGGTTATCCCGATTGCCGCCCGGAGTTTATTGCCGCCTTCGAAACGCTGGCCAACTTGGCGACCAAGGCAGGTGTGGAAGGGACCGGGCGTTTCCGCATCCATGCCCCACTCCTGCGTCTGACTAAGGCGGAAATCATCCGCCGTGGGTTGGCCTTGGGAATGGACTACGGGTTGACCCACACGTGCTATGATCCAACGCCCGAGGGGCGGGCATGTGGCCGGTGCGACGCCTGCCAACTCCGAAAAAAGGGATTTCTAGAAGCCGGCGTCCCCGATCCCATCCCTTATGCTGAGTGACAAGTTTTCTCCAGAAATATGGCTCAAACGGTGCCCAGCATCCATAACACAGGATTCCAATCGTTAGGACAGCAGCACATCCGCATTGCCGAGATTTTTCAATCTCGGCAAGGAGAAGGGCTGTTAACGGGCACGGAAAGCGTGTTTATCCGCACCTCGGGGTGTAACCTTCGCTGCTGGTTTTGCGATACGCCCTATGCCAGTTGGGCCGTTGAAGGAGATCGCCTGACCGTCGAGGAGATCATTTCCCGCGTGACCGGTTTTTCTGCACGCCATGTGGTCATCACCGGTGGTGAGCCGATGCTTTTTCCGGGTGTTGTCGATTTGACGCGCCGTCTTGAGGCAAAGGGCTATCACATCACGATTGAGACTTCGGGGACGCGAGACCTACCGGTTGCTTGCCATCTCCTTTCGATCAGCCCCAAGCTCAGCAACTCGACGCCCGCTTGGAAGGAGCATCCCCGCTGGGCCGCCGCCCATGAGCGCCGCCGCTACTGCCCCTCAGTTGTCAGGGAGCTTATCCGCCGTTATCCCTACCAAATCAAATTTGTTATTGACACGGAACGCGATGTTGCCGAGGTCGAGAAGTACCTCGAGGAAGTGCCGGAAATCGACCGCACCCGTGTCCTTCTCATGCCCCAGGGGATTGACCAAAAAGTATTAGAAGAGAAAGCACGTTGGCTGGAGCCGCTCTGCGAGAAGCATGGGTTTCGGTTTTGTCCCCGCAAGCAAATCGAGTGGTATGGGCCCGTCCGCGGGACATGACGAGGTATCCTCACGTCGGGCCACGCCTAAGAGTGATACAGGTGATCTGATAGCACTGCTATCACCAGGCCCTTGCCCGGCTGGCTAGACGATGCCCGTCTTCAATGTCGGTCAGTACGGCCAGATTGGGGGATTGGCGCGGGGGCGCTTTGGCGTACAATAGGCCGATGGCATCGCGGGTCTGCACCTTGTCTGCTGGGATCTCTCACTTATCACCACGTGGCTCGGGGGAAGAAAGGAGTCGATCCATGACGACTCTCTCGCTCGGTTGGGACCTCGATGTGACCCAGGGGGAAGGTTGGTTGATCATTCGGCCGCGGCCACACGGACCACAGACGCTGGAACTGGTCCCCTTGGCCGATGAAATCCTCAAACTCTTGGAGTGGTGTTGGGCAAACCGCGTGATCTTGGTTCTTGACGGCCTCGATTTGCTGACGTCGTTTGTGGTTGGCCAATTTGTCAAGCTCCACAGGAACCTCGAGAAACAAGGTGGCATCCTGCGGCTTTGTGGCGTCAAACCACAACATCGCCAGGTCTTGGAGCGCGTCGGACTGACCATGTGTCTGCCGATCTATGAGGACGTCCGGGACGCCGTGATGGGGAGTTTCCCTTGCAAACCCCGGTAGTCCGCATGGCTCGAGACAAGGATGGCAGACGGTCCTGTCACTAGCATGAAGGAATCGTTCTCTCGGTTATCCCGGGAAGATGGGGCACCGGCGATCAGCGGAGGAGGAAATAGGCCGCAAGGGCGGCTACGGCCAAAACGGTGATGATCACGATCACCGGGACAAGCCACGATTGCGGGAGCTGACCGACGATCTTACCGGTCTGACCGTTCATCCACAGTCGATACTCTTTTCCCCGATACTTGAAGCGGATGTTATAGACAGGCAGGAGGATAAGGTCGGAGCTTTCCTGGGAGAAATCTGTTTCCACCACCAGACCGCGGTAAGTGTCACCTGGAAGGAACGCACCAATGCACTCTGTTTGGTATTTCTGAAAATATTCCTTACAAAGACTCTCGGCCTGGGGACGTTCCAGGGTGTATTCCTCGCACGCCCAACCTGCTAAGTACGATGGATCATAACGCCGTAGCCCGGCCAAGTGATAAGGCATAAGGCGATCGGCAAAGCTTTGGGGGACACTTTGACTGGCCGAGATAAGGTAGCCGCTTAAGTATTGGTGGTACTTGCCGGATAAAGGCCACCATTCGGTTTCCCGTACCCGTCGTGTCTTTGTCACCAGTTTTCCATTTTCGTAGGTGGTGTAAGTTTCGGTGCGGTACCAGTACTCGCCGATCGTTGCCTGCCAACGACTTTCCGCGAGCATCGAAAACGACCAGAAGGGGAGATACACACCGCGGATCTCGGCCTGCTGAATGGCCTCTCGTACCCCGCGGGAAACCCATTGTTTCTTTTGACGGATCCAATTGAGCAGGATTTCACGAGCCTTTTCCGGGGTGATGGCAAAACCCAGGACAAACTCGGGCGGTTGTCGGCCGGTAACCTCCGGCGCGAAGTCGAAGACATACGTGCTGCCGCAATATTCGCAGGTGTAGCTCCGTTGATTGGGGGCCAATCGAATCTCGGCACCACAATTGTCACAGCTGACGCGGTCCGGAATCGGCTTTGGTGCGGCCAACTCCGCACGGACGACCTGCGCCGCACCACAAGCGGGGCAATATCTGTCGTCGGGCTCCACCGGGGCCCCACAATGCGGACAGGCATCCGTTTGCACAGCCGGGGCGTAATCAAAACCCCCGGTGGGTGTCGGGACGCTTTCTGCGTAGGAAAGAAGCCGTGTCACGATGGCGATGTCCCCTGTTGTGTCTGCCGTTCGTAGATCGCGTGCAGCATCTCATCGACGCTGGCAAATTTCTTCTTACGGGCCAGTACGGCATCAATGAGGCGGCGGGCCTCGGCCTCGCTGTGCCCGAG
>FWWL01009894.1_pt1 | contig 11286 bp, 16 predicted proteins | sample 2228331 | NCBI WGS metagenome assembly FWWL01 (sample SAMEA103939775, study PRJEB20133) | metagenome
CTTTGATACGAAAAAACGAGAAATTTGATAATAATCGTTTTAAATCATTTTCACCTTCTAATAGTCCGAATTATTCATAGTAGACTCCCAAAATAAGGTCAAGTTTTTCTCAATTAGTTTTCTTAAATCCTTAGCATCTTTATTGTGATAAATTTTGTTTTCATCAGAAAATATAACAACTAATTTAATTTCACTCCAGCCGTGTAAATAAAACTTATATACCTTCCTAAAACGATAATTTTTTACAAAATGAATAATTTGTTCAGTACCTCTTTTAAAAACTAAGATTACGTTAAACTTTGTAGACATATGATATTCATTTGGAGAGGTGTTCATCTGCAGATATTTTTCAACATCTTTCATAAAAGCTTCAACTTTTTGAAGATCAGGTTCAGGAAAAAACTGAACTACAAAATACTCAAAATTTTCATATTTATCGATAACATCTTGTGCAGTTATAAATGTTCTTACTTTAGAGTCAAAATATTTAGCGAACAGGTCGCACTCAATGTTCTCAATTTTAACGTTTCTTGCGACTTCAAAATTAGAAGCCAAAAGTTTTTCTAAAGAATCAAGAAAAGATTTTTCATCCATAACATTTCTCCTAAAGTTCTAAATAAGAATTACTTTCTCTCAAAATTTATCATATAATTTTTATCGAATTCCTTGCTTGTCAAAATTTTATCAAATTAGATTATGCAATGTCAAATTTTTCCTTTGGAAATATAGTTAATCTGAATTAAATATTGGAAAATATTATACTAAATCGGGATATTTTAATCGTTTATATCTGAATTTTTCTCTCCGCCCCAACTTGTTTCATAGTAAAGTGATTTTTAGAAATTTCGTTTTGAATTTAAACTGTTTTCAAAAATTTCCCCTATTCGTTTCGTATTAAAATGTTACTCTTTGAAAATCGTTTTTTTGAAAGATCGCATAAATCCTCTATTCGAAATGCTAATGTCATATTGCTTGATGGTATAATTTTCTTAGAAACAAAACTTTTTACAACGAATCATTAACAAGTTTTCAAGGGGGATAGGGAATGTCTCTATTAGTTTTGTTTGGAATATTGATGGTTGTTTTTGGACTAACAACGATATTTCTTAAAAACAAGAACAAAAATGCAGTTTTGTGGAAAGCTTTGACAACATTTTGTGCTGTTTTAATAGCGGTTTTCAATTCGGAAGGTTTTGAATGGGTTATTACGGTAGGGCTGATATTCGATGTTTTTGGGGATGTATTCTTAGAGTTCACAAAAACATTTATTTTAGGTATGCTCTCTTTCTTGACGGGACACGTTCTTTATTCTATCGGTTTTGCAATGAAATTTGGTATTCCAAGTTGGAGTCTTTATTTTTGTTTACATTGTACTTGGGAGTTATTTCACAGCACAATTTTTGATATCACTTTCCACGATGCACTGAAATATTCCTTTTCACAGATAAACTACCTCTCTCAAAATCTGTTTTCCAATATTTGGCTTTAAGGCGGACTTTTGAACTAAATCCACCTTTTTGTTTAGGAGATCGGAAAGATAACACTCTAACTCCAAAAACTTTAAAAGTCCAATTTCTGCATCATCTTCAAATTCAACCAATATATCTACATCGCTTTCCTCAGTATTCTCACCTCTAACATAACTACCAAAAACTCCTAACTCAGTGACATGATATTTCTCTTTAATCTCTTGTTTGTGTTCCTTGAGGATTTTCAAAATATCCTCCAAAGTTAAGGATTCTACTTTTTTCACTTTCACCACATCCTTTTCACGCTTAGCGTTTTTTTCTGTGAAAATTATACCACGATATTCTCTTTCGTTAACAATTACAAATTTATAAATCCTCGTAATAGTAATTTTGAATTCCATTCTTCAAAGCCTATACTCACACTAAAACACTCTGACAACTCTTAAGAGAATAAGCTTTTAAAAACTTCCACCTTTAAACTTTCACAAAAGCTTTATTCATCGCTAAACTCAAAAATCGTTTTATAATGAAACGATTTTGTTGAATATTCGTTTTATAATAAAACGACTTTTAAGCTTTTTTGAATAAACGTTTCATTTTAGAACGACTTATGGTATAATTTGTTTTGTACGAATACAGAATCGAAGAGGTGAAAATTATGTCGATAGAATCTATTATCGAAAAGCTTGAAACAAAGTTCCAAAGGCTTGAAAGCTTTTTACCAGAAAAAAAGAGATTGATATATGAAGAAATTGAGGAAAAAACTGATAGAAACCGGGGCGTCTTACTCTATGGTCCCCGTGGAGTTGGGAAAACAACCTTCTTAATATACTATGCAAAGAAAAACAACCTTCTCTACATTTCAGCTGAGGATCCTATTGTTTTTGGTGTTCAACCTTATGAGCTTTTAATGTACGCAATTCAAAAGTATTCTGGAATAATTATTGACGAAGTTAGCACTCTGCCGAGTTGGAGTTTATTAGTAAAAACACTGTATGACTCATACCCCAATAAGAAATTTATTGTCAGCGACAGTAGCTCCATTTTGATGAAGAAAAGTGTCGCTGACCTTTCGAGACGTTTTATACTGGTCAAAATGCGGTTTATGTCTTTCAGAGAATTTATCTACTTTGAAACCGGTAAAATATTCGATAAATTCGTCTTTCCGAAAGACAATACCAGTGAAAGCATAGAATACATTTACGATTTTTCGAAAAAGCTGATAAGGCAGATAAACGTTTTAGAGCTATTCAGTAAATACTCGCAAAAAGGTACTCGTCCGTTCTATCACGAATCTAACTTTAGGGAGATGATGGAGAACATATTGCAAAAAAGTGTCTACTACGATGTCCCAAAGATAGTTCAATCAATCAATGAAAACCACTTTGGAGTGATGAAAGCTGTTTTGAGTTATTTACTTTACTCCAAGATCCCCACGATAAACATAGAAGCTATGTGTAGAGATTGGGGAATAGGGAAACCGAAATTGTACGAGCTTTTGAACGCTCTTGAAGAGATCGAGCTGATAAACATCGTGCACAAAAAAGAGATATTTAAGCTTTACTCAAAGGGAGCCAAAATCTTTCTCAGTGACCCGATCTTTTACAAAGTCTTCGATAGTGACAGTGGAAAATTCAGAGAAGCTTTCGTAGTTTTCGCACTCAAAGATTTTGGAAAACTTTTGTCCGCTGTTGATGAAACAAAAGCTGATTATACCTTCAACGGTTTACAACTGGAAATCCGAGGAAAGAACAAAAAGAGAAAAGAAAGCAATTTTGTAATAAGGGACGACACAGAAGTTCCATTTGGAAATTCGTTACCTATGTGGCTTCTTGGAATGATGTGGTGAAGCAAGCAGTTCTGAAACGTATAAATCCAAATTTGGTAAATTTGAATTTATACTTTTGCAAATGGTTTTTCACTACCTATCGCATTTTTGAAAGGTAGACTATCGTTCTCAAAATCTGTGAAAAAAATCAAACGATGTGATACAATCTTGTTGATACAAACGGAATAACCACATCAGTGGTGTTAATATCCTGTTGATAGTGAAGTTAATCCAACAAAAGATTTTCGGAAAAACACTCTGTAGCATAACAGAAAAAAGAGGTATGTCAGAGAGCAAGAACACAGATAAATTTAGCCATCTTCGTACCTTCGATACATTTCTAACTGTAAAAGTCTGGGGAGACCATAAAAAATAAATGAAGGTATTATTGAGTTTTTGGTGGTATAATTATCTTGAAATAAGTGATCTATGGAAGGAAGGAGTAAAAAATGCCAAACAGGGCGCAAGATTGGTTAAAACAAGCTGAAAGGGATTTGAAACACGCTGAAAACTCCGTAAAATCACAAGAACACGAATGGGCTTGTTTTGCAGCTCATCAATGTGCTGAAAAGGCTTTGAAAGCTTTACATTTGTATTTTGGGCAAGAAGTCTGGGGACATTCTGTTACGAAAATATTGAACGAACTTTCTGAAATTGTTGAAGTTCCCGAAGATTTAGTTGAAAAAGCAAAAGTTTTGGATAGTTTTTACATTTCTCCAAGATATCCAGATAGTTATCCTGAAGGTGCTCCATTCGAGTATTTTGGTCCACTTCAAAGTGAGGTGGCGATTCAGTATGCCAAACAGATCCTTGAATTTGTTCGTTCTCAAATGGCCAAAAAAGAATGAAGTCATTCTCTCATTTTCTAACTGGGCTAAAGCAATTTTGAAGACTCGAGAAGATGTAGTAAAGATAGGATATTTTGGTTCATACGCTCGTGGAAATTGGGGAGTCGGAAGTGATTTGGATGTAATTATCATTCTGAAAAATTGTGAACTTCCATTTGAATTAAGAGGCAAAGACTTTGATACAAGACCAATACCTGTCCCTGTTGATTTGTTTATCTACACAGATGAAGAATTTAAAAGGATGCTTGAAACCAATGGTTTTCTTAAATCAATTGAAAAAGATATAGTTTGGATTGAAACTTAAATTAACGTTCCTTCATCAACAAAACCGTGGACGTACAAATTAGGATTGACCGTGAGCTACCGAGGAAACAGAGTAGAACTTCCTGTGGTCAGAACTGTTATCTAATCCTGGAGGATCCCTATGCCACAAACATTCGAATACGACGTCGTTGCCTTAGGCGAGCTTTTGATAGATTTTACTCAATACGGTCTTTCTGACAATGGAAATTCTTTGTTCGAAATGAACCCCGGTGGTGCGTACCTTCATACAAAGTAAAAGTCTTAGACACCACAGGAGCAGGGAACGCTTTCCTCGGAGCTGTGCTTTACAAAATATCGAAAATTGATTGTCCATTAGAAAATCTCGAAAAACAAACTATAGAAGAAATCTTAAGATTTGCAAACGCAACAGCTGCTTTGTGTATCACCAAAAGAGGCGGTATACCAGCTATGCCTTCTACTGAAGAAGTCGAGAAACTAATTTATTAGCGGAACTCCAGCAGGAATTGGAACAGGATTTAACCCACCGAAGTTTCTCAAAAATATTGTTTGTCTGAAATATATCCAAACTTGTAAACAGTTTTTTGATAATAAACCTGCCCGGGTAATAACAAAGCTGATGGAAAATTTTCGTGATTAGGTGCATCAGGAAAATTTTGTGTTTCCAAACACAAACCAGCATATCTGTTGTAAATCTTTCCATTTTTCCCATAAACATTTGAAAGATAGTTTGCGGTGTAAAGCTGAACACCCGGTTGAGTCGTATAAACTTCCACAAATATTCCACTATCTTCTTCGTACAATTTTGCAGTAAATCTCAATTCGCCCGGTGCACCGTTGATGACAAAGTTGTGGTCATACCCCAAAGAGCCTTCTTTAAGTATTTTCTCAATTCCTTCCAAAAGTTTTCTCGGTTTTCTAAAATCAAGGTTTGTCCCTTCAACAGGCTTTATTTCACCCGTTGGAATCAGGTTCTCATCAACAGGTGTGTAAAAATCACTGTTTATAGTCAAATAGTGATCTAAGATATTTTCTTTTGTCGATAGGTTAAAATACGAATGCTGTGTCATATTAACAACCGTAGATTTGTCGGTTGTCGCAAAGTATTCAACAACAAGCTGAAGACCTTGGATTGTGTATTTTACTGTAACATCAAGATTTCCGGGAAATCCTTCCTCACCATCTGGGCTTAAATATTTGAGCACCAAAACTGCTTTTTCGCACTGTGATTCAACTTCAGCATCAAACACAGCCGTGTGAAATCCGTTCCTTCCACCATGAAGTGTGTTAGGTCTGTTTCCATCGTTAAGTGGAAGCTGATAAGTTTTACCATCTAACTGAATTCTTCCATTCGCTATCCTGTTAGCATACCTTCCTACAACGCAGCCGAAAAAGTAACCAGAGTTGAGTTTCTCATACTCTTGCAATGTATCAAACCCCAAAACCACATCAATTAGATTTCCTTCTTTATCAGGAATCCAAAGTTCTCTTATTATCCCGCCATAATTCAAAATCTTGCACGTTAGCCCTTTTTCTGAGCTGAGAGTGTACTCGTAAACAGGCTTTCCATCAGAAGTTATACCAAAAGATTGTTTTTGGATGTTTTGAGACATACGGTTCCTCCTTCAAACTATTATTTCTAAGACTTCTTTGTAATATTTTACCACTGATGCGAAAGATTTTCTACAGAATTTACCTAATTCCAATCCAATGAGTCTGTAGCATAACAGAAAAAACTGGTATAGTTTCATTTATGAGTCTTCTCGGAGTGTATGTAATAATCGGTTATTACACAAGTGCAGTAAAAAGTCCAAAGTATCAAAACAAAATTACCTCGCAAAAGATGGATGTTTCTTTTATAAAGCAAAAAATAATTGAGTTAGAAAATTACAAGTCTGACGCACTACATTGGAATATAGAACAGCTCAAAAATATAAAAGAAATTGCTGAATTATCATTCGAAAGTTATAAGAAGTTTTCTAAAAAATTAGAGGTACAATTCCATTCTTTTGAAACCTTAGAAGAAAGAATTACAGAAATCTATTCCGACACAGAAAAATTCATCACGAAGTCTCGTAATTTGGCTCATCAAGCACAATTACGAGAATCTAAAACAATTCAACCAAAAGAACACATTAAGGGTGAAAAGGGAGTGTTGATGATAGAAAATTACCTTGGTGGATACTATTATTTCACTTGTGACGAAGTGACTTTAAACGCTGATACGGTTAAAATCATTGAATCAAAAAATGGAAAAAATACTTTTCCAAAATTGAACGACGTTAAAGATGCTCTTTTGAAGATGGTTATTTATACTAACATAAAGGAAGTAATTATGGAAAATAAACATTTTTCAGTCAAACCTGTGTTAAAACTAACTACTTTTTCAAACGATAAACAACTACCAAAATATTCCAAATCCCTTAAACAAGAAGCATTACAAAACGAATTTGAGCTAATATATGAAAACTTAAGGTGATACGAAATGATCAAAAACGTATTAAGATACCCTGGTGGAAAGTCAAGAGCTGTAGAGCTGATTTTGGAAAGAATATCAAGTGATATAAAAGAATACCGAGAACCGATGGTTGGCGGTGGAGTCGTCGCATTGGCAATCAAGCAAAAATATCCCGATGTAAAGGTCTGGATTAACGACCTGAACAATGACCTAATCTGTTTTTGGAAAGCACTCAGAGATTCTCCTGAAAAATTAGTGGAAGAAGTTTTACATATAAAGCAAACTAGTACCGACGGAAGAAAATTATTTGAAGCTCTGGTTGAGCAAAAAGAAGGTACTGAGTTTGAAAGAGCCGTTAGATTCTTTGTACTCAACAGAATCACTTTTTCAGGAACGGTTGACTCAGGCGGATATTCACAAGACGCTTTCAAAAACAGATTCACAGAAAGTGCAATAATTAAGCTTTTGGAAACTCACAAAGTAGTTAAAGACTTCAAAATCACTCACGGAGACTACGAACCACTGCTTTTCGAAAAAGGAGAAAACGTATTCATATTTCTTGACCCACCATACATAAAAGCAACAAAGTCAAGACTATACGGCAAAAACGGTCATCTTCACACTTCTTTCGACCACATAAGGTTCGCTGAAAATGTAAAAAAGTGTCCACATAGATGGTTGATAACCTACGACGATTCAGAAGAAATACGAAAACTCTTTGAATTTGCATACATTTACGAATGGGAACTTCAATACGGGATGAGCAACTACAAACAAAAACGAGCACAAAAGGGAAAAGAGCTTTTCATCTCCAACTACAAACTTGAGAATGTCTTATCGGAAAAGTTTTTATTCTCAATAACAGGGAGCTAACCCCATTGAACTTCATTCTTCTTGTTTTATAATACCTTCTCATTCTTTTTATGTATTACTGTAAAACTTTCTCAGACAGGGAGAGATTCATTTTGTCAAAAAATCTTACAGTGCAAAAAGTTTACCCACCAACCTTAAGTATCTTAAAAGGGTCAAGTAATGTATGTTATGTTCTCATTGACGGAGAACCAGAAAAAATAAAAAAAGGTATTCCTGTGAAACTTAGAGATTTTCCTGCAGGCATAACAATAAATGTTGAAAGTATTCATTCATATTATCTTGCAATGCTTACAATTTTAGTTAGTTCCGAAGTTGTACCAGGTAAGTACGATGGAAAAATTGTTTTTACTAACAAGAAAGATAACTCCGAAATTGACGCTCCACTAACAATAGAGATTAAAGTACCTCAACTCAACACATTGACCTGGAAAAGGCTTTTGGAACGGGAAAAACTAGGCTTTTAGCGATAGATAAAACGTTAGACGGTGGATACATACTCAGTGGTAGAAGAAACGAATCTTTGTATATCTTAAAAATTGATGAATATGGAAGTCCTGTGTGGGAAAAGGAGTACATTACAACTATTACCGGTTTTTCAATAAAACAAACAAAAGATGGTGGATATATCGTCGCTTGTTCTGATAATTCGTCTGAAGATACCATAAAAGAACCTTCGGAACTTGTTCTTATCAAACTCCAGTCAAACGACGAAATAGAATGGGAAACAAGATGGCTTGATTCTGAAGAAGAAGACTATGTAGAAATAGAAAGCATTAACGCACGTTCCGTATGCGAAACTGATGAGGGATATATAACTTGTGGATACAGCTTAATAAGTTCCAATGCTTCTGTGAAATCCAATGTTAGTAGTTTTAACAAAAATGGTGAGTTTAAATGGACAAAAAACTATTCGTTTGAGAATAAATCAAGGTGTTTTATGCCATCATATTGTATCGAACAAACAGCGGACAAAGGATTCATTTTTGTCGGATACAAGAAAGGTACTGCCGACACGAACGAACATTATATAACCGCTTTTAAAATTGACAAAGCAGGAAAAATCGAATGGAAAAAGACGCAATTGTCCCAAAATACGAGAAAGTAGCAGTTGGTGGAAGGGCGTATTCTGTAGTTGAAAAAAACGATGGTTACATTTTAGTTGGCGCTCTTCAAAACAACAGCGGAATAATTATGAAACTCGGAAAAGATGGAAAAATACTTTGGAGCAAAACCTCAAAAGGTATACTATTATCCGTAGATAAAACTTCAGATGGCAATTACATTGCTTCAGGATACGTTGGTTTGTATGGACCGATGTATGCTCAAAACAATCCATCCTTGAAAAGGTACATTCCAATACACTTTGAAAGTAGAGGAAGTTACGTTGTAAAATTCAACGAAAACGGTGAAAGAATTTGGAGTATAAGAAACTTAACGAATGTTGATGAATCAAAGTTTGTTGGTTTCATTAACAGACCTTCATCTGTTCCAAACCAGGACGTAGCGTACGCTGTAATCGAAGCTCAAGATGGTTACCTTGTTCTTTTAAATTACTACGATGAATATACGAGAATGTCTTATTCTCAGATCGTTAAAATAGATAACGACGGGAATTTCGAATAATAGTTAAAAAATTAGAATAATAAGGAGTTTTTGACTGTGAGCGACCTTTGGACATTGTTTAGCGTAGAACTTTTTTCAAAAGTACTATATTCTATTCAAAGAACCAGTGATGGGAAATACGTTGTCTGCGGTACGTACGTATTACCTGTTAACTGGAACTCTGCGTCGCTAAACTTTTCTATAAAAGAAATAGGAGCTTTAGGTTATGTTGAATTAGTAACCAAGACCGGAAAACTGCTTTCACTTGAGGAACCTGACGGTCCTGACCCTGTCCTTGAGATGTACAGCTTTGGAGACTACGCTGGAGGAGCTTGTTATTGTATAACCGAAAGTCAACCCAACGAATTCGTTGTATGAATAGGACTTGCTCTTTATAATATAAGATTTGACAAAGTCTTCCTTAATAAATGGAGAAAGAAATATAGAGACGAGTCTTCTGCTTTTTCTATTTATTCAATATCCAAAACTTCTGACAACGGTTACGTATTAGGCTGGGATTGGGGAATTCTCAAAGTAGATTTTGATGGAAACATCGAATGGGAAATAGATAGCAAAATGATCGGCGAGATGAACGAAACAACCTACTACGGAGAAGTCTATTCAGTCCAAGAAACAAAAGATGGCGGTTATATTCTCGGTTGTCGTCAGACTTTGATAAAATTAGACAAAGAAAGAAAGTTGGAATGGAAAGTCATCTTTGATTTTGAGAATATATTATACTCCGTAAAACAAACTTCTGATGGAAACTTTCTAATTGCTTGTGGTACAGTGGGTCAATATGAACATAATTATCCGGGTTCAGGTGGAGCTGTTGTTTTAGTAAATAGTTCTGGAAAACTCCTCTGGAGACAGGATTTAAATTGTGATAATCTCTTCTCAGTGTGCGAAGCAGAATACAGACACTATGTTTCCGCTGGGATAAGTGATGAAACCGCTTACATTGCAAAGCTTACTAAAGATGGAAAAATCTGCTGGACAAAAAAATAGTCTGTAGGTGATCGCTCTTGTCTATATTCAATAGTCGAATCTGAAGATGGCGGTCATATCGTCGTTGGATACACATATAAACACAACCTTGACATACCAACGGGATTAATAATTAAAACTGACAGAGATGGCAATACCATATTAGATTCATTTGAAGACACAGAAAACTTAGAAATCAGTTACGCTGAATGTCTTGATGAATCTGAAGAATACGAAGATGACGAATTGGATTACGATATTTATTACGACGATGATTTTGACGATTACGACATCGAAGATGATGACGACGACGATGAGTTTTAACGAATTTTAGTTCGAAGGCTCGGCATACTCTATTATCGAATCTCAAGAAGGAGGTGAAAAAGTATGTCTCTAAGAATAAAAAAATTGATTCAAAAAATGGATGATATATGTTGGGAAGTCCGTAAAAGTGTTAAAGAAGAGCTAAGAACAATAGTTAGCAAAAAAGATGTTAAAATATTGCTCCAAGCTTTGAAAGAAAAAGAAACCGATTGGCTTGTTAAGAAAGAATTGTTTGAAATAATATCGGATTTAGGTGATGAAAGTGAAATAGAAGAAATGACAGATGTTCTGCTCCAAATGTATAGTGAAGCTTGGTCGCATGCGGCTGATTTTGATGATGATTCATTAGTAATCTTCGTTGAAAAGATTGTTATGAAAATTTCAGACAAGATATTTGAGGCTGTCGTTAAAAATTTGAAGTCAGATGATGTTTTGAATCGTACTTCAGCAGTTCACATTTTGAATTTGCTCGGTGTCAAAAGAGGAGACTACATATAAATTTTGTGTCTAATCATTTCCACCATAATATCTTAGTTGAAACATCTGATTAATTTCATATCTTAAATTTTTTATCCTCGGCACACCGTTTTTCCATTTCGTATTTTTTAACCTCTC
>FWWL01009895.1_pt1 | contig 11285 bp, 9 predicted proteins | sample 2228331 | NCBI WGS metagenome assembly FWWL01 (sample SAMEA103939775, study PRJEB20133) | metagenome
CTCCGCACCGATAGTGGACAGCCCTACACCGTGTTCACCCCCTTCTGGAAGCGGGTTCTGCAGGTGGTCTCAGTGCCAGAGCCACTGCCCAAGCCACCTGCTATCCGCATGCCCAACTCCCTGTCGTTGGAGTCAGACCCGCTGGAATCGCTGGAACTACTTCCCAAAATCCCTTGGGACGCGGGTATTCGCGCCACTTGGACGCCCGGAGAAGCCAGCGCGTGGCGACGCTTGCAGTGGTTCCTTGAGAACGCTGTTCATGACTATGCCGACCTGCGCGACCGCCCCGATTTAGATGCCACTTCGCGCCTCTCCCCACACCTCCATCATGGCGAAATCACCCCGCGCCAGATTTGGCATGCCACCTTGCGCCAGAGTCAAGGTGTTTGGACGAAAGGCGTCGAGCATTTTCTGCGTGAGGTCGGCTGGCGCGAGTTTGGCTACCATATCCTCTATCACCACCCCCACACGACCACCGAGCCGTTGCGCCCAGAGTTCCGTACTTTCCCTTGGAGCGAGGAGCCTTCCCCCGCGCTCAGGGCGTGGCAAAAAGGGCACACGGGCATTCCGATGGTGGACGCTGGCATGCGCCAACTGTGGCACATCGGCTGGCTCCATAACCGTGTGCGCATGATCGTCGCCTCATGGCTCACGAAGAACCTGCTGATTCACTGGCGGTTGGGCGAAGCATGGTTCTGGGATACGCTCGTCGATGCCGACCCCGCCAGCAATGTGCTGGGCTGGCAGTGGACAGCAGGTTGTGGAGCGGACGCGGCGCCCTACTACCGTATCTTCAATCCCGTACTTCAGGGACGCAAGTTCGACCCACAGGGCGATTATGTGCGCCAGTGGGTGCCCGAGCTGGCGAATCTGCCCACCGAGTACATCCACGCCCCATGGGAAGCCCCTGCCGAGGTGTTGAGACGAGCAGGCGTCGAGCTGGGCAAGACCTATCCCCTTCCCCAAGTCGACCTCCAAAAAAGCCGTGAGCGCGCCCTCGAAATGTTCGAACGCTGGACAGACCTCTCTAAAAGAGCGAGGCAATAAGAGTGACTAACAAAACTACATCTTCATCGGGTATTATGAACGCAAGGAGGGTATCATATATGAAACATAAATCGGTTATGGGTTTGATATGAGCATCGTGCGGACATCTATTTGGCGTTTGTGCTGATACTCTGCTGGAGGTTCTTTCTGGAATGGTTATGTTGAACGCTCTTATCAGAGGTGGAAAGATGGGACGGTTCGAATCGCCTCTGAATCGATGGCTACTGGGGGCGATTTTGGGCGCGCTTCTGCTCGCAGGATGTCAACAATCGGCGACCCCACGCAAGCAGGCGCTCGAACGGTTAGAAGAAGCCCGTTCCGAATCGGTGCTGGTAGAGGCTCAACTCCGTAGCTATCTGTTGAGCACAATAGCGTTCTTGCAAGCTAAGGCTGATGAACAAAAACAGGCAAAAGAGACCTTTAAAGAGGCACTCCAAGTAGCGCGAATGATAGAGGACACTATGAAACGAGACTTCATTTTAAGTCGGATATCTCCACTTCAAGCGAAAGCAGGGCTATATGCGGAGTCGCTCCAGACTGCGCGCACAATCGAGAACCGATTCATGCGCTCTTTGGCTCTTACAAATTTAGCCGAACTGCAAGCGAAGCTGGGGCGAGATGAAGAGGCATACGAAACCGCCCGTACAATCGAGGATGCTGTGTATCGTTCAATGGCTTTGGCAGATATAGCCAACGCGCAGGCGAAGGCTGGACGATATGAGCAGGCGTTCAAGACCGTGCGCATGATAGACCCTGAGATGCGCATTTTTGCTCTGGATCGGATAGTAAAAGCGCAAATCAAAGCAGGGCTGTATACTGAAGTGCCCAAAACGGTTCGTATGATTGAAGACCCTTACCATCGCGCTTTAGCGCTGGCAATAACAACCACGATGTTGGCGGAAGCAGGACAGACAGAGCTTGCCAAACAGACCATGAATGAGGCGATTCAGACAGCTCGCACGATACAAAAGGCTAACAGTCGCGCCTTCATTCTCAGCAAGATAGCCGAAGCACAAGTAAAGACAGGTCAGCGAGAGCTTGCAAAGCAGACCCTCGCTGAGGCGATAAGAGTCGCTCGCACCCTTCAGAACTTCGAAGAGCGTGATGATGCTTTGGGTTGGATAGCAGAAGCGCAAGCGATGGCAGGGCAATATACCGAGGCACTTCAAACTACCCGTAGGATTAACGATGCTGATGAGCGCGACTGGACACTTCTGAATATAGCGGAAGAGCAGGCGAAAGCAGGACGGTATGAGCAGGCACTCCAAACTGCACGCACCATAGAGAACACATCCCCTCGCGAAATGGCTTTTACTGAGATAGCCAAGATGCAAGCGAAGGCAGGACTGCACAACGAGGCACTTCAGACAGTTCGAATGCTTGAGGATGCCGAATCACGGGTTTTCACCCTTGTTCGAGTCGCACAAACCCAGATCAAAGCGGGGCAGATTGAGTTTGCGAAGCAGACCCTTGCGGAGGCACTTCAGAATGTCAGCACAATAGAGCGGGGTCGATTAGGGGGCATTATTCTGAGGGACATTACAAACGCACAAATAGCAGTAGGGCAGTATGAAGAAGCCCTCCAAACTGCCGCAATAATACCGTCTCCTTGGGAACGGGTTATGAGCATCGCTAAAATCGCTCAAGCCCATGTCAAGGCAGGGAAGCTGGATCGTGCCTTGCAAATTGCAGAACAGCTCAAGGGAAAACCTGCGGAACGAGCGGGATGCCTCAAAGGGATTTCTGGGGGCTTGCTGGGCGTTTCTATCGAGGAGCTTGACACCGTAGAAGAAGAGGAAGAGAAAGAAGATTAGCTCCTGTTCCGACATGGCTACTCGGTAGAACTCCTGTCGCAGGGTATACTTCCCTCTGGAGGTTGTAAACGATGGACTTCTCCCTGAGTGAAGAGCATTTGATGGTGCGCGAAACCGTGCGACGCTTTGTAGAAAATGAGGTCAAGCCCCACATCCGTGAATGGGACCGCTACGGTGCCGACCCCAAAGTTTACTCCCGTATGGCAGAGTTGGGGCTGTTGGGCATCTGCATTCCGCGCAAGTGGGGCGGTTCAGGCTTGGACTATATCAGCCTCGGGATTGCCTGCGAGGAGCTGGAGTATGGCGATACCTTCCTGCGCGTGGTGATGTCGGTGCATGTCGGGTTGACCGCGATGACCCTGATGACCTGGGGCACGGACGAGCAGAAGGCGCGCTTGCTCGTTCCTCAAGCCAAAGGTGAGCGTTTGGGCGCGTTCTGCTTGACCGAACCGAACGCCGGCAGTGATGTGGTCGGCATGCAGTCGGTTGCCCGTCGAGAAGGCGACCGCTACATCCTCAACGGCGAGAAAATCTGGATTTCGCTGGCAGAAGTGGCAGACCAGTACCTCGTGGTGGCATGGACTGACCTCGACAAGAAAGCCCGACGCGACCATTCGGGGCTGAGCGCGTTCTTTGTGGAGCGTGAGCGACCTGGCGTCAAGCCCTATACCCTCAAAGGCAAGCTGGGCGTGCGGGCAGGCAATACGGGCGGTGTGGTGTTCGAGAATGTGGAAGTGCCCGTTGAAAACCGTATCGGGGAAGAGGGCGAGGGCTTCAAGATTGCCATGTTCGCCTTAGACCAAGGACGCTACACGGTCGCAGCAGGCGCTGCAGGGCTGATACGCGCCTGCCTTGAGGAATCGGTACGCTATGCGAAGGAGCGCAAAACCTTCGGCAAGCCCATCGCAGAACACCAGCTCATCAAGCAGAAAATCGCCCAAATGGAGGCAGACTACCAGATTAGCGTCCTGCTTTACCAGAAGGTAGGCTGGATGAAGAATGTGGGGCTACGCAACACGCGGGAGACCTCGTTAGCCAAATGGTTCGCCACCGAAGCGGCGCAACGCGCTGCGACCCAAGCGGTGCAGCTGTTCGGCTCCTACGGCTTCTCGGATGAATACCCCGTGGAGCGATTCTACCGCAACAGCAAGGGCGCAACCATCTACGAGGGCACTTCCGAAATCCATACCCTCCTGCAAGCCGACTATGCACTCGGCTACCGCGTGGATAAGCCCCTGCGCAAAACCCTGCCTACCTATCCCTTTGCCGACGATGCCGAATAAGCGGGAGGCTTTCCCGCCTCCCCATAGTCGGGCTTACTTGCTCAAAATCTGTACGGGTTCGGGTATAATCCCCCATAGGAGGATAATGCGACGATGCAGATGATGGTCAACTGGAACGGTACGATCAAGCCCCTATCCGAAGCGTGCATCCCAGTCTTCGACCATGCCTATCTGTATGGAGACGGGCTATTCGAAGGGATTCGTATCTACAACCGCCGTATCTTCAAACTGGATGAACACCTTAAACGCCTCTACGATGGCGTACGCCACTTAGATATCAAAGGGCTTATCCCCTACGAGGAGCTACGCGAGCGCGTTTTAGAGACTGTGGAAGCAGCAGACCCAGAAAACGCCTATATTCGCGTGTCCGTCTCTCGAGGCACTGGCATCGGCTTGAACCCCGAAAACATCGACGAGACGCCCAATGTGATGATAGCGGTGACTCGCTTAGCGCTTTATCCGCCTGAAATGTACGAAATTGGTTTGCAGGTGGTGACGGTCTCCTTGCGTGTGATGCCTGCCGACGCCTTGGATCCCCGCATCAAGTCCATCGGGCGGTATGTGGCGAACATTCAGGCGAAGATAGAGGCGAATCGTCAAGGTGCAGGCGAGGGTCTGATGCTAAACCAGCAGGGCTATGTGGCAGAAGCCACTGGCGATAACCTCTTTATCGTGCGGGACGGGGTGCTGTACACGCCCCATCGCAACTGCGGTATCCTGAACGGCATCACCCGCCAGACCGTAATGGCGCTGGCAAAAGAGATGGGGATCCCAGTGGTGGAAGATTGGCTCACCCTGCACGAGGTCTACACGGCAGATGAAGCGTTCCTCACGGGCACTGCAGCGGAGATTATCCCGATGGTTATGCTCGATGGGCGTCCTATTGGCAACGGGCGACCGGGCGAGTTGACCCGACGCATCATCCAAGAGTTTTACCAGTACACCCGCGAGGCAGGTGTATTGGTGCGAGCCTAATCCATACGATGAACGGCGAATGTTCCTACTGCGCCCGCCCTGCACGGCTTCGGGTACAGGGTGTTGGAGGGGTGCTTCTGCTCTGCGAGCGATGTGCCAGCGCATGGGAACATCGCCTGTTGGGCTTCCCGCTCACTCGCTGGGTCTCCGCGCTCAAACCAGAGCCTGCCCCTCCTACTCAGTGCCCTTTCTGTGGTACCGCTCCTGAAACCATCCACACAACAGGACTGTACGGCTGCTGTTTCTGCTACCATTTCTTCCCTCCCGAACCCTCAAACCCCTACATTTAACCCAACTTTCCTGTCGACTCCAACGAATGTGCCTTAGAGGGAGCATGTACGAAGGTAAAACGTTGCATGCCCTCTTCACCCTGCATGCCTTTGTCACCCTGAGTGAAGCGAATCCCCCGCCACTCTCGTGCCTTCGTCACCCTGAGCGAAGCGAATCCCCCGCCACCCTCGTGCCTTCGTCACCCTGAGTGAAGGGGAAGAGTCTGAGATTCTTCGCCTTCGGCTCAGAATGACGAATAGGGGGTGAATGACGGCTCGGTATTCGTCACCCTGAGCGAAGCGAAGGGTCTCGATTTGAGACTCCTCTTGAAATACTTTGCCTTCGGCTCAGAATGACGAGAGAAGAGGCGACGGGAAAGTTGGCTTAGGTATACTCTGCTTGGGTGAGCAGAATGCCGAACCTGTTAGCTCCAGAGAAGACTCGAGTACGCAAACGACGCAAGCGCAAACTCACGGAAGAGGAGTTTATGCGCTTGCCGAGTGATGGACGCAAGTATGAACTGGTCGATGGGGAGGCAAAGGAAGTGCCAGCAGGACACAGGCATGATGTAATCGCATTTCGACTGGGAGCGAAACTCTACAGCTGTCCCTCAGCAGAGAAGGGCTATATTGCAGGCTCTCAAGCGGGATTCCGCATGATCAACGGCAATATCCGTAGTCCTGATGTTGCCTTCACGCTCAAAGAACGGCTGAAGGACGGCAAGCCGTCGGTCGGGTTCGAAGATTTTGCACCCGACTTGGCAGTGGAGGTGGTCTCCCCCTCTGAAGATGAGGTCGACCTCCTGTCTAAAGTGGCAGAATATTTCGCTTCGGGTGCGCAGATGGTGTGGCTTCTGTTTCCTGAAAAGCGCATTGCGAAGGTGTTCACAGCACCCTTTGAGATGATCACCCTCACCGAGAACGACGAACTCACAGGCGGAACGCTTCTGCCCGAGTTCCGCGTACGGGTTGGAGAGCTATTCGATATTTAGGGAATATCGGGTTTAGTAGAGAGCGGGGAATGAACACTGAGGCATAGTCCTCAGCTCAGAACAGGAGCCACCACCTCTATTACATAGCCTTGCTGAAGGTAAGGGCGAACGATTGAATCGTAGTATCCCTTCTCGTGGGAGGGGACGAACAGCACAAGCCGATGGCTCTGCCCGTAGCGCTGAACAATCTGAGGGATTAAATCCAGTAGAGAATGCTCGGCAGTCGGTTGAAGCAGTGCCAGAGTGCGCAAAATCTGCCGATATGCCTGCGCAGTCAGGATGAATTCACTGAGGTCGGGATTCAGCAGGCTCATCTGAACCCCATGGCGTGGGGCTTCGCTCAGGAGCCATACGATATGGCGGACTGCTTGGTCAAACTCAGGAATCGTACCGTCAACCTGACGCCATCGTGGTGACTGCTCAATCGCTATCATGAGGGGCACTATTTGGCTGGTTTCAAACTCTTTCACATGCCACTCCTTGTGGCGAGCGGTAGCGCGCCAGTTGATTCGACGCAGGGGGTCGCCCGGAATATAGGGACGCGTGCCGTGCCAATCGGTACCCTCACCCTGCTGACCCCGTAAGGCGGAGGAAAACAGATGGCGTCCGTAGCCCCCCGCCTCCCAGTGCCACATCGGCAGGGGCACTGCACGGGGCAATACCAGCACCTCTTTTGTAATGGGGACGGTCTGATGCCGAGTGAACAGACCGAACGGGTCCGTAATCGCAATTTCCAGCGGTCCCAGTGTATGCAGTCCGCGCCGAAGGGCATGCAGTTCCAGCCGAATCTGCTGGAACCGAACCGTAGGATAAGCCCCCTCATGCTGGGAAGGCACCCCTTTGCCCAGCAGAGCAAGAGGGGCAAGAGCTGTGCCTGTTGGAGGCAGATACTCAATCCGCTCCTGAGCAAAGGCGCTCGACATCTGAAGCTTCACTTCTGTGACAAGCACCATCGCAACGGGGGAAGTTCGAACCTCTATCGAAACAGGAACCGTTTCGCCCTCGGTCAGCTCGGTTCCGCACTGATAGTCTACAGCCAATCGGCGAGTGCCAAAGCGCAGAAGCAGGTAAGTGCTGAGCATCAGAAACCCCAGTACGGACGCCATCCAGTACATCTGGGTGTTGTTCGTCATCAACCCCGAACAGAGCATGAACGAGGTCGCAGCCATCAGGGCGGTCAGTTTGAACTCTCGCATGGGACTAACCGATGGGCACGGGCACCTGTTTGAGAATCTGCTCGATGACCTGCTCAGGTCGTACGATTCGCCCCTGTGCATCACCCCGCAACATCAGTCGGTGCGCCAACACGGGGATTGCCATGCGCTGGACATCATCGGGCATTACATGGTCGCGTTCAGAAAGCACGGCGTTCGCCTGTGCACCTACCATCAGCGCAAGCGAGGCGCGCGGGCTGGCTCCTAACGCTACCTGGGGATGATGACGCGTCGCGCTCACCACCTCCACCAGATATTGGCGCACAGCAGGGCTGATAAAGACCCGCCGAACCATCGCCTGCATGCGCACCAGCTCCTCAAGGCTTATCACAGGCTCCAATCGATTCAGCGGGGACTCGATCTGGCGTGTTTCTAAAATGCGCGCCTCTACCTGAGGGGAGGGATAGCCAAGCGACACTCGTGCAAAAAAGCGGTCCATCTGTGCCTCAGGCAGGGGGTAGGTGCCCATCATCTCGATGTTATTTTGGGTCGCCACCACCAGAAACGGCTGGGGAAGGGGGTGCGACACGCCTTCTACCGAGACCGTGCGCTCCTCCATCGCCTCCAGCAGGGCGGACTGTGTCTTGGGAGTGGCGCGGTTAATCTCATCTGCCAGCACAATATTGGCAAAGATAGGACCAGGATGGAACTCAAACTGCCCTGTGCGCTGATTGTAGATGACCGACCCTGTGACATCGGCGGGCAACAGGTCGGGAGTGAACTGGATGCGTCGGAATTGCCCGCCAATCGCCTTTGCCAGCGCACGCGCCAGAGTGGTCTTCCCCACGCCTGGAATATCTTCAATCAGCAGATGCCCCCCGCTGAGTAGCCCGATGACCATCAGGCGCACAGCGTCGCTCTTGCCCAGAATGACCTGTTCGATCGCTTGGATAAGCAAGTTTGCTTTCTGGGCAACCTCGCGGGCTTCCTCCTGAGTGAGCCAAGTCGTTTCTGCAGTGGTCATTGTAGGGAGAAGTATACCTCTCAGCCAATCTCGAATGCCTCGATGAGGCTGTTATCGCCACGAAAAGCAGAGACGGAAAGCGCGCCCCGCACAGGCACCTTCACCTTGAGATAGCAATAGGTACGCTCGCGCTTGGCGGTCCACGGGGTGGGAGTGGGCATCAGGTTGTAGAGCGACACGCCCCCTCCACCACAGGTGATATAGACTGTGCCCTTGCCTTTGGGATAGCGGTTGCCCGATTTGACCACCGCTTCAGAGCCTCTCATCGGATACATACGCTCGTACACATGGTCGTGCCCACAAATCACGAGGTCTACCTGATAGCGGTCAAACAAGGGCACGAAGGTACGGATAATGCGCTCGTTGTTGCCCCTACGCTCGGTGGAGCCGTAAGGAGGGTGGTGCATAAAGGCGATCAGCCAGCGTATTGCAGGATTGCGTCGGGCTTCGGCAAGCGTGCGGTCGAGCCAGCGCAACTGCTCCTGGTCGTTGGGTTCATTGCTGTTGAACGCCACAAACTGGGCGTTTCCTATTCGGAAAGTGTAGTAGTAGTGGGGTTCGTTTGGCATCGGCATGCGCGTCTGCACTGCGACATAGCCGATGCGCGTGTCCCCAATCCGCTCGTTCTCATGATTGCCGAGGCAGACCATCGTCGGGATTTGCGAAGCGAGCGGTTCCAGTTGAGTTAGATAGACATCCCATATCGGCTGGCGTCCGTTCGCATACGACAGGTCGCCAGCAATGAAATGGAACAGGGGGCGATGAGCCAGCACATTTCGGGTGTTGCGAACGCTATGTTCGGTGGTGCCATGGTCGGCAAACGCAGTGAAGAGGAAGTCGCGCGGGCGCGCAGGAGCTGTTTGGAAGGTGAAAACCTTACTAAACCCGCCCTTCTGGCTCCCCACGCGGTAGTGATAGCGTGTGTCGGGCTTCAGGTCCTTCAAGAGCGCGGAATAGATACATCCCGTCTCGTATTGGTAAGTGCGTCGGAGTGCAGGGGGGCGCATGCCGAGCCGTGGAGTGGTGCCATACTCCACCACTGGCGACTCCAGCGGAGCTTGAGTCTGCCAAGTGATGGACATCTGGGTGGTGGGGTCATCGCCAAAGGCTATCCGCAGTTGGGTCGGTTGTGTGCTCATGGTGTCTCCTTGCTACACGCTACAGAGTTCGAAGGCACGCCTTAGGGCAGTAATCGGGTCGCCCTTGGGCACGAACTCTTGCCCGATATAGCCTGTATAGCCCGTCTCTTTGATGGCGCGCATGATGGCAGGGTAGTAGAGCTCTTGGGTCTCGTCGATTTCGTTGCGTCCAGGATTGCCCGCTGTGTGGTAGTGGGCAATCTTATCGTGGTGGGTACGGATGGTGCGAATGATGTCGCCCTCCATAATCTGGGCGTGGTAGATATCGTAGAGAATCTTCACGCGGGGCGAGTTCACCAACTCCACCACGCGTATGCCCCACGCCATATGGTCGAACATGTAGTCGCGGTGGTCGACCTTGCTGTTGAGGATTTCGAGAGCGAGCGTGACCCCCTTCTGTTCAGCATAGGGGGCAACGCGCTTGAGGCACGCAACCGTGTGTTCAATCCCCTCCTCATTGGGGCGACCGCGCCGATTGCCTGAGAAGCAGATGAGGATAGGAATCTCGTACTTCACCGCCTTGTCGATGTTCGTCTTGATTTCATCTTCGATACGGCTATGGTTGCGTGGGTCGTTCATGCCGTTTTCAATAGTGCCGTGCCCGCCGTGGGTGATAATTTGCATTCCTTCGGCTTTGATTGCGTCCCATAGCGGTTCGGGCACCAGTTCAAACCCCACATAACCGATGCGCTTCGCCTCGGCAATCAGGCGTTTCGGCTCCACGCGCCCTTGAAAGCACCACCAGCAGATGTCCTGTTTCATAGGAAGTACGATTCGGCTACCGAGATATGAATCCTGCCGATAACGAAAGTGCCTCTCGAACCATGCTCGAGGGGCACTTCAGCAGCCTTGCTTGCTTCAAAGGGGGGTTAGCATCCGACACCGAAGTTGAACAGCACGGTGAGCAGGTCGGCATCGTCGACCACACCGTCTCCGTTCACATCCTCGGGTAGACCAGAGCCACTGCTTCCGAAGGCGAACAGCACGGCAAGCAGGTCGGCATCATCCACACAGCCATCGCCGTTCACATCGCCCTCCGGACCTGCAGGGCACGCACCACCATAACCTACATAGCTCAGGTTGTAAGCAAGCCCGCATCCTCCGAAGTATTCTACAGAGCAAGCGCCGTCCGTTACGCGCCCTTCGAAGCCCACCTCATTGGGGAGGTTTGCTGCAGGCGTCAGGCGCAGATTGACCCGCCGTCCGAGTAGCCCAAGCGGGTCATCTTGGCAGGAAACTTCCTCGATGCTCGCCGTAAGCGTGCCAAACACGCGATAGAACTTGAAGGGGAGGCTATTCCCCTGCGCCCTGATGATGGCACAAATGGGTGGGTTGAAGGTTTGATCAACGGTCCATTGAACCGTGTTCCCATCAAGCGCAGTTCCGATGAAGGTAACCAACGCATCGCTATCCACCTCTTGAAGGATATCGCGGATGCGAACCGTGAAGTTGAGCGTGCCAGGCGCAAAGGTGTAGACTCGGTCGGGCTGGTTGGTCCCTTCACCACTTGCGAGGTCGTTCACGCAACCGCGTCCGTCGAAAACATCCGCTCGGAGATAGTAGTCGAAGTCGTTCAGGTCGAAGGAGA
>FWWL01009899.1_pt1 | contig 11282 bp, 11 predicted proteins | sample 2228331 | NCBI WGS metagenome assembly FWWL01 (sample SAMEA103939775, study PRJEB20133) | metagenome
TGCAAGCAATGTGTTATGCGCTTATCCGGTTGGGGAACGATGTCCTGGCGGTTCTCACGGTTTTAAAGACCCGCTAATCCGGAACGATGTCCTGGCGGACGATAGGTAGTCGGTAGCAGGCAGCAGGAAGCAGGCAGCGATACGCAATACGCAATATCCCCTCTGCAACTTGCGACTTGCGACCTGCGATTCTGTTGTTAAGGTGCCCCTGCGGGGCGGGGGTTACCGGCGGCGGCGGGCCGCCTCCCGTTGCCCCTGGAGGTCCAGAATCTCCGCCACCTCATAGCGGGGCGGAATTGTCCCCTCTACGGGGCGCAGCCGGACGCACGGGGGAAAATAGCCCATGCGGCCGTGAAGTTCTGCGATCAACAAAACCGCTATAAAGTTCAATGCCGGCGGCACGGCGAGAATCGCCGCCGTTTGCCATTCCGTGGACGATAACCCGCACCGTTCGGCCAGTTCCGTCACCTGAGGGCCGAACGGCGCCGCCAGATCAAACTGAGCGGGCACTTCTATCACCCGCTCCACCGTTCGCCCTGTCAGCGCCTCCAGTTGCGCGACCTGCTCCGGGGTGAGGGGGTGGGAGAAGTTGAGGACGATCACGGTTCCCCTCCCGTTAGCCCCCAGGCTTGGGCCAGTTCCTCCAGCCGGGGGAGAATTTCTTCCCGCGCCTTGCGCTGCAATCGGGCGGCGGACATCCGGCTGGGGCTCATCCCGGCGTGGTCCAGATCGTTGCGCACCCCGCTGAGATGGTCCCACAACTCCCGAACCTGCTCCCTTTCCGCCTGCCCGTTGAGCCATTTCCCGACGTCGTTCAGGTAATTCTCAGAAAGTTCCCCGCGGTGGAGTTTGGCGATCCCGCTGATGCCCCGTTCTATCCCCTCCCGTTCGTCCAGGGTGAGGGCAAACCTTCCCTGCTGTCGCCAGCCGACCGCCGTGACCAGCCACTCCCGGGCCAGCGTCACCCCCTGGATGACCTGATCGTGGTCCAGGTACCAGCGGACCAGGTCCCGTTGCCGGCGCAGGCTTTCGGCCGCGTTCTCGGGCGCGGTGGGGTCGGGCAGGGCATAGCGGCCGTACTCGCCGACGATGCGGTCGGCCATCACCTCAAAAGGACGGGCCCACTGGGCCATGTCGTTGCCGGCGTTCCGGAGGGCCTGCTTCATCTTCCCCGCTTCCTCCATCGCCTCCAGCGGCCGGCAGAGCATGATGGCCTGGGAGAACCCAGCCAGCGTCTCTCCGGCCTTCTTCAGGGAATTCCGGCGGCGGGTACGGCCCTCCTGCTCCAGCAGACGGGCCAGGAAGCGGGCGTTGCCGGTGTAGATGAACTCGTTGGCCGCCGCCAGCCAGTCCAGCAGATAGACGAAGGGGGTGAGGTCAAAGACGGGGCGGGGGCCGGGGTCATCCTTCGGGCGGGCCTCGTACGCGCCATAGACGACGGCGCGAACCGTCACCCCGCGGGCGGCGCGCAGGTAGGCCGCCGCCAGAAAGGTCAGGAACGGCAGCGACCGGAAGGAGTGGGTGATGTCAAAGATGACCTCGTCCCCCTCCTGCACCACGTCGGTCAGGATACGGAAGATTTCCCAGAGGTCCTCTTCCGAATGGCCTTCGGGGATGGAGACGGATTCCAGCGGTGGGGAAGGGAGCAGTTCCTGGACGGCCCGGAAGTTATCGTGGTTCTGGACGGTGGGGGTGACGAAGAGGTGGAGGGTCCGGACGTCCGGGAAGAAGATGGGGATGGCGGTGGGGAAGAAGCGAGTGGTATGCTCCTTCCCCTGATAGGTGTAGGTGACGGTCTCGTATTTGCCGGTGCCCAGGAAGGAGATGGCTTTCATACGACCTCCTCCATCTCTACCAGGACCCATCCCAGTGGCCAGTCGGGGACGACCTGGGTCTGGGTGCGGCGGGCGCGCAGGCGGCGGCTGCGGGGGAACGGTTGGGCCAGGTTGGGTTGCCAGTCCCGTCCGGCGCGCGGTGGCCGTCCCAGTCGGTAGCGCCGCCGCAGCGTGTCCTGGGCCGCTTTGGGTAGCCAGAACCCCACGCTTTTGGCGGTCCACCCGGCGCCCCAGCCGATCTGCAGGATGAAGGCGTTGCCGCGGGTACGGAATTGGGCCAACTGCCGGTAGAGGGAGAGAACGTTCTGAAACGCGGGATTCCCCTCATACCAGCGCATTTCTCCCTCAATGCGCGCCCGGCTGATCTCGTTGGCGATCTGGGCCAGGTTCATCAGCCATTCCCGCCGGTCGCCGAAGCGCAGCGCTCGCGCGGCTTCGGAGAGGAGGTAATCGTCAATGCGCAGGGTGGTTTGGAAAACGGTATCCGGCTTGAGGGCCTCCACAACGATGGGAGAGCCGGGCCGACCGTCCCGGGTGAAAACCTGCGCGTTCAGCAACATCAGCGGTGAGGGAGAGCGGGGGAGTGGTTCGCTATCGGCCACGATCAGGGCGCGCAGAAGGTCCTGGTTCGGGTTCGGGCCGAAAATTGCCCGCTCCCAGGGCTGTCCGGCCCATTCGCGGCGCTCGCCCAGGGCGCTCAGGTCGGGTTGGAAGCGGCCGGAGCGGATGGCGTGGCTCATCAGGACGGTGCGCAGGGCGCCCTTCAGGGATGACCCGGGCAGGTAGCACTGACCGTAGATGTCCTTGATTTGCTCGCGCACCTGGTCCACCGTGGTGGTGCCCTCCAGCCCGTAGCGGACGAAGGGCGAACCGTCGTAGAGTTCTTTATCCTGCACCAGTTGACCGGGAGGGAGCGCCAGCAGGTTCCAGTCCGGCCGGCCTCCGGCGCGGTCAAATACATCGGCAAAGATGGCGTCCTGGTTCAAAACCCAGGTTCGGGAGCCCACCGTCTTGAAATCGTAGTCCCGCAGCAGAATGGTGCCTGTACCGATGTGCAATGGTGAAATCAGGGAGACCCGGACGGTGTATATCATAGCAGCGCCTCCCTGGCAACCGGCACGGGGAAGGCGAGGCCGTAGCGCAGCACCGGCCGGTTGCCGAACTTTCCGACGTTTTCCGGTTTCAGGTCGGCGACCTGTCCCAGAGGGCGGCCGTTCCAGCGAAGGACGCTCCCCTCCCGCACCATTCGTACCTGCCTGCGCCGCCAGGGATGGCCGGCGTCGTCCTGGCACCAGCCGCTCACCAGCACCAGTTTGTAGGCGACATGGTTGGCCTGAAGGGCGAAGGCCACTTCGGCGGGCTCGGCGGGGAGATAGCGGGAGAGGGTCACCGCGTAGTCGGTTGGGACGTCCGGCGCGGGGATGGAAACCTCCTGGATGGCAAAGGTGAACGCGCCGTGTCCGGTGGAGCGCAATCCGCCCAAACCGGCGTCCGTCAGGTAATGGAGCGCGCGCTCCAGAAGGTCGCGGGCCTGCGGCGTCAGCAACTCCACGCCGAACCACAGGCCGCATCCCGGTCCGAACGTCAGGCGTCCGTTATGGAAGAGGTTGGGGGTATTTTGCCTCCGATCCACGACCACGTGGGGGACGGGGGGCTGGGTGCTCCAGAACGTTTCCCACTTTTCGGCGCCGTCGGGCGGCGGGGGCAGAAGGGACCGGTCGTCGGGATGGAGCCAGATGCCGGCGATGAAGTGTTCGCCATCCGCCAGAGGAGTCATATCGGCCCCCTGGAGCAGGAGGGTGAAGATGCGTTCGGAGCACCAGGCGAACCGGGCTAACGTTTTTCCCAGTTCCTCCCGCCGTTCTCGCTCCGCCCGGATGCGCACGAACGGGCGCGGGTACAGGCGTACCGCTCCCAGGCGCGGGAAGGCCGAGGTGAGGCGGAAGGGTGGGGGGACAAAGGTCCCCTTTTCCCCCGTGGCGACCCAGGCGGAGACCATGGCGGCGTAGAGGGTGTCGCTGGGGACGTGTTCCAGCGTCTCCTCGCGACCCACCCCCAGTTCCCCCACGTGGAACGGGCCGCGCGGGTGCAGTTCAACCGCAATCATCGGCGGCCTCCTTTACCGGATGGGAACCGAGCGGGCAACCCAATCCAGGATTTGCGTTTTCTCCTGCAGCAGGTCTTTCAGGGTGTCGTACGGACCCTTTTCCCCGACGGTCTCGTAGGTATCGCCCTTCTTGCAGGTCAACGTAATCTGCTCAAAGCGCACTTTGCCCGACCCGCGGCTTCCCTGGCCTCCCAGGTAGTCGTCCTCCACCAGTTGCATGGCAGTGAGCAGGTAGCCGAAAAGGCCGATGTCTTCGGGCAGGTAGAGGCTGAAGACCAGTTCCATCGGGGCAAAGAGGGTATCGGCCGGGACGCGCTCCAGCTGGCGGGGGACGGCGGCGCTGGTCACCCGGTCAATCGCCGCTTCCCACTTCACCTCGGTGTAGGGCATATCGGTGCGGACGCGCAGGAGGTTTCTGGCGCTCTCCTCGTCCAGCGGGACGTCGCGCACGATGAGCCGTGTGGGCGCGGGGACGTCAAACTTGACCTCGCCGGGCACACCGAAGAGGGGGTTGACCCAGAAGCGGTCATACTGCTCCCGACTTTCCGCCACATGGATGCGCACGTCTTTGCCGATGGAGCGGTTCTGGGGCGCACCGGTCATCTTTTCGGCCAGGGAGCGCATCTTCCCCTTGAGGGAAGAGCCGGGGATGTAGGGTCTCCCGGTCACGGGGTCACGGATGACGGGCATATCCACGTTGCCGATCGCCAGGGCACCGGGGGAGCCACCGATGTGCAGGCCGGTTACTGCGCGGATTCTTCCGCTGATGATAACTCGTCCGAAGAGAGTCACGTCGGTCATGGGGTCACCTCCTTAGTTTCCGCCGTGGGCTTTGTGGTAGGCCACGATGGCCTCAAAGAAGTCCATAAAACGGTTGAAGCGTTTCTGTCGTTCGCTGTTGTCTTCGGCCTCGCTCATAACTTCCAGCGCAGGTGTGAGGATTTTGCGCAGGTCCTCCATCACGCGCCCCTCGCGCTTGGCGAAGTAACTCAATTTGGGGCGCAGGAGCACGGCGTCCCGGTAGGCGCCCTCGGGGTCGTTATCCCAGCGCAGTTGAATCTGGCGCGCTGTGCCGAAGACGTTGCGAATCTGGCTGGTGGTGATCTGTCGGGCGATCGCTTCGCCGATTTTATCGGCCCATTCCACCAGTATCTCCGGGTCACCCTCCGCGATGATGCGCTGGATGGTGGCCCGATCCGGAATGGGCACTGCCTGCCGCTCTTTAGAGAAATCTGGCCTGTTCATGCTGACCTCCTGATGAGAATGTTTGACTCCGGCAGTTCAGAACTGATGGGTTCTTCTGAGGACGTTTCTTCGGATATTTCCTGATCCGCTTCTTCCTCCTCGCTGATTGCGGATTCGGGGGGACGCAATTCCTCACCCCGCGGGTCGCCCCATTCTGTCAGCATTGAGGCGATAGTATCTCGTACATACCCCGGTGGTTCTTGGAGTCCGACATCGTACAGACCAGCGGGCCGTATCTGTCCCACTGATTACTCTCTCCTCGCATCAGACTCCTCCCGTTTGCGGGTCAGAAGTTCTGCCCAGCGGGCGGCGAGGCCGATGGTCTGGATGAGCGGAGCGGAGACCACTAACCGATCGCGCAGGGCGATGATCCCCTCTTTGACATCTCTGTCCTTAACCTGGGCGGCGGTACGGGTGAGTTGATAAAAGGATACCCACATCCAGCGCCCAAAGAAGGCTTTGTCCCGCCACCGCGCGTTCTGCCGTCGGTTGCGTTCGTATTCGGCGGCGATCTCCAGGAGCGTCTGGAGCAGCGCTTTTGGCGCGCCTTTCTGCTCACACCATTGCGCCAGTTCGCAGGCATACTGCATTGCTTCTTCCATCTGGCTCCAGGGGACCGCCCGGCCCAGAAAGGCGATGGCGTTTTTCCCCGGCAATCTCTTGGCGTCCTTTTCTGCCCGGTCGGCATCACGGGCGGCCTGATAGAGGGGATACTTGCTCCCGGCCAGGCTGATTCCGCCGGAGAGGGTGATCCCGGGATTTCCGCACGCATAGTCGGCGAAAGAGCGCCGGACCCGCTGGGCGAAGCGCGGGAGAGCATCCCATGCACCGACCACAAACAGGTCGTCTCCTCCGGCATATTGCAGATACAGCCGGTCTCTCAGGTCATCCCCTTCTCCCTCCTCATCCTGTGGCCCGGCCAGGTACGGGAGCCATCCTTCAAAGAAAAGGCGCAAACTGAGCGAGAGGGACGCCAGGCGCGAGAGGGTCAGCCCTTGCTGGAATAGTGCCCCCAGGTCATCCACGTCCATCCGCAGGACGCCCCAGCGTTTGACGCCCCGGCTCCTTTCCGCCAACTCGTCAAAGGTCAACGGCCGACGGTGCCGGTCCAGCGGCACCAGTTGGGCCAGGGGGCGCACCGTCCATACCACCGGAATCGGTTCCAGGGCGGAGAGGAGCGGCGCATGGTTTTCCGCGCCGGGGAACGCACTGATCCGGGCCATCGTAATCCCTTCCATATCCGGCAGGCCGTTTTCCTCTTTCAGGGGTTGGCGAACATCCACCAGGGCGACGCGCACGCCAAAAATGGCCAGTCCCGATTGCCAGGTATGGGTGTCGGCGATTTCATCCATCCGGGGAATGGGCACCTGAAGCCAGACCAGATGAGTGGCGTGAGCCAGGGCGCTGCCCAGTTTCTCAAAACTGTCACACAGTTCGCACTTGAGCACCTGCTCCGGACCCGCTTCCCCTTCCCGCCGGAATTGTTCCCCTTTCATCTTTTCGGCCCCGCAGATGCTGCAACTCTGGTCCCTATCGCCCCCCACGCCCAACGGGCAGCCCACCTGGGCGAACAATTCGTCTTCGGGCAAGTCGGCCAGTGGGCGGTGTTTGGCGGGCAGCAGGCACTCTTCGTGTAGTCGCCGCCAGGCTTCGGGGAAATGAAACGGGTCAAATTCCCCTCTCCTCAGGGGCGTCCAGGCCATTGAGAGATGCAGGGTTCCCTTGTGGGCCCGGACCAGTCGCCGGGTGACTTCACGGCCGATCTCCTGGAGTTTTTCCCGCTGGCTCACCCCGGCCAGCAGATAGAAGTTCCCGCCGCCGACGTAAATCAGATTGGTGGGCGGAAGCCCCAGTTGGCGTAACACAAAGTCCGCTACCACTTCGGTGAGCAGTTGCACATAGAACGAACGGCCGCGCAGCGTTTTCGCGGCCCCTGCGGAGGCAAGGGTGTAGATGAAATCCTGCACCCCGGCAACGTCTCCGGCAACCAGTATGGCGACCTCGTCGTCGTCTTTCACGGAGCGGCACCACTCCCCATCGCGTTCATCCACGGCCAGGCAGGCGGCCAGCGCCGCCGTCATCCGGCTGTGGTCGTACAGGCTGACATCGGGAATGGCGCTGGAATAGGCCGCCGGGATGCACCAGGTGAATTCCAGCATCCGCTGATAGAGTACTTCCAGGTAGAGAACGGGATCGGAAATGGTCTTCAGCGGCGCACAGGCCCTGGTGAAATCCTCCCACAGGCGGAGGTATTCCTCGCGGTACTCCTCCCTCCATCCGGCCATGTCCCGCTTCTGGGGAAAGATGGTCTGCCGACGAAACTCCAGACGGCTCAAGGGCAGGTACCAGGGGGTATCCCATTTCTTCAATCGGCTGAAGATGGAGCGCATATATGGCACCCGCTGGTCATTCCGGTCCCCGTCTGTCTCTTCCCGTTCCCCGGCCGAGAGCCAATCCGCCAAACGGACGCGCTCATCGGCATCGCTTTTGGGCGCGTGGTGATACGCCACGCCGCTCAATGCCCGGCGGGCTTCCTCCGGCAGGGCCTGGGCGAAGTCCTGGACGAAGGAGTATCCAGCCAGCGCGTGCTGGTAACGGACCTCTTTGCGCGTTTGGGCATCGGGAATTTCCCGTAGAGGAGCATCTGCCCTCTGCGCAAACTTCCCGATATCGTGCAGCAACCCCGCCAGCGCGGCCAGATAGACCCGGTCTTGCCGTTCGTCGTTCATCTTCCCTCCCGAAAATCACGGAATATGGAACACGCAATACGGAATACGCAATACGGAACACCCCCTCACCGCCATTTTACCCCCTCCTTCCACCCCCTGTCAACAGAGATTCCTCTGAACCCGATCAGAGATTTCTCTGATGCGCAAAACGGGAAACTGGTGTATCATGTCGGGCGAAGAGTTATTCCCCCTCCAGGCCGGGCCACGGCCCGAACTTTTCCCGCAGGAAATGATAGGTCAGGCGGGTCTCCTCCGGCAGTTCCCAGACGATACGGCACTCGGCCAGAATCTGGCCCTTATGGGTATCCAGCGTCTTCAGCGTCACGCCGAGGGCGTCGGCGGCCTCCTGGGGGGAAAGCCCGCGCGCCAGCAGTCGCAGCACCTCCCGCTGGCGCCCGGTCAGCCGATCCCAAACGGCCCGACAGCGCGCGGCGTCGGTGGGGGTAAACGGCAAGGTGGGGAGCGTAACCGGGCGCGCCAGCGCCTGGAGAGCCGGGAAGTAGGCCCCCCAGGGGACCAGAGGCACAGGGACCAGCCGCACCCCCGCCTCCGGCGGGGCGTGCAGCACTGCCCCCTCCCGGCAGACCTCCAGAAAGGCGCGCGGCGTGTAGAGATGCCAGAGGCGGTCCCGATGGTCGCAGTAGAGCGCGGCAGCCGTCGCCAGCGTCAGGGCCAGTAGCCGCGGCCCACCGGCGATACAGAGGTGCAGGATGTGCCCGGCCTGCTTCAGTTCCATTAGCAGGTCGCGCGCCAGCGCCCAGACCGCCTCTGCCTCATGGGCGCTGGTGATTGCCGCAATGGGCTCCCTGCCGGCCTCCACCGGGATGCGCCGGAAGGCGATCGGGCGGCCCCGGTACTGGTCGCCCGCAAACTCCGCGCTCAACTGGGCCAGCGCCCGCCGTACTCGTTCGTCCCTGGGGGACATGTGGAGGACCAGAACCGTATCCAGGGGTTCACCCATATCCAGCAGGGCGTCCGTGGCGAAGGTGACAACCTGGGCTTGCCCGCCCATCGTCACGACAGCGACTGTCTGGGCAGTGGGGGGAGAATCCGACGGAGCCATCACGGAAAATTATAAGAAGAAGTAGGGGAGAAGTCAAATGGTCTACAACCCCCTTCCGGCGGTTGTGCTGGGCGGTCCGCCCCATCGGGGCAAATCCGTCCTGGCCTACAGCCTGACCCGTGCCCTGCGGGCGCGCGCCGTCCCTCACTACCTCCTGCGCGCCTACCCTCCTGATGGCGAAGGGGACTGGTTCCACGAAGGGGAGCAGGACATCGTCCGGCACCTGCGGGTCAAAGGGGCGCGCAGCGAGCGGTGGCTGCCGCTACTGCGGCGGGACGTCGCCCGGCGGCACCTGCCGCTCATTGTGGACATGGGCGGCCTCCCCACCCCCGAGCAGGAATCCGTCCTGGACGACTGTACTCACGGGGTTCTGTTGACCGCTACGGAGGAGGAGCGGGAGGAGTGGGCAGCGCGCTTTGCCGCCCACGGACTGGTGCTCCTGGCCGATCTTCGCTCTGACCTCCACGGGGAGAACCGTCTGGAGGCGCGGGAACCGGTCCTGCGCGGAGTGCTGGCGGGGCTGGAACGGGGGCAGACGGCCTCCGGGCCGGTCTTTCAGACGCTGGTGGACCGGCTGGCGGAACTCTTTCGGCCGTTCGCCGACGGCCTCTACCGCTACCATATGGAGACGGCGCCGACCGAACTGGTGGTGGACCTGCAGCGGTTGGCCGAGCGGATGGGGCGCGACCCCCTGCGCTGGGAAGTGTCCGATCTCCCGGCGGTGCTGGAGTACCTGCCGTCAGGGGAACCGCTGGCCCTCTACGGCCGGGGACCCAACTGGCTGTATGCTGCGGTCGCCGTTCAAGCGCTCCCCGCGCCCTTCTATCTCTTTGACGCCCGGCTGGGGTGGGTGGTTGCACCTGCTCTCACGGAAGGGATTCCGGATCCGGGGGGACCGATAGAGGTACGGGTGGACTGTTCCCAATCGGCGGCAAGGATAACATTCCACCTGCCCGATGCCTACCTGGACGTGGAAGAGGCGGAGGGGATGGCGGTCCCTCCCTGTCCGGCGGAGGGACTGATTCTGGAGGGGAAACTTCCCCTCTGGCTCTGGGCGGCGCTGGCCCGTTTCTACGCCCCGCGCCAGGCCTGGCTGGCAATAGTCCAGCCGCAACTGACCGTTCGGGAGTCGGGCTCCGCCGTCGTGGTTTTCCGCCGGGAAGGACCGCCGTTGAGTTCTACCCTGTTTTGGGGCCTGGACCGCTGACCGGGACCGCCTCCTGTTTCACCGCTGATCTGCAAAGTTCTTTTGCCACGGATTTCACAGATTTCACAGATTACGAGTAACTGTCCAGCCATCTCCGCCAGAGGGTGAACTCTCTACGAAAGAAAATCCGTGTCTAACCTCACCTCTGCTCCTCTGCACCTCCGCACCTCTTGCTACCTCCTCCGCACCTGCCCCATCCCCACCGTCGTCTGGTAACCCACACCGGCGTAGAAGGCAAAGTCGGTCAGCAACTGCACCATCCCCAGCCAGTAGCGGTCCCGGTTGGTCGCAGTGTAGCGGCAGCGGCCGACGAAGCCGATCTGCAGCCCTTCCCCCTTGCCGGGGACCGGGCGGGTGGAGATGTCGCAGCGGCTGATGGCCAGGCACTCCTCGGCGTACCGGCGCACCTCCGCCGGAATGGCGACCGGGGCGAACGCGTTCCACTTCTCCATCAGGCCGCCGTACACCAGCCCTGGAAGTGGCAGGGGGACGTTCAGCCCACCGGAGCGGAACGCCGTCGGCGAGAGAAACTCCAGTTCCGCCCGGTGCTCCGGCGACGGCTGGAGCAGGTGGCGGGTTGCCAGTTCCTGATAGGCGCTCTGCCCGGCCAGGGGGTGGACGGCCGGGTCCAGCGTTGCCCCGACGACGGTGAAAGGCACCCCGTCCAGTTCCACCACCGCGGGCGGCCGTTCGACCAACCGGCGCAAATGGTGGGAGACCTCCGCCGTCAGCCCCGTGTAGCGCAGAAAGGCTTCCGCCCCGGGCAGGAGGGTGATCCCCCCTTTCTGTCGTTTCACCCCGAAGAGGTCGGAGCAGGTGAAGGGACGGCGCTCATCGGGGGCGTGCAACCGTTCGGCCAGACTGGGGTCTGCTTCGGCGATCATCCGCAGGAAGGCGGCGTGGCTGGCCCGCCCCAGATATGGCGGGAGCATTACCGGCCGCTCTACCCCCAGCATCAGCACCAGACTGGTCAGCATCTCTCTCCTTGCCTCGTTTCTCTGCGTCTCTCCGGCTTTGGGTAGTCACTCTGATAGGTAGTGATAAACCCAAGGGGCCAGTTGTGCTGGCTTTATCTGCCCCTCCCCCCTGCCTCCCT
>FWWL01009542.1_pt1 | contig 11281 bp, 5 predicted proteins | sample 2228331 | NCBI WGS metagenome assembly FWWL01 (sample SAMEA103939775, study PRJEB20133) | metagenome
CAGCGCGGGAGAGGGGGGCCAGGGGGGTGAGGGCCACAGTCCCCTCCGGGCGGCCATTCGCGCCCAGTGGGAGGAGAACGCCCGGGCGGCCCTCGCCGCCGGCCCCACGCCCGCCGTGGGACCGGTAAACCAGGCCGGTGACGATGGCATCCCCTTCCCGCCGTTCCGCTGGGATGAGGAGCGGCGGGCCGTCCTGCGGGCCGAGCTGGACGCCTATTACGCCCGTCTCTACGGCCTCAGCCGCAAGCAACTGCGTTATATCCTCGACCCGGCCGACCTGACCCGCCGGGAGCTTGAGGACATCCTCGACCCCTGGGAGGAAGTTGACGACCCCCTCGACCCCGCCGGCTACAACCGCCGCGCCGACCAAAGCGACTTCCCGGGCGAGACCTTCCGGGTCCTGAAGGAGAAAGAGGTCCGCCGTTACGGCGAATACCGTACCCGCCGCCTGACCCTGGAGGCGTGGGAGAGGCTCTTCGGCAGCAGGAGGAGCGAGCCATGAAGCTGCGCGAGGCAAAGGTCCGGAACTTCCGGTCACTAAAGGATGTGCAGGTACGCTTCCAGGACGACCTGACCATCCTGATCGGCGAAAACGACAGCGGTAAAAGCTCCGTGCTCGACGCCCTTCAGCTCTTTCTCTCGGCCGTGGAGGCCCGGCGGCCCGAGCCGCCACCGGACAGCGACTTCCACGTCGACCCGGTAACTAAAGTGGCGGCCGACGAGATTGAAATCGAGCTTACGTTCGTGGACCCCCCGTCTAATGAGTACCGCGTGCGGGGCATATTCCGGAGGGCCGAGGGCCCACGCTTTGAAGAGCACAAGCCCGATGCCGAGCTGGAAGGGCTGCCTGAAAAAGAGCTCAACAGCTTGCTCCGCAAAATGGGCCTGGACCCTGCCGGGTTCCCAACGGCGTCGGATAAGCTTGAAGCGGTTCGGCGTCACGGCGGCGACGGGGCGCGCGGCGGCGCCTGGGTCCCGGTCGAGGCCAGAGAGGTCCGGGAACGAGATTTGCCCGCCATTGAGCGTTACCTGGCAAGGGATTACCAGCGCCCCGAACAGATCGCCATAAAGACCTTGAGGGCCATTTACGCTGATTCTTTGACCACCGATACCCGGTTACATGAGACTGCAACCTCGCTTGAAAACCGTATAAAGCAGTTGATCGACAGCCGGCTGACGCGTCTTAAGGACCTCGCCACCCAATACGTTCAGGGGTGCGAAGATATATCCTTCGAACCCGAACTCGACTTTTCGAAGGCTTTCGCTGACGGGCAGTTTCTCGTTGACCGGGGCCACGGTCGGCACCCACTGTCCGGGGTCGGCGATGGGACCAAGCGCCGTCTCCTGATGGCGGTCCTGGAATGGGACCGGGACTTTCGCCGGCAGCGCCGTGAGATCCGTCCCCTCATCCTTGCCTACGATGAGCCCGACACCAGCCTCGACTTTGGGGCTCAACGCACGTTCTTTAAGCTTCTGAGTGGGCTGGCCGCCGAGCGGCCGGATATCCAGATAATACTCTGCACCCATTCGGTGCCTATGGTCGACTGCGCACCCCTGACCAAATTGATACTGCTGTGCCTGGAACGCGGCGTTACAAAAGTTATTCAGCCCGTTTCCGAGGGCGACCTGTCCGATGAGGAACTGAGCCAATTTCTTGACGACGTCGCGGCCAGGGTCGGACTGACGAACTCGGCGTTGCTCTTTGAGCGCTGTTATCTCCTGGTCGAGGGCGAAACGGAAAGCGCTTGCCTGCCAATTCTTTACCGCCGACTATATCGCCGGTCAATGCGGGAAGACGGCATCGTCCTCATCTGCCTGAGCGGGTGCGGCAACACCCTGGGCATCTGGCGCCTGCTCGGCAAGGACTGGAAACAAGACCGGGTTGTCACGCTGCTGGACAAGGACGCGGAGGCCAGATACGCCGACCGCCGGGTGGGTCAGCTCTTTACCGTTGGGTCCAAAGAATTCGAAGACGCGTTTCCGGACCGTGTTTGGGCTTACGTGCTGAACGAGATCCCGGAGTGGCAGCGGGTGGATGGCCAGCCCTGGTCCGAAGAGCATATCGCCGGGCTTCGCAAGCTGGACAGCGGCCCGAAATTCTCCGCAAAGCTTGCCACGCAAATCCAGCAGGCATCGCAGTGCGAGGTGATAAAGAAGCCCCGGCTGGGGGAAGAGCTCGGCCGGCGACTTAAGCTTGATGACATTCCCAGCCCGATTTTGCAAGCATTCGAAAGGGCCCGCATGATTGCGGGGGTCGGCTAGCGCGGAGGGCTTCCGGTGAGCATCTTCAAGCTGCATGAGCGAATGATTGAGGACTACCGGGACTTTGTGCATTCGTTCGTGTGGATTGCGGATGAGCGGGTGCGGGAGTTCGTCGAGCGGGGGCTTCTGGAAGAGGCCCGCCTCTGGCCGGAGCCGATGGTGCAGCTCTCGCCGGCCTACCGGCCGGATGCCACCGTCGACGAGCTGGCCGCCGCCGGCCTCATCCACCCGGAAACCGCCCGCATCTTCCGGACCGATGCCGGCACCTCCTACCGTCTCTACACCCACCAGGTCGAGGCCATCCGCCTCGGCCTTGCCGGCGAGAGCTTCGTCGTCACCTCGGGCACCGGCTCGGGCAAAACCTTCTGCTACCTGATGCCCATCATCGACACCGTCGTCCGGCACCCGGGCCTGCCGGGACCGGTCGCCTTCATCGTCTACCCGATGAACGCCCTGGTAAACTCCCAGCTCCAGACCCTCCAAGACCTCCAGACCCGGTACGAACGGGTCACCGGCCGGCAGTTCCCGGTGACCTTCGCCCGGTACACCGGCGAAACCCCCGACCGGGACCGGGAGCAGATCCGCCGCGAGCCGCCCCATATCCTCCTGACCAACTACGTTATGGCCGAACTGCTCCTCGTCCGCCCGGAGGACCGGCCCCTCATCCAGCCGTCGCCGAGGGTCGACGTGCCCTTCTTTCTCGTCTTCGACGAGCTGCACACCTACCGGGGCCGGCAGGGGGCAGACGTGGCCATGCTGGTGCGGCGGCTCAAGGCCCGGATGAACCGGCCCCGCTACGTCCACATCGGCACCAGCGCCACCCTGGTCGCCCACCGGGACGCCGGGCCTAACGAGCGGCGCCGGGTGGTGGCCGAATTTGCGTCCCGGTTTTTCGGCCACCCCATCGATCCGGCCCACGTCATCGAAGAGACCCTCGAGCCGGCCACCGTGGGGGGTCCGCCAACCCCGGAGGAGGTCCGCCTTGCCCTCGCCCGGCCCCTCCCGGCCGACCCGGGCGGCTTTCGCCGGCATCCGCTGGCCCGCTGGCTCGAGTACGCCCTGGGCCTCCGGTTTGAGGACGGCCGGCTGGCCCGGCGGGCAGCCCGGCCCCTGGGGGAGGTCGCCGCCGAGCTGGCGGAGCTGACCGGGGAGCCGGCCGAAGTCTGCCGCCGGCGGCTTGAAGAAGTTCTAAACCGGGCGGCCGGCCTCGGCCTGTTTGCCTTCAAGCTCCACCAGTTTATCGGCCAGGGCCGGGCCGTCTACGCCACCCTGGAGCCGGCGGAGAGCCGGGCGTTCTCGTTCGAGGGGGAGCTCGTCGCAGAGCGGCCGTTTTATCCCCTCCGGTTCTGCCGGGTCTGCGGCCAGGATTTTTACCACGTGGTCCGGCGGGAAGAACGGTTCGAGCCTTACCCCGTCGGGGCCGACCTGACGGAAGAGGACCTCGAGGGCGGCTATCTGATGGTGGTGCCGGCCGACCTGGGCCCGCCCGATGACCTCATCCCCGACGACTGGCGGGACCCGGCCACCGGCCGGCTCCTCCCTTCCTGGCGGGACCGGGTCCCGGTGGAGGTGTGGGTCCGGCCCGACGGGACGATGTTCTGGAGCGAGGCCCCGGGCGCCGTGCGGGCCTGGTACCAGGCCCGCCGGTTCTGGCTCTGCCCGGTCTGCGGCGAGTACTACACCGAGCGGGAGGCCGAGTTCACCAAGCTCTCGTACCTCTCCAGCGAGGGCCGCTCATCGGCCACCACGGTGCTGGCCGCGGCCCTGCTCCGCCACGCCCCCCGGTTAGGGGTCCGGGACAAGCTTCTTACGTTCACCGATAACCGCCAGGATGCGTCATTGCAGGCCGGGCATTTTAACGACTTTGTTCACGTGGCCGTCCTGCGGTCCGCCCTCTACGCCGCCCTCCGGGAGCAGGGGGAAGTCCGGTTCGATACGGTGGCGGCCGCGGTGGTGCCCCGGATGGGCCTTGAGCTTCGGGACATCGCCCGGAACCCCGCCCTCGACCCGAACGCCCCGATGGCCGGGGAGGTCTGGGACGCGTTCCGGGAGCTTACAGAATACCGGCTTTACGTAGACCTGCGGCGGGGCTGGCGGGTCATCCAGCCGAACCTCGAAGATGTCGGCCTGCTCCGCATCGAGTACCGGGGGCTGGACGAGTGCTGCGGCCGGGACGACGTTTGGGCCGGGGTGCCGGGACTGGCCGAACGGCCGCCCGCCGACCGGCTGCGCATCGTCCGGACCGTCCTGGACCACTTCCGCAAGCGGCTGGCGATTCAGGTCCGGGTCCTGGAAGAGGAGTACCAGCGCCAGCTTGGCCGCCGGGCCGAGCAGTATCTTAACGAGTTCTGGGGCCTTGACCCGGCCGGGGAAGGGCTCCGGCCGGCGGCGAGTCTGGTGCGGCCGGGTCCAGGGGTCCGGAGTGGGCTTTCGGGCTACCGGCTGACGGCCCGGACGGCCCTCGGCCGTTACCTCCGGCGGGAGCTGGGGCTGGGCCCCGGGGAATTCGACGGATTTATCGAGGCGCTCTTGCGGGTGCTGGTCGGCTACGGGTTCCTGTGTGAGCTTCAGCCGGTCAACGGCCACCGGCGCTACCGGCTGGATGCCGCCTGCCTGGTCTGGCGGCCGGGGGACGGCACTCCGCCCCCGCCGGACCCGGTCTACACCCGCCGGCCCCTCGACCGGGACACCCGGGTGAGACCCAATCCGTTCTTCCGGCGGTTCTACGAGCAAGCCGCTCGGGAACTCGGGGCCCTGGAGGCCCGGGAGCATACGGCCCAGGTAGTTGCCCAGGGGGAGCGGGAACGGCGGGAGCGCCGGTTCCGTCTGGCTGCCGGCGAGGTCGACCCGGCCGTCGGCCGCCGCCTGCCGTACCTGGTCTGCTCGCCGACCATGGAGCTCGGGATTGATATTGCCGACCTGGACATTGTCCACCTGCGGAATGTGCCCCCAACCCCGGCCAACTATGCCCAGCGCAGCGGCCGGGCCGGCCGTCAGGGCCAGCCGGGCCTTATTGTGACCTACTGCGGCGCCTGGAACAACCACGACCAGTATTTCTTTACCCACCGGGACGAGATGGTGACCGGGGCGGTCCGGGCACCCCGGCTCGAGCTGGCCAACGAGGCCCTGCTTCGGGCCCATATCCAGGCCGAGTGGCTCGCCCAGGTCGGCCTGCCCCTGGGCACATCCATCGAGCAGGTGGTCGATACCGAGCGCTTTCCCGACCTGCCCCTGCGGGACCTGGCCCGGGCCCAGTTAAAGCTCGGCCCCACGGCCCGGGGCCAGCTCCGGGAGCGGGTCGACCGGATCCTGGCCGCCGACCGGGAGGTGCTGGCCGGGGCCGGCTGGTTCGACGACGGGTGGGTCGACCGGGTCCTCGACGGGGCGGCCGAGGCCTTTGACCGGGCCTTTGACCGCTGGCGGGAGCTTTACCGGACCGCCACCCAGCAGTTAGATGAGGCGTATAACCTTCTTTCCCGGGCCCGGACGGCCGAACAGCAGCAGGAGGCCCGCCGCCAGCAGGACGAGGCGATACGCCAGCGCAACCTGCTGCTCCAGATCGACGTGGCCAGGGAGGAAAGCGACTTCTATCCCTACCGCTACCTGGCCACCGAGGGCTTTTTGCCGGGCTACAACTTCCCGGCGCTGCCGGTCCGGGCCTGGGTGCCCAGGACCGAGCAGGGCGAGTTCATCCCGAGGCCCCGGTTTCTGGCCATCCGGGAGTTTGCGCCCCATAACATCGTCTACCATGAGGGGACGAAGTGGCAGGTCACCCGGTTTCAGGTCCCGCCCGGCGGTCTTACGGCCCGGGTTATTATGCGCCGGGTCTGCCGGAGCTGCGGGGCGTTTGCCGACAACGACCGGGAACTCTGCCCGGTCTGCGGCATCGTCTTCGACGGGGTAAACAGCCAGCTACTCTGGCTGCTAGAGATGCCGAATGTGCGGCTGAGCCGCCGCGACCGCATCACCTGCAACGAGGAGGAACGAATCCGGCGGGGCTACCGGGTTGAAACCGTCTACCGGTTCGCCCCGGCCGAATCGGGCTACCGGGTGGTAGAAGCCGATGCCGTGGTGGACGGCGGGCCCATCCTCAGGCTCACCTACGCCCCGGCCGCCACGGTGATGCTGATAAACCGGGGCTGGGTGGGTCGCCCGGACGGCTTCCTGGTGAACCTCGATACCGGTGAGCTTCCGACCGAGGTTGGCCCGCCGGCCGCGGGAGCGTCGCCCCCGGTGCGGGTGAATCTGGCCGTCCAGGAGGCCCAGAACCTGATGCTCATCCGGCTGCTTGACCCGGAGCTGCGGGCAAACCCGGTCCTGGAGGCGAGCCTGCAGTATGCGCTTAAGCGGGGCCTTGAGCAGGCGTTCCAGCTCGAGGAGACCGAGCTGGCCGTGGAACGGGTCGGCGACGGCGAGCACCGGGCGTTGCTCTTTTACGAGGCGGCCGAAGGGGGCGTGGGGGTTTTACGCCGCCTCGTCGAGGAACCCGGGGCGCTTGCCCTGGCCGCCCGGGAAGCCCTGCGGGTCTGTCACTATGATGAGGCCGGCACCGACCTGCGGCCGGAGTGCTCCCGGGCCTGCTACGAGTGTTTGCTCAGCTATGCCAACCAGCTTGAATCCCGCCTGCTTGACCGGCGGTCCGTGGTCGGGCTGCTCTGGCGGCTGGCCCGGGGCCGGGTGCTGCCCCGGGTCGAAGGTCGGAGCCGGGCCGAGCACCTGGCCTGGCTGCGGTCCCGGGCGGGGTCCACGTTTGAGCTGGCGTTTCTCGATGCTCTGGAGCAGGGCGGCTACCGGCTCCCGGATGACGCCCAGCACAGCCTGGCCGAACCCCACTGTATCGCGGATTTCTTCTACGGGCCGAATGTGCTGGTCTTTTGCGACGGCCCGCCCCACGACCAGCCCGACCAGCAGGTCAGGGACCTCACCCTCCGGCGGGAGCTGGTTGCTCGGGGGTGGCGGGTTATCACCATCCGGTGGGGGGAGGACGTGGCCGCCCAGATTCGGCGCTACCCGGACGTGTTCGGCCCCGGGGCCTGAGGCTTATTTTGGTCCCGCCCGGATGGATTCGCCTCCGGGCTTTTCAGAGGCGTCAACCCTGGACCGGATCCGGCCCAAAAAATGACGCCCGGATAAGCCAGTGGGGCTTATCCGGGTCTTTCCGGCATTGCGCCCCCGGGGTGACTCGAACACCCGACGCGCGGCTTAGGACGCCGCCGCTCTATCCAGCTGAGCTACGGGGGCAAGCGTCCGCTATATATTCTAGCATCCCCTCAGACCCGGGCGGTCCACTCCGCCCGACCGTATTTTTCCCGGGCGAGCCTGCCCGCACGCTCAACCTCCGACCGGCTCCAGCAACCCTCAACCAGTTTGATTTCGAATTGCTCTTCAAACCCCGCCGCCAGCGCCGCCGCCACCCGTTCAAAAGTCAGCCCCGGCCTCAGCTCGCCGAGCCCGACGAGGCCGGCGGCCGCATCCGGCTGGCCCATCACCCGGGCCCAGACATCCCGGTCGGCCGCCAGCAGGACGGCCCCGTGCTGCAGCAGGGTCCCGGACCGCCAGACCTGGGCGCTGCCCACTACCTTGCGGCCGTCCACAAGCACCTCGTAATCCGACGCCCGGGCAAAACACGAGGGGCCGGACGGATGCCGGAAAGAGCCGGCGGGGGCAAACCCGGCCTGCACCCCGAGCCGGTCGAGGCCCCGCAGAAGCCCCAGGCAGAGGCCCAGGTAAATTTCCCGGGGCCGACGGCCGGCAACCCCCGGCGGCAGGACCACCGCATAGGTGACCTCCCGGTCGTGGAGCACGGCGGCCCCGCCGGTCGGCCGCCGCACCAGGTCAATGCCCAGGTCGGCGCAGGCCGCCCGGTCCACCGTGCTGACGGGCTGGAATGCCCCCAGCGAGAGGCAGGGCGGCTCCCACCCGTAGAACCGGACGGTGGGCGGCGATTCCCCGGCCCGGACCGCCTCCAGCAGGGCCTCATCAAAGGCCATGTTCCAGGCTCCCGGTCGGGGCGGGTCGATAATGAGCCGCCAGACCCTGGGGCCGGCGGAAAACGGGCCGCTTGCGGCGGTTCCGGACAATTTACAGCCCCCACCAGTTTATGTTAAAGTCGGGTAGCGGCATGTCAGACCGGGAAAGGCTAATTGTGGCCGGCGTGGCCGGCATTGCATTTGTTCTGCTGTGCATCGGCGTGCCCCTGGTGGTTGCCATCGGCGCCCGCGACCAGATTCAGGCCGCGCTGGGCGGTGGGCTTCCCGTTGCGGACGGGACAACCCGCTGGATTGGCATCCGCATGGTCGAGCTCCAGGACGACATCATTTCCCAGCTTAACCTGCCCCGCACCGCCCGGGTCTTAATTACCGGGGTTTATCCGGGCAGCCCGGCCGAACAGGCGGGGCTTGAACCCTTCGATATTATTGTCGAGGTGAACGGGGAGCCCATTGTGGACCTTGCCACGGCCGACGACCTGCTGAATCGGGCCAAGGCCGGCGGGGAGCTCACCCTGGCCGTGCTTCGCCTGGCCCTTTCCGACCAGACCCAGACCCGCTGGCAGCGGAACGAAATCAAGGTCCGGCCGGTTCCCCGCCCGAACCCGGCCCAGGTTACTTCCTGGCAAACATACGAAAACCCGGACTTTGAGTTCACCATTCAGTACCCGGCCAACTGGCTTCGGGACGAAATGTTCCAGGCGTTCGAGGGTGTGGTCTTCTCGGCCCCAACCCTCTCCGACGACCTGGTCGAGGTCCGGTTCTGGTCGGACCCGAATACCAGTTTTGACTCCTTCTATGAGCAGTTTATCGGGCAGATCCGGTCCTCCCTGGCCGCCGCCCGGATCGAGTCCGAGGACACCACTACGGTGGCAAACCGCTCGGCCCGGCGGGTTGTTGTCTCCTACCGGTCCACCGCCCGCAATCGGGACATGACCGATAACGTCGTGCTGTTCACGGCCGACGACCGCTGGTTTCTCGTGCGGCTCTCGGCAACCCGGGAGAACTATCAGCAACTGCTCCCCGTTTTCGAGCGGATGCTTCAGAGCTTTCGGCTGACCGGTTAGGCTTCGCCCAGCGCCGCCCGAACATACCTGGGCAGGGCAAAGAGCTGGGTGTGGGTCTGGCCGTCATAAAAGCGCAGGCCCCTTACTCCCCGCTGCTCCAGCCGGCGGTCAACTTCACCGGCCGAAAGGGACGCCGGGTCCAGGTAGTTTGAGGCGAAGGCGAAGCCCCAGACCTCGCCGAAGAACGGCACATCGGCCCAGTACGACCGCACCACCCGGAACGCGCCCCGGAGGGCGCCAACAACTTCCAGGTGGGCGTGAAGGTTGGTGAGCCGCAGACTGCCGGCCTGGAGGACGAGGACCCCCGGGGACCTTAGCCGGGCAGCCAGGGCGCCAAAAAATTCCGGGGTGTACAGCCGCCGGCTGAGGGGCGTGCCCGGGTCGGTCAGGTCCAGGATAACCACATCGAAGGTGCCGGGTTCAGCCGCCATCAGGGCGTCGTGGGCGTCGCCGAACGTAACCGTGGCCCGGGGGTCGGCGAAAAGCTCCGGCGGGGCGTAGGGCAGGTACTGCTGGCAGAGTTTAACCAGCTCGCCGTCGATATCAACCAGCCGGACCCTTTCGAGGCCCGGGTACCGGAGGGCTTCCCGCAGGGCCCCACCGTCGGCCCCGCCCCCGATGAAAACCGACCGGGGTGCCGGGTGGCAGACCATGGCCGGGTGGACGAGGGCCTCGTGGTAGATAAACTCGTCGGCCTCGGCCGACTGGGGCAGGCCGTCCAGAAATAGGGCCCGGCCGAAAGCGACGGTGTCGAGGATCTCCACCCGCTGGAAGCGGGTTCGCCGGGAAACCGCAACCGCCGTGTAAGCCCAGGCGGCCTGCTGGCCGGGTCCGACCGGGAAGCGGCGCCACCTCAGGGGACGACTGGCATCAGGCGTGCGGGCCACGACCGATTGGGTGTCGGACATTGATGCAAGCGAGTCGCCGCAAAGTCTCAACTTAGATTTTAGCCGAGCCCCGGAAATGCCCAGCGTGGCAGGCTACGAGGCCGCCGTCCGCCGCCCTTGACAGCCGACGGTAAAGGTGCTACCATTAGGTAGAATCAAACTCGGCACTCAAGGGGTCGTTCCGGACTCCGGTTTGGTCCGAGGCGTACAGGAGGTAACGACTTTGAAGGCCAAGGCCGTTTACTGGGCAGTGGTCCTGGCGGTCCTCTTGGTGGCCCTGCTGGTCCCCCAGGCGGGGACGGGCCCGGCCCTGGCCACTGACGAGTTTGTGCCGGGTGAGGTCCTGGTCAAGTTCAGGCCCGGGACGCCGGGCACCCAGGTTGCGGCCGCCCACCGGCAGGCCGGCGGCGAGCCCCGGGAAACCATCCCGGGCATTGACGTGCAGGTGGTCAGGGTAGCGCCGGGGCGGGAGCGGGCGGCGGTGGAGGCCTACCGGCGAAACCCGAACGTGGCCTTCGCCGAGGTCAATGGGTTCTATTCGGCAATACAGGAGACCTGGACACCCAATGATCCCCGGTACGGCCAGCAGTGGCAGTATCCGAAGATCAAGGCTCCCGAAGCCTGGGCGGTCATCACGGGCACATCCAGTGTGGCGATTGCCATTCTGGATACCGGCATCGACCAGAGCCACGAGGACCTCAAAGCCAAAATCGTTAAAAACGTAAACTTCACCACCAGCAGGACGGTGGATGACAAATACGGCCACGGGACCCACGTGGCCGGCAGCGCCGCGGCCGTAACCAACAACGGCCTGGGAGTGGCCGGAACGTGCCCAAATTGCATCCTCTACAACGTAAAGGTGTTGGGCGACGACGGGCGGGGCGCCTGGTCCTGGATTGCAAACGGCATCGTCTGGGCGGCGAATAACGGCGCAAAGGTCATCAACCTGAGCCTGGGCGGCTCCTCCGGGTCGAGCACGGTGGAGAACGCCGTAAATTACGCCTGGGACAAGGGCGTGGTGCTGGCGGCAGCGGCCGGGAACTCGGGCTCCAGGTCGCCCACTTATCCGGCGGCCTAC
>FWWL01009903.1_pt1 | contig 11279 bp, 7 predicted proteins | sample 2228331 | NCBI WGS metagenome assembly FWWL01 (sample SAMEA103939775, study PRJEB20133) | metagenome
GTGATCGGTTCCCTTCGAACGGGATGGGTGAACTCGATCCGGCGGGAATGAAGGGCGATCCCTTCCGGGAACGTTTGCTTTGCGCCGTACTTCTGGTCCCCAAGGATGGGACAACCCATGCTGGCCAGTTGGATACGAATCTGGTGCTTCCGGCCTGTGTGGGGATGGACTTCAAGCAGTGTCAGCCCGCGGGATGCGGCAAGTTGTTGATATGAGAGCACGGCCTCCTGGCCGTCGGGGTCGTGGGCGTGCGTGATGTGGACCCGGCGAAAGCGTTCATCGGAACGCAGAAAGTGGCGTAGCGTTCCCGCGGGTTGAGGGACGCGCCCTTCGACAACCGCCCAATACACCTTTGACACATTGCGGGTTCGGAATTGCTCGGTCAATCGTGCCGCGGCTTTGGATGTTTTAGCGATCAAGACGACGCCGCTGACAGGAACGTCCAGGCGACTGACAACACCCAGGTAAACCTTACCGGGCTTTGCGTCACGTCTCTTGAGCCACCGCTTTAACCAATTGAGAAGCGTCTCCTGACCCTCGGGTAACCCCATTGTTGCCCAACCGGCAGGCTTGTTCACAGCCAAGAGGTGGTTGTCTTCATAGAGGATGTCAGGATCGCTCATACTGCGTCGATCGGCGATGACTGGTTGTGACAGTTACGGTCCACTTACCGGCGGCCAGCACCGAGCGCACGACAAGCTAAGAGACAGACACCAGCCGCATGTTTTTGTTGGAGGAATTTCGACGATTCTCGTCGCCGACACAGGCAACCGGTATAAACAAACGCACGTGCGGTCCGCTGGCGATGCGGTCACAAGACCCCTTTCGTGCTGGGGATCCCTTCCCCGCGGGGGTCGCGTTCAACGGCCATGCGAATAGCCCGGGCCGTTGCCTTAAAAATCGCCTCGGCGATATGGTGGTTGTTTGCTCCATAGTGGACGCATATGTGGAGATTGGCCTCGGCAGATTGAGTAAACGCTTGCCAGAATTCCCGGATCAGTTCCGTCTCGAAGGTGCCAAGGGTCTCTCTGGAAAACTGGGCATTGAAGACAAAATACGCCCGTCCTCCAAAGTCCACGGCAGCGGTTGCCAAGACCTCGTCCATGGGCAGCGTCCAATGGCCATATCGGCGAATCTGTTTTTTGTCCCCTAATGCATTGCGGAAACATGTGCCCAATACAATGCCGGTGTCTTCCACCGTATGGTGTTGATCGACGTGCAAGTCCCCACGGCACGTAACTTCCAGGTCGATACACGAGTGCTTGGCAAACAGGGTCAGCATGTGATCAAAGAAGCCGATCCCCGTCTCGATCCGCGACTCCCCTTTACCGTCAAGGTTGACGGAAGCGGCGATCTCGGTTTCCAGTGTTTTACGCTCAATTTGACTTGTGCGCGGTGTCATATTTCCACGATCCAATCAAAGAACATCACGGAGCCTGTCGAGCAGGCCATCGACCTCGGCATCGGTGCCCACAGTGATGCGTAGTCCGTCCCCCCATCCCGGATAGTTCATATACCGAACAAGGACCCTTCGGGCTTTGAGACCTTCGTAAATCTCTTTCGACGCCCGCCGGGGGTGGGAACACCAAACGAAGTTGGCCTGCGAGGGAAGCACGTCAAATCCCAGGGCCCGCAACTCTTGCGTTAATCGCTCTCGGGTGGCCAGAATTTTCCGCCGCGTTTCGCGGAGCCATTCCTGATCATTCAGGGCTGCGGTGGCACCGGCGATGGCAAGGGCGTCGCAGTTATAGGAATCCTTCACCTTTCGTAGTTCTCGGATGATGTGAGGTTGCGCAATCAGGAAACCGAACCGCAAACCGGCCAGAGCATAAGATTTGCTCAAGGTCCGGGAAATCATGACGTGCTCGTACTCCCGAACTAAGTCAAGGCAGGACTCTTCGGCAAAATCGACATAAGCCTCATCAATGAGAATAGGGCAACGTACATGCTCAATTTCACGTTTGATCACATCCTTGCTGATCATCGTCCCTGAAGGACTATTGGGATTGGCAAGGTAGATCAGCTTCAATCGTTCCTTATCTTGCCAGAATGACTTTCCAAGGCTCCAATCCTTTTCAAACAGGACGAACTCACTCTCCGCGTTCTGCAGTTGTGCGAGGACCGAGTAAAGAAGGTAACTTGGATAGGGATACCGTATTCGGTCACCTTCCCCGACAAAGGCTCGAGTGACAATCGTCAAAATATCGTCGCTGCCATTGCCCGCAAGGATCCAGTCAGGATCGACTCCCAGGATGGCCGCCGCCGTTTTACGAAACTGAGTCGCCAAGGGATCGGGATATTTCTGGAGGCCGCGGCGAAGGACGTCTATAATGGCCTCGGCCACGTGTGGCGACGGGTGGTAAGGGTTTTCGTTGGTATTGAGTTTGATATAGCCGTCCTCCTGGGGTTGTTCCCCCGGGACGTAACCTTCCATCTTGAGAATATTTGGGCGCATGAACGAATAAACCATATAACCGACGGGCCGATTTATGAAAGAAGCCGATTGCTTGCTAGCCAACTCCTCTTAACGACGACGGACGGTGACGCTCTCCCGGTGGGCCGTTAACCCTTCCTTTGTTGCCAGGTAGGCCACATCGTCTGCTAAATGTTCCAGCCCGGACCGGTCAAAACAAAGGATACTGGTTGCCCTAAGGAAATCGTTGGCCGACAGGGCACTGGCAAATCTCGCAGTACCGCCTGTCGGTAGGACATGTGACGGTCCTGCGGCATAATCCCCTAAAGCCACGGGGGTATAATGCCCCAAAAAGATTGCCCCCGCGTGACGGATTTTCTGGGCCAGCTCCTCGGCATTGCGGGTGGCGATTTGGAGGTGCTCGACGGCCAACTCATCGGCAACTCGGCACGCCTGGTCCTCGTCTCTGACCAGGACCGCCGCGCCGAAATCTTCCAGGCACCGTCTGGCCAGTGGGCCACGATCGACCGTTTGCAGGCACTCATCCACCGTCGTGATAATCCTCCGGAGCACACCCTCGTTCCACCCAATGACGACGCTCACCCCCGGTGAGTGTTCGGATTGGGCGATGAGGTCGAACGCGGTAAATTTAGGGTCGGCCGTGTCATCGACGATAATGGCAACCTCACTGGGACCGGCGATCGAATCGATATCCACGTCACCATAAACATACTTCTTTGCCAAAGCCACGAACAAATTGCCGGGACCGACAATTTTGTCAACTCGGGGTGTTGCTTCCGTCCCGTAGGCCAGGGCCGCCACACCCTGTGCCCCGCCTAGGGAATAGACTTCCCAAACCCCCAGTTCGGCGCACGTTGCCAGAATGTCCGGATTAAAGGCCCCAAATCGGGTCGGTGGGGCTATCACCGCGATCTCCGGCACGCCGGCCACGAGTGCCGGTATGACCGTCATCAGGACCGTAGAGGGGTAAGCCGCCGCCCCTCCGGGGACACAGACCCCCACTCGTGCGAGGGGAAGATACCGCTCTAGGAGGTAGCCGCCTGGTCGAGTCACCCGGACATCGTGGTGGAGAATCGCCCGCTGAAATTCTTCGATATTGCTGCGAATTCGCCGGATACACCGAAGAAACGCGGGGTCTGCCTGTTCGTGGGCCGCCTTGATCTTTTTCGCGGGGACCCTGACCGTCTCCGATGTTAACTGCACCCCGTCGATTTTCTTGGTATATTCGATAGCCGCGTCAATTCCGCGACTTTGGATATCCCGGCATATCCGTTCGACCACTTGGGCTGGCGTCAATGGTTCGCCGAAAATCTTGATCGTCTTCTCCTGCGACTCTGGCGTGACGATATCCCCGCGAAAACTCAGTCTGGCGCGGAGTTCGTCAAACACCTTTCGGGAGTCTTCGGTGCGACAATCGACCCAACAGATATTGAGCATTCTCACTATCCCCACGGTGCAAAAGGACCTGGCAATGCCCCCGGTAGTAACCAATATTTACCAAGGTAGCCCGAAACGGCCGTCACTCCAAGATGGCGGAAAAAGCAACTGCCCGTCATCGGGGTAGTGATGCGTTGACATCTGTTGTTGACAGATTTCCGCATGACCGGGTTAGGAATGGGCCGCGGCACGAGGAACCGGTAACCACGGTGTCCGGTAACGAGGTCGGTTCGCGGTGGTACAATGAGTCCAAGTGGTGGCCACGTGGCTTCTGGGAATCGGCGAGACACCGTAGCAGTTTCGTGACGATGGCCCTGGGATGACTCGAAGCACTGTGCCGGTGGCTTAAAGGCATGTGGGGGTACGGTGAAGCCGCGGGCCCGCATTTGGGCAGAATCGTTTAGTAGCCCTTTGTTAGGGAAGACGTATTCGTGAGTTCAGATTTTGTCATCCAGTGTCCCACCTGTTTGGCCCGTTTGAGGGTTGGCTCGGCGAAGGCGGCGGGCGCCATTCTGCCATGCCCCAAATGTGGGAGCATGGTGCCCATTCCCCTCCTGCCTGGGATGTCCCATGGACCTGAGGCGGCACCGCCAATATCGGGCGAGTTGACCGAGGTACAGGAGATGGAAGAACCAAAACACGCCGCGGGGGATGGCGGGTCGGCTGAGACGCGGCGGATCGGGGAACGTTTCGACGAAGCCCAGGCGGGGATTTCCCATCAAGAGGAACCGGAAGGGCAAGAATCGAGCACCGAACCGGGAGAGGGGCGGTCGGGAGAAAAGCCGCAGTCCGCGGACGGGGCAGAATCTGAGGACCTCGTGGCGACATCTGTCGAGGTTTACTCCTACAAGGTTCGCCGTATTGTGTATGCGATTTCGGCTCTATGTATCGTGGTCCTGGCGGCATGGTTTTGGTGGATGGGGAAGGGAACCGATGAGGTTCCCGAAGCCACGGACAGCGAAAAGACTGAGGAGGTTACCCCGGGCAATTTGGCGACGCCACCGGCCGTAGAACAGCAAGAGGAGGACTATGCCCCTTGGGTCCCTAGGGGGGTGGGTTTCTTCATTTACGAAGATTGTCATGTGGGCTTGACGGGGGAGTCTCGGGCCGTTTTGGCTAACGCCTTTGGGTTCTCTGAGGCGTCCGCGAGGGCCGATCGGTTTTTGTCGGCTTTAGGGCTCAAAACCGAAGTCGTTACGGCGAGGTTCATCTCTGGCGACGAACGGTTTGTGCCACTCGTTGTGGTATTTCAGCTGAAACAGGATCAGCGGGCGGATCAGCTCAATGTCTTGGGAGAGCCGTGGGAAGACGTCGGGCGGGTGCACCTTCGGCAATTGGCCGTTGGGCCGGAACGGTTGGCCTTTGCCGTTGTGGCGGACAACTGTGTTGCCATCGGTCAGCCGGACACTCTGAAGCGTTTCTTTTCAGGCGACCGTGACGCCAACATCAAAGCCGTTTTGGAGCAGAAGCTAAAAGCCAATCCCGCGTATGCCGTGGCGATTCGGCCCTCGGCCTTTCCGCATCACGGATGGAGGATGTGGTTTGACGCCTGGCCGGAGATCGACCGACTGTGGCAAAACCTTTGGACCGGTACGAGCCTATTCATCTTTTCGATGGAGCGTTCGGAGCAACACTCTGTTTGGACAGGTGAGTGGATCTCAAAAGGCCCTGGTGACAAGGATTCATTGGAAAAAGGTGTGAGAGGCCTCCTCACAAAGATGGTTCAATACGCCGAGAGGCAGGCCTCGTCCCAGTCAGAAACTGACGATGCCAACTCGGGCACCGAGAGCGAAAAACAGGACGACAGGCAGTTCCTGCAGATATGGCTCTCTTGCCTTAAGCAGGCTCAGGTTCAGGTGACCGATATGTCGGTGCTGGTAAGCCTTTCGCTGCCGGGTGATGAGGATTCTGAGGTGGGTCTAAAGAGGCTGGCCGGTGTGATTGGACGGGAATGGCGGCATTCGGCGGGAATTGCCCTGGAAGAACGTCATAACCGCCTAGGCAGGGCGATGTCCGCGTATGAAAACAAACAACAGACGTTTCCCATGGCGGCCGGCGGCGGTGTTCTGTTACCTCCAGAGACCCGGCTGAGTTGGATTGCCGATTTGCTGCCCTATTTGGACCGCGAAGATTGGGCCAAAGCACTGCAGAAGGGCTACTCCTGGAATAGTGCCCAAAACCAAGAAGTCGCGCAGCGCTACCTGCCGGATGTCACCAATCCCCTCTTGGGCCCCACCCGATCGGTGGCAGGGTATTTTGACTCTCATGTTGTGGGCGTTACAGGGGTGGGAGAGGATAGCGGCGAGTTGCCGCCGAGTCACCCTCGGGCCGGGGTATTCAACTATCGCAACCCGGTTCGGCGGTCGGATATCACCGACGGTCTCTCCAACACGATCGCTATGCTGGGAGTGGAAAACAAACGTGGTCCCTGGGCGGCAGGTGGCCTATCGACGGCTAGAGGATTGACGAAGCCGCCGTATGCGAACGGTCCCGACGGATTCGGCTCGGCCATGCCGGACGGTATGCTTGCCACCATGGCGGACGGTTCCGTTCGCTTCGTGCGAAAGGACGTTGATCCTCGCGTGTTGGAACAACTGGCAACGATCGCGGGGGGAGAGCCGGTCACCGTTGATCAATTGGGGATTCGAAGTCGTGTGGCAAAAGGTGCAGGTAAGCCCTCGGGAGAAAAGGATGCGACCGGCCCATCGAGTGTCGGTTCAGCTAGGCTTCCCCATATCCCCACGCTGGAAGTGTGGTGCAATCCGTGTGGCCCTCGCTTGGGAACCGCGTCTGATCAAGGTGGCTTGGCCAGCACCTCGTGGCAGCGACGTGTGGCGCAGGTGCGATTTCGTGCTTCCTTGGGCTTGGCTGTCAGTTTGCTGACGCAATGGGCTCATGTCCCTGTATGTGTGGACCCGGAATCGGCTGAGTGGTTACGGCTGACCGGAAAGGAAGAGGTTCAAATCGAGATGGAAAACGTCACCTTCGAAGATGTCGCAAAAACCATCGCAGCACAGATGGGCTTGTCGCTTGTGGCATGTAACCAGTCGGTCGTTCTTGCCGCTGCCGATCGAACAAGCGATCACGTTCGTTACGAATTTCTGATGGAGGGGACCGAATCGGGGAGCTATCCGTCGTTAAGCACACTCGAGCAAGTCTGTGATTGGTTTAACAGGGCAACCCCGGTCGGTTCTGACAAGACGACACATGTGGCAAAGGAGGGAGATCACTTGATCATCGAGGGACCGTTCCCTGTGGTTTTCGAAATCCGAAGAATGCTGGAGCATCGGGCGGGGATGGACAGCACAGGGGAGCAGGTGAGTCCCGAGGAAGAGGCGTCTATCAGTCTCAATTTTTTTGAACCCACAAGATTGATTGACATCGCAGTGGCCATCAATCGGACCGCGGCAAACAAGGTGTTCTTCGATTGGACTTCGCTGGCCGGAATCGACGTGTCACCGGACACGGAGGTTTCGATTTCGGCGGTGGATGAGCCACTGGGGGATGTCCTCGGGCGACTTGCCGAGTCGATCCAAGCTGAGGTCCATGTAGGGGATGATGGGCCGTTTGTTATATCAGCACCTAATCGGCTAGCTTCGGGCACGTTGCGAATCTATCATGTCGGTGACATCCTGACGAAAGGGATGACCCCGGGACAATTGCGGGAACGGCTTGTAAAAGAGTGCATCCCAGAAAGCTGGGTGGATAGTGGTGGGCCGGGGATGCTGGTGTATGACGCTCCTGCCCGGTCATTTGTCGTGCTTAATAGCGCCACGGTGCATCGCGAGATATCCTCGTGGTTAGAGAAACGGCGGCAAGAGCGACAAGGACCATGAATATGAAATCCTTACGGTTGATATTTCCGGCGTGCTTGCTGTAGCCCGGGCACACATGGGATCACACCGAATGGAAAGGGAACGCATTTTTTTGAAGCGATTGTCAAGAAGCTCGCTATCGACATTCATAAAGCGATATCGCGACGCGATGCGGAGCGAACCCGCCGTCCATCGGAGCGCCGCATGGTGGTCGGCGTATTATTGGCGAAGTGTATCCGAACTTCTTCTCATCATTTGGGCGGGGATGGGCATATTCGTTGGTTTTCGACAGTTGGGAGTTGGCGTTTCCACCTGGTCGAACACATCACCTCCGCGATCATACGCCTTCGCGGTCGAAGTCAACTCGGCCGATTGGCCCGAGTTAACCTGTCTGCCGGGGATTGGGGAAATTCTGGCCAAACGGATGGTGATGGCGCGCCGGGAAATAGGCAGTTTTTCTCGCAGTGAGGAATTGACGACCGTCAAGGGTATCGGCCCTAAAACTGTTCACAAGATAGCGCCGTATTTACGCTTCAACAATGATGGTGTTATTCAACAACACTCCGCCTCGAGCAAGTGACATCTGACCGGGAACGTGCAGAGGAGAACGATCGCCTGCGTGCCATGTGAAACCGGTCTAACCTTCCTCGAAGCTTCGGAGTGTTCGCCTTTGATTAGGACGAGACCATGGCAAGAGTGCTGATAACCTCAGGACCGACCCGCGAGTACCTTGATCCGGTGCGATATCTGTCGAATGCCTCGAGTGGGCGAATGGGCAAGGCCCTTGCCGAGGTATTCCTCGAACATGGCCATGAGGTCTTCATCGTGTCAGGTCCTGTAGAGATTCGATACCCCAACGGTGCCCATGTGGTGCCCGTCATGACGACAGAAGACATGTTGCTGGAGTGCCGAAGACTCTTTGAACAATGTGATGGCTTAATTGGGGCAGCCGCACCGTGCGATTACCGGCCCATGACTTATTCTCACGAGAAGCTAAGCAAGTCGGGTCAGGCCCTTGCGGTTGAACTTGTGGAAACGCCCGACATTCTTGCAACACTTGCTACGAGGAAAGGATCTCGCTGGATTGTGGGCTTCGCCTTGGAGACCCATGATGTGCACAACCGCGCGATGGAAAAGCTGCGGAAAAAGCGGTGCGACTTGATCGTCATCAATCGCCCGGCTGCAATCGGCGCGGAGATAGCCGAAGTTGAGATTGCAGACTCCAACGGCGTCATTTTAGGGAATTGGACAGGTTCCAAGGAGACTATTGCCCGACGGTTGTACGAGATCGTGGCTCAACGTTTTCTCAGAAGTTGATAAGAGGCTAACGGCCTGGAGTTTGCCCATTTTCTCGCCGTTTGGCACCTCCACGAGGGCACGGGGACCTCCGGAGCGGATGGGGATCCAACATCAAAAATGGAAGGACACGCCGTCGCGTCCGCCGATGTGCTGATTGATGATCCATTATGGTTTTCGGCCACGATGGCGCGTGGCGGTCTAACCACGCTTGCACGAGATTTTGGACCAATACTCAGAAAGACATAAAAAGGGTCTGTCGCCGTCTTGACCTGTGGGAAGCGGTTCGGTGAAATAATGTCTTCTGTTTACCGTGAGACTTGGGACCGAATTGAGGAGATAACTCCATGGCCGATTGCCATGACGTTGTATCCGCGGGCATCTTGTTTGCCGATGTGGCCTGCGAGCCGATCGAGAGATTACCTCGTGCCGGAGAATTAATGCCCACAAAGCGGATTCAACTGGGCTTGGGAGGGTGTGCTGCGAACGTCGCCGTGGACTTGAAGAAACTCGGCATCTCGGTGGGCGTAAGCGGCTGTGTCGGTGATGATTTTTTTGGGCAGTTTATCGGCCAGGTTCTCGCCCGAGAGGGAGTGGATACCGGGGGGATTCGCTCCGTGCCCGGCATGAGTACGGCGGCGACGATGATCGTTAACGTAAAAGGCGAAGATCGGCGATTTATAAGCACTCCGGGGGCCAATGTGGTTTTCAAGGCCGAGGATATCCCCACCGCTTGGACTCAAGCCGCCCGTGTTTTTTATGTCGGTGGATATCTGATGATGCCGGGTCTGGAAACCGATGAGTTTGTGAGTCTTCTGCGCGACCTGCGGGCAAATGGGGTGATTACGGTGGTCGATGTTGTTCTGATGGACCGGCGCGATTTTTGGCCTATCTTAAGGAAGGTTCTTCCTGAAGTCGATTATTTTTTGCCCAACGACGATGAGGGGGAGATGATCACAGGTGTCGCCGATCCGTTAGAGCAGGCTCGTCGTTTTCACGAGGCCGGCGCGAGGAATGTTGTGATCACATTAGGCGAAAAGGGTTGTCTTTTTTACGGGGACCGCGCGAGGTTCACGGCGGGTGTTTATCCCACTACGTTTGTCAGCGGTGCCGGGGCGGGCGATGCCTTTGATGCCGGATTCATTGCGGGATTACTGTGTGGCGAGTCTCCCGAGGGGTGTGTCCGGTGGGGCAGCGCATTGGGGGCCAGCTGTGTCCGGGCGATTGGAACAACAGAAGGTGTGTTCACGCGGGAGGAAGCCGTGGCGTTCATGGCTTCGCACGAACTTCCCATCTCAAAATTACAATAAGAGAGGTCTTTCTCATAACTGAGGGCACTGAGCGGGAAAAAGATAGGAGTCACTGTTGTGCGGATCGGTGTTTTCACGAGTGGTGGTGATGCCCCGGGGATGAATGCCTGTATTAGGGCCGTCGTTCGGGCTGCCATCTCGATGGGTCACGAAGTCGTCGGTATCTACCGCGGTTATGCGGGGCTGCTCCGCGAAGAGTTTTACACGGATGAACGCGGTCATCCCATCATGAACCTACGGAGTGTTTCCGATATTTCGCGGCGCGGGGGAACGATCCTTCATACCAGCCGTTGTAAAGAGTTTTACACGGATGACGGCTTGCGCAAAGCGGCAGAAATCCTCCGCCGCAACAGAATTGACGCACTCATCCCCATAGGGGGTGATGGCACCCTTCGAGGGGCTGTGGCCCTGGCAAAGTATTGGGACGGACAAATTGTTGGATGTCCCGGTACGATTGATAACGATCTGATCGGTTCGGACTATACGATTGGCTTCGCGACGGCGGTTCAGACGGCCGTGGAGGCCGTTGACAAACTCCGCGATACGGCCGATGCCCATGAAAGGATGTTCCTGGTGGAGGTGATGGGGCGGCACAGCGGCTACATCGCCCTTTATACGGCGATTGCCGCGGCAGCCGAGATTGCTTGTATCCCCGAAACCCCGACGAATATCGAGGAAATCGTCCGTCGCCTGCACGATTTGAAGTCCCGTGGAAAGACATCCGTCATGATGATTGTGGCTGAGGGTGACGAACGCGGCGGGGCGGCCGTCCTGCAAAAGGCCCTCTGCGAATACGGATGCCCCTACGAGGTCAGGATTCTTGCCCTGGGACACCTTCAACGGGGTGGCAGCCCGGTTCCCCAAGACCGTATCCTTGCTTCACGGCTCGGCGACTATGCCGTTCACGCAATCCTGCAAGGAAAGTCGGGCGTGATGGCCGGAGAACAAAAAGGCGAACTAGTCTTGACCCCACTGGAGGACACCTTT
>FWWL01009904.1_pt1 | contig 11279 bp, 8 predicted proteins | sample 2228331 | NCBI WGS metagenome assembly FWWL01 (sample SAMEA103939775, study PRJEB20133) | metagenome
GGACGCTCCCGGTGGATTACTAAGTGTGTAATTCCCAATAAAATATACAGAGGGACCCATCTCTTTACTATACTGGATTCGCAAAGTGCGTTCATTAATAGCCGATAGAGACAGTGCTCGTGGAAGAGTAACCGCGAATGTGTCTGAGGCAGTATTATGCAACGGGTCAATAAGATTCCCTGCGAGGTCCTGCACATTGTCTACACGAACTGTAACCTCCTGTCCTTCTGAAATTCCGGTTCCTGTTGTCCACGAGATAGCATAAGTAGGCGGGAATTCTTCTACCTTTTCTACATTTGTTGGAGAATTCCCCGGCGGGTTATCTGTCCACCAATGATAATTTGCAGGATTGAGAGCACTTTCATCTCCTGTCTCACGCATATTTTCTGAGAAAATGACATGAATCAGACGAGGACCTTTAACTTGAATGGATACTAACTGAGGTGGAAAACCTCCTACCCCGCTATTCGGATGCGTTCCACTGTTGGGACTACCAATAGGATTTCCCTGAGCATCCGACACATTACTTACTGTGATGGTAACATCGCCTCCATTTTTCATTTCACCACTGTTCCAATTCAAACGAACACGAGTATTGTCAATAATGGCAACAGTAGAGGGATTGTCCGCAAGCGTTCCTTTGCCATCACCCGAGATAACATAATTTTCAGGGTTATCCAGCCCATCAAGACTCATAGGTTCTGAGAATACGACCTCCACTTCTAATGGCTGTGTTACCGTTACAGAAACAATATACGCCGGAGTAGCATCAATCACATGCACCAAGAATTCTTTATCAAAGTGGAGCCCCATCATATCTGTTGCCCAAACTTGAACTGTGAGGTATGGATTCGTGGCACCATTCAGAACAGAAGGGACATCCACTACTAACTTGTTCCCATCCAGACGAAATGCACCACCACCATTTTGCACCAGTGATAGTGTATGCGGTTCTTCAGGGTCAGGGTCTATCACTGTAAATTCTGCAACAATTGTCCCCTCATCAACATTATCCATTACCTCCAACTCTTCCGGCGTAGAAATAATATCAGTAGGACGGAAAAACGCCTCGTCTGCTCCTATATCTGGCGAAGCAAAGAATGGAGGCAAAGGTCTACTCTGTCCTTCAAAATCTATATTGGTAGTATCGGAAGTTCCAGACCTTCCCAATGCCCCACTATCGGTTTGCAATTTCCCAACATCGTCTAACTTCGGGTCAGCATATATAATAATTCCTTCGTCAGGTTCTGTGAGGAAACTGCCTTTCCCATCCTGCGTAGTTCTATTCCACGCTAAGTTTTTCCATTCAAATCCCGTTTCCCATTCGGGAGTGATATTGGAAGCATTCGGAGCATCAAATATAGTTCCTGCAGAGTAAAGTATGTCTCCTGTCCGTCCGTGAATAAGCCAATTCGTAACGGGATTCCCCTCAGGACTGGTGAGGGTCACATGCCGTAGGCGTATCACCGCATTCCCATTAGGATATTGTGTGTCACTGAATCCACGAGTGTCAATATAAGAAGGAACGCCACCACCGTAAAATATTGTATTTGTAATAATCAACTCCGGCCCATAATTCCCACTAATAGCACCTGAACGGAATGTCCCAGCACCAAATCCCCACCAGCAGGAGTCCATCTCTATTACTACCGGTCCCGATATATCTCCTGCTAAAGAGGTTATAGCATATCCCACATAAGGACGAATCGTCCCTTTCACACGATAAAATTTTATAGAGCCACGCATAATTCTTGCGTAAGTACCCGTATCCCCTGTCATTCCATCCATATTTACCCAATAGATAGGATAGGGAACAATATCGTCTGATGTGTCAAACCAATCTGTCCCAGGTTCCAGACCTAAAATTTCTACGCGAGCACCACTTTGTTGAATATTAAACGCTCGTTCGCCACATGCACCTGTGAATACGGGTTTATATAGACGATATACATTCCCTGTCGTATGTGTATCTTCCCCTAACTTATCAAATAGATTTGCACTGCCACTGCGGAAAGAACAATTATAAAACACTACCTCAGAACCACCATCCGTTGCCGTTGGACTATCCGCACGAACCGCAATTGCACTATCAGAGTAGGAACTACCCCCTTCAGGTGCAAAGATGCATTGTTCCAATGTTATGCGGACAACATTTTTCAATGCTAACCGTGTGCCTCTCCCTTTTGCATAACTGAAGTCAATATATTGCAATTGTGCTTCCATAATCCCTGTTCCACTCATCGGACCCAACACCATTACAGGCGAAGTTTGTTCTACTTCATCACCTCCCAAAAAGCGAACCATATAAAATTGATGTGGAGTGACAGGAACATTTTGTAGCAGGATATAATTCCCATCCGGAGCACCTGGAACTTCTGATGGCTCCCATACCCGTTCCTTTTTAGTAAAATTTACCTTCCGAATAACAAACACTCCATTCCCGTTTATAGAAGTTCTAATTAGAGGGGAAGCATAAGAAGAATATAGAGCAATGCGATTGTATGCCCCTTCATCATAACCTTCTATTCTTAATTCTTTCCCCGTTGTAGAGTTATTACTGAAAATAGGATGATTCCCAATCGGACGAATCTCAGGACGAATACCTATGTCAGCAATTACCTGAATATTTCCACTATCTTCAAGTATTAGTTCTGGCACTTCAAAATAAACACCTTCACTTTGAGCGGATCCATGCCACTCTATTCGTATGGTATGATTGCCGGGATTTGTCTGTGTCGCATGTGTCCAGGCATCGCTAATCTGCTCAAAACCCCATTCACCAGGATTCCCGGTGGCTCCATTAGGTGCCCCTTCAAATATCCGATACAGGTCTGAGTATGAATAAATTTGGAAAGAAAGAACAAATATAATCGTAAAAAGCCACACATTTCTTTTCATAATCATTCTCCAATGTATGATTATAAAATAGGTTATAAGAGAAAAACATTATAATACATTATAACATCCTACACATAAAAAATAATACCATATTTTATAGTTTCCCTGCGTAGTAATCGGAGAATAAAAATTAACTATTCCCTTTCTGGTAAATAATAAATTAAAAATGAAAAAATGAAGTTATAACAAGTATATTGAAAAATAACAGGAACATAACATATCATAATCAAAAGATTTTTTCAGGTATAGAAAAATGCACAAAAACACTCAATTGTCGTTATGGGAAGAAAATAAAGATTTACAAGGAGAAGAAATATCACTCGCTACCATTGATAAAAAAGTTCCTATTCTTTTTAGAAATGTTGTTTCTGACATCCCTTCAACAACTTACGGTTCATTCGGTATTTATAAATACCCTGCGAAGTTTATTCCACAGGTTATTGCTTTTGTTTTGAAAGAATATGCAAAACCAGGGATGAGAATTTTTGACCCTTTCGCTGGATATGGGACTGTGGGAGTGGTATCACGGGTTTATGGTTATTCTTATGAGTTATGGGATTTGAACCCACTCATCAATACTATCCACACTACCGCTATTATGGAGTCTCCAAAAGTTAATATTGTAGAACTTCTACAAGAACTGAAAATTTCCAAAAAGGAATTTATCCCAGAGTGGTCAAATTTAAACTACTGGTTTCCCGACGAATTCCTTCAAATTTTATCCACCGCCTGGGGTTTTGTTTACTCCCTGGAATCTAACTTGCAACATTTATTTATAATCCCACTATTAAATGTTACGAAATATTTTTCGTATGCAGATGAGAAAGTCCACAAATTATATAAGTCCAAACATTCCAAAAGAAAGGTAGAAGAATTATTAAAAAAGGACTGGAAATCTATTTTTTATTCAATGCTGGAAAAAGAAGTAGGAAAACTTCAAAGAAAACTATTTGAAAATGCTTCATTGAAACCCAAGAATGTTGACTTTATAATTAAAGCAGGGATTGATACTCTGAAAGAAGAATTGAGTAGTAATGTAAATATCTTAATTACTTCACCACCTTACTTACAGGCTCAGGAATATATACGCTCCACAAAAATGGAATTATTTTGGTTGGGCTATAAAGAGGATTATATACGAGAACTGAGCAGGAGAGAAATCCCCTACCGTTCCGTCGCAGAAATCCCTATCCATTCCCACACATTCTATAAATATCGCGAAGATATAGAAGAGGAACATCTACGAGTATTGTATGACCGCTATTTCCATGCTATATTAGGAACTTTTTTGCGATTGAGTAATAGTGTTACTGACTATATGTGTATCTTTGTAGGTCCTGCAAAGATAAGAACGGTATCTATACCCATAGATGATATTATTATTGAACAAATGGAAAATTTAGGCTGGAAGCATGAGGTAACCTATATAGATAGAATTGTTGCAAGAGTAATGTTTGAATCAAAAATCAATCCCGCCTCCGGAGAAAAAGATAGCAGAATAAAAACAGAGCATCTAATCATTCTTAAGAGAGGTTAGTATATGATTTTGATAAGAAAAGGAGATTTAAAAAGCAATACAAAATTTAAAGAATCTGTATCGGATGTTATTGAAAATTATGGACGGATAATTTTAGAAAAAAATGACATATTTTTTGAATTTGACGAATTAGGAGATTTGATACTTTCTGCGTGTAGAATGAATGATTTTGATGTCCTTTCCTCAGAAGGTAGAAAAATTTATCTTAACGAAGAAAATCTTTCAAGATGGATATTTGAAAAACTTTTACCTAATATAGTTATTGTTAAAATTGATGATGAAGACATTATAAGATTACTGCTATTTTGTATTGAGATAACATATCAAATGTTCTCAGGAGGAACTCGAGCAACTGTTTCAGCAAAAGGCTTTCGGGAAAGACGAAGAACTTTTGAGTCAATTTTGGTTGACCAATTTACGGGAAAATTAGGAGAGGTAATGCTGAAAAAATTCCTTGAGAATAATTTCCCTGGGAAAAAGATTGAACTCGATTGGGAAATAACTCGTCAAATAGAAAGATACAGAACAGATATTATTAATGCAAAAAAGAAAATAAGCATCAAGTCTTCACCATCGTTAAGTGGAATATGGGCAGAGGCGGATATCGGTTATGATTTAGGAATAATGGTAAAGTGTTCTGTTCCACAGCAACCAATTTTGCAGTTCTTTATTGAAGTGTGTGGTTTTACACGACTGTTGAACTTTGCAGAAGACAGAATCCCTTCTTCAGATACTTTGTTTTCGCAATATTTGAGGAACATGAGAGAAAGGATAAAGAAATATAAATGTGGAGAGATACAAACTGACTTAAAGGCAGTTATTTGTGGGTACTTTAACACCAAAGATTTTGAACCTGTAGATGAAGGAAAAGAATTAGAATATTTGGGTATTGTAAGAGAACGAAGATATCTCGTCTCAATAAAAGAATTAAAATGGCAGAAGGAGGAATGGGGAAAATTTTTTCAAGTTGCAGGGATTCCAAAATAATATTTTTACTCCAGTGCTTGTTGGAGGTCGGAGAGGAGGTCGTTGATGTCCTCTATACCTATGCTTAGGCGGACAAGGGTTGGGGTTACGCCTAATTTCTGCTTCTTTTGTTCAGGTAGTCCTGCATGCGTCATATAATAGGGAACACAAAACAACGATTCCACTGCTCCCAAACTTTCCGCTAAGGTGAAAATTTTCAATCGTTGATAAAATCTTTCCAGAGTATCTGTATCTTTCAATTCAATCGTCACCATTCCACCAAATCGGAGCATTTGTTTCTTTGCTATGTCCAGTATGTGAGGTTTTTCCAGTCCCGGATAATATACTTTTTTGACTTTTGGATGAGTGCTCAGGAATTCAACTACTTTCTCCGCATTATCACAGTGTCGTTCCATCCTAATATGAAGGGTCTTTATCCCTCGAAGTAGCAAATAACAATCAAAAGGTGAAGGCACCGCACCGATACTATTCTGAACAAACTGTATGGCTTTTATATCCTCAGCATTTTTTACGGTTACCGCACCGCCTAACACATCCGAGTGTCCACCTAAATATTTTGTACTGCTATGAACTACATAATCTGCCCCTAATAATAGTGGTTTTTGTAGATACGGTGTTGCAAAGGTATTATCCACCGCCAATTTCAGTCCGTATCGTTTTGCAATATCAGATATGACAGATATATCTACGATATTTAATAGCGGATTCGTTGGAGATTCTATCCATATCAGGCGAGGTTTAGATAATTTTTTAATAGCCTGTTCAAAAGCAGATGGAGAGTTATCTTCCACATAAGCAACTTCTATCCCCCATTGGGAGTATATTTTATCCAGGAGGCGGACAGTTCCACCGTATAAATCATGTCCTGCAACAATCCCATCGCCCGGTGATAATGTTTGAATAATAGCGGAAATAGCAGATACTCCCGAAGAAAAACACGCCGTCGCAGAACCTCCTTCTATTTGAGTTATGCATTCTTCCAATCGTTGCCGTGTTGGATTTTGGGTCCGTATATATTCAAATCCTTTGTGTTTTCCCGGCGCCGATTGTTGAAAAGTTGTGGCAAGGTGGATAGGTGGAACTACCGCACCTGTAGCAATATCCGGTTCCTGTCCCGCATGGATAGCCCTTGTTGCAAATTCCATAATCACTTTTCCTGTATCGTTATTGATTAGAAATTTTTTGCCTGCTTTTGCAGTTGGTAAAAGTATATCAAATCTGTTCGCGTGATTATCCCTATAAGTCTTCCATTCTGTTTTATAATAACTGCAGGATTCCCTGCTAACAATAAGCGATACACTTCCTCTGTTTTTGTTTCTGCGTCCAGCACAGGTAAAGGTCTTGCCATCACCTCTGATAACGGCGTGGTAGCAGATTTCCCCTGGTGCAATGCATGCATAATTGTAATTTCTTCAACCGAGCCGATAACCTCTTCCCCCTCTACAATTGGTATTTGGGAAATCCCTTTTTCCTGGAAAAGTTGAATAGCGGAATCTAAGGTCTGCTGTTTAGTTAGTGTCCATATTTGACCTTCTCTGCCGAGTATTTCCAGCACCATCCCGATATGAGTCTGGTCAGGGGCGATATCTGTAAAGCCGTTCTTAAACATCCACTCATCATCATACGCTTTGCTTAAGTAATTTCTTCCTGTATCAGGACACATCACTACTATTAAGTCTTCCTCGGAACAACGTTGTGCATATTTCAGTCCCGCAAAAATGGCAGTGCCACTGGAACCGCCTAACATAATACCTTCTTCTTTTGCTAATTGACGGATTGTGTGAAATGACTCCGCATCGCTCACGCGAATCCACTCATCTACTACATGCGCATTCAAGGTATGTGGCACAAAGTCCTCGCCGATACCTTCCACTTTCCACGATTTCGGACTGTCGCCACTTAAAACAGAACCCTCTATATCCGCACCAATCACACGAATGTTAGGATTTTTCTCTTTCAAGAATTTCCCAACCCCGCTAATCGTTCCACCAGTCCCTGCACCTGCGACAAATGCAGTTACCTTCCCCTCCGTTTGTTCCCAAATCTCCGGACCTGTAGTTTTATAATGCATCTCAAATTTTGAAATTGATTTGGTCGCCATGCTCCGGGTATCTCGCGTGCAAGACGGTCCGCCACACCGTTATAACTTTGCGGTGAGTCGGGAGGCACATTCGTAGGTGTTATAACCACTTCCGCCCCATATGCACGCAATAACTTTACCTTATCCGAACTCATTTTATCCGGCATAACGCAGATACAGCGATAACCTTTCACACTCGCCACCAGTGCCAATCCTAAACCGGTATTTCCTGCGGTGGCTTCTATAATCGTTCCGCCAGGTTTTAATAGACCTTTCCTCTCCGCATCTTCAACCATTGCTAAGGCTATTCGGTCTTTGACACTCCCACCAGGATTGAAATACTCCAATTTGAGGTAAATTTGCGGTTTTAGACCCTTATTGATTTTGTTTAATCTTACGAGAGGAGTATTACCGACCGCTTCTAAAATGTTGTTATAAGCAGGACGAAATGATGCCATCGGAGTGCTCCTTGGATTAAGTTATGGTTAAGGTATAATCAAAAACAAAGATGTGTTTATTTTTATTTCCAGAATTTTCTAAAACAATGAAAGTAGGATAAGTTTTTTGATATTATCTTTGAGCAGAATATCCCACAATTTTTAGAAGGAAAGGGTGTTTTTATGTCTAAAATTATAGTGACAGGTGGAGCAGGATTTATCGGTTCCCATGTTGTAGATGCCTTTGTGGAGAATCATCATCAGGTACTTATAATTGACAACTTAAGTTCCGGCAAAAGAGAGAATATTAATCCGTCTGCAAACTTTATCCAGATGGATATATGTTCCGAGGAAATAGATAAATTATTTCAGGATTTCCAACCAGATTTTGTAGCCCATCTCGCAGCACAGATTGATGTTCGAAAAAGTGTGTCTGACCCCATATTTGACGCTAAAGTCAACATATTAGGCGGTATCAATCTACTAAATAGTTCCGTGAAATATGGTGTAAAAAAGTTCATATTTGCGTCAACTGGTGGTGCGATATATGGTGAAGCGGATGTTCTGCCTGTTCCTGAAACATATCTTCCTAAACCAATGTCTCCCTATGGCACAAGTAAATTAGCCTTTGAACATTACATCGGACTATACCAGCGACTACATGGATTAAACTATCTAACCCTTCGCCTGCCGAATGTCTACGGTCCGCGTCAGAGTCCAGAGGGGGAAGCAGGCGTATGCTCCATACTCACCGGACTTATGCTCAAAGGGAAAAAGCCAGTATTATATGGATACGGAACCCCTCAGCGAGACTATGTTTTTGTAAGAGACATAGCCCAAGCATTCCTTTTAGGATTGGAAAAAGGCGATAACGAGATAATCAATTTAGGTTCCGCAAAGGGAACCACTGTTCGTGAAATCTTTGACATAATCGCTAACATCACAGGCTATAAAGAAGAGCCTGAATTAGCCCCACTCCGTCCGGGCGAAGTGCAAACCATCTACATCACAGGTGACAAAGCCCACCAAATCCTGAACTGGCAACCCCAAACCGACCTCCCCACCGGCCTAAAACAAACTGTGGAGTATATAAGAAAACAAAATTCGTCATAGCGAAAGAATAAAGTTACTTTCAACAAAATAAATTGTTATAATCTTATAGATATTATGTTTCATAAATATAGAATTGTAAAGAGGTTCGCATTGTGTCAATTAAACCTTTTTTTGAGAAAAACAATCTTATAATATACCACGGGGATTTTTTAGAGGCAGATTATATAGGGGAAGAGGCTATAGATTTGATTGTTACTTCTCCGCCGTATAATGTGGATATTACATATAATTCATATAACGATACAATTACTTATAAAGAGTATCTGCAGTTTTCAGAACATTGGTTAACGAAAGCATATAAAGTTCTAAAATCGGATGGTAGATTTTGTTTAAATATCCCGTTAGATAAAAATAAAGGGGGACATCAAAGCGTATATGCAGACTTGGTAACTATAGCAAAAGGGATAGGTTTTAAATATCAGACCACGATTATATGGAATGAACAGAATATATCTCGTCGGACGGCTTGGGGTTCGTGGTTATCGGCTTCGGCTCCTTATGTGATTGCCCCTGTAGAAATGATTGTTGTTTTATACAAACATACCTGGAAGAAGACAAGTGGGAGTGGAATTTCGGATATTGAAAAAGAGGAATTTCTTCAATGGACCAATGGAGTTTGGACTTTTACCGGGGAAAGTAAAACAAGGATAGGTCATCCTGCACCATTCCCAGTAGAATTGCCAAGGCGTTGTATAAAGTTGTTCTCATTTGTAGGAGACACTGTTTTAGACCCATTTCTGGGAAGTGGAACTACTCTTATCGCATGTGCAATGACAAATCGGAAAGGGATTGGGGTTGAAATAGATGAGAATTATTGTAAGATAGCGAAGGAACGATTGCTAAAAGAAGCAGAAATTGACCAATTACGACTTGATATGGTGAGGAAGGCTGAGTAGGAAGTGGAAGAATCAAAACATATTACCATAGATGATTTAATAATGGAATATTTCATATCTCATCCTTTTCAGGAATTGCCTCATGGACCCGTAGTGGATTGGGTAGAAGAACAATATGTTAAGTTGTATGGAAGAAAACCGAGAGACCCGTGGAGAAATATACGAAGGTTGCATCAGAATGGGATATTAATCAAGGTAAAAAAAGGGGTATATAAATATGACCCGAATCTAATTCAGAAAAGGGAATTACTTGATTTCCCCGCAAAGGTAAAACAAGAAATTTTTAAGAGAGATAAATATCGTTGTGTTGTTTGTGGTAGAGGTAGAGAAGATGGAGTTGAAATTCATGCAGACCATAAAATCCCTATAGATAAAGGCGGAACTAATACCATAGAGAATGGACAGACATTATGTTCTGAACATAATTTCTTGAAAAAGAATTATTCTCAAACGGAATTCGGAAAAAGGTTTATAATTAGACTATATTATGAGGCGAAGGGGAAAAATGATACTCGGATGATAAGGTTTTGTGAAGAGATTTTTGATGTCTATGATAAGTATGGAATTGATACGCATATAGAAAGACCCAACGGGAAGGGAAAAGAAAAATTAGTGATGCGGAAAAAGAGAAATAGTTAAAGGAGAAATAATATATTTTATTTTTAAAAGGGGGCAGGTGTAGAACCTGTCCCTACATTTTTAAAAGATATTTTAAAAGTTATTCCCTAAAAGGATTTAAATTGAAACCTCCGAATAATTCCGATTTTATTTCCTTATTAAGGTGATGTTATTACATCACCTATTGAAACGATAGTTCTAATCTTTTTTCACTTTTACTCTTTTATATTTGCTATACTACGCCCATCCTTCATCTTGCGATATTCTGAAGTTTTTTCTTTCTCACCACAAAGAAGACGGAGAAGCACAGAGAACCACAGAGGGACTTGCATACCTTCTTCTATTCACCCCTCCCAGTCCATTGATTACCTATGTCTTAATCTTTCAAATCCAGAATAAATGTTTCTAAACCCTTTGTGCTCTTTGTACTTTTCTTTGTGCCCATTGTGGTTAAAAATCAACTTCTAACCATCCAAAAACTAACGGCGAGTAAGAATAAACGATACAAGGAGATGTAACCCCTCCGTGGCTCTCCATAATTCTCCGTGTTCTCTGTGGTGAATAAAAAAAGTCAGATGAAAGAGGTTTATACTTTTTCGGTAGAAGCAAAACAAAGAAGAAAAGAATAATTATGAATAATATCCCAAGAGGGTAATAATGTAATTTATTCCAATAAAATATATTAGATTTATTCAGAGGACTCAACAAAATCA
>FWWL01009906.1_pt1 | contig 11276 bp, 8 predicted proteins | sample 2228331 | NCBI WGS metagenome assembly FWWL01 (sample SAMEA103939775, study PRJEB20133) | metagenome
TAATGATTATAAATTAGAAATAGCTACAGCTATTTTCTTTACTCTAAATTTTTTGTTGTTTATTCCTACTGGCTTTAGTTCGTATTATTTTGAACTTTCTCCATCAATAAAAGTTCTGTTGGATACAATCTACATGCTTACTGGTTCTATTTATATGGTTTTAGTCATGGGAGTTTATTATATGACTTTTGAAAAAGATTATCTTAATAGAAGGTATGCCAGATGGTCCATTTTGTTTTTCTTTATAATATTTAGCCTTCTAGCTTTGGAAACAGTTCGAAGAAGTATGGAAACGGCCATTTTGGTCACATTTACACTAGTAAATTTGCTCTTACTTTTATCGATTTTAGTTAAAGATATTAAAATACTAATTGATTCTAATTTATATACGAAAGAAAATAAACTTGAAATCGCGATATTTTTAATACTCATTACGACAGTTGTAGTAGGCAAGGGAGTTCATCTATTTTTAACTATGTAATACAAAAAACAAGCCTCTCCTAATAAAAGAGAGACTTGTTTTGACAGAGATCAAAAAGATTGGTATAATTTTTAGTAATATAGAAGATTAGGTGATAACTTTTATATTACATCAAAATTAACACCATCTAAAAAATCCAAACCAACAGCGCCAAGCATTAACAGGAGTGGCACCGAAGGCTACAGGAGCAGCCAATATAGCCAATAAGCCCAAAGTAACAGCAAGCTTGTTGGCTTGTTTCTTGATTCCAACCATATAACAAAAGTGTTATTGTTGTGAACAAGAAGGTGACTTGTATTACAAGATACAACAAATTTAAATTAAAACTTTTGTCAAAGACTGGTAAAGAAAAAATAAAGTTGTTCTAGATTTTTTAATTTTTTATTTTAAAAATTTTTTAATAAAATTCCAGCGAATTCTTTTAATAAAAGACAACTACGGACTAAAGTAAAAATTCTAAATTATCTAAAATATTTTCTTTTGAGTTTATATAAAAAATTGAATATTGTCTTTAGTGCAATTTAAGCACAAAAAGAAAACCCCGCTGCTAGGGTTGCTAAAAAACCTTCAACTGCAAGCAAGGGTGTTTGGGAAAATCAAAAAGCAGTTTTTGTTTGCTTTTCTTGAAAAAGAAAAAACTATTAGAAACTCTAAATAAATTTTGTGAGTTTTGTCAAGTTTTCTTAAGAAGAATATAAAATAGCTTTTTATTTTGTTTAATTATTCCTCAAAAGGTTTCAGACATGCTCCCCATACACCTCTATTGTTTTTTTTGGCCTCTCTTTCTAGTTTGGCAAATTCTGCTGAATAAGTATCGTTTGGTTTGATGATGTAAGTTCTGGCAAAACCCATTTCCACTAAGTAAGCATTGACACTTTGAGTTATATCGTTGGTATTTTTCCCAGGTAAAAATACAAAAGCTAATAATCTGTTGTATCTATCTTCTTTTTCTTTATCAAATTTGAGCCAAACCTCTTTGCCTTCCACTAAATCTTGATTGATAGCAAATGCTTCCTTGCCGAAACACTGTACTGGTTTGTTTGGACTGACTGATTCTGGGGTATCAATATTTAAATACCTAACCCTTCTAGAATCCTCTAAAATTACAGTATCTCCATCTACAACCCGATTTACTTTGACTCTTTCTAGTTGTGAGTAATCAATTTTTTGGGGTACATTTTGCCTAATTTCATCTTTTAAACCAAGTAACTCAGCTAGACTAGACTGAACACTAGGTTTAGATAACAAAATCAATATCAATACAATAACAAGACTATTAAAAATAGTCAGTAAAAAAAGATTTAATTTATTTTTCTTTTTCTGCGATTTTTGCTGTTTAAATAGATTGAGCTTGTCTTCTGTGTTAGTTTGGTGTTTTGGTTGCATACCTTTAATATGGATTTTTTATTTAATATGGATTTTTTAATTTAAAAAAATTACAACTTTTTTAGATTTTTTACAAATTTTGCTTGAAAGAAATAACCTAAAAATTATTCTTGCATTTTATGCTAATATGCATAACAAAGGGAAATTGTGAGTATTACAATAAATGTTTTTTAAGTTTTAGTACAAAATTAACAACATCTTATCGAGACTAAATTAGGGTAGGGTTTATTTTAAATTTTTTTTATTATTATAAAAACTTCAAAAGTAATCAAAAACCTATATAGGATGCAGTCCACAAAATTCTAAACCAGTGGTTTCTTCAAAACCGTGCATTATATTAAAAGCTTGGACTGCTTGACCTGCTGTGCCTTTTCCGAGGTTGTCTATAGCACCTACAATCACCGCCCGATTGGAATTTTTATCTTTTTCTAAACCAATATCACAAAAGTTAGTCCCAGCTAATAATTTTGGCTCAGGCATTCTGTACACCCCTATTTTGTCTTGAATAAGTCTTACAAAAGGTTCGTTGGTATATTCTTGATGATAAGCTTTCCAGATATCATTTTCGCTAACACCCTCTCTTAAGAAGACATGTGCTGTAACTAAAATTCCCCTAACGGCTTCAACTGAAGTTGCTGTTAAATGAATTTTGACCGGTTCTGAACTATGTTTTGTAAGTTCCTGTTCAATTTCTGCTGTGTGACGGTGACCTGTGGGCTTGTAGGTTCTCAAAACTCCAGATCTTTCCGGGTGGTGAGTTGATAAACTTGGTTGACCACCAGTTCCGGAAGACCCAATTTTTACGTCCAAAATAGTTCGGTCAGGTACAGCTAAATTGTGTTTAAACAAAGGATAGAGAGTTAAAATACTACAAGTAGCCTCACAACCCCCACAGGCAACATAGTTGGATTGTTTAATTTTGGATCGGTTTAGTTCTGCTATACCATAAACAAAATCCGAAATTTGTTCGGGTGATACATGCTCTCCATACCAATAATTATAGCTTTCTACACTGTCCAATCGATAATCAGCACCTAAGTCAATAATCTTTGGAGCTAGCTTTCTGAAATTTGTCATATATTTTTGGGATTCCCCGTTTGGTAAACAAACAAACAGTGCATCACAAGGCTTAAGCTCCTCAACTTGGCAAAATTTTAGAGAACATCTTTTACGAAGATTAGGGTGAGTTACACTAACCACAAACTTGGCAAATCTACGAGAAGTAACTTGTTGAATTTCTACATATGGGTGATTAAGCAAAATTCTTAAAATTTCGCCACCACCATAACCGGAAGCACCGACAATTGACACTTTAATTTTTTTAGATCCCCAATCAGACATGTAAGAGTAATTTTAATGTGGATATTTTAACAAAAAGTTAAAGACTGCTAAGTTAGCAGTTTAGATTTAATAGAATGTTTTTTTAGTCAAGAATAAGTAAAGAAATTTACACTACACAAAGTGTGTCTCAAGAATCTAATAAGAGTATTTGTAGAAGTTTAAACAAAAAATTGGAAGAAAATCGAAATATGGTAACCACAAAAAAATTTGTACTTAATTAACTTTAATTATACATACTTGAAAATAAGCAATTCGAATATTTAGAGATGAGGAGAATATCTAGGGATGAGGTTTTAAAAAGTTAATTTTATTAACTTGACAACCGAAATTTTCTAATTCTTTTTATTTTTCTGTTCAAACAAAAATTTTTATGAGGATAATATACAACCTCGTTAGTTCGTTTGTTTTATGGGTTTTACCGCTTATAGTCGTTTTTTACAGCTTTGTTTGGTCAATTTCTGACCCTAATGCATATTTTAGAGCTTTTGAAACGACCAATTTCTATTCTGAAATGTCTAGACTTTCTAGAGAAAATGCTCAAATCGAAACTTTAGACACTCGAACAAAGATTGGGGATTTGTTTATTTTATCTATTTTACAAAATTTTGACGAAGATCAATGGCGAGATTTGGTTGAAGGCAATGTTTATGCTTTAACCGAATGGTTTTCGGGAGAATCTCCCTATCTTGTTTTGTATATTCCAACTAATCAAGTTGAAAATGTAGTTAAAGAAAAGATAGATCAAAATATTCAAAAATTCATTGATCAGAACGAAAATGGTTTTTTGGTTTGTTCTGAACAAGAGGCTAAACAAATCAAACAGCAGGGCGGCTTTGACCCAAGTCAAACAATCTGTATTCCAGCAGAAGTAAAATCTGGTGAACAAAGTTTTTTAGACTTTTTTGGAAATGAATCAGGTAGGGTTTTGGATCAATTATTACAAAATAATTTTTTATCCTTGCAGAGAGATAGATATTCAATAAACGAGCTGATAATGCCACAAGGAATCAAAAATTTTTTGAACGGTCCGCTCAATTTTGTCAGAGACTTTCTATTAGCCGCCAAGAAGGCAACTCTGATAGTTTTGCTGGTATGTCTGGCAATGTTTGGGGCATACATCGTTTTAGCTTTTCTTGCTGGAAAAGAAATTTACCTTGAACTAGCTACTTTTTTTAGATCTTTATCTACTGGTATTATCATTTCTGCAGTTGCTTTGATGTTGTTTTTTGGTGGCAGCTTTTATTTAAATGCTACTTTGCTTAGTCTAATTTCTCCTGTTTTTGCTTTAAGTCAAATTACTAATCTAATATTACTGACTATAGTCCACTTAGTTTTTAATATGGTTTTTTGGGCAATCTTTTGTTCGATATCATCCGTAGTTTTATATTTTGTGATGAAATTTTTACATAAACAAATGAAACGAGAAATATATACTAAGAATCAACAAATTTTAGAATATCAACCAGATTATTACAAAGCCAAAACTTTTGACAGTGAATTTAAGAGACAAATGCAATTTAACAAACCAGACCAGAATGCTACTTCTTTATCAAACACTAACTATTACCAAGATCAAACTCTATCTCAATCACGATCACCAATACAAGATTTTGCTCAATTTCAGTTTCAACAATCAAACCTGCAAGCTATAACTACTGCTACAGACTCATCCAATGAACAACCACAAAGATTTCCTCCGGAATTCTTTCAAAAAGAAGAAAACCAAAACAACTCTACAGAAAGTAAAAGATTTGATCAATATAAAGCTCAACCACAAGAACAAACCCAACAAACAACTCCTCCAAAAAAAATTCAATTGTAATTTTTAAAAAGCTAAAGTTATGTTAACAATTCAAACCATCCAAAACTCAACAGTTCTGCTAAGAGCAGATTTAAATTTGCCTAGTCTAAAAGATGATGCTAGGGTCGTAGCAACACTACCAACGATTAAACTTTTGCTACAAAACCACAACAAAGTGGTGCTAATTACTCATTGGGGCAGGCCGGAGGGTTTTGATGATAAATGGTCAACTAGCAATATGGTCGATTTGTTAAAAACACACTTACAACAGGAGGTTGAGTTCGTTAACCAATATCAGGGTATAGAACTTGCTAAACAGCAAATAACCACATCTAACTCTCAAGTTTTTATTTTAGAAAATACAAGATTCGAACCTAGAGAACAATCTAAAGACAAACAAAAAAGAACAGAACTAGCCTCGGAGTATGCCATTTTGGGGGATATTTTTGTAGATGAAGCTTTTGCGGTTAGCCACCGACAAGAGGCAACTAATTACGAACTTAAGAAAATGTTGCCAAATTGCCTGGGATTAAATTACCAACAAGAAATAGACAACCTTAATAAAATTAAATTTTCTCCAGAACATCCTTATGTTGTGATAATTAGTGGTAACAAAATTGAAACTAAATTACCTTTGATAGAAAAGTTTTTGGACAAAGCTGACCATATTTTAGTTGGAGGTATGATCTGTTTTACTTTCATAGAGGCTAAAAAGCAACTACTTCAAGAACAAGGTAGAAATTCTGATTTAGAGAGTATACCAGACCTTAAAGACTCTTTTGTAGAGACCGATTTTTTGCCAAGAGCTAAGGATTTATTGCAGAATTATGAAACTAAAATTGTTTTACCTGTTGACTTTGCTTATCACCAAACAGAAGATGGGAAAATTTTAGCTTACGATATAGGCACTAAGACTATTGAGTATTTTTCTAGTTTTCTTAAAAACTGTAAGACGGTCTTTTGGAATGGTCCGCTGGGTTTTTACGAAATGCCACCTTTTAATTATGGCACTGTTGAAATTGCTAAGTTTTTAGCAAGCCAAAACGATTGTTACATAGTCACAGGTGGTGGTGACATCAATAGTGCTGTGCCTCCAGAATATCTAGAAAAATTTTCTTGGGTGTCTACTGGTGGAGGAGCTACTTTGGAATATTTGGGTCAGTAATAGGCTAATAAGACTACAATTTATTAAGAATTCACTTTGAATACAAACTTAGCGAAAACACCGAAAACAAAAATACAAGTATGAGGCTACAATGAAAATTTGACTTAGAAAATTAGATAATACACCAGAAATCTTATCAAAAAACCAAATTTTGTGATTACTGTCCAAACTTTTGGGAAATCAATACAACAGATTTGATAAATGAGTTTTCAAAATATTTTTTTGTAAAAGTGACAGTAAGGAGTTTTTTTAGTTCTTTGATAATATCTTTGATGATATAATTCCGCTGGATAAAAAGTTTTTGCTGGTAGTAGTTTGGTTGCTACACTATAATTCATACTAGATAATTGATCTATCAATTTTTGAGCTACTGATTTTTGTTTGTCGTTTTGATAAAAAATTACTGATTCGTATTGTTGTCCTATATCTGGACCCTGACCCCCAACTTGTTCAAAATCGTGTATTTCAAAAAAATATTTCAAAACTTCTTCTAGACTAATTTCAGTTTTTTCAAATACTACTTCAACCACCTCATAATGACCTGTAATTCCCGAGCATACTTGTTTATAGGACGGATTGTCTGCATTACCCCCACAATAACCACTTGTAACGGATAAGATTCCATTAAGTTTTCTAAAAAGATACTCTATCCCCCAAAAACAACCTCCACCAACTACTATAGTTTCTAGATTACAAGCAGGAACGAAATCTAAGCTGGCAGAATTAACACAATGTCTAGTATTTTTAGGGGTAAAAGCCTCTCCTTCAAATACATGACCTAAGTGAATTCCACAATTAGCACAAACAATTTCTATTCTTTGACCATCAGCATCAAGTAATCTATCGACGGCTCCTATAGCTGAATCGTCAAAAGCAGGCCACCCACACCCGGAATTAAATTTATCTCGACTATAGAAAAGCAAATTGCGGCAGTTTTTACAAACATACACCCCATTTTCAAAATGCTTGTCATACTTACCAGTAAAAGGTGGCTCAGTAGCCTTATGAAACATTACTTGTTTTTCAAGATCGGCAAGATAGTTTGACATTTTAATTTTCAAGGTTTCAAGTTGATTTTACGATAAAAACTAACCAATTCTAAAAATCAAAATTCCTTCAAAAAAGTATAAAAATTGATTGTTTAATTTTATACAACAACAAACAAAAAAATTTATTAAATTTAAACTGGCAGGGGCAACAGGAATCGAACCTGTGACTAAGGTTTTGGAGACCTTTATTATACCATTTAACTATGCCCCTTCCTTAGGGGGGATATTTTTAGGTAAAAGTTTTGTCAAGTTTCTTTTGGATAAAGGTATTTACTAAACAAATCTATGTTTATCTAATGCAGATTCTCTGTATTCTCATTTACTTAATCTTTTTTAATTCTTCAAAATTAAGATTTGTCAAGTTTTGTATTTTTTAAAATTTTTACTCTACTTTTTAACACTCCACCACCATTCTCTACGAGTTTCAACAAACCAATGATTAGCATTTAGATATATGTCTTCAACAAAAGTCGAGATTTCAGGTATATTCTGGCTCATAGTGACAGCTTTGTCGGAATAATTATACTCTTGTTTAGCACGATACAAGCTGACAGCAACCATCTCTTGTTTGAAAAAGTCTATCAAAGTATTTTTAGATTCTGTATCTTTTAGATTCGACTTAGAATATCTAAGAAGGTTATTATTAACATCAAATTTTTCTATTCTATTATTAAGATTAAGACCCGAGTAATTTTTAAAACCTTGCCCAAAAAGCGTAATCGGATCTCTATTAGTAATTTTTATAGGAAGAAAAGCAATGTTATATTGTCTACTCTCAAGTCTTCTACTAACTTCTGCTGGATCAGTGATAAGCTCAACCGGAATGCCAATTTCGTCTCTAAAATAAAGCTGTAGATCTGTCAATAATTGATTACTCTCGCTTACTCCAAGTAATATTAGCCTAATTTCGTTGCCGCTTAAAAGAACTCTTTTAATACCAGTTCTTTCATCAATAGAAATGGAGTAAAATTCATCAAGATTTTCCACACGATTGTTGCAATTGTTTGGTAAATAGCTTGTATTGAAATGTGGCGGGACAATTCTTTTATCTGGAGTGATGATATCTACAAAAGGTCTTAAATTACTGTGAGGTTCGTATTCCAGTAAGTAACAAGTAATGTAGTTACGAAGGCTTTTATTAACCAAAAATCCAGTATAATTTTGACGAATTCCTAGTTCAGTATTGAAAAAAGCAGTATAATAAATGTTTGTCGGAACTACTTGTTGGTTTAATTTAATTGATTTCTGGACATTTTCTGGTGTTAAATCGCTAGCTACATTTGAAGTTAGTGACCGAGTATAAAAATCAACATTTTTCAATAAAGAAGCTTTTTCCAAGGAAGAATTGTTTTGATTAGGTATTGCTAGCAAATTATCGTATCTGGTCAAAATATACTTATCTAATAAAACCTCTTTCCCATAATTTTGGATTGGATTTCTTTCTAAAACGACAATAGCATTTCTCCCGTTTTCATCTCTAATTGGATTATCTACCATTTCTGTTCTGGTAGTGTTGGGGTTTTGTACTTGTCCAACACTAAACCTAAAAAAACCGGATGTGACAGTGGGTTTCCTTGATCTATTATCGACTAGTAGTTGTGGTGTTGTAAGAAAAGAAAAATAGTTTTGAGATATTGGTCTAAAGTTCAAATTATATATGAGCTGGGGATCGGGGGTTGGGCTTCTAAACAAAAATTCTCTGTCGCTTAATCTTTCAAATTCTAACCTTTTTAAAGTATCTCTAAACAGAATATTTCCTCTATCTTCTTTAAGTCTTTCAATAGTATACTCAATGTCGTCTAAAGTTATTTTTGATCCATCTGACCAACGAATATCTTCTTTTAGGGTAAATTTAAGTAATCTAAAACGATTTTCCGGGTTTTCGTTATTATAATCCAACCATTCAGGTGGTTTAGCAAGTAAAATAGGGTTAATTTTAGGCTCATCGTTAGAATTTAGAAAATCTGGATATATGACTTCATACAAAGGATGAAAAAGCAGACTAGAGATTCTTGTTTCCACAGAATTATTTAACTCTAAAACTGGATTGAATACATTTATTTCTGATCCAACAAAACCTTCACGAATAGCTCCACCTTTAGCAGCCACTTCCGTTGTCAAAACTAAGTAGCTACTATAGCCAAGAAAACCAACCGACACCAAAAAAGCAAATAAAATAGTTACTAAAAATGCTTTGAAAGCATAGCTAGTACTCAATAGAACTTTGAAAACAATTTTTGGTTCTTTAAATTTTGACCAATTTATGGGCCAACAATCTTTAACAAATTTTATAATTTTATATTCAATTTTATTTAGCTTAATTTTTATTTCGTTAGTATTCCATTTTTGGGGCATATTTGTGTGTATAATACCATATCATACTAACAAACAAGTTTAGTCAATACTATTTTGTTTATTTTAAGAAAATATCTCTGTTCAAGAACTGATATGACTTTATTATGAAGTTTGTTTAAGTCTATTCTATAACAAATCAATACCCTAGATAATTATAAGAAGTAATCGACTTACTGATTACATTTTATAACTATTCAAAAACTTTATAAGGACATCCAATAGAACTTTTTGAAAAGGTGCAGGATATGACTAATTATTTTGAATAGAAAGAATCAAAAGAAAATTAAAAAATTTAAATTGATCAATTTGTTTAATCCAAAATTATTTCTGGGCTTCTGCTATAACCTTCTTCTTCCATATCTTCTTCTTTAATAGTTTGCACATCAATTTCATAACCAAGTAGTTCCGAAGCTAAACGGACATTAGAACCTTTTTTACCCACCGCCAATGAGGCTTCTTCAGGAAAACAGAAGACTGTAATTTTTTTGTTTATTTCATCAATATCTATTTTTTCTATTTCTGCTGGCTCTAAAGCATCCATAACCATTAATTCAAGATCATCAGGGTTATACTCAACAATATCCACTTTTTCTTGCAAAGAGCTTGATATCTCTCTCATTATATTAATAAGTCTAATATTTTTCCTACCTAGAATGGTACCTACAGGGTCAATACCGCTTTCTTCTTCAGCTGCGGAAACCAGAATTTTTGTCCGAACACCGGGGTCTCTAACGATTTTATTTATGGTTACCATTTCTGAAGCTACCTCTGGAACTTCTCTTCTGATTATAGCTTTTACAAAGTCTGGATGAGTGCGAGATAGAATAATTTGAGATGCTCCTCTTTTATCTTCTATTATATCTACAATTAAGGCATTAACCATTTGACCGGGTCTAAACTTGTCTATTGGTAAGATATTTTCTCGGTTGATATAACCCATAGTCTTGTCTAATTTAACCATATATCCACCTTTACGGTAGCAATCTATTTCTACTTTTACAATATCACCAATTTGGTCTTTAAATTTTTGTAAAACTCTACTGTGGCGGAAATTATTGATTGTTTGTACTAAAATTTGTTTAGCAACTTGACTAGCAATTCTGCCAAAATGAATTTCATCAGCTACTTTGATTTCTTTTCTAATTACATCGCCAACTTTAGCAGAAGGGTTTTCAAGTCTTGCATCTATAACAGAGATTTCTCTTTCCGGATTTTCTACTCTTTCTACGACATTAATAATTTGGTATATTTTATAACCACGACTGGTTTGGTCAAATTCGGCCTCATACAATTTGTTTTTACCACCGTATTCTTTACGGTAAGCTCCAGCTATAGCATTTTCTATAGCTTTGATAACTTCTTCTGGTTCGACTCCTTTTTCTATACAAAGAAGCTCTATTTGTTGTTTTAGATCATCTTGATTTTGCATAAGTATTTTTAAGTTAAATTTGATAAAAAAAATACCTCGGCAAACCGAAGTACAGTAAACTTTAAAAGTTTTTGATTTATCAACTTAATAAGCTAAGCTTTGGTGGAAAATAAATTTATTTACTAAAATTTGTCAACCTAATTTCAATTCAGGTGGCCGAAAGAATTTTATCAATCCTTAAAAAATATAAAGAACATAAATGAGTTAAAATTTGTTTTGAGGGTAGTTTATAGGTTTTTAATAGACTTTTTAAAATCCTCTTAGTATCT
>FWWL01009909.1_pt1 | contig 11276 bp, 10 predicted proteins | sample 2228331 | NCBI WGS metagenome assembly FWWL01 (sample SAMEA103939775, study PRJEB20133) | metagenome
AACAAATACTGGGTACTAAATGTTCTGAGACACTGAATTAAGCTCATAACCGAAACTAAAAGTGTCGTAGGTTTTAGAAGTGGAAGTGTTATGTACCAAAAATCTTGCCATCTTGTAGCTCCATCTATAACAGCCGCTTCGTGAACACTATTTGGAATACTTGCAATTCCAGCTACAAATATAACGGTGAAGTACCCAACATATTTCCAAAAATAAACTATTATAGTTGCAAGAATGAGCATTTTTTCGTCAGCAAGCCATTTATAATCTACACCTTGTGTTCTAAAAATGAAGTTCATAAACTGGTTTGATAATCCTCTTGGATCAAAGATAATCAACCATATCGTTGCAGCAACTACCGATGAAAGAACAGCTGGGGAATAATAAGCCATCTGAAGAAACTTTTGAAATCTTTTTCGTGTCATTATCATAGCCGCAAGGATTAAGCTTAAAAGAACCATTGGTATGAATGTTCCAAGCGTAAATATAGCTGTTGCTTTAACAGAATTCCAGAAAGATTCAGATTGGAAAAGATATATGTAGTTTCCAAAACCGATAAACTTTGGAGGTCTTAAACTCAAAAGTTCTTTCTTAAAGAAGCTTGTCCAAAAAGCATTAAACATTGGATAAAAACTGAATAATCCAAAAAAGAAAATAGCGGGAATAGTAAATATAAAGCCCCAAATCGCTTTTTTTCTTTCCATCTAATCACCTCACAGAATTCTCATAGCAAAGATGGGCAAAACGCCCATCTAAGTAGATTACTCTTTTAGAAGGTCATTTGCTTTCTTTTTTAGAGTTTTTAAAGCATCTTCAGGAGTCGTTTTTGTGAGCATTACAGCTTCAACAGCTTCTTTGATTAACTGTTCAAGTTGAGGACCTTTTTCGTGAAGAGGGACAATGTGTGCTTTTTTCATCTCTTTCATAAAAAGGTCGGCATATGGGTATTCTTTAAAAGTCTTTGAGATCATAAGAGATTTTTTCGGTTGGATTAATCCAACGTTTACGAGGTATTCTTCCGGATGGTTCAACATATAATTAATAAATCTCCATGCCCATTCTTGTTTTGTTTTCGAGCTTTGAGAGTTAACCATCAAATAATGACCGTAGTAGTTACATTTGACAGTTTTCACAGCGTCTTTGAAAACGGGCCAAGGAATAACCATCCATTCACCTGATTTATAGAAGTCAGGATTTTCAGCTTTGATTCTGTCAATCTGATAAAGTCCTGATTCACACATCGCTATTGTGTTGTTATCTTTGTTAAAATCTTTTCTTGCGGCTGGGTAAGTTGGAGAGCCTAAATTCTTTCCCTGTGGTCCCCATTCTTTCATAAATCTTAGAACCCTTAGCCAGGCATCATCGTTGATTATAGCGGTCTTACCGTCAGGACTTAAGAGTGCTCCGCCGAGCTGTTCTACCATTGGTAAGAAGAACGTTAGGTAATAAGGATATCTGAAATCGAAGCCCCTTCTAATGATTATATCTCCTTGCCTTATCGTCAGTTTTTCACTGATTCTCATCATATCTTCCCAAGTTTTTGGGTAGTCTTTTATTGGGTCAAGACCGGCTTCTTTGAATATTTTTTTGTTCACAAATATTGCCCAGTTGGTAACTTCAAGTGGTAAACCGTAAATTTTACCTTGATAAGTTACAGCGTCTAAAGTTCCTTCGATGTAGTCAGCTTTGAGTTGTTCATAATTTTTCAATGTTAAAACTTTTAGATCGACCGGTGCAACTCTACCGTAAATTATGTACGGATAAGCATCTTGGATTTCCATATTAAAAATATCTGGACCTTTTCCAGCAGCAAAAGCTGTCAGAACAGCTTCCCTTATCTTTGCCGAAGGATAAGTAACTCTTGTTATTTTTACATTCGGATACATCCGTTCAAACTCTTTAATGAACTTTTCTTCCAATGGTGTTCTGTTTGGATCTTCATGTGTCCAGTATACAATTTCGACTTTTGGAGCAGCCGATGAGATCAAAATAACGAACAGGATTACAACTAAAACTGCCGAAAGAAGAATACCAACTTTTTTCATATACTCTCACCTCCCATATTCGGTATAAATATTATACACCATTTCTTTTAAAAGAGTAAATGTAAAATTTCAATCGATTCACAATAGCATTTCTTTGTGGTATAACTATTGAATAGTTGGAAGTGTAAGCACTTTAAAAGAGGTGAAAAAATTGAAAGAAATCTACTTAGATAACGCAAGTACGACAAAACCTAACCAAAAAGTAGTTGAAGTGATTTTAGACGCTTTAACGATAAATTACGGAAATCCTTCATCGCTTCACAAAAAAGGTATTGAAGCAGAAAAGATTATAGAGAATACCCGAGATAGTATAGCCAAGTTTTTGCAGGTTAAACCAAGTGAGATATATTTCACTTCTGGTGGCACTGAATCGAATAATTTAGCTATAAAAGGCACTGTACAAGCTATGAAAAAATACGGTAATCACTTGATAACAACTCAGATAGAACACACTTCCGTTTTAGAAGTTTTCAAACAACTTGAAAAAGAAGGTTTTGAAGTTACATATTTAAACGTTGATAACAACGGAATTATCGATACAAAAGAGCTTATTAATTCCCTTAGAGATGATACGATATTGGTAAGTATAATGTACGTTAACAACGAAGTTGGTTCTGTACAACCTATCGAGGAGATATCAAAGATGCTAAAAAATAGAAAAAACACCGTCTTTCATATTGATGCTGTCCAAGCCTTTGGAAAAATAAAATTGATTCCACGATTAGAAGGAATCGATCTGTTAACTATTAGTGCTCACAAAATTTACGGTTCAAAAGGTGTTGGTGGCCTCTTTGTAAGAACTGGCACAAAGATCCAAAAACTCTTCGATGGTGGTAGTCAAGAAAGAGGTTTAAGACCTGGAACTGAGAATGTTGCAGCTATTTCTGGATTTGGAAAAGCGGTAGAACTTGTAAACGAAAATTTTGAAAACTGGTCTGAGAAGATGAAAACTTTTAAGATTTATTTGAAAAATAAAATCATTGAGCAGATAGATAACGTTGTTGTAAATAGTCCAGAAGATGGTGCGCCTCATATATTAAACGTATCTTTTTTAGGAGTACGTGGTGAGATATTGGTTCACTCACTTGAATCGAAGGGGATATTCGTATCAACAACTTCTGCTTGTAACTCTAAAAATGGTGTTAGAAGTCATGTATTGAAAGCAATGGGAAAGAGTAAGAAAGAGATGGATGGAGCGATAAGGTTCAGTTTTTCACCATTTCTAAGTTTTGAAGATTTGGATTATACAGTTGAGGTTTTGAAAAAAGAAGTTTCAGAAATTAGAAGATATGTGAGGGATTAGATATGGGACTTTATATGGTTAGCTACGAAGAGATAGCTCTTAAGGGAAATAACAAAAGATTTTTTGAAAGCGTTTTAAGAAAGAATCTATCAAAAGCTTTTACGGGAAGTGGAAGATTTAGGATAATTAAGAATTACGGAAGGCTGTACGTTTACAGTGAAGCGGACAAAGATGAAGTTCTTCAAAGATTTCAAAGAGTTTTTGGAATAAAATCGATCGCAATTGTTAAAAGATGTGATCTTGATATCGAAAAGATAAAAAAGGCGGCACAAGAAGTTTTAGAAGAGGTAGAAGACACAGGTAAGACATTTAAAGTTAAGACGAAAAGGGTTAATAAAAGTTTCGAGTACCGTTCGATGGAAATTGACAGAATAGTTGGTGAGCATATCCTAAATACTTTTCCAAATCTAAAAGTTGATGTGCACAACCACCATACTTTGATAAAGATTGAGATTAGAGAAAAAGCGTACGCCTATGCTGAAAAAATCGTCGGTCCTGGAGGACTTCCAGTTGGAACTTCTGGTAAGGCGGTGCTTTTGATTTCTGGAGGTATCGATAGTCCAGTTGCCGGGTATTTGACGATGAAACGTGGTGCTCCTATCGATGCGGTCTATTTTCACACATTTCCGTATACAACCGATAGGGCAAAAGAGAAAGTTATAAAACTTTCTAAAGTGTTATCCCAGTACAACAGTGAAATGAATCTTTACGTAATTAACTTCACAGATGTTGTCAAAGAACTTGCTGATAAAACACCAAACAGCTATCTTACGATAATGATGAGAAGGATGATGGTAAGAATTGCTGAAAAGTTAGCAAAAAACATTGGAGCGCAAGTATTAGTTACAGGTGAATCTTTAGGACAGGTAGCAAGTCAAACTATGGAAGCTATAGTTTCGGTTAACCAAGCGGCAAGTATGCCTATCTTAAGACCTCTTGTGTCTTTTGATAAAACTGAGATTATGAAAATTGCAAGAAATATAGGCACTTACGATATCTCGATAGAGCCGTATGCTGATTGCTGTACTGTTTTTGTACCTCTTTCGCCAGTTACAAAACCAAGACTTGAGAAAGTTCTTGAGTATGAAAACAGTCTTGATATTGAAAAGCTTGTTGAAGATGGGATGAAAAACGTGGAGAGATGGGAAGCGATGGGAAAAAATGGGAAGAGATGGGAGAAAATGTGAGATTATGGGAGGTAATGGGAAAAGATGGGGTTATGGGAGTTTGAGAGCTTTGATGAGCTCGTTTGAATCTTTACGAACTGGGGTTGATTGAGATATCTCTTTTCCACCGAGACTTTTGTAAACCATATCTGAGATATTTTTTAAATCTTTTCTTGCAGCAGATTGTGCGTATTGTTGGTAGAGCATTTCCCTAAACCATTTTTCCCCGAAGCTTTCTTTTAAAAAGCCAGACCTTGGAACTGTATTGTCCATCTTTTTGAAAACTTCGTATATAAACCAACCGGCAAATTGCTCTGAAACTTCTCTAAGTTTCTTCATCCTTTCATCGTTACTATGTACATTTGGAAGATTTGTTTCTAATCTCTTTATTTCCATACTATTTCACCTCTTAAATCTCACATCATCTTAACTTCGGCAAAGATAACTCCAGCTTTACTCATCTCTTGAATTACAGCGATTATATCTTGTGGTGTTGCACCTAAAGATCTAAGAGCAGTAACAAGGTTTGCTATATTTGCTTTTTTATCCCCTATTTGACCACCGGTTACGGTTATAACAAAGTTTCCATAGCTGAGCACAAAATCGGATATCTGAATATCGCCACCGAAGACAACAGTTCCAGTTCTTTCGTTTATAACTACTTGTGCAGGTCTATCGACTAGAACTTCTATCTCTTCGATGAGTGCAAGGAAAGAAATGATATCATCTGAAAACGCACCCGGAACTGTTATATTTATCGTTGAACCGTCTATTGCCTTTGCTAATTTACTTCCGAATCTTTGGTTTATCGTGAGAGCAACTTTTGCGGCTGTTGAAAAATCTGGATAGTTTAAAAGAAGTGTTACGGTGTTTGCATCAACAATCTGCATCGGTATTTCTCTTTCTATCAGAGCACCACCGACAATCGTTCCAACGACTGGAAACCTTTTTTGAAGGTTTTGAGTACCCTTCACATCAGCACCACCTATACTAATAGTTCCTTGAGCAACAGCATAGATATTTCCATCAGCACCGTAAAGTGGTGTTTGAAGTAAAACTCCATTTTGCAAACTTTTAGCATCATTTATACTCGCAACTATAATATCAAGTCTCATACCGGGCTTGTAAAATGCGGGAATATCTGCAACAACCATAACTATCGCTGCATTTCGTGTCTTCAAAAGATTTTGATCTATCGTTATACCAAAATTTTTAAGCATATTTGTTAAAAGAGTTGAGCTTAGAGCTCCACTATCTCCAGTTCCGTTGAGACCGACAACAAGACCAACGCCGAAGAGTTGGTTATCTCTTGCACCTCTGAATTTAGCCACATCTTTTATTCTTGCTGTATTTGAAAAAATTGAAATTACAATCGCAACTGATAAAACAAGGGTAACTATTCTTTTCATTGTTTTAAGCCTCCTTTTTACTTAATTACTTAAAAAGTCCGGCAAGAGATGAAAGAATTAACCCAAGCCAGGTACTTTCTTTTGGATCGTCCTGAAAAACGACTTTTCCGTTCTCCCAAATTTGAGCATCAGCTAATTCAGTTGAATTAACAACGTTATTTGGACCAATTTTATCAGGGTGTACCCATCCTGTAACTATCAATTCTCTCAAATCGTTTCCAACCTTTATTTGCTTTTTCCCTTCGACAAAAAGTCTGCTGAATTGGTCTACCTTTGTTACTGTTGCGGTTAATTCCAATACAGCGGTTGCACTACTTTTGTTATCTGTTTTGTCTTGTGTCTTTTTGGTATCGACCGGAACTATTTTTTGGAGGTCAACTCCGACGAGTTTTGTTCCAGTGTTTATAGCGTTAAAAACCGCCCCTAAAAGTGAATTCGTTTGTGAATTTGTTGCAACGCGTGGTGATTCGAAAACAACAATCGTTACAGTATCACCGACTCTCGAAGCTTTTGCGGGAGTTATTATGTTTTGAAATCTGCTATTTGAAGAACTTGTGTAAAGAGATGTTGAGAACGATAAAACTGCTGTAAAGAGTAATAAAGTTAATAATATTTTCTTCATCACTTCACCTCCAAAACGACTACACTACCATCTTTTGTAACTACGCCTTTTATTATTTTACCAGTATCTAAATTTCTCAATTGTATCAGTGCACCTTCTCTTCCATCTTCAAGAGCTTGAGCCAATGTACTTACTTTAACTTCCCCAATTATAGCATAAGCTTTAACAATCTGATTTCTCTGAATTATTGGAACTTCTTTCGTGAATCTTTTCAGTATTACTTCGCCTTCTACAAAGTTTTTTCCAGCTGTTAAAGGTAAATCGTCTTGAGTTATTGGAAGATCACTTAAAGAATAGATATTGACATAAGTTGCTTTCGTGTTTTCTTCAGTTAATCGCTCTCCCGTATTTATCTTTCTTTCTGCGGTCAAAACATTCCTAAGGTAAATTGCTTCAAAGTTTATGGTTACGTAACCAACAGTTCTTCCATCTCTTTTTAAAGTATAACGTACAGAAGGAGATCTTTTGGTGGTAACGGTTGTTGATATTGAGTAACTATCGTGTTGTACCAATCTTCCAACAGTATTTTTCGTTTCAAATTTAACTTCTTCGGGATAGAATTTTTTTAATTCTTCAACAGCCTTTTCAAAAATTTCTGACTCGGTTAAAGTTTTTGTATCTACTCTTACACTTTCAATTTGCCGAGCTCTGATCGTAATTTGTTGATTTTCAACAATTAGTTCAACGTATCCAAAAGTTCTATTAAGAAGAGTTGAAAGATATTTAGGATTAATTGAAATTGAAGTATTCGTAGGCAGAAAAGCAACAATTATTCCTTTTAAACTTTCTTCATCAAGATTTGATTCTTCCATTAGGTCAAAGGCTGTAACAGGTCCTGCCGACACTACAGGTTCTATCTTTGGCTTGTAGTAAAGATTTCCCGTATAATCTTCAGGAAAAACACTTAATGAAAGTACTAAAATACAGAAAACTATTATCTTCTTCACAACTTTAGAAATTTCCCCTTTCAACAATACTCTTTATTCTCTGTTTCAAAGTCTTTTCATAGTCTTCAACTATTATTTCGTATTCTTTGTGGAAAAGTTCCGAAGAAATCAAAAAGTCTGCTGTTGCTCTGTCTATAGCAACGGGTATATTGTAAACAGTAGCAAGTCTTAATAGTGCCTTAACATCGACATCATGTGCTTGTGGTTCAAGCGGATCCCAAAAGAAAATTAAAATATCGATCTTTTCTTCGCAAATCATTGCACCTATCTGTTGGTCGCCGCCAAGAGGACCACTTTTAAAAGTTTTGACTTTGATTCCGAGTTTTTCTTTTATCAGTCCGCCGGTTGTACCTGTAGCGTAGAGCTGATGTTCTTTCAAAACGTTGGCATTGTAACTTACCCAGTCAACTAAATCTAGCTTTTTAGCATCGTGAGCTATAAGAGCTATTCTTTTCTTGCCGGAAAGTTTTCTTCTTTTTTCCATTCTTATCACCCCACAAGTTATTATTCTTTTCAACATTCGTAAAATCCCCCTTGCGGGGGATAAATTTCAATCTATTCCTCTTCACAGATAGTATGTTCTATGATATAATCTGAAATGCTCAAAGTTTTTTGGGTGTGTAGCTCAGTGGAAGAGCACTTCCCTCACGAGGAAGGGGGCGCAGGTTCAATTCCTGCCACACCCACCAACCTCACCCCAACTTTTGACCCTTGTTTCATCTTTCATTTTTTACTACCAAAAACCTTTCCCTGTTCAGTGAAGACAAAATAACATATTCATTGTATGTACCAAAGAGCACTTTTTTACTACCTATTCTTACAAGAGCACTTCTCAAAAAATACGACTTTGTCTTAAAAGAGAATAAAATTCTTTCTTTTGTGGTTATGTCCGTTGTTGCTTTGTAAACTATTCCACGTTGGAAAGAATTCACCACCAATTCGTCGTCCATTGAGTATACAACGACATCCGCAAATTTACCTGCCACCAAAGATTTCTTGAGCATATTTGAAAATCTCTCGACTTCAACGTAAGCTTTAGGTTCAAAGTTTCTAACAACTTCGGCTATTTTTTCGGAAGAATGTTGTAAATAACTTGCACAGATTCTATAATAATTGTCATTTGAGGTTCCTACTACTCCACCATCGATCGGAGAAATTAAAAATTCATCGTTTTCTTCAAGTTCTAAAGTTTTGACAAAATGACGGACACTAACAAACGAAAGTGCAAGTTTTCCAACGCGTTTCGTTTCAAGTGGTAATTTTGTGTACGCTGTTATTCCATAGTTGTGGGAAATCAATTCAAGATATGTTGGATGGAAAAATAAGTCAACAAAATTTCCTTCTTCAAGATATCCAGAAACAAAGTCAAGTTTTTTTGTAAGCACATTTTTGTCAACTTTAGAAAACTCTTCTTGTGTAAAATCAAGTGTTTTGTCGATAATTCCAGTTCTGACCTTTAAATTTTCTCTGTAAACTTTTACGAAGATATCTTCGGTGCCTATAGAGATTTCCACATCACCTTTGACATCTTTTAGAAAAGTCTTTAGGATATCAAGTGGAATTTCCACAGCACTAATATAGTTTTGAAAGATTTTTCCTTCCGCTTTGTTTGAAATCAAAAGAAATCCTTCAAAACAACCATCAGTTCCGTACAAGTATTCTTGACCGGCGAATCTCAAAAACCCCACTCTTCTCGTTGTCGGTTCGAGGGTTCCACAGATTCTATCTATTTTCTTGAGCAAGTTATTGAATGTATCACTTTTGAATACCATCTCCCTATCCTCCAGATAATTTTTTTAAAAGTTATGATAAAATTGTAATCGGAAAGGAGTGATTTTAATGAAGAAGATTGAATTAATCTTAATTGTGTTCTTTGTTGTCTCTTCTTTTTCTCAAACAACAAATGATGACCTATCAAAAGAACTTTTAGAACTTGAAAAAAAGATCTTAACAGTGGATTCCAATTATTTGTCTATTGCTCAAAAACTATCCGAATTAAGAAAACTAATTGAACAAGTTCCAACGTACGCGGAATTTAATAAATTAGCTCAAGATGTAAATATTATAAAGATTAGACAAGATAACTTGGAAAAATCTTATCAAACTTTATTGAAAGAAGTTGAAAATCTAAAAAAAGAACTGACAAAAGCAAATAGCGAAATAGCAAAGCTAAAAAGTTCTTCTGTTAAAACAACTACTGAAAGTGCAAGTAAAACAAACACTGAAAATGAAAATAAAGGTAAAGATCTTATCAGTGAAATTCTTGGTTCTGATACGATAATTTACGTTCCGGTAATACTTTTTTTTATTGTTCTTGTCTTTTCTTTTCTATAATCTCGCAATTTTCTATAACTTTTGTAAAAACTTCAACGACCTTTGGATCAAATTGCGAACCTGAACATTTTTTTATTTCTTGAAGAGCTTCATCGGTTGTTTTTGGGATATTATAAGGTCTTTGATTAGTCATAGCATCAAATGAATCAACAACCGTAAGAATTCTACACTCGATAGGTATTTCTTCTTCTTTGAGACCAAGAGGATAACCTTTCCCATCCCATCTTTCGTGGTGTTTTAATATTAAATCCGCTACGGAAGAAAGGTCTGGCGAGCTTTTCGCGATTCGAAAGCCAATCTCTGTGTGCTTTTTCATAATTTCCCATTCTTCGTCGTTCAATTTTCCAGGTTTGAAAAGAATCTTGTCTGGAATTCCTATCTTTCCAAGGTCGTGAACTTCAGCAAGCAATAAAAGACTCGTTATTTTGTCTTGAGAAAGTTTAAGTTCTTCTGCTACTTTTTTACAAAGTTGTGCAACCCTGTCGGTGTGTCCTTTTGTAATATCGTCTTTTTCAGCCAAAGCAGTCAGCAAAACGTTAAGTGTTTGACTTTTTGCTGATTGATGCTTTAAAAGCTTTCTTTTTGAAAGATCTTCTTGGGCGATTTTAAAAACTTCATTTAAATCAGCTTTTTCGTAAGCGAAAGAATAGCCGAAAGTTATAGATAAAACGCAGCCTTTGTCAGCGTTTTCTTGGTTGTACTTTGCAACTTTTTCTTCGATTCTATTAAGAACATTTTCAACTGATTCGGGGGCTGTTTTTGGTAATATAACCCCAAATTCATCTCCACCGATTCTCGCAACTACATCTGCTGTTCTAAAAGAAGACTCAAGAATTTTTGCAATGTCCGAGATTATTCTATCTCCAGTTTCACGCCCATAACTTTGGTTGATTACTTGCATACCGTCTATATCGACAAGAACTATTCCTATCGGATATTCATCGCTGATGGAGTATTTCTTAACCATCTCAGAGAAATAAGATTGGTTGTAAAGCCCTGTCAAATTATCGTGGATATTCAAATACTCAACTTTTTGTTGATATTCTTTGATTTCAGTTAAATCGGTATAAATTCCAAAACCACCTATTGGTTTTCCATTATTTTTAATCAGAATTCCGCGTATTAAAACGTAAACAGGGGTTCCATCTTCTCGGTATCTTATTCCTTCAGTAAACACCTGTCCATTTGAAAATAGAGAACTTGTAATCTTTATTGCTTCTTCTCTATATTTTTCAGGTAATACAATATTATCTACATTTTTTCCCAAGCATTCTTCTTTAGTGTATCCAAAAATTTTCACAAAAGATTCGTTAACGTCGACAACTCGATGTTCACTATCAAACTCTACAATTCCATCTGGAGAGTTATCAAAGAGTGTTCGCATTTTTAAGTAAAGTTCACTAATCTTTTCTTCTTCGTCTCGAATCATTTCGTATTGTGCTTCAAGTTC
>FWWL01009913.1_pt1 | contig 11274 bp, 7 predicted proteins | sample 2228331 | NCBI WGS metagenome assembly FWWL01 (sample SAMEA103939775, study PRJEB20133) | metagenome
TCCATGGTGGTTCGCGGCCACGACGGCGCGTGGCCCTCCAAATATTTTGTTTGTACGACGGCGTGTGGTCCCACAAGGCAGACTATGGGTTTTGCCCAATCAAACCCATATTCGCATCTGGCTTGTCTTGGTGTTCAAACATTGGAAGCGTGGCCCATTGCTGGAAAAAGCTGGGTAAACTCCAGAGGCAATCAACCCAGGCGATCCGGCAATAAGGCCACAGGCACCGCGAGACATCAGGCGTACCATTCGCGCTGCCGCTGTTGGCCTAATTTGTAATAGGCGTCCTTGAAGATCGTGACATCTTCGGCCACCTGAAAATCGAACATCCCGACGATGAGAAAGTCGGCACCATTCCGCAGGGCATAGGAGAAACCGACCCGGGGATGGATAGCACCGGCTGCGAGGACCTTAAACGCAAACCACGGCTTTTTCACGGTCTTGAAGAACTCCGCCGTCTTTGCCGCATCGAGGCACCACATGTTGTCGTGGAAGGTCCCCGGCTCTTGCCCCCACGGCAGGTACCAGCACCATTCTTGTCGTTTTTCGGGTACGGTGGCCGACCAGTAGTTGTCCGGATGGAAGGTCTTCACGTAGAACTCGGCACCGACGTTTTGCGCCTCGCATTGCATAGGTGTTTCCAGCGAGTGGCTACCGATCCCGGCGGGCACCCCGGCCTCCTTCACCAGTTCCATGGTCTTGGCCAGGATATCAAGCCGACCGGCCATCGTGTGCCGGTCGGTCACCTCACCGTGGGTGTACAAAAACGTCGCCCCTTTGTTAAGCAAATCTTCGATTTGCGACCGGACTTTTCCCGTATCCGCATCGGGATGGATGCACACCAAGGCCTGCATCTTACCTCCGCGCTCCTTCAAGTAGCGATGAAACACATTGATGCAAGCGGGGTCCAGCTGGACGGTGTTGATTCCTACGGATTCGCACAACGCCAGCGTGTCGAAGACGCGCTCATCGGTGTTGTAGGCCTTGAATAATCGCGAGACATAAATCAAATCCCGGCTGTGTGCCCAACCGCCGATCAAATTGCCTCCGATTAACATCCGACTGATGGTGAGATTGCGAATGCGCCCGCAAGGCATGGGGCGATCATCCACCGGGGCCTGAGACGCCTTTTCCGGTGCACCCTCCTGAAGGGCCGCAAGGAGGATTCGTTCTTCCAAACTAGCAGCTGCGGCAGCGCCTGCCGCACCTAACAAGCCGTAATTCAAAAACTGACGTCGGTTACCGTGTTCTGCCATCGTGTTACCCATCCATCTGAGGATCAAAAAGGGAGGACAATTGTAAGCCGGATTCCTTAGTTGACGATCCTGCCCGACCGTTGTTTCAACCCCATTGTGATTTTTGGCAATTGGCCCTGTTGGGTCAAGTGAGCATCAAACGGCTTTGTCACCACCGCCAGCCCCGCTGACGGCCCGGTAACCACATGATACCACGGTTTACTCATCGGGGGTGGCCAACGACTGACGCCGCAGGTACCAAACCCAACCACAGCGTTCGTAGCGTCTGTCGGTCGATTTTTGAATCAATTCCAGTGTGATTTCCCACAGCGCTGCCTTTTGTGTGGCAACGGCCTCGGGCGGTGACTGGCCGATCTTCTCAAGGATGGCCTTTCGTTTTTTGAGCAGGGCGTCGATTTCTTTCTGCTCTTCGGGTGTAAACTCTCGATATTTGACGACGCGGCAATTGGCGTCCCCAAGGATCAAATCCGGCAGATGGTCGCCGTCCAGGTCGGCCACGGAGGGTTGCGTTGACCAGCCCGGCGTGGGCGTCCAAAGCTCCAGCCCATTGCGGTAAGGAATCAACAGCGTGTCTTGGCCCTCCGGGGGCCAGACGAGGCTCACCGGCGGGGCCCAGGCAGGTTGGTCGCCCGAACCAATATTGCGAATCCAGAGAACGCCCCCGTTTCGGCAGCCGACGATGAAATCGGGCAGGCCATCCAGGTCCCAATCGGCGATCACAGGCGAGGCCTCACCATCGACTTGCAGGATGAGCCCCTCAATAGTCACAGGACGTGGCTGAGCCCAGACGAATCGACCCTCCCGCTCTACCAAAGAAGTCACAAAAACCTGCCCCGCTCCATCGCCCAGGACAAGGTCCCAAACGCCGTCTTTGGTCAATTCACCGAGAGATGCCCGATGTAAGTAAGGGACCTGAAACGGCTTGCCGTTTTCCAGTGTGAAGACTTCCGGCCGACCAAACACCATACCGGCCTGACCACGACAGAGAACGAGTTTCCCCTCGCTCGTTCCCATCAGCAAGTCGGGATGGCGATCGTAATCGAAATCCACCAGTTGAAAGACGGTTGCCCCGGCCTTGATGAGTGCGGCCAATTCCGGGTTGATGGTTTCTGCGGGGAACCGGGCGGCCCGGGTCAGCACCAACGGCTTGTCGGGGTTTGGCCAGGTCCAAATTTCCCATTGGCCGGTTTCCCGCCCGCAGAGGACAAGCTCCAATTGCCCATCGGCGTTCCAGTCAAAAAACCCGGGAATGACTCCGGAGGTCAACATCAGCGGCAGGTCGTTGCCGATAAATTGTTGGGGAGGACTCAGCTCCGGGGCGAACGCGCCGGCCACGGCTTGGCCTCTTGGAGGCATTGTCCCCAGAGGCGCAAGCACGTTGGCGATGATGGGCAGCGCCTCCTCCGTGATATGTAAACTGGCGGTCTCGCTGATGCGAATGTCGTTTGGGAGTTGAGTCGCCGGTCCCCACAGCACCTGGGCAAGGAGGGCGGCCGTCACGTAGTCACTGAAGCTCGTCGGACGATCCCAACCGAGGTCGTTGAGCCAGGCCGCTCCACCGGCCAACTGCCGAGTTTGATGGAAGAGCCGGATCAGCGGCAGGGCAGAGAATCCTTGAGGCATAGGTAATCGGTCGAGCATCTTTTGCCGCTCGGTCTCCACACGGAGTGTCGGTTTTCGGTACGGCGAAAGGACCCAGATGATTCTTGGGGCGAGTTCCTCAAGCGCATGAATCTCCGTGATGAGCTCATCTCGATCCCGCTGGACCACCAGCCGCAGGGGATGATCAAACACCACAACGACGTCGAATCGTCCCTTTTCCAACGTGTTTTCGAGGAGACCGGCGATGACTTCGCTCAAGGGGCGTCCTTTGGCGGGGATTTCGGTGACCTCGACATTTCGTTGATAGCTCCCGGCAAAGGCCTCAAACACGCGGCGGAGTGTCCCGCCATTCCAGGGGTTATCTCCCAGGAAGAGGATGCGAAGTCCCTGTGACGGCGTAGCCCCAGGGGCCTTCTCTTCGGCACAAACTGCCGTGCCCATGGCCAAGCTCAAGGTCATCAGCAGGGCCGGCCACACAATCGAACGGATGGGGCAAAGAAACGGCACAGGTTGACAGTTCATTCTGGGAGCGGCTCAACGTCCTCGTCTGTGGCACACCGGCCAACGGTTCGTTTTCTCGCGCGGTTAGGCCCTTTTCGCCCGTGAGAGAGCGCTATTACCGATTCCAACTCTCGATCTGTCCTTGGATCGCTTCCAGCCGGAAATTCGCCGGGGGTGATTCATCCTGATTGGCCAGCAACTCTTCCATCGTGGGAGTCGTCGTGCGGAGGCCGTGTTCCGGGATTTCAACGTGGGCGCACCAGGCAATAGCATTCAGGACAAGTGTCCGGAATTGATCATGGGCCCAATTCCAATGGTGATGTCCCCCGGTAAAACCAAACCCGCGGCCACCATCTGGGCGTTCATAGGCCCAAGCCACGTGTTCCGGCATGCCTTTTCGCGAACGAACCATCGGGTTGCCGCTGTGGGGACCGTCCGGTCGTTCCCTCGTGCTGTCGGGCGGAATGGCCGTTAGGATGGGCACAAGCCTTGTCGTGTCATCGACGAACCGCATATGGTAGTACCATTCGTCGTCAATGGCGAAAGGGCGGACACCCCGTGTAATAGGGTGCTCCGGCAGGGTCTTAAACTCGGCCCGCCAATGAGGATTGACAGACCAGAAGGTCTCATAGTATCCCCCAATCCACGACTTCAGTTTTTCGCGTCCCTCGGGGGAAGCAATATCGAGGGCATAATGCAGGACCGCCAAACCGGCCCCACTGTCAATGGCCTTTTGGAGTTCATCCAAATGCTGCGCGATGATGTTACCACCGCCACCGTCGGCAAAGATGACAATCGCGTGCGCACCCAGCAAGGCATCCTTCGCTTGCGGCCAGCCGTTGGTATAGACAACCGTTTCGACATTCGGCAGGGCCTCCTTCAGCTTCTTGGCCAGCAAAAGACAACCGGCATTATGTTCGTGACTTCCGAACCCATGACTGGGCCTGCCCGCAATGAACACGATCTTCTTGGCGCCCCCTTGGATGGACGCATCTTCGGCGACGGCCTTCGTCATTGTAACCACGGCTACCGAAACCATCACCGAACACGCCAGGAACAGTACGGTTACATCAAGCTCAAAGAGAATTGCGCGGATCTTCATGAAAGCCTCCCGTATTCGCGAAACGCGATTCCAATGGCACCCCGCCATTAAAAACCGCCAACAGTGCGCGGTCGAGCGACATCATCATTCTAGTTGACTAGCGGCTATTTTGCGCGGGGAGACTGCCTATTTCAATGCGACAGGGCCGGATTTTCGAAGTTGCCAGCTGGGGCCGATTCCACCGGGTTGGCAGCCGCTGCGAGATGGCCACATGGGCAAGGCCTTGTGTCATTCGCGGAAGGGGCGTCAACATGAGGAGCAATTTGCGGGTTGCCGTCGGTTGATGGTTCGCTTGTTCGGACCGTTGGCCAGAATACGGAGAAGCGTGCCCCTCCTTCCGGTCGATTCTCTGCCCAAATGCGTCCCCCATGAGCCAAGACGATCTCGCGACAGATGGCCAATCCCAACCCGGTTCCCCCGGCCGACGTCCTGGTTCGCGACGACTGGTAGAAACTCTCGAAGATGGTGTCGAGTTCCCCCTCGGGAATCCCACACCCTTCATCATCGACTCGGAGGAGGAAATGGTCCTCATGGGGAACAAGGGTGACCCAGACGTGTCCGTCTTCTCGTGTAAACTTGACGGCGTTGCTGATGAGGTTCCTAATCACCTGGGCAAACCGTGTGGGGTCCAATTGGGTGCGGAAGCACTCCGGCCCACTGTATTCCAGTTTGATGCATTTTTGCTCGGCCAGGGAACGGAATTCTTCCAAGACGCTGTGGATAACCCAGACAACCTCGGAGACCGACCGTTCGTAACGCATCTTGCCGGCCTCCAACTTGGAGAGATCGAGAAGATCGTTGAAAAAGGCAAGCAAAGATTTTCCGCTCGTCTCGATCTGCTGAAAATACCGAAGAAGCGTGGGCTTATCTGCGGTTTCGATCTTCTTCACGCCAAACGAGGCATAACTCAGGATCGCGTGCAGTGGTGTCCTGAGTTCGTGGGAAACGTTGGCCAAGAACTGGCTTTTTGCCCGATAGGCGGATTCCTTGGCCTCAATTAATTCCTGAAGGGCCTTCTGCTTTTCTTCCGCGAGCAAAACCAGTTCGTGTTCCTCGAGGGCCATGCTCACGGCCTCTGTGTGGGACTGCTTGAGCGAGATTTTCTCCTGCTCCATCTGTTCGATTTTCGTACAACAGAAGAGCAAGCGATCTGCCAGCCACGCCGATAGGCCGAGCACGCGGGCAAAAGGAATCAAAACGGGTGCCGCCGCATTGAAGGCCTGATCGGTTCCGCGGTACAGTGCCACAACGAAACCCGCCGGTGGGTCTTTCATCTGGCAACATTGTTGCGGCGCCGCAAAACGGGTCACAAAGCCGTGAACGCCCCGATATTCGGTATCCTCAAACAACCTCCAGTCGGCAGTGGCGAGCGGTTCCTGCAAGCGGAGGCGAAGTCGCTTGATAGTCGTCGGCGGTTGTTCCGGCCACCCATCGTCACACCAAAACGCGATCGGTTGCCGATCGTTATTAAAGGAAGCCACGAAGCCGATCTTCATCTCAGGGAAGAGACGATGAAGTTGCTCATGAGAGTGACATTGTGGAAAACGGATATCGTCTTCCCACAACGATTCCCAGTCGATCACGATGGCCTCGCTGCCCATCTTTCGTCTTTCGGATCGGGATTAAGTTTGTGAGACGGCACACGTTGGGCACGTTGACACTTACCGCTCCTGGGGGAGCGTCTAAGAATAACTTAACTTGAAAAGTAGCACCCAGTTGCCTCGGAGGACGGCAATCGCTCAAGCCGACCGGCGTTTCAAGCCATTTCTTCGGAATTCGTAGAGAAAAATGCCCGCCGCTACCCCCAAGTTGAGGGAATCAACCAGATGGGACATGGGAATGGTCACGGAGTAATCGCACAAGTCGGCCCAACCTTCCCGAAGCCCCTCGGTTTCATGTCCCAACAAAAGCCCCACTCGTTCGGGGGGCGAAAAGTCCGGCAGTGAAACCGCCGTGGGGTCCAACACGGTGGCCACCAAGGTCACGTTCCATTCCCGCTTGAGGATTTTCAATTCCGCGCGGAGATTCTTGGTCTTTGCCAGGGGCAGGTGGAGCACGGCCCCCATGGAAACGCGGAGGATGCGTCGGGAAAAGGGTTCGGCACACCGCTCCCCTAGGATGACGGCATCGGCACCAAAGGCGGCCGCGGAACGAAACACCAGGCCGATATTTTCCGGCTTCGTGATCTGGGGACAAACGACCACCATCAGGGGACCCGGTCGATCAGGCGGCGGTAGGACATCCCGAACAGATGGCAAGATGCGGCGTCGCCCCACGGCCAGCACACCCTGATGAAACTGATAGCCCACCACTTGATAAAGGAGTTCCCGCGGTCCGACGTAAAGGGGAATGGAATCGGGGACTTGCTGGGCATATTGGGCCGCACAATCCTCGGCCAACAAGACAGACTCCGTCTCGTAGGTGCTTTTCAACAATCGCTCGGTGACAAGCCAACCTTCTGTGATGAAGATGGACTCCCCACGGAGCGTGCGCTCGGGGAGGTTGCGGTACGGGGCAAGCCGAGGATCGTCCAGCGAATCAACGCGGATCCACGAGCGGGACATAAACCGGGGAAAGACCTCCTTATTCTTTCTTTTCGCTCCCGAAAAGTTGGAACTCCCAAATCGTCGGGCCTTCCGTCGCCTTGAGGATGTTCAGGCGAAACCGTTGCGCTGTCACAGCCGGGAAGCGAAACTCCCCGCGCTCGCCAATGGTCGTCCCCTTGCAACACGGGACCCACCGGTCGCCTTCGGCATACTCAATCTGAAACTCCTGGACACGAGGGGCGAAGGCCTCTTCGATGACCACTCGATCGACGATGCACGGACGCTGTAGGTCAACCTCGAGCCAGGCATCGTGCGTTCCCGCATCGGTGGCCCAACGGGTGTCGGAATCATCATCCACGGCCATTTGCGGACCGTAATGCGCCACTTGCTTTTGAAAGACATTCGACGCCTTGGCGGGCCTGTTCACACTAAGGGCACCACTGAGTGCCGGGACGGCCACCGGCGGAATGTCAAAGGCTGTGCCGCTCACGGTAAGCTCCAGGACGGTCACTAAAGGGTCACGCTGTTCGGGCGGGAGACTCACCGTAATCTGCGTGTTGCTTTGTTCGACCTTCACGTCTCCGCCCGTTCTGGCAACTGCGGAGAGAATCTTCTGATTGATGGCCGGCAGGACGAGTGGGCCCTCCGCAGGCCACTTGAAAATGAACACGTAAATCTTGTTTTCTTTGCAAGTGGAGGCCCCCCACGGACCGGGTTTGAAGGGGCCACCCCGCGTTCCGTAAACCCCATCGCCATACTTTTTCAGCCAGGCACCGATCTCTTTGAGGCGTTCCACCTGACGCGGTTCGATTTGGCCATCCGGCATAGGGCCGACGTTCAAAAGGAGATTCCCATCCCCACCCACCGTGCGGAGGAGAATCTGCAAGCATTGCGAAAGCGTTTTCAACTCGTCATTGGGTTTCCAGGCCCATTGTCGGCAGATGGTCATGCACGTTTCCCAGGGGCGATCCCGGTTAAAGGTTCCGACCCGCTGCTCCGGGGTATCGAAGTCCCCGACAAAATCCGGGCCTTCCGTACTGCCTTGCATCCCCCGGCGGCCTTTATCGACTCGATTGTTGATGAGGATATCCGGCTGCAACGTGCGGATGTGCTTATAAAGCGCCAGACCGTGTTGATGGGTCCACGGTTCTTCCCATTCGCCGTCGAACCACATCACCCCCAGCGGGCCGTACTTGCGGATGATCTCCGCCGTTTGGTTGTGAAGATATTGCACGTAGCGTTCCATGTTAGAATTGGGCTTTTTCGTGCGTCCGCCCGGGGAGCCCAGGGGATAGTCCGGGTGATACCAATCACAAATGGAGTGATAGGTGCAAAAGACCACCCCCTGACGGCGGCAGGCCTCCGAAAGTTCCTTCAAAATGTCCCGCTTAACGGGCGTGGACATAATGTCGTAGTCGGTGTATTCCGAGTCCCAGATGCAAAAACCATCGTGATGCTTGGAGGTGATCACGAGGTACTTCATCCCGGCCTCCTTGGCAATGGAGACCCATTCGTCGGCATCGAACTTTGTAGGATTAAACTGCTTGTACAGGTTGTCATATTCCTCGATGGGGACCTGAGCACCCCGCGACCAGCCGATTTCGGTGCCCTTAAGACTCACAGGGCCCCAGTGAATAAACAACCCAAATCGCATGGCCTGCCACTTGGCGAGCGATTCCGGGGGAGCCGTCCAGATGGAGGCGGGCTCTTCCGCCTTGGCCCTTCCAGGACAGAAAGCCAGCCAAACGAGACAGCTTATCACCCAAAGGGCACGAACGACGGAACGCACAGTGGTCATGTTCAGACCCTCCCAAGATGTGTCATGGTGAACGTCCACGTTTACTCTCCCTTGGCAAGACCCGCAGGGACCTCCGGCAGATTGCCCGTAAGTTGCACCGGGGTGATCCGACCTGCCTCATTGGGGTCGAAGGCCTTGAAGCCCAGGGCAAATGCCGGGGAATCGGGCTGAAGCCGATAATCGTCTTTGGCCGGATCAACGAACTTCGGATCGGCAATGATCGAGTGCAGGTCCTGACCGCGTTCTTTCTGCCATTGCTCCAGCGTCAAGTTGCCGGGGAAGACAACGGGTTTGCCGCTGTGCCAATAAAGGTTGTAATCCATGCGGAAATTGTTGTCCTTCCAGTTGCTTCCCAACAGTGGGCTGTCATTGTCCCAGGCCACGATATTCCGCTCGAAGAAGAACGAGATGTGTTCCTCGGTGCGGGTCCGCTGGATTTGATGCTCGACCGAATTGACGAGGATGTTATTGTGGATGCGGTTCTCCTTGCCGTAATGTTGGTGAAAGCTTCCCGTCTTTGTGCGATACACCAAGTTGTACGCCATTTCGATGTGGGTGGAGCCTTCATCTGTGTAAAGTCCCCAGCCCCCGTAGCTGAATGAGAACACGTCGTGAATCTTGTTGTGATTGACGGTCGTGCCGGGTGACACACCAAGGGTATAAACACCACCCATGTCCGAGAGCACATACTGCCCAATGTTGTAGATATGGTTGTAATTGATGGCGTTATGATGGGCCGGACTATCGGCATAACCCCACGTCCATCCCACCGAGACGCCCGTGTAGTAAAAGTCGAAGATATCGTTGTGCTCCACCGTGTTGTAGGCTGAATGACCGATCCACACCCCGACGGCTGCGGGATGGAGCCGTCCGCCGTGGGCAATCGTGCAATTCTTCACGGTAATGTGCGAAACAAGGGCGTCCTCTCCTTGTGGCCTCTGACTGGCCCCCTGCCAATTGGCGGAACCGGCATGGCCGATCTTCACGCCACCGCCTCCAAGATCGACCAACTCGCAATTCTCAACCCGGCAATGGCGGCAACCCTCCCCAAAGGCCATGGCGTAGGTGCCTGTATGGACCACCGCGCAGGTATCGAAAACGACATTCCGCGTGCCGATTGCCGAGATCGTGCCGTCCAGCCCAACTTCCGCTTGCGGGTAGAATAGCCCTTTTTCGGGGCAGACCCAGTTAGAATGGGCAAAGATGAGCCCACGGAATTGGAGGTGCTCCACCCAGCGTTTGTTGGCCCCGTCACAGGCAAAGATGACCAGGTTTTCCAAACGCGGAGCGACGACATCGGCCGTTTGGGGATCTTCGCCCGGACGGGGGATATAGATCAACTCTCCTTTCTTCCGATCCAGGTAAAACTCCCCCGGCTCCGTGAGGGCCTCTGCGACGTTTTCGATGTAATAACGGTGCCCCTTGAGGAAATGGGCCCAGTAGGAATCGAAGCCCGTCCCCTGCTTGAATACGACCAGCCTCTTGTCGGCGTCGATGCTGGCGATCCGCATGCGGGACATCGACCACTGGTGGAAAATATTGACTTCCACATCCTCTAAGTTATGCCACTGTGGATTGAATTCGGCCTCGGCATACTGCAGACGGTCATCGCCCTTCACGGGGTTATCCGCGGGTGGGGGAACACGTTCGGCGATGGTGTAATAACCCTTCTTCGGCAGTCTGGGTCGGTATCGCCGTTGGTCGTTGACAAACAGTTGGGTGAAGCTCCATTTGCCCTCTTTCACGTCGTCAAGCACCAGATGCCACCGGCCTTGGGAATCCACAGTCCAGCCCCGCAGCGGCACCCCGCCCGAAATGACGGGCATTTCCTCCTGGTAGGCCTGATAAACGGTGGGCGACTTCTCGGTGCCGGAGTCTTCGGGGGTGAAACGCAGCGGCTCGGTGAGAAAATATCGCCCGCCACGAATGGCCACAACAATTGGCCGATCAAGACTGGGCTGCTGCTTACGAAGTTCGCGTACGGCTTGCTGAGCTCGGGCAAGCGAAGCAAAAGGTCCATCGGTCTTTTGTGCGTTGGGAACGGCCAGCTTGCCTGACCAACTGTCATTTCCCACCGGCGAAACATAAAAATCCTGCGCCGGCGTGGGACTCTTGAAGGTCATCACCCCAAGCACAAGACCGCAAATCACGGCACAAGTGAATGCACGACGGTGGGTCACAAAACGCATGGCGAGGCTCCTTGTTCGCGTGGGCTAATAAAAGGTGGGCTGAGATTTTGCTCCGGCGACACGGTCCGGACTCTCCATGTGCTCACCGGGTCACAAACCCCCGATTCATCCTTTGTTTGCCAATTCAAGGAAACGTTATACCGCGCCTCGCCGGGAGTTACAACAACCGGGAAGGATGAGGGTTTGCCTGTTCTGCATCTACGGAATACGGTTTTGCACATTAAGCCGACCAACTGCGAACGTCTGTCATTTGGAGGGCCACGCGCCGTGCTACAAACAA
>FWWL01009914.1_pt1 | contig 11273 bp, 5 predicted proteins | sample 2228331 | NCBI WGS metagenome assembly FWWL01 (sample SAMEA103939775, study PRJEB20133) | metagenome
GCCCGGCCGAGGAAGGGGAGAAGACGGAGTTCGACGTCATTCTCCTGGCGGCCGGGGACCGCAAGGTCCAGGTCATCAAGGAGGTCAAGAACATCACCGGGCTGGGGTTGAAGGAGGCCAAGGCCCTGGTGGACGAGGCCCCCAAGCCGGTGAAGGAAAAAGTTTCCAAGGACGAGGCGGACCGCATCGCCGAGCAGCTGCGGGAGGCCGGCGCCCAGGTGGAGATAAAGTAGCCCTTGGTGTGCGGTTAGGGACCCCAGGCGCCCACCACTGGAGCAAGGCGAGACGGTGGGAGCCGGAGTCCCGTGAAGGGGCGGGGCCGCGGAGGGACCCCGCCCCGGCGCTTTGCGGAAATCGCCGACCGGGGGAAGGGGGTCGATTCCGGAAAGCAGTTTCCTCTCCACATGAGCCTTCTGGAGAGGGAGGAGAGCACAGACCCGGAGCGCAGGGCTATCGGATCCCTGCCCCCGCCTTCCCTGGCCGGCGGAGATGTCGTATGATCGTACTGGCAGTTCTCAGGGTATCAAAACCGGAAAAGCACTCCGCTGATTATATTGACATTAATGTTTAAATCACTATATCATAAGCTTTTGCGTATATATATGGGATTTTTTCGCTTCGCGAGGGAAAAGGAGTGAGGGAAGCGGTGAGTGTGACCCACGGAGTGCGCCAGAGAAGGAGCTTCGCCAAGATCTCGGAAATCCTCGACGTCCCCAACCTCATCGACATCCAGAAGAAGTCCTACGAATGGTTCCGCACCGAGGGGCTGCGCGAGGTGTTCGAGGACATCTCGCCCATCGAGGACTACTCCGGGGACCTGGCAGTGGAGTTCGGCGAGCACAAGTGGCAGGATCCCAAATACGACGTTGACGAGTGCAAGGAAAAGGACATGACCTATTCCTGCCCCCTCTTCGTCACCGTCCGTTTCATCAATCGCAAGACCGGGGAGATGATAGAGCAGGAGGTCTTCATGGGGGACTTCCCCCTGATGACCGAGAAGGGGACCTTCATCATCAACGGCACGGAGAGGGTTGTGGTCTCCCAGCTGGTGAGGTCCCCGGGCGTCTATTTCAGCAAGGAGCTGGACAGGACCACGGACAAGGAGCTCTACTACGCCAAGATCATCCCTTCCCGGGGCGCCTGGCTGGAGTTCGAGACGGACAAGCGCGACGTCATCGGGGTGAGGATCGACCGCAAGCGTCGTCAGCCGGCCACCGTGCTCCTGCGGGCCATGGGCTACGAGGACAACGACCAGATCCTCTCCCTGTTCGACGGATCCCCCATCATCGAGGCCACCCTGGAGAGGGACCATACCTCCAGCCGCGAGGAGGCCCTCATGGATATATACCGCAAGCTGCGCCCCGGCGAGCCTCCCACCGCGGACACCGCCCTCACCCTGCTGGACAACCTCTTCTTCAACCGCAAGAAGTACGACCTGGCCAAGGTGGGGCGCTACAAGCTGAACAAGAAGCTGGGCCTGGACATCCCCCTTAACGTTACCGTGCTCACTCCGGAGGACATCCTGGAGACCATCCGCTACCTCCTGCGCATAATGCCCAGCGAGATCGAGGACGTCGACGACATCGACCATTTCGGTAACCGCCGGGTGAGGTCGGTGGGCGAGCTCATCCAGAACCAGGTCCGCATAGGGCTCTCCCGTATGGAGAGGGTGGTCAAGGAGCGCATGACCACCCAGGAGGCGGAGGCCATAACCCCCCAGAACCTCATCAACATCCGCCCGGAGGTGGCGGCCATCAAGGAGTTCTTCGGCTCCAGCCAGCTCTCCCAGTTCATGGACCAGACCAATCCCCTGGCGGGGCTGACCCACAAGCGGCGCCTCTCCGCCCTGGGGCCGGGCGGGCTCTCCCGGGAGCGGGCCGGGTTCGAGGTCCGGGACGTGCACCCCTCCCATTACGGGCGCATGTGCCCCATCGAGACGCCCGAGGGCCCCAACATCGGGCTCATCGGCTCACTGGCAACCTACGCCCGGGTGAACGAGTTCGGCTTCATCGAGACGCCTTACCGCCGGGTGGAGAAGGGGAGGGTGACCGACGAGGTCGTCTACCTCACCGCCGACGAGGAGGAAAAGTACGTCATCGCCCAGGCCAACGCACCGGTGGACAAGCGAGGCCGCCTCATCGGGCCCACCGTGCTCTGCCGGACCAAGGAGGCGGTGAAGGCGGTTCATCCGGAGGAAGTGGACTTCATGGACGTGTCGCCGCGGCAGATAGTCTCCGTGGCCACCGCCCTGATCCCCTTCCTGGAACACGACGACGCCAACCGCGCGCTCATGGGTTCCAACATGCAGCGCCAGGCGGTGCCCCTGCTACGCTCCGAGGCTCCCCTGGTGGGGACGGGAATGGAATACCGGGCGGCCAAGGACACCGGGGAGGTGCTGTGCGCCAAGGCCGCAGGGGTGGTCACCTACGTGGACGCCAACCGCATCGAGATCACGCGCAAGGACGGGACGGTGGACGTGTACAAGGTGGCCAAGTTCCGCCGGTCCAACCAGGGGACCTGCGTGAATCAGAAACCCATAGTGGACGAGGGGGACGAGGTGGAGGAGGGGCAGGTGATCGCCGATGGTCCCTGCACCGACCACGGTGAGCTTGCCCTGGGCAAGAACCTGCTGGTGGCCTTCATGCCCTGGGAGGGCTACAACTACGAGGACGCCATCATCGTCTCCGAGCGCATGGTGTACGACGACGTCCTTTCCTCCATCCACATCGAGGAGCACGAGATCGACGCCCGCGACACCAAGCTGGGCCCGGAGGAGATCACCCGGGACATCCCCAACGTGAGCGAGGACATGCTCAAGAACCTCGATGAGAGGGGCATAATCCGCATCGGCGCGGAGGTGGGTCCGGGGGATATCCTGGTGGGCAAGGTCACTCCCAAGGGGGAGACCGAGCTCACCGCCGAGGAAAGGCTGCTTCGGGCCATCTTCGGGGAGAAGGCGCGGGAGGTGCGCAACACCTCCCTCAAGGTGCCCCACGGCGAGTCCGGGAAGGTCATCGACGTCAAGGTCTTCTCCCGCGAGGCCGGTGACGAGCTCCCCCCCGGGGTGAACGAGATGGTGAGGGTCTACGTGGCCCAGGTGCGCAAGATCTCCGACGGGGACAAGCTAGCCGGCCGCCACGGCAACAAGGGGGTGATCTCCAAGATACTCCCCGTGGAGGACATGCCCTTCCTGGCCGACGGGACGCCGGTGGACATCGTCCTCAACCCCCTGGGGGTCCCCTCGCGCATGAACATCGGGCAGATCCTGGAGACCCACCTGGGGTGGGCGGCCCACGAGGGATGGCCCAAGAAGGGCAAGAACAAGGTGGACGGGCCGGTCTACGTGTCCACCCCCGTGTTCAACGGCGCCCGGGAGGACGAGATACGGGAGGCCCTCCGCGAGGCCGGGCTGCCCGAGGACGGCAAGACCGTCCTCTACGACGGCATAACCGGGGAGCCCTTCGACCACCCCATCACCGTGGGCTATATCTACATGATGAAGCTCCTGCACCTGGTGGACGACAAGATCCACGCCCGCTCCACCGGCCCCTATTCCCTGGTCACCCAGCAGCCCCTGGGCGGAAAGGCCCAGTTCGGCGGGCAGAGGTTCGGGGAGATGGAGGTGTGGGCCCTGGAGGCCTACGGCGCGGCCTACACCCTGCAGGAGCTCCTGACGGTGAAGTCCGACGACGTAATGGGGCGGGTGAAGGTCTACGAGGCCATCGTCAAGGGCGACAACATACCCGAGCCGGGCATACCGGAGTCCTTCAAGGTCCTGGTCAAGGAGATGCAGGCCCTGTGCCTCAACGTGGAGGTGCTCTCCGAGACCGGGGAGGAGATAGAGATAAAGGAGACCGACGAGGACCTGCTGCGCACGGCGGAGGACCTGGGCATCGACCTCCGCACCGCTTCCGCCGCCCTGCTGTCCACCCGAAGCGAGGAGGAGGCGCTGGAGGAGAGGCCGGAAGAGCTTTAGAGGTGGAGCGGGGAGCGGGCGCTCGCTGGAGAAGGCGGACCAACGCTTGGTAAGGAGGTAGATCACCCTTGTTGGACGTCAACGACTTCGACAAGTTGAAGATCGGTCTGGCCACCGCGGACCAGATCAGGTCCTGGTCCCACGGTGAGGTGAAGAAGCCGGAGACCATCAACTACCGGACCCTCAAACCGGAGAAGGACGGGCTCTTCTGCGAGAAGATCTTCGGCCCCACCCGGGACTGGGAGTGCTATTGCGGCAAGTACAAGCGGGTGCGCTTCAAGGGCATCATCTGCGAGCGTTGCGGCGTGGAGGTGACCCGGGCCCGGGTGAGGCGGGAGCGCATGGGCCACATCGAGCTGGCCGCTCCCGTGGCCCACATCTGGTATTTCAAGGGAGTCCCATCCCGCATGGGCTATCTCCTGGACATAACCCCCAGGGACCTGGAGAAGATACTCTACTTCGCCTCCTACGTGATCACCTTCGTGGACGAGGAGAAGCGCCAGCGGGACCTCCCCCTCCTCGAGGAAGAGCTGAACGAGGAGATCGCCGAGATCGAGGAGACCACCCGGAAGCGCATCGAGGAGCTGCGTGCGGCGGCGGAAGGGGAGGAGGTCCCTGTGGAGGAGGGCGAGGAGCCCGTCCCCAGACTCAAGCCCCAGCAGCTGGAGAAGGAGATCAAGTCCCTGGAGGAGAAGGCCAGGCGGAGGATAGAGGAGCTGCGGAGGGTCTTCGAGGAGTTCAAGGCCCTGGAGTACAAGCAGCTCATCTCCGACGAGGTACTCTTCCGGGAGATGCGGGAGCGCTACGGCGACTATTTCCGCGGCGGCATGGGCGCGGAGGCGGTCCAGGAGATGCTGGCCAACCTGGACCTGGAGAAGGAGGCCGCCGAGCTGCGGGAGGTCATCCGCAACTCCAAGGGGCAGAAGAGGCAGCGGGCCGTCAAGCGGCTGAAGGTGGTCTCCGCCTTCCTGAACACGGACAACGACCCCACGGCCATGGTGCTCACCTGCATCCCGGTCATCCCTCCCGACCTGCGCCCCATGGTGCAGCTGGACGGAGGCCGTTTCGCCACCTCCGACCTCAACGACCTCTACCGGAGGGTCATCAACCGCAACAACCGCCTGAAAAGGCTCCTGGACCTGGGGGCCCCGGAGATCATCGTCAACAACGAGAAGCGCATGCTCCAGGAAGCGGTGGACGCCCTCTTCGACAACGGGAGGCGGGGAAGGGCGGTCACCGGTCCCGGCAACCGTCCCCTGAAGTCCCTCTCGGACATGCTCAAGGGCAAGCAGGGACGTTTCCGCCAGAACCTTCTGGGCAAGAGGGTTGACTACTCCGGGCGCTCGGTCATCGTGGTGGGTCCCAAACTCAAGCTGCACCAGTGCGGCCTGCCCAAGCAGATGGCTCTGGAGCTCTTCAAGCCCTTCGTCATGAAGCTCCTGGTGGACAAGGACTACGCCCAGAACATAAAGAGCGCCAAGAGGATGGTGGAGCGCCAGCGCCCCGAGGTGTGGGACGTGCTTGACGAGGTCATCCGGGAGCATCCCGTGCTCCTCAACCGCGCGCCTACCCTGCACCGGCTGGGCATCCAGGCCTTCGAGCCGGTCCTGGTGGAGGGCAAGGCCATCCAGATCCATCCTCTGGTCTGCACGGCCTTCAATGCCGACTTCGACGGGGACCAGATGGCCGTCCACCTCCCCCTCTCCGCTGAGGCGCAGGCGGAGTCGCGCATCCTCATGCTCTCCGCGCACAACATCCTCTCCCCGGCCCACGGGAGACCCATCGCCACCCCCACCCAGGACATGGTGCTGGGTACCGCTTATCTCACGGTGATCAAGGAGGGGGAGAAGGGGGAGGGCAAGTTCTTCGCCTCCCCGGAAGAGGCCATGATGGCCTACGAGTTCAAGGAAGTGGAGCTGCACGCCCCGGTGAAGGTCCGCATCCGCAAGAAGGGACGTCCCGCCCGGGTCTACGAAACCTCTGTGGGGCGGGTCATCTTCAACACCGCCTTCCCCGACGACTATCCTTTCATCAATGAGGAAGTGAACAAGGGGGTGCTGCAGCGCATCGTCACCGAGGTGGCCGAGAGGTACGACACCGTTCAAACGGCTGAGATCCTGGACAACATCAAAAACATCGGCTTCCACTACGCCACCAAGGCGGGGATAACCATCGCCGTCTCCGATATCACCGTCCCTCCGGACAAGGACCGTATCCTCGAGGAGCCGGAAGCGGAGGTGGAGCGCATCGAGGAGAACTACAAGCGAGGCCTGATCACCGAGGAGGAGCGCCACCAGCGGGTGGTGGAGCTGTGGACGGAGGCCACCGATCGGGTCACCGAGGCCATGGAGAAGGCCTTCGACACCTTCAACCCCATCTACATGATGGCCAATTCGGGGGCGCGCGGGAACATCAAGCAGATCCGCCAGCTGGCCGGCATGCGTGGCCTGGTGGCCAACCCCAAGGGGGAGATCATCGATCGGCCCATCAAGTCCAACTTCCGGGAAGGGCTCACCGTGCTGGAGTACTTCATCTCCACCCACGGCGCCCGCAAGGGACTGGCGGACACCGCCCTGCGCACGGCGGACTCCGGTTACCTCACCCGCCGGCTGGTGGACGTCTCCCAGGAAGTCATCGTTCGCGAGTACGACTGCGGGACGGACAAGGGCATCCCGGTCAAGGTGCATACCCCGCAGGGCGAGCTCAACCCCTCCCTGGCGGCGCGGGTGGCCCTGGAGCGGGTGGTGCATCCCCGCACCGGTGAGGTGCTCCTGGAGCCCGGCGAAGAGATAGACATGGCCATGGTGGAAAAACTTTCCAAGGCGGGCATCGAGGAGGTCATGGTGCGCTCGGTGATGACCTGCGAGTCCCGCCACGGCGTGTGTTGCCTGTGCTACGGTACCATGCTGGCCACCGGCAGGCTGGTGGAGATCGGCGAGGCGGTGGGCATCATCGCCGCGCAGTCCATCGGGGAGCCGGGGACCCAGCTCACTATGCGCACCTTCCACACCGGCGGGGTGGCCGGGGAGGATATCACCCACGGTCTGCCCAGGGTGGTGGAGCTCTTCGAGGCGCGGCGACCCAAGGGCCAGGCGGTGATCGCCGAGATCTCCGGGAAGGTGACCATAGAGGATTCCGAGCGCTCGCGCAAGATCACCATCTTGGGTGCGGACGGCAAAGAGCGCGTTTACCAGGTGCCCCGGAGGGCCAGGCTCCGCGTGCGCAACGGGCAGGAGGTGGCAGCCGGCGACCAGCTCACCGAGGGTTCCATCAACCCCCACGACATCCTCCGGGTGCTGGGGACGCAGGCCGCCCAGCTCTACCTGGTCCACGAGGTCCAGGAGGTGTACAAGAGCCAGGGCGTGGACATCCACGACAAGCACATCGAGCTCATCGTGCGCCAGATGATGAAGAAGGTGGAGGTCCTGGACCCGGGCGACACCGACCTCCTTCCCGGGGACAAGGTGGACCGCAAGTATTTCGAGGAGGTCAACCAGGCGGTCATCGCCCGGGGTGGGGAGCCGGCCACCGCGCGCCAGATGCTCCTGGGGATCACCAAGGCCTCCCTGGCCACCGATTCTTTCCTCTCCGCGGCCTCCTTCCAGGAGACCACGCGGGTGCTCACCGACGCGGCCATCTCGGGCAAGGTGGACCCGCTGCTGGGGCTTAAGGAGAACGTGATCATCGGGAAGCTCATCCCCGCCGGGACGGGAATGAGCCGCTACAGGAACATAAAGGTCAAGCCCAAGCACATGGGGATCAGCCTCCTGGAGGAGGTGGAGTCCCTGGCATCGGGCCAGTCGGCACCGGCAGGGGAGGAGGAGCGGCCGGCGGCTGCGGCGGAAGGCGGCGTGGTCCTTCCCGACTGGGCCAGGAGCGCGTTGAGAGACAGGGAGAAGGATGGCGTGGAGGAGCCTCCCGCCGCGGAGGGGGAGGAAGGCGAGGTCTGAACCCGGCGAGGGGAGGGGACCCGGACCGCGCCGCATTGACACGCCGGAAAAGGTGATGGTAAACTTGCGGCTTGGCGCGTTTTCTGGAGGATGTAGGGACGGATTGGAATATTATTCCTGGAGGAGGTAGCCTTGCCCACCATAAACCAGTTGGTCCGCAAGGGACGCCGGGAGAAGCGGAAGAAGACCAAGACCCCCGCCCTGCAGGGGTGTCCGCAGCGCAGGGGGGTGTGCACGCAGGTGAAGACCACCACCCCCAAGAAGCCCAACTCCGCGTTGCGCAAGATAGCAAGGGTCAGGCTGACCAACGGCATCGAGGTCACCGCCTACATCCCGGGCATCGGGCACAACCTCCAGGAACACTCCATCGTCCTGGTGAGGGGAGGGAGGGTCAAGGACCTCCCCGGAGTGCGCTACAAGATCATCCGCGGCGCCCTGGACGCCGCCGGGGTCGCTGACCGCAAGCAGGCCCGTTCCCGTTACGGGACCAAGAAGAAGGCCGGCCTGTGATGTCCCGCCGAGCGCGAGGGTAACCGGAGGAGGAGGCATGCCCAGGAAGGGACCGGTACCGAAGAGGGAGATAGCACCGGACACCAGGTACAACAGCGTCCTGGTCGCCCAGTACATCAACAAGGTCATGCTGGACGGCAAGAAGAGCAAGGCGGAGAAGATCGTCTACGGCGCGCTGGACATCATCCGTGAGAGGACGGGCAACGACCCCCTGGCCGTCCTGCGCAAGGCCACGGACAACGTGCGGCCGGTGCTGGAGGTGCGTTCCCGCAGGGTCGGCGGCGCCTCCTATCAGGTGCCGGTGGAGGTCCGTCCTCGGCGGGCCACCAGCCTGGCCATAAGGTGGATAGTGAACTACGCGCGGCAGCGCAAGGAGAAGACCATGATGGAGCGCCTGGCGGGAGAGCTCATGGACGCCGCCAACAACGTGGGGGCCTCCATCAAGAGGAAGGAAGACCTACACAAGATGGCCGAGGCCAACAAGGCCTTCGCCCATTACCGGTGGTGAGCATGAAGGTAACTACCACGGGAAGGGTGGAGAGATCATCCCGGGCGGACGAGGCTTTCCCCCTGGAGAGGGTCCGCAACATCGGCATCATCTCCCATATCGATGCCGGCAAGACGACCACCACGGAAAGGATCCTCTTCTACACGGGAAAGACCTACAAGATGGGGGAGGTCCACGAGGGCTCCACGGTCATGGACTGGATGGTCCAGGAGCAGGAGAGGGGGATAACCATCACCAGCGCCGCCACCACTTGCTTCTGGCGGGACCACAAGATCAACATAATAGATACGCCCGGCCACGTGGACTTCACCGTGGAGGTGGAGCGGTCCCTCCGTGTCCTTGACGGGGCCATCGCCATCCTGGACGGCGTGGCGGGGGTGGAGCCCCAGACGGAGACGGTATGGAGGCAGGCCGACCATTACAGGGTGCCACGCATCTGCTATGTGAACAAGATGGACCGCCCGGGGGCGGATTTCTTCGCCTGCCTGGAGATGCTCGAGGAGAAGTTCGACGTCCGCCCGGTGGCGGTGCAGATACCCCTGGGCCGGGAGAGCGAGTTCGCCGGCTGCGTGGACCTCATCCGCATGCGGGCCGTGGTCTGGCGGGACGAACTGGGCACCAAGTACGACTACGTGGACATCCCGGAGGACCTCCTGGAGACCGCCCAGCTCTACCGCCACGCCCTCATGGAGGCCTGCGCGGCCTACGACGACGAGATGCTGGAGAAATACCTTGAGGGGGAGGAGCTGGTCGGCGAGGAGGACATCCGGCGCGCCGTGCGCAAGGGGACCCTCAAATGCGAGCTGGTCCCTGTGTTCTGCGGGGCCTCCTTCCGCAACAAGGGGGTGCAGCCCCTCTTGGACGGGGTTGTGGACTACCTCCCCTCCCCCCTGGACGTGCCTCCGGTGGAGGGGGTGCAGGTGGGGAAGGAGAAGAAGGAGATACGCAGGCCCTCCGACGAGGAACCCTTCTCCGCCCTGGCCTTCAAGGTGATGTCCGATCCCTACGTGGGGAAGCTGGTGTACATCCGGGTCTACTCGGGGACCCTGCGGGTGGGGGCCACGGTCTTCAACAGCACCAGGCGCAAGAAGGAGCGCGTGGGGCGGCTGCTCCAGATGCACGCCAACCACCGGGAGGAGCGGGAGTCGGTACACACCGGGGACATCGTGGCCGCCGTGGGGCTCAAGGAGACCTTCACCGGCGATACCCTGTGTTCCGCCCACCGCCCCATCCTCCTGGAGTCCATGGTCTTTCCCGAGCCGGTCATCTCCGTGGCCATCGAGCCCAAGACCAAGGCCGACCAGGACCGCTTGAGCGAGGCCCTGGAGAGGATCTCCGAGGAGGACCCCACCTTCCGGGTGAAACTGGACCCGGAGACGGGGCAGACCATAATCTCCGGCATGGGCGAGCTGCACCTGGAGATCATCGTGGACCGCCTGCTGCGCGAGTTCGGGGTGGGAGCCAACGTGGGGAGGCCCCAGGTGTCCTACCGGGAGACGGTGGCCGGCCACGCGCGGGGGGTGGAGGGCAAGTTCATCCGACAGACCGGTGGGCGCGGCCAGTACGGGCACGTAATCATCGACCTGGAGCCCCTCCCCAGGGGCGAGGGTTTCCTCTTCGAGAGCAAGGTGACGGGGAACGCCGTGCCCAAGGAGTTCATACCCGCGGTGGAGGAGGGGATCCGGGGGGCCCTGGAGTTCGGGGTCCTGGCCGGTTTTCCGGTGGTGGACGTCAAGGTCACCCTGCGCGGCGGCTCCTACCACGAGGTGGATTCCTCGGACCTGGCCTTCAAGGCGGCGGGTGCGGCGGCCTTCCAAGAGGCGCTGCGGCAGGCCGATCCCGTGCTCCTGGAGCCCATCATGAAAGTGCACATCAACGTGGGCGAGGAGTACCTGGGGGACGTCATCGCCGACATCAACTCCCGCCGGGGAAAGGTGGAGGGGATGGAGGCGCGGGGCAGGCAGCAGACCGTGGTGGCCCTCATCCCCCTGGCGGAGACCTTCGGTTACGCCACGGACCTGCGTTCCCTGACCCAGGGGAGGGCAACCCACCACATGCAGTTCTCCCATTACGGCGAGGTGCCCCACAACCTGGCCGCGGAGATCGTCAGGCGCATAAGGGGGGAGTGAGGCGGGAAGAGGGATATGGAAATACATGGTAACAGGCTCCGGCCCCCGAAACGGTCTTGTGCGGGGCAGGACGGATGTCTAAAATAGGGAAGTTGTGTCCAGATAGAGACACCGCTGAGTGATTCAGGAGGAGGGTCAAAATGGCCAAGAAGAAGTTCGAGCGGACCAAGCCGCACGTCAACGTGGGCACCATCGGGCAC
>FWWL01009915.1_pt1 | contig 11271 bp, 13 predicted proteins | sample 2228331 | NCBI WGS metagenome assembly FWWL01 (sample SAMEA103939775, study PRJEB20133) | metagenome
GAACATATTTAAATATACCGGTTTATACCTATCCTTATAGAACAATAAGGGGTTTGATGTTTTCCTATGGAAAGCATATGGGTGAAAAACTTGCCCTTGGTTTGAATCTTGGTTTTGGAATGTATAATAAAAGTGATGAGGATACCTCAGGTGCTGGGTTTAAAAATACAGAAAGTTCAAGTATATTTTCTTTAAATCCTGGTATAACTTTTCATCTTTCAGAGAGAGATTTTATAGATGTGGCATTTAGATTTGCTATGCATTCTTTTGATGTGAAGAGCGCTTTTCCTTCTGATACAACAAAGGCAAAGGGAAAAACAGATTTATCCTTTGATGCAAGATACTGGAGAGAATTTTCTGAATATACTTCTTTTATTTTAGGTTTTCATTTTTTTACATCGGATAATTCAATAGAGAAAAGGGTTGGAGGCACGACAGTCGAGTCAACAGATAAGCTTTCAGCCTTTGGGCTCAATCTTGGTATTAACACACAGCCTATGGACATTTTAAATCTTGTTCTTGGTTTTTCAATTGCAAATAATACAGAAGACTTTGGAAAAGAAGGTAAGATAGGTCTTTTTTCATTTGGTTTAGTTGGAGGAATTGAAGCTGAGCTTGGTAAATGGTTTATTTTGAGATTTGCAGCCAAAAAAGACCTCTGGGCTACATATACGGATGAATTCTTTTCTTCACCTACAGAAAAATCAAGTATTTCCACACAGGACCTTCTTCCCCTTGCTCTTGGTTTTGCATATAAAAGGGGAAATTTAAGAATAGATGGTGCTGCCTCACCTGATATTTTATATAATGGACCCTACTTAATTACAGGAAAAGAAAGTGCACTCTTTTATTCCATAAGTATTCTTTATTCCTTTTTAAGCTACTGATTTTAAATTAAGGGGGGAGAGATTTTTATTTTTTAAAAGGCTCTCCCCCTTTTTATTTTTTCTTCAAGGGGAGAAATGGGAATAAAAAATGATAAATGGATTAGGGAAATGGCAATTAAGCATAGGATGATAGAGCCCTTTTGTGAAACTCTTGTTACAAAGGGTGTTATCTCTTATGGGGTTTCCTCATATGGATATGATATAAGAATTGCGGATGAATTTAAGATTTTTACGGATGTTTACTCAACGGTTGTTGATCCTAAAAATTTTGATCCCAGGTCTTTTGTAGAATTTAAAGGGAAAGAATGTATTATTCCTCCAAATTCCTTTGCTCTTGGAAGAAGTGTTGAGTATTTCAGGATTCCAAGAAATGTTTTGGGGATATGTCTTGGGAAATCAACTTATGCAAGGTGCGGAATTGTTATAAATATAACACCTCTTGAGCCAGAATGGGAAGGTTTTATAACAATAGAAATCTCAAATACAACTCCTTTACCAGCAAAAATTTATGCAAATGAGGGGATAGCACAGGTGATATTTATTGAGGGTGACAGTGTGTGTGAAATATCATATAAGGATAGAAAAGGAAAATATCAAGCACAAAAAGGAATAGTTCTTCCCAAAATTTGATCTTATTAATATTTTTAATATCAGGTTTATTAGAGAAAGAAAAAGTTAATATTATAAAATATCTTGATTTTCTGTGGAGGGAAAATTATAGGGAGGCTATAGATTTTGAAAATAGTTATTTTTCAAAGTATAAAAATCATCCGCTTTTTTATGTTTTAAAAACTATAAGGTATTTTGAGTATTTTATGGATTTTTATGAACCTGACTCAGAGGAAAAGTTTTTTGAAAGCATAGAAAAGGGTGTTTATTTATGTGATAAAGATTTTTCAGGGGGGAGAGAGATTTTATTTTTAAAAGGTGTTTTAATTGCTTATTCTGCAATGTTTGAGGGGTTGAGGGAAAATTATGTTTCAGCCCTTTCAAAGGGATTTAAAGCTTATAATATTATTAAGAAATTTAAGGATTATCCTGATTCATATCTTGCTCTTGGAATTTATAATTATGGTGCAAGTATTATTCAAAAATATATAGGAGAGGTATTTATAAAGGGGGACAGGAGGGAAAGAGGGATAAAGGAGATAAAATTTGCTATATTAAATGGAATTTTTATGAAACCGAGTTCTTATGATGCTCTTATTGAAATTCTTTTGAGAGAGAAAATGGCGGATAGTGCTTTAAATTGGGCAGAGAAATTTTATAAGGAATTTGGGGAATCAAGGAGAACGCTTTTTACCTTAGCAAGTGCCTATAGGAGAAGTGGGTACTGGGAAAAGGCACTTACAATTTATTTGAAGCTTTTAAATTATGTAGATACACAAAAATCTTATTATAACAAGGGGATTGTCAGGCTTTATATAGCAGAGTCCTTTTATGTACTCAATAAAAATAAAGAAAAAGCGAAGGAGTTACTTAAGGAGGCAGAGGAATATATTAAAAAAAGCAGATGGTATAGGAAGGATAAAATTCTTAATCATATAGAAAACCTAAAAAGACAGAGATTTTTTAAAAGTTAGATAAATTTTTTAATGTTTTCAAGAGCTTCTTTTAAGGTAGGAGCATTAAACCAATTTTTTCCTGTTATTTCATTTGCATAAGCCTTATAGATGTCTTCTATTGATTTTTTTAATTCTTCAGGTAAATTCTCAGGTTCTATTTTAACTTTTTCCTTCCAATTTATCTTGTCTTCTTCTTTTGCTCTTTCTACTTCCTTGTACCACTCTGTTTTTCTGTAATAGATTCTTGCTATTTCCTTGCTTACAGGGATGTCATTGTATGTAAATCTGCATTCATCAAGGGTTCCAAGGGCATCTATAAGAATTATCTCTCTTTTTTCATCAAATCCAAATTCAATCTTTCCATCCTCGTTGAAAAGTCCAAGTTTTTTTGTTTCCTCTGTTATTAAGTTATTTATAAAAAGTGTTTTTTCCTTAATTTCCTTTAATTCTTCATCAGAAAGTCCCGCAAATTCCTTTGCTTCCTCCCATTTAATGTATCTATCTATTTTCTCAAGCTTTGTGGATACATCTAAAATTGGATTTTTAAGTTTTTGTCCTGGGAGTGGTTCAGAGTCAAGTCCCAAGTCTTTAATTGTAATTTTTTTCTCCTTTAATCTCTTAAAAACAGAAGAGCCAGGAGGAAGAGAATTTCTGTATATTATTTCAAGAGGAATTAAAAAGTTAAATCTTTCTTTTTTATATATGGAATAATCATATTTTCCTTCTTTAATTTCCGGTTTTAGAACTCTTAAAAGTTTTATTTCCATTGTATCAGAAGGTTTTTTGAGCTCTTCAAGTTTTTTTATTTTTCCTTCTTCTAAAAGTCCAAGGTAATGGGTTTTAAATCCTTTTTTTTCAAGTTTTTCAAAAAAATAGGCAGTTACAATGCATATTGCTTTCCCTTTATCCTTAATATGGTCAGGCATTTCTCCCCAGTCAAAGACAGAGTATCTATCAGAAAATTTAAATCTTCCTATACCAGGTTTATTTCCTTCAGGTTCTTTTACAACAATTAAATCCTTTACGCTTCCCATTTTTGTGTTATTTTTTTATCACTTTCTTCAATTTTATCTTTTAATTTTTTTTGATATTCTTTTAATTTTTCTTCAAGATCTTTGTCTTTTAATGCGAGAATTTTAATTGCAGCAATTGCGGCATTTTCAGGTTCAAGTATAAAAAGAGGTGCAACACCTGAAGGCATTCTTATACTTGAAAAGATATCAGCTCCTCCGAATTTTTCACTGTAAGGAGGAGAGGCTATAACAGGTTTTGTTGTATTTGCATCAACAAATCCGCTTAATGCGTTACTTCTTCCTGCGACTGTAATGAAGATTATATCTTCTTTTTCATATTCTTTTATTATTTCAAGAACCTTTAAGGGAGTTTTGTGTGCGGACGCAATTCTCATTTTGTATTCAATTTTAAATTCTTCAAGTACTTTTGCAATTTTTTTTGAATGCTCAATATCGGATTCAGAACCCATCAAAATTATTATCTTTTCCATTTTCATTTTAAGATAATAATTTTAACCTTACTTTTATTTTTAAGTAAAGCAAAGTACACTCCAGATTTCAGGTTATTTAAATTAATTTCTTTTAATTTTGAACCCTTGATGTCATAAATTTTGATTTCATTCTTGAAGAAGGTTTCTTCTATTTTTAGTATGTTTTTATTTCTTGTAAAGATGGTTGGGAATTTAACATTATATTTTAAATCCTTGTCATTCTCTTTTGCATAAACAGGATGTGGCCATAAAAGGGGTAAAAGAATATGTGAGGGGTATAAAGGATTGTGATATACTTTATTTAAAGTTTCTACCCAGTTTGAGTCGTTTCTTGAAAAGGGTGCTCCTGTTTGGGGATTTACTTCAAATCTTGGATAGTTTGAAGAAGAGATTATTATTCTTATTCTATGTCCCTTATTAAAAACATAAGCAGTGCTCCACAGGTGTACATAAAAGGTATCAATTTCTCCTGGAACAAGCAATTCTTCATTTTCAAATCCATTTCTGAATCTTGCCTTTAAAATGTTATCCTGGATGAGGATTGACCTTCCATCAGGATATACATCGCAGAGTCTTATTGCAAAATCTGTGTCATATGCATCTGAAGAGGCAAAAAGAACCATTATCGGTTTTCCTATAACTGCATAGGAGGTATCCAGGGGAAGGGAAGTAAATACCAGGATATCGTTTCTTGAAAGAATAGGTGTCTGGTCTTTTGGTCCGTAGGCATCATTAGGAATTCCTATAAATTCATTACCACCAATTGTAGGAACAGGGTCCCAGGGTTTTGAGATGTATGAGGAAAAGCTATCTCCTATATCCGGAGGATAGAGGGATAGTGAGAAATCAGAATGAAGATAGAATTTGTAATATTCTACACCCCTTGGAGGAAAGGTGTCAGAATAGTACCATTTATTGAACTCTGTGGTATCAGGGATATTCACATCTCCCATCAGATAAAATTGAACTCTTGGTCCGAAAATTAAAAAAGAATCATCAGGGTCGTTTATCTCTCCATTTAGATAATAATCATACCATTTGAATTGCAGGTCAATAACTTTAAGATTTGTTATCCAGTTAGCATTTTCAGGAAATACAAGGTCTCCCTGAGCATTATCCCCGAATGTTTCGTGCCCCCAGGGTCCTATTATTAATTTCTGTTTGCCTCTTGCTAAATTGTTTGCAAGAAAGTTTATCTTCTGAAAGGCTTCAATTTGGGATTCAAGAAATATATCAAACCATCCTGAAAAGTGAAACATAGGATATATTATTGAATCAAGACGGGTATTTAAATTCAATCTTTTCCATAAAGTATCATAGAGTGGGTGATTACACACTGAATCAATTAAAAATGGTGTTCCTATACTATTTAACCAGTTTTCAACAAGTGCTTTTCTAAATTCGCCTCCAGGAAAGGCTGCATAATAATAGAGATTATGACAGGCAATCCAGGGTATTCCTGTTTTTAAAGTCGGATGTGCTGCTCCAACAGCCATATACTGGGTTATTCCAAGTGCTGAAGGTCCAAACATTCCTATATTACCATTTGAGAAGTATTGATTTTTTACCCATTCAATAAGATCATAACCATCCCTTAATTCACCCCATCCATCTGTGAGAAATACAGTTGGTTCTCCCTCTGAACCCTGATAGCCACGAATACTCTGAATAACTAAGATATAATTGAAGATATCGCAGATCAAAGTTCTTAATTCATTACTCAAAATCTGGTCCCTGGGATAGGGAGTTCTTGATATTATACAGGGTGTTGGTTCTGGAAAAGCACTATACCACCAGGGATAGCATATCTCTGTTACAAGGTTTACTCCATCCCTCATTGGAACCATAACAGTGTCCACAGAATAGGAAAATAAATTTAATAAAATAAGAAAATTTATTAATTCCATAAATACCCCCTTTCCACCATTTTAGATAATATTGAGTCCTATTTTTCGATTCCTTCCCCTAAATTATCCATCTCTTTTTACCATTTTATATAATATTCAATCCTTTCATCTCCCTGTGCTACCGATTTTTTAATTTCTACCCTTGTTTTTTGGGAACCAAGAATTTTTCCCATTTCTTCAACCCAGCCTGCAATTCTGTTTTCAAAATAGGGGTCTTTAAAAGGAACATTTTCTATTACTATTATGCCTTCATTATTTTTATCATCAATTTTTTCCATTTTTAAGTTTCCCATATTTGGATAATACATCTTATAAATCATTTCACCTCTTTTAAGTGCCCAGGGGATGCTCGCGAGTTTGAGAATGAATTTAAAGGGTCCTCTTACTGATTTTTGTGCTGAAAAAATCCCGAGTTTTCTTGCAAATTCAGGTTTTCCTTCCCCGAAGATTTCACAGATTTTGCGATTTATTTCTAAGAAGATGTTTCCGTCATAGGTTGCTACATCCATTACCCCCCCTTTTATTAATTTCCTTGCGTTTTCCGATATACCGGACAGAAGTTTTTCAAAACCTTCTTCTCCATGATTTTCTTTGACAAAATCCCTTAAACTTTTAAATAAAATCCCTTTAACCAATATTTTTTCCATAAATAAATTATAAGGCAAAAATTTAAATAGTCAAATTTTATTTGAAATTTTATAATTAATTAAACTATAATGAAAATATGTTTCCTCTTTTATATTTTTTACTATTTTTCCAGTTGGGGGTGGTTATTTAAAATTTATGTATAAGGAGAAGGTTAATGATGATAAAGGAAGTGCTTATCAGTCAAGACCCATTGTTTATTTTTAACGGATTGATTCCACAATATATGTGGTTTTTGAGGATGATAGAGATAAGGATAATTTAAAAGAAATTTATTTTTCAAAGTCCACAGATTTTGGCAGAACCTGGTCTAAAAATAAGCTTATAAGTCCTAACCTTGGTAGGGACGATTATTATCCTTGGATAGCAGTTTCAAAGTCTGGTAAAATTTATGTGGTATGGCAATCGGTAAAGGATAATATTGGAAAGATTTATTTTACAAAATCTGAGGATGGAGGTTTGACATTTACTCCCCCTGATACGCTTCCTGGTGTAAAGGTTATCTACGGTACCTTTTCAAATGTGAATTTTGGACCCCAACCTAAAATGGCTCTTGACCCAAATGATGATAAAAGGATTTATGTTGTATGGGCTGATGATAGGGATGGTCTTATACAGATAAGGATTGCCCGTTCAGATGATGGAGGGAATATTTTTCAGGCCCTTGGGATTGTTGATAAAAATTTAAATAATGTAAATCGCCAGCCCTGTGTAGTTGTTGATGATTCTGGTTATGTTCATGTTTCCTGGGCAAGGGGTAATTCTGGTAATAATCAGGACCCCCATCCCGATATAGGATACAATTTTTCAAAAGATAGAGGTGTTAATTTTCTCAATAAGGATATCTTTGTTGTTGATAACCCTGGGCTTGAGACATATAGGGGAAATCCATCAATTACTGTAAATAGAAGAAGTGGAGAAATATATGTTTTGTGGGAGGATGCAAGAGGGTTTCCTGATGAGGAGCCACATATTTATTTTGCAAAAAGAATTTTTTCTTTTGATTCTATTTATTTTTCTAAAAATATACAAGCGGATATTTCTTCAGGAGAAAGCAATTATAGACCCATATTTTTTGTAGATGAGGAAGGTAAAGGAGTTTGTGCTTAGCATTCAAATCTTATTGCTCCTAATTACTTTAGTATTCTTATGTCTGCCTATTTAGATACTTTGAACCAATTTACTCCTGCTCAACTTGTTTTTGAATTTGATACAACCTTTACAGGAGTTACAAATGCAAATTTTGGGAATGCCTTTTATCCTTCTTCCCTTTTTGTAGATACGGTAGGAGGATATACAAACTTTTTCCTGGTCTGGCAGGATTTAGAAGAAGACCCTCTTGGTGATATTTATTTTATAAGAGGTAAAGTTGTTCTTGCCCTTTCAGACCTTGATATTGATGGAGATTCGCTTTCAGCAAAAAATGATACAGTAAATTTGGGTGAAATTCCAGGGGACCTTTATGTAAAAAAGAAGATTTTAATTGTGAATACAGATTCTCTTTATAATCCAGATGGGGAAGAGGGTCCTTCCAAAAGAAAAATTTTCAATTTTAAGGCAGATACTGTTTTTTTATCTGGGCCAAAGGAAAAAGTTGCGAAAGTATTTGTGTATACTTCTTTTCCGGATACACTTGATATTGGAAAAAGTTTTGAGCTTGAACTTTTGGGTTTTATAAAAGATGAAAGTCCTTATGGAATTTATGAAGGCACGCTTTATATACAAGCAGAGGATAAAGATTCTGCAATTACAGGTGACACTGTAAGGATTATTATAAAGGGACCAAAAGCAAGGGAGGATTTAGAGGAAGCTTTTGTTTATCCGAATCCCTTTAAGCCTTCACAGGGGCATACTCATATAAGTTTTACAAATCTTTCTCCGAATTCTGAGATTAAAATTTTTGATATAAATGGTAATAGGGTAAAAACCTTATATGCTAACGGTGATGGTTCAGCAAGATGGGATGGTAAGGTTGCATCCGGTGTATATACTTATGTGATAGTAGATAAGAAGAAAAGAAAAAAAATTGGTAAGATAGCCATTATAAGGTGAATATGAATTTTTTAATTTCTATTTTAATATTTGGTTTATTTAATCCCGGAGGAAGTGCGCTTACTTTTTTAAAAAATTTAAAGGATGCAGAGGATATTGCGCTTGGGTAAACATCAGTTTCTCTTCCGGCTGATGCCTTGAGTTTCTTATCAAACTCTGCTCTTTTATCAGAAATAGTTAGTTATGAACTTTCTTTTTACAGTGCTTTTTTATGGAATGATATTAAGGAGGAATTTGCGGCCTTTGCAGGTAGAACTTCTTATTTTAATTATGGTTTTTCTATTAGTTATTTGAATTATGAAAAGATTGAAGGAAGAGATATCTTTGGTTTTAAAAGGGAAAGTTTTACTCCTTATGATTTTGCTTTTCATTTAGGATTTGCAAGAGCTTTTTCTAAGTTTTTAAATGTGGGAATTGTTTTTGGGTTTGCATATGAAAAGATAGAAAGAAAAATTGGGAGTTCTTTTTTAATTTCTTTTGGAACAAAATATACTCTTCCAAGAAATCCCTCTTTTAAATTTGGGTTTTCTTTATTAAATTTGGGGACAAAAGTAAAATTTGAAAAGGAATATTTTCCGATTCCTTTTATTTTTAAAGCAGGTTTATTTTATAAAAAATTAAAGGCTCCTTATTTTGTTTCAGGTGAATTTTCTCTTCCTTTTGATGATATTCCTTACTTTTCGGTGGGTTTAGCCTATAGTATTAGAGAGATTTTTGAGCTAAGGGGTGGTTTTAAGACTTCCTTTGATGCTGGTTTTGTTTCTGCCTTTAGGTTTGGTTTTGGGTTAAAATTTTCTAAATTATATTTAGACTATGCTTTTATCCCACATGGTGTAGTTGGCTTTACCCATCATATTGATTTGAAGTTTAAATTTTAAATATCTTTTTTAAAATTTTTAAAAAAATCTTGACAAATTATGAATTTTAGTTTATAATATATTAAGTAATTTTTATAAAAATGGTTAAAACCCATAAAAAATATAAAAGAAAAATGGAAGAAATAAAAAAGGTGCTTGAGATGCTTGAGAAGGGAAAAATAAGTGTGGAGGAGGCGGAGAGGCTTATAAGGGTTATAAAGGAGGCAAAGGAAAGGGAAGAGAAGGATTTTGGATTTTTTGGTTTTTCAAGTTTTATATCTGATATAGTGGGAAAGACTATTAAGGATGCTATTAAATTTTCCAAAGCAAGCTGGTCAAGGCTTATTTCCACAGAAATTCCTTCAAGGGAGGATATAAGGATTTCTGTTTTAGGAGGTGAAATAAGTATAAAAAGTAAGGATATTGATAAGATTGAAATTGAGGGAAGGGGTGGTTTTTTTAATATTTATGAGGAGGAGGATATAAAAATAAAGGGTGAGGCAGATATAGTTATTCCTGATAATAAGAATTTAATTTTGAAAATACTTGGAGGTGAGGTAAATATAAAGGCAAGGGTAAAGGATTTTTCTTCTCGTTTGATGGGTGGGGAGATGAATGCTGATATTGAGTTTGATAAGGCTGATTTATATGTTGTTGGTGGTGAAATAAATTTGGATACAGAGAAAAAGCCAATGATATTAAAGGTTAAAAAGTTTGGTGGAGAGATAAATATTCCTTATGAATTTGAGAAAAGGGGAGAGGAATATATTTATGGAGAAAATCCGCAAATTAAGATTTCAATTAATTTAATGGGTGGAGAGTTTACTTTGAGGTTCAAATCCTCTTTCAAAACTTAATAATAAAAATATGGAAGAGATAAAAAGGATTCTTAAAATGGTGAAAGAAGGTAAAATAAATGAGGAGGAGGGATACAGGCTTATAAATCTTATACTTCCTGAAAAGGAAAAAAAGAAAGGGAAGGTAAAGATGCTTAAGATTTATATAAAGGATGAAGAGGGGGAGGAAGTTAATATTAAACTTCCTCTTGTGCTCATAAAATATGGATTAAAATTTATTCCAAAAGATAAAATTGGTTTTCTTGAGGATAAAGATATAAATCTTGAAGAAATTCTCTCATCAATAACTGATGAAACAGAAGGTGAAATTGTGGATATTAAATCAGAGGAAGGAGAGGTTATAAAAATATGGATTGAATAAGGAGGGATAAAGATGGGTGGTGCAATTTGGTTAATAATGATTGGGCTTTTTGTATGGTTTTTAAATCTTGGTTATTTTTCTTTCTGGAAATGGTCAAGGGACTGGCCCTTAATTCTTGTTGCCGTAGGGATATATCTTCTTTTAAGTAATTTTGGTGGTAAATTGAAGAGAATTTTTGCTTTAAAAAGAACAAAGAGCAGGAAGGAGAAAATTAAGGAAGTTCTTGAAAAAATAGATAGAGGGAAAATTTCTGCTCGTGAAGCAATTGAAGAAATTGAAAGGTTAGAATAAAATGAGGAAAGATATTTTAAGTAAATGTCCTGTTTGTGAGTCTGATTTAAGGATAAAGAAATTATTTTGTCCAGGGTGTGGAACCGAGATAGAGGGTAATTTTTATTTCAGTCCTTTTTTAAATCTTAGTTCAAAAGAACTTGAGTTTTTGCTTCTTTTTTTGAGAGTGAGGGGGAATTTATCAGAGCTTGCAAAAATTATGGGAGTTTCATATCCTACAATAAGAGCAAGATTTGAGGAATTTCTTGAAAAAATAGGGGTTTATCCTATTAATTCAATTGAAACAGATATAAAAGAAATACTTGATATGCTTGAAAAGGGTGAAATAACTACAAAGGAGGCAGA
>FWWL01009918.1_pt1 | contig 11267 bp, 11 predicted proteins | sample 2228331 | NCBI WGS metagenome assembly FWWL01 (sample SAMEA103939775, study PRJEB20133) | metagenome
TGGAAAGGGCATTGAGGGTGAGGGTGCGTTCCTTGCCCCCAGGCACGGCGGCGGGGCTCAAATGCTGGTGGTTGTCGTAGAGGAAGAGGTCGTAGATGTCGTCGGCCAGGATGAGGAGGTCTTCCTCCTCGGCCATGCGGACCAGTTCCCGCACGTCGTCCGGGGGGATCACCGCTCCGCTCGGGTTGTTGGGCGAGACCAGCAGCATGGCCCGCGCCTGGGGGGTGATGGCTTCTCGCATCCGCTGGGGCACGAGGCGGAAGCCTTCCTCTGGGAACGTGGGCACACTGATCTTAGACCCCCGCGCGAACCGCAGAGCGTCGTTGTAGGTGTTGTAGTTGGGTTCGGGGACGAGGAGGGCATCTCCCTCCCCGATGACGGAGACGACCATCAGGAACAGGGCTTCCTGCCCGCCGTTGGTCACCACGACCTCTGTCTCGGGGTCCACGGCGATGCCGTTGACCGTCCTGACCCGCTCCGCAATGGCCTGACGGAGGGGCAGGATCCCTTCCGGCGGCGTGTAGTCGTTGCCATGCTCCAGCAGGGCCCGGCGGGCGGCTTCAATGATGTGCGGTGGTGTGTCAAAATCGGGGTCCCCCCGGCCAAGGACGATGGCATCCGCGTAGGTCTTGGCCTCGGCGAGCAGGGAGTATAGGAGGTCTGTTCCTCTCTTCGGAGTTTGTGTTGTCATGGTGAGCATCCCTCTAGTGCGCGTATTCGCCCAAAGTGCCGAGGGCCTCGGCAAGGGCATCTTCCGCCGTCAGGGCCAGGCGGACGACGCCCGGCGCGCCGAAATCCTCGCCCCAGGCAACCCGAAGGCCCTTCTCTTGCAGGTGGGCTTTCACAGCGCCGCTCTCCCTCAGGCGCAGCGCCAGGAGGTTCACCGCCTTCCCAGGCAAGGGCTTCAGGGAGAGCGCTTCCACCCGCTCCAGAGCCTGCTTTCGGCGCCGCTCCAAAGCCTGGAACTGCTCGGCGTGGATCTGGGGGTAGCGCTCGGCCAATGGGATGCCCGCCAACTGGGATGGGGTGCTGGTGCAGATGGAGATGACCTGCTTCTGGGAGCGCATCCTCTCCAGCCATTCTTCCTTGGCGGCCACATATCCCAGGGGCAGGCTCTCCAGGCCCGCGCCGGGCCATGCCTCCCCCAGCGCGATGACCCTGTCCGTCATGCCTGGCTCCGCTGCAAGGGAGACGTAGTCGGCCACCCAGGGGGCGAGGCCCTGGTCCCAGATCGCGGCGGCGTCAAATTCCCGGAGCAAGCGGGCGAGTTCCTGCACGGACGCGGTGTCAAAGGCTGCCCCGCTCAAACGCACAGGGGACTCCAGGTAGAGCAGCCGGCATCCATCTTCCAAGGCCTTTCGGATGCCGTCAAGGGTCGGGAGGAACCCTGTGGCCTCTTCCGTGGGCAGAGTATGGAGGCGGACTCGCCGCACTCCAGCAGCCTTACGAGCGCCTGGGTGCACCACATTCGGCAGGGCTACGCCGCCCAGCAGGTCTCCGACTACCTGCAAAGAGAGGAATCGCGCTTCCTGCATTCCCGCTGTTACCAGCACCTGGTCCGCGCTATAGCCGCCGGTGCCCGCCTTCTTGAGCCACTCAGCCACCAACTCCCGCAGTCGGGGCATGCCGGGCACGTCCACGTAGTGCGTCTGCCCGCCGTGCAAGGCTTCGGCCACCGCATCCACTACCTCGGCTTCCAGGGGACGGGTGGGGTGCTCCACCCCCAGGTCGCGCGGCGAATGCGCCATGGGCGAGAGGATGGGAGCCTGGAGCAGGGCGTTCGCCAGGTGCCGCTGGATGACCTCTTCCTTGGTCCGAGAGTGTGCCATTTCGTGTTGAAACCTCCACGTTGAGAGTGATGGACAACTTTAGAGGAAGGAGCCCATGCCTCCCTGTCAGGCCCTGGCCCGGATTCTGCCCCGGCTACTCAGGCCGATGTCCGCGCCGGCTGCCCACTCGGGACTGGATGCAGGGCTCCGGGGACGGCCTCTATTTGAACTCTTTGGGGGCAGGCGGTGCGTAGAGGCCCACGCGGCTGTGCCTCACGCCAGCGTCCGCCAGTGCCTCGGCCACCTTCAGGGTGACTTTGAGGGGGTCCAGCACGGGCACGCCCAGTTCCCGCTCCACGTCGTCGCTGTAGCCGGCCATGGCAGCGCACCCCATGATGATGACCTCGGCTCCATCCTCTTCCACCATCTTGCGGGCCAGTGCCAGGCCCTTGGCCTTGGTGCCCTCGGGGTCGGCGTCCAATTCAGCCACCGAAAGTCCCAGGGGTCGGACGGAGGCCATGCGCTCCAGGAGGCCGTGGCGGCGGATGTGGCGCACCTTCATGGGCACACGTGCGGGCTTCTCGGTCATGATGCCGAACTTCTCACCCAGGAGCAGGGCCACCGAGAGGGTGGTCTCCTCCAGCCCCAGGACCGGAACGGCGGAGATCTCTTTGGCTGCTTCCACGCCCACGTCGCAGAAACAGGCCAGGATGATGGCGTCAAACCCCTCCTGGTTGCCCCACTTGACCAGATCTATCGTGGGCGCGATGGCGTAGGCTTCGTCGTAGGAAGACTCCAGGGTGACCGGCCCGTGTTCCGGGCAGACCACCGTAACCTGGCAGTCATCCCGCTTGACGGCCTCTGCCACCTGGCGGATTTTGTCCGTCATGCTCTGGGAGGTATTGGGGTTGATGATCAGGATTCTCACCGGCTCGCTCCAGCGCTCTCGGCAGCATGGAGGCTCCGCAGGGCCGTCAGGGCCCTCTGCTGGGCCTCCTCCAGGTGGGTCGTAAGCACCCTCTCGGCGCGGGCCAGGTCCTGGTCCCGGATGGCGTTGAGGATCTCCTGGTGGAGTTTCCCTGGCTCCTCTGGGTGGTTGTAGTGCGTCTTGGTGGTGACGCCCACCAGGAGCTGCGCCTGAGCGCGCAGGTTATCCCAGCACGAGAACAGTCGCTCGTGGTCGGCCAATTTGCAGATGAGGCCGTGGAAGGAGAGGTCCAATGACACGGTCTCTTCTGGGGCCTCCATCCGCCGGGCCGACTCGTCCAACCGGTGGACCAGGGTTTGCAGTTCCTGCAGATAGGCCGCAGTGATACGGGTGATGGCCCGGCGGAGCGCGCCCAATTCCAGGAGGAGCCGCAGGCTGTAGATTTCCTCAATGTCCTTCTCGGTGAAGTCAATGACGAAGTAGCCCCTTCTGGGGATGCAGACCACCAGGCCGGCGCGCTCCAGGGCTGAGAGGGCCTCTCGGACGGGGGCCCGGCTCACGCCCAACTGCTCGGCGATGGTGGTTTCCACCAGGTGTTCGCCGGGCTTGAAGATGCCGCGGAGGATGGCGGCTCGGAGCCGTTCCTCTATGTGGTTCCGCAGGTTCAAGACGGCCAACGGCTCAAAGGGAACAGGATGGGCAGACGGGGATATCGTCACAGGTCCTCCTAGACTGCTGGGTTATTTGTCGACAGACGACGCTACAACAGTATTTTACATGCAGAGGCCTGCGTTGTCAAGCGAGGGGGGGTGTTGAAAAACCGGGTCTTGGCAGGTGTATTCCCCCTTGAGGGCGGGAGCGACGTTTCTTTAGAGCCCTGTGGCGCTCGGCTGGGCACCCAGGGCCGCATCCTCGGGGTGCGCGCCCCTCATCCTGGGCCAGGGATACGCCATCTCAAGAAGTTTTTCCACACGCTCATGCTGGGTGTTGCACTCCGGCCTGCCATATGCTATATTGCCCATGTTGCCCGCCACGCCCAAGGACAGCCTTTCCGAAAAGGCTTGGGCCGAAGGGACCAGCGGGCAAGGCTTGTCGCCCAGCAGGCCCCCACAGGGAAGGGAGGAAAGCCGAGATGACCACCGTGTTCAAGGCCGACGTCGTGGTGGTGGGAGCCGGCACCAGCGGGTGCTACTTCGCCTGGCGGCTTGCCCAGGCCGGCTACCGGGTCCTCGTCCTGGAGAAGCGCGCCCTGGACGAACTGGGCCAGCACATCGGGATCTTCCACATGGATGCCATCCGCTTCGCGGAGTTCGGCATCCCCCTCCCAGAAGGGAACGAGGTGGAACACCTGGCCGAGAGCGGCCTGATGTGGTCCCCAGACCTCCAGGTCAAGGTGGAAATCCGCTACCCCTTCTACGTGATGCACAAGCCCCTCTTCCACCAGCGCATGCACCGGTACGTCCGCGAGAGCGGCGGGGAAATCGTGGAGCGCGCCCGCGTCACCGAGGTCCTCTTGGAGGGATCGCGCCTCGTCGGCGTGCGGGGGGAGGTGGAGGGCAAACCCTTTGAAGCCCGTGCCCACCTGGTGGCCGATGCTTCGGGCGTCAAGGCCGAGGTGCGCACCCTCCTGCCGGACTGGTTCGGCGTGGAAAACGACCCCATCCGCGATACGGACCGGCTCTTCGTCTGCCTGGAGTACCGCGAAGGGACCACCGACGGGCCCTACCCCACCGGTTCCAACTTCTACCCCTTCCACAAGGCCTTCTGGAACCTGGGCCCGGGCGACCAGGTCATCCTGGGCATCGGCCAGCCGGGAAGTTACGACTACGCCTGGCAGAAGCACCGCGAGTGGCGTGAGGAGTACTTCGGCGACCCCGGCCGGGTGGTGCGGCGTTGCCAGGGCACGGTGCCGTTCCGCCGGTCCCCCTTCTCCCTGGTGGGCGACGGCTTCATAGCCATGGGCGACGCTGCCTACCAGAACAAACCCTTCTCCGGCGAGGGAGTCACGAGCGGCTTCACCGCCTGCCAGATCGCTGCGGAAGTGGCGAAGGAGGCCCTGGCCAAAGGCGATACCAGCCGCGCCGCCCTCTGGCCCTACAACACCCGCTACTTCCGCGGCCAAGGGGCCAAGTTCGCCGCGGGACTCGCCCAACTGCCCGCCGCGGCCGAACTCTCCCGCGAGGACGTGAACTGGCTCTTCCACCATGGGCTGATCTTCAACCAGCGGGACTTTGAGGCGCTGAACCTGCATTACGAGGTCCCCGCGGACCTGGCCTCCACCTTCTCTATGGGCCTCAAGATGGTGGGGGGCGTCCTCACCGGGGGCTTCTCCGGGCAGAGCCTGCGGCGGCTCCTCGGGGTCTCCAACCTGGCTGGCAAGATCAAAGCCCACTATCAGCAGTACCCGGAGGAGCCGGAGGGGTTCCCCGAGTGGGAACGCACGGCGCGCCGCCTCTGGGCGATGGCCAAGGGTTGACCATCGATCGCTGATGGCCGGTCGCAGGGGCACCCCGCCATGCACGTGCTGGACGTCTCGGCCCTGACCTATGCGGAACGCCTCGTCGCTGTCTCCCTCCAGGGGTTGGCCAACCGGCAGGGGCCCTGCCTCTACCTGGACTGGGGCATCTACGACGACGTCCGCGCCCGCACCACCAACGAGGTCTTCCTTCCCGAGGACATCTGGCAGGCCAAGTACCGCCCCTACATCGGCGACTCGGACCTCCACAACCTGGCCTATTACGAGGGGGCCTTCGGGCTGCACGCCGAGCCCCTGGCCGACCTCGCCGCGGCCGTGCGGGCGTACGCCTCCATCCTGCGCGGCCTCGTGGTCTGGGACCCGTCCCTGCCCGATACCGTCAACCCCGCGCTGGCCCTCGCCGGCCTGGAGGACCTCCTAGTCGTCCACCCCCATCTCCTTTCATGGGCCTCGGACCTGACCGGCCTCCCCGTGGTCCATGACCTGCGTGGGCGCTGGCACGACCGGGTGCGGCTCTACGAGTGGGCAGCGGCGGAACTTCTTCCCCGCTGCACACCAGGCCAGATCGCCTGCGTGGAGCCAGGGTGGGAGCGGCCCGAATTCGCCGACTACCTGGTGCAGCGCCGGATCTTCCCCTACAGCCTTTCTAGCCGTGGGACGGGCCGTGCCTGGACCCTGGGGCAGAGCCTGCTCCTCTTGCTCGTGTGGGGGCCGTGGCGGCTGCGGGAGGCGCTCTTCACCCTGCACCTGGATGGCCTCCTGCGACGGCTGGGCCTCGCGCTCATGGCCTGGCGCTCGCCAGAGGTGCGGCTAGCGGCCCGCCTGCAGCGCACCGTGGAAGCCCGCCCCTTCCCCACCGTCTTCGGCTGGCACACCCAGCGCGACGACGAACTCTCCTTCATGGTGCTCCTCTCGGCCAACGGCCTGCGCCTGGTGCCCAGCCACCTGGCGAGCAACTTCTCCTTCCACAGCCAGGTGCCGTACGACAGCCCCTTCGCCCAGGACCACGCCAGGCCCAGCGAGGTCCGCCTGGAGTCAGACAAGGTCTACCTCACCTTCACCCTCTCGGATGGCGACCAGTTGGTGTTGATGAACACCGCGGAACTGGGCAACTGGCGGCGGGAGGAGCGGGGCCGCGTGCCCTTCAACTGGGAATGCCAGCCCCTCTTGGTGGAGATCGCCCCCGCGCTGCTTGCCCAGTACTACCGCACACGCACCTCCAACGACTGCATCATCGCCGGGCCCTCCGGGGCCGGCTACGTGATCCCGCCGCTCCTGCCCAACCTGGGGGCCTACCTCCGCGAGACCCGGGCCGTGTGCCGCCGCGCTGACGTGCGCGTCCTCACGTCCTACATCGCCGACCCACCGCGGCGGGTCGTGCGGGCGCACGGAGCCCTGGAGGAGATGATCGGCTTCCTGGCCGGCTACGTCCACATGGGGCGCACTCCTCGGTACCTTGTGCGCGGCCGGGCCTTTGTGGCCAACGCCTGGCCCCACCTGACCCAGATCTGGGACGACAGCGACACCTGCCTGGAGGCGGTGCGCCAACTCGTGGAAGCGCCCGGCCCGACGCCGCGCTTCCTCAGTGTCCACTTGAGCGCGTACAAGACAACGGTAAGCGATGTACACCAGTTCGTGGCGACCCTGGACCCCGCACGGGTGAAGGTGGTGCGGGCCGACGAGTTCCTGCTGGCCGCGGCGCAGTACCTGAGCAGGAGCGGTCCGTGAACTCCTTGCCAGGGGGGCTTGACCGCCGGAGGCCATGGCGGGCAACCCCCAGCGCGAGGCGGAACCGGGTTCACCTGTTCGCCAGTTTGACCAGGGCGACAAGTTGTATTATCATACCCCTGCGGTTTCCGGCCCCCTCAACGCGCGGCACGGCTGCTTCGGTCCGGGCAGGAGGACAAAGACCCATGTCCAGCCGCTCATGGCGAGGGAGATTGGCAGACGCATGGCGAGCCTTCCTGGACGTCCTCTACGGCGCGACCGTGTACGACTTCGTCCAGGAACTGCGCCAGGAGAAGGCTTCGCTGGAGCGGCTTTTCGTCCTTGCCGTCCTGGGGGACCTGCTGGGCGTGCCCATCCTTCCTCCCTACTATGCGCTGCGTCTGTTGCCCTACATGGCCCCCCACCTCCCCGTCTGGAAACGGAGCATGCTGCGGGAGCGGGACCTCACAGAACTCCTGCGACACGAGATCGGTTGACCTTCCTGTGCAGTGCTGGTTGCAGCGCTGGCGGGTGGCGAAAGCCCAAGTTCTGATCCATGAGGAGAGAGACCATGACAGAAGAGGAAGAGAAACTGAGCCTGTTGGACAAGTTCAAGGGCATCCTCTACGGCATGGCCGGCCACGACATGGCCCGCTTTGCCCTCAAGACCCGGGGCAGCATGGAGCACCTCTTCATCCTCATCACCATGGGCGACCTCCTGGGCATTCCCATCCTGCCGCCCTATTACTCGCTGCGCCTGTTGCCCTATGTCGTCCCACAGATCTCCACCTGGAAGCGGCGGATGCTGCGGGAGCGGGACCTGACCGACGCGCTGGCATGAAGGTGCCCGCGCTGGCTGCCCGCGCCCCAGACGCGCGCGGCGGCCCACCAGAGAGGGGGTGATCACCATTTCTCTCGCCAAGGTTTTCGCAGAACATCCGGAACGGCGTTACATCATGTACGGCGGCAAAGGGGGGCTCGGCAAGACCACCTTCTCCGCCGCCACGGCCTACTACCTGGCCAAGAAAGGGTACAAGGTCCTGGTCTTCTCGGTGGACCCCCAGGCCTCCCTCACCGACATCTTCCAGCGCGACATCTACGGCAAGGGCCCGGTGGAGATCGTCAAGGGCCTGTTCGCGCAGGAGATTGACGCGGACCAGCGCATCGCTGCCTACCAGGAGGAGATCCGCCAGAAGATCCTGGATATGTACGGTCTGCCGGAGGTGCCGGAGGAGATTGACAACTACATCCGCGCCGCGGCAGCCGAACCGGCCATGGAGGAGAGCGCCATCTTTGACCAGGTGGTGGACATTGTCGTCACGGGGGGCTACGACTACTACATCTACGACATGGTGCCCCTGGGCCATGCCCTCTACTACCTGAGCATGGCCAAGGTCTACGACGAATGGATTGACAAGATCACCGCCCTGCGCCAGGAGATGGCCGAGTACGAGAAGGTGGCCAAGGTGTTGCAGCGCCGCAAGGAGACCGAGGAGGACATGATCCTCAAGGAACTCCAGTACATCAAGCAGCGCATCAACACCTCGTCCAGCATCCTCACCGACAAGGTGAAGACGGCCTTCTTCTTCGTGCTCATCCCGGAGGCCATGGCCATCCTGGACACCCAGAAAGCGGCCAGCCTCTTCCGCAAGTACGAGGTGCCCCTCTCGGGCTACATCGTGAACCGCGTCCTGCCGCCCGAACTGGAACACCAGGACATCCCCGAGTACCTCCGCCACCGGCTCCAGATGCAGAAGCAGTACCTTCGGGAGATTGAAGCGACCTTTGGACAGGAGGTCCTGGCCTACGTGCCGGAGTTTGAGCGGGACATCACAGGCCTGCCCATGATTGAGAGGATGGCCGAAGTCCTCTTCGGGTCCGATGGGGCCGAAGGGAGGGAGTGAGATGGAAGGGACGATCGCGCTCTCGGCCCAGCAGTTCCTCCGGGCCCACCCCACGCTGAAGTACCTCTTCTTCGGTGGAAAGGGGGGCGTGGGCAAGACGGTCATGGCCGGCGCGGCCGCGCTGTGGCTCGCCCAGCAGGGCCGGCGGACGCTCCTGGCCTCCACCAACCCGGTCCACAGCCTCACCAGCCTCCTGGACCAGGCCGTCTTCGGCCGCCACACGCCGGTGCAAGGCGTCTCCAACCTCTGGGCCTACGAGATTGATACCCGGGAGACTATTGAGAAGTCCAAGCGGGAAATCCGCGAGAAGATTGAGTGGTTCCTCAAGTTCGCCGACATCAAGACCCGGGCCGACGAGTTCGTGGAATCGGCCACCATGAACCCGGCCTTTGAAGAGTCGGCCATGTTTGAGAACATGATTGACCTCATGTTCCGGGATGAATACGAAGTCTACGTCTTTGACACCGCCCCCACGGCGAACGCCCGACGCCTCCTGGGCATGTCCAGCGTCTACTCCCTCTGGGTCAACAAGATGCTGAAGAGCCGGGAGGAGGCCAGGAGCCTGAGGCAGCTCCTCTCCTACAGCAAGAAGAAGGAGGAGCGGGACCCCCTCATGGAGTACCTGGTCCACTTCCGGGAGCGGATGCAACACGCCAAGGCCCTCCTCACCGACGCGGAGAAGACGGCCTTCTTCTTCGTGACCCTGCCCGAGGCCCTGCCCATCGCCGTGATCAACCGGTTTATCCAATGGTTCAACGAGTTCGGCATCCCGGTGGGTGGGGTGGTGGTGAACATGGTGATTGACGAAGCCAGCCTGGGCCCCGAGGTCCCGGAGTTCGTGCGCAACCGCGTCGCCATGCAGAAGGAATACCTGGACCAGATCTGGCGGCAGTTTGACGGGAATGTGCGGGCCATTGTCCCGCTCTTTGAGCGGGAGGTGCGGGGCGTGGAGATGCTCAGGCGTGTGGCGGAGCGCCTGTTTGCCTGAGAGGAGGCGCTGTGCAGCCCATCAACCCCCATTTGCTCAACATGTTGGTGGTCCTTCTGTACATCCTCCTGTTCGGCGGCCTGAGCCTGGTCCGGCAGGAGGGCCTTTCCACGCGCTTCGCCCTGGAGTCCCTGGCCCTGGGCGGCCTCATCGTGGGAGCGTCCGTCGCCGGAGGCGCCCCCGCGAGCCCCGTGGTGGTGCTGGTGGCTCTCTACCTGGTGACCATGCGCTGCCGGTGGCTTGCGGAACTGGGCACGTTGGTGGGGCGGAGGGGACAGTTCAGCCTCGCCCAATCCCTGTACGACCTGGCCCTGCGCCTGGGGCCGGACACGGTGGCCCGCCGGATCGCGCTCCTCAACCGCGGGGCCATGTGGCTCAAAGCGGGGAACCCACAGGAGGCGCGCGAGGTTCTGGAGCCTCTCCTCCAAGAGGGGGGCCTCTCGCCCAAGCACGCCGCCGCGGCGCACTACAACCTGGGCATTGCCTACGAGCGCCTGGGGCAGGACGACAGGGCCGTGCGGCACTTCAACGCCGCCATAGAGGCCTTGCCGGGCTCCCTGTATGCCCTGGGGGCCGAGGCCGCACTGCGGCGACGCCGCAAGGCCGCCGCGCCGCCGGAGGAAAGGCCCCCAGAAGGCGAGCACCAGGCGTAGAGGGCACGCCCGGAGACAGGCCATGCCCATGCCGCAACGCGTGAACAGTGCGCCATGGCCTTGAACGAAGTGGACACCCGCGCACACCTGATGGAAAAGGAGTGATTGCACCATGAACCAACTGCGCATCGTCGCCGAACTCATGGCCATCGCCGCCACCACGGCCCCCAAGGCCAAGGGCGAGAACTTCATCACCACCCGCATCGTGGAGGGGGAGGACCTGAAGCGCCTGGCCGAAGCCATGCGGGAACACGGCCAGGCCCTGGGCAAGCCCCAGGGCTGGGACCGGGACGCCAAGAACGTCCTGCAGTCCGACTGCGTCGTCCTCATCGGCCTCAAGGAAGCCAAGGTCGCCGCCCTCAACTGTTCGGCCTGCGGCGCTGAGCAGTGCATCCGCCCCAACACCCTGGAGGGCGAGTTCCGGGGACCTCAGTGCGCCTGGCGCCTGGTGGACCTGGGCATCGCCGTCGGCTCCGCCGTCAAACTGGCCAGCCTCCTGAACGTGGACAACCGCGTCATGTACCGCATCGGCGTAGGGGCGCGCCGCTGCGGCCTGACCGATGCCGACGTGGTCCTGGGCATCCCCCTCTCGGCGACGGGCAAGAGCCCGTATTTTGACCGGCCCCCTATCACCTGACGAGGCGGAACCCATGGCCCGCATCCTGACGATCAACCCCGGCTCCACTTCCACCAAGGTGGCCCTCTTTGAGGACGAGACGCTCGTCGCACAGGAGGTCCTGTACCACCGCGCCGAGGACCTGGCGCGGTATCCCCGCATCGCAGACCAGTACGAGTTCCGGCGCGAGGCGGTCCTTCGGTTCCTGGAGGATCGGGGCATCCCC
>FWWL01009925.1_pt1 | contig 11262 bp, 10 predicted proteins | sample 2228331 | NCBI WGS metagenome assembly FWWL01 (sample SAMEA103939775, study PRJEB20133) | metagenome
TGAAAAGTTTACCGCAAGACCGAGGAGAAATATCTAAAAACTGAAATCTCTTGGTGTCCTTCGTGTCCTTGGTGTCCTTCGTGTCCTTGGTGTCCTTCGTGGATTGTTTATGGGCATCATCGGACAAATCTCTTCCATTCCAGTCTCCCGTGGCTGCCAAAGTTGATAAGCAAACCAACCTGCAAGCCGGAGGCCTTCAAGTAGTTCAGGATTTGAGCCTCTTCCTTTCCCGAAAGCCGGTCAAGCGCTTTCAACTCAACGATAATTTGTCCGTAGCAGACTAAATCAGCCTCATATTCCTTCTTGAGTGGGTGGCCCTTGTAGGTAATTCTCAATGCCTTGCGAGATTCAAAAGGAACATTACGGCTCGCCAACTCAATCTCGAGCGCTTCTTGATAGACTGCCTCGAGGAACCCAGAGCCAAGTTCTCGATGCACCTCTATCGCGGCTCCAATGATAGCAAAAACTTCATCCTTCAAGATCAGTTCCGTCATTGCGCCTTCTCCTGCCAAAGCTTGGTGATCCTTCGTGTCCTTCGTGGATAGCATTTTTCGCCACCGGCAGGGAGACGCGGATTTCGGTGCCCTGGCCGGGGGCGCTGCGCAGCGTGAAGGTGCCCTTCAGGCCGGCGACGCGCTCGCGCATCTGCTTCAGCCCGACGTGCCCGCGGCGCGCCGCTTCCTCCAGCGTGGCCGGATCAAAGCCCACCCCGTCGTCGCGGACCGTCAGGTGCACCGCCCCACCCTCCACCCGCAGCGCGATCCACACCGTGGTCGCCCGGGCGTGTTTGGCGACATTGTGCAGCGCCTCCTGAACGACGCGAAAGAGCACGGCCTCCATGAACGTGGGCAAGGGCGCTTCGTCCGCCAGTTGCAGGACCACGTCTATCTGATTCTGCTCGCCGAAATCGGCGGCGAACTGACGCAGCGCCGGATGAAAGCCCAGTTCCTCCAACGCCACCGGGCGCAGGGCAAAGATGGCCCGGCGCACGTCGCGGATGTGCTGGCTCAACAGGTCGCGCAGGGCGTCCAGTTCGGCGTGCATCTGCTGGGGGGCTTCGTCCACCAGCCGGTGCCAGAGCCGCGCCCGCATGCGCACGGCGGCCAGGTCCTGCGCCAGCCCGTCGTGAATCTCGCGGGCGATGCGATGGCGCTCCTCGGCGATGGCTTCTTCTTCGGAGCGCCAGACCTGCTCCACCGTGATGTCCTCTACGATGACGATGGCCGTGGGACCGCGCCGCGTACCCCGTTGCAGGGCGGCGCTCACCCGCGCCGGGAACGCGCTCCCGTCCCCCCGCCGGTGGGTGGATTCCTGCGTGACCGCCTCGCCCGCCCGCAGCCCGGCCAGCAACCGCTCCAGGTCGGCTTCGGCGCCGGGGGAGATGAGGCCGTCCAGCGGCAGCGCGGCCAGTTCCGCCGTCGTCCGGCCGTAGATGCGCGCCGCGGCCTGGTTGGCGCGCAGGATGCGCGGCGGGGATTGCGCCAGGTCCACCTCAAAGACGCCCAGCGGCGCGTGCTCAAAGAGGGCGCGGAAGCGCTCCTCCCGCTCCCGCAGCGCGGCGATGTTCCGCGCCCGCGCCCGGTAGATGAGGCCGCCGATAGCGCACACCACGGCGGCGACTGCCCCCCGGAACCACCACGTCGCCCAGAACGGCGGAGTGATGACCACCCGCACCGCCAGCCCCTCCTCGTTCCACACCCCATCGTTGTTGGCGCCCCGCACGCGGAAGGTGTACCTGCCTGGCGGCAGGTTGGTGTAACTGGCGTAGCGCCGCGTGCCGCATTCCACCCAATCCCGGTCAAACCCCTCCAGTTTGTAGGCGTAGCGGTTCTTCTGCGGGTCGGTGTAGTCCAGCGCGGCGAATTCAAAGGCGAAAAAGTTGTCCCGATACGAGAGGGTGATCTCCCGCAGTTCCGTCAGGGGCGTGTCAAACGTTACCACCTGGTCAAACTTGCGGAACGCGGTCAGGACGATGGGCGGGACGTAGGGGTTATCCCGCACGTCGGCCGGGTAGAAGGCGTTGAACCCGTCCAGGCCCCCGAAGAACATCTCGCCGCCGGGGCTGCGGTAGACGGCGCCGATGAGGAAATGCTCCCCCTGCAGGCCGTCGCCGGTGCCGTAGTTGCGGAAGGCGCCGGTCCGTGGGGTGAACCGGGAGAGGCCGCCGCCCATTGTCCCCAGCCAGAGGTTGCCCTCTTCGTCGGGAAGGATAGAGGCGACGGCGTCGTTGGGCAGGCCGTCCTCCACCGTGTAGACGGTGAACTGCCCGGTATCCCGGTCCAGGCGGTTCAGCCCCCGGTGCGTCCCCACCCAGAGGACGCCGTCCCCGTCCTCGGCGATTGCCCAGACGAAATCGTCGCTCAGGCTGTGGGGGTTGGCGTCGTCGTGGCGGTACCGGGTGAAGGTCCCGCTGCGTCGGTCAAAGTGCACCAGGCCGCTGTACGTGCCCAGCCACAGGTCGCCGCCCGAGTCCTCGCAGATGGCCCGCACCCCGTACGTGGACGGGAAACCGTTCGGATCGTCGGGACGAGGTTGATAGCGGATGAACGTCCCGCTCTTCCGGTCAAAGCGACTCAATCCCCCCGGGTCCTCCGTGCCGATCCACAGGTCGCCGCTCCGGTCCTCCAGGATGACCTTGACCGCGCCGGGGCCCAGACTGTGCGGGTTGCCGGGGTCGTGGATGTAGTGGACGAACCGCCCGGTCGCCTCGTCCAGGCGGTCCAGGCCGGCGCTGGTGCCCACCCACAGTACCCCTTCGCGGTCCACCAGCAGGGCAGTGACGTGGTCGTGGCTCAGGCTGTCGGGGTCGGCGGGGTCGTGGCGGTAGTGGGTGAACCGCCCGGTGACACGGTCCAGGGAGTCCAGTCCGCCGTCGTACAGGCCGATCCACAATCTGCCGGTGCGGTCCTGGGCCAGCGCGCCGACCGCAGGGCTGCCCAGACTGTGGGGGTCCCGCATGTCGTGGCGGTAGCGCTGGAAGCGATCCTTCGCGCGGGCGTAGCGGCTGACCCCGCCCCAGGTGGCGAACCACAGGATGCCGGAGCGGTCTTCATAGATGGCAGTGACGTCGTTGTTGATGAGTGAGTGCGCGTCCAGGGGGTCGTGGATGTAGCGGGTGAACTGCCCGGTGGCGCGGTCAAAGGCGTTCAGCCCGTCCTCCGTGGCGACCCAGAGCGTGCCGGTGCGGTCCTCGTAGAGCGCCTGGACGTGGTTGTGGCTCAGCGTGTGGCGATCCTCGCTGGCGCGGTAGTGGGTGAACCGGCCGGCCGCCCGGTCCAGCGCGTCCAGCCCGCCCACGCGGTTCTCGTGGGCCGTGCCGGTGGCGACCCACAGCGTGCCGGAGCGGTCCTCCAGAATCGCCGCCGCTTGATTGTGGCTCAAACTGGACGGGTCGGCCGGGTCGTGGACGTAGCGGGTGAAGCGGCCGGTGGCGCGGTCAAAACCGTTCAGCCCGCCGACGGTGCCCACCCAGAGCGTCCCGGCGCGAGATCGGTAGAGCGAGAGCACGTTATCGTCGCTCAGGCTGAACGGGTCGGCCGGGTCGTGCCGGTATTCCCGCGCCTGCCCGGTCGCCGGGTCGTAGCGAAAGAGCCCGCCGCCGATGGTGCCGACCCAGAGGAAGCCGTCGGCGTCCTGGTAGAGCGCGCCGATTGACTCGGGGGGGATGGCAGTGTGGTGGACAAAGTGCCCGTCGCCCGTGAAACTGTCCAGCCCGCCGACGGTGCCCACCCAGAGCGTCCCGGCGCGGTCCTCGTAGAGCACGTTGACCGTGTTGTTCACCAGCGACCGGGGGTCCGAGCGCAGGTGGCGGTAGATGGTGAAGGCATAGCCGTCGTAGCGGTTCAGCCCGTCCTGCGTGCCGAACCACATGAAGCCGTAGCGGTCCTGGAGGATGCAGTAGACGATGTCGTGGGAGAGGCCGTCGGCGGTGGTGAGGTGGACAAAACGGGGGTCGGGCGGCTGGGCGTGCGCAGGGGTAGCGAAGGGTCCACAGGCTAACACGATGAGGCACAGCCCGGCGAAGAATCGTATGAGACTCCTGGGTGGCGCTCTCTGAACTCTGGGCATTTTTCTTCTCATTACTGGAGTCTGGCGAATTTTCCGCGCGCTACGATTTCCGCAGTTTTTCGGCCTGCGAGCGACAGTTTCCGCTGCTCAAAGCCGGTCTGTGACCGGCGTCCGGCAATCGGCGGGTCGCAGACCCGCCGAGAGCACCCGCCGGGAGCGCAAAAGAGCATTTCGCCAGAGCCCAGTCCTTACCTGGGCTGACAAAGGGAACAGAAATGCACTCCCCGCCCGCCCAGACGGATACGGGTGATCGGCGCACCGCAGCGGGGGCAGGGCTGCCCCTCCCGCCCGTAGACGGCCAGATATGCCGCAAATTCCCCGGGCCGTCCGTCGGGTAGGAGATAACGCCGATCCGGCAGGGTGGTCCCCTGACGGGCGATGGCCGCCTCCAGCACCCGCCGGATGGCCCGGTGGAGTCGTTCCGCTTCTTCTTCGCTCAGCGTATCCGAACGCCGCAGCGGGTGCAGGCCTGCTTCCCAGAGCGCTTCGTCCGCGTAGATATTCCCCAGGCCGGCCAGGAACCGCTGATCCATCAGCAGAGGCTTCAGGCGAACCCGTCGGCCCTGGAACATCTCCCATAACCGCTGCGGCGTCAGGGCCGGGTCCAGCGGGTCCGGCCCCAGGCCCCCCAGAATCTCCTGCGGGTCATCCACCAGCGCCATTCGTCCGAACTTACGCGGGTCGGAGAAGCGCAACCGGCGGCCGTCGTCCAGGTAGAGGAGCACGCGCGTGTGGGGGTCCTCCAGGGCCGCGGCGTCCTCTACCACCAGCCGCCCACTCATCCGCAGGTGGGTCAGCAGCCACTTTTCCCCGTCCAGAGCGAAAATCAGCCACTTCCCGCGGCGGCGCACCTCCCGGATGCAGCGCCCCGGAATCTGGTCCGAAAACGCGGCCGGGGACGGCGCGGCGATGGTGCGCGCCCAGCGCACGTCCACCCCGACGATCCGTCGGCCGATCAGGTCCTGGAGTTTCCGGGCGAGGGTTTCCACTTCGGGAAGTTCGGGCATAGGCCAGGCGCAGGGTCGCAGGGAAAAACCACCAAGACACCAAGACACAAAGTTTTTTAAATACTTCGTGTCTTTGTGTCTTGGTGGTTATATACAGGGTGCTGCCGGGATTATACCAGGCGGAGGTCGGGGTCCACGTCCAGGTCCCAACCGGCGCGGACGCCGGCCCGGTAGCGGAAGTAGCCGCAGGCCGCCACCATCGCCGCGTTGTCGGTGCAGAGGATGGGGGGCGGGTAGTAGACGGGGACGGTCGCCCGCGCCCGGATGGCCGCCCGCAGGGCCTGGTTGGCGGAGACCCCGCCCGAAAGCAGGATGGCCGTCGCCCCGAACTCCCGCGCCGCGGCCACCGTCTTCGTCGCCAGGACGTCCACCACCGCCTCCTGGAACGCCGCGGCCAGGTCGGAGGCGAAACGGGAGGGGTCCCCCTGCTGCTGGACCAGCCGGGCCACCGCCGTCTTCAGCCCGCTGAAACTGAAGTCGTAGGTCTCCTCCAGCCAGGAGCGGGGCAGGCGAAAGCGGGCGGGGTTGCCCGTCGCCGCGGCCTTCTCTATGCTCGGACCGCCCGGATAGGGTAGCCCCAGCAGCCGCCCGACTTTGTCAAAGGCCTCCCCGGCCGCGTCGTCCAGCGTCCCGCCCAGGTACTGGTAGTCGCCATGGCCCCGCATCAGGACCAGTTCCGTATGGCCGCCGGAGACGATGAGCACCAGCAGGGGGAAGGAGAAATCGGGCGAAGGACCGTCGCCGTGCTCCAGCCAGTTGGCGTAGATGTGGGCCTCCAGGTGGTTGACCGGGATCAGGGGCAACCCGCGGCCCAGCGCCAGCCCTTTGGCGACGTTCACCCCCACCAGCAGCGACCCCACCAGCCCCGGCCCGACGGTCACGGCGATGGCGGTCAGGTCGTCCCAGCTCGTCCCGGCCTGATCCATCGCCTCCTGGACCACCGGGACGATGGCCTCAATGTGGGCGCGGGAGGCCAGTTCGGGAAAGACCCCGCCGTAGCGGGCGTGCAAATCCACCTGCGACGCGACGACGTTGGAGAGGATGCGACGGCCGTCGGCGACCACCGCCGCCGCGGTCTCGTCGCAGGAGGTTTCTATTCCCAGAATCAGTTCGCGGTCCACGGTCATCAGTCCGCAGTCATCAGTCGGTAGTCGGAAGTCGGTAGTCGGAAGTCGGTAGTCGGTAGGTCTCACCGGTACTCCACCCGTACTCCTTTCAGACGGCTCAGTCCCCATTCCAGGGCGAAAATCAGGCCGACGAAGGGAAGGTCTACCAACAGGGTCAGGGTGCAGGCCGCCGCCAGCCCGCGCAGCGCGGCCGAAAGGGGTGCAGCCAGCGCCGGCCCCATCTCCAGCAGGAGCACCAGCCCCACCACCAGGGCGAAGAAGAGGGCCAGGACGGGCCAGGCGCGCATATCGGAGCGGCTGGGGAGCATTGTGTTGCTGACGGCGAAGGCCAGGTAGGCCCAGACCCAGGCGTCACGGGCGCGGACGGCCTCCTTCAGGCCGGCCCAGGCGGCGGCCCAATCCGACCGGGCCAGCGCCATCCCCACCGGCCCCAGCCCCAGCCCCCAGTGACCGATAAGGAGGAGGGCCAGGCAGCCTGCTACCAGCGGCGCCAGGCCGATGAGCGCCGTCTTCACTGGCCCTGTCCGCTCCACGGGCACAAACCCCAACTGGATGCGGTCGCCCTGGCGGACCGGGACGATGGAGACCCGCCCGACCCGCGCGCCCAGAATCCAGGCCATGAGCGCGTGGCTGAGTTCGTGGAGCGCCACGCCCGGCAGAAGAGGAAGCGCGTAGAGCCAGACCGCCGCCTCCGGATCGCCCAGCGTCAGCAGGGCCACTCCCTGCAGGTGGCGGTGAATCTGCCGCTCCACCCACAGAAGCGCCCCCAGCGCCCCCGCAAACCATGCCAGGGCACCGACATCCATCCCCCTCCACCTTACGTTTTACGTTTTACGTTTTACGTTTTACGTATTCCGTAACCACCCACTCGTACAGCCGCCGAATCCCTTCTTCTACCGGCACTTTCGGCTTCCAGCCCAGTTCCCGCTCCGCCTTGCGGATGTCGGAGATGTAGACGCGCTGGTCGCCGGGGCGCCAGTCCCCATAAGAGACCGGGATGGGGCGGCCCAGCAACCGTTCCAGCATTGGGCCGAACTCCGCCCAGACGGAAATCGTGTTCTCCGGCCCGCCGCCGATGTTGTAGATTTCCCCCGCCGCCCGGTCTATTCGGGCGATCGCGGCGTCGTAGACATCCAGCAGGTCGTCTATGAAGAGCACGTCCCGCACCTGCTTGCCGTCCCCGTAAATCGTGATCGGCCGACCGGTGACAGCGGCGATGATGAACCAGGCTACCCACCCCTGATCCTCCACCCCCTGCTGATGGGGTCCATAGATGCAGGACTGGCGGAAGACGACGGTGGGCAGGCCGTAGATGCGGGCGTAGTCCCTGGTGTACTGGTCACCGCATCCCTTGGAATTTCCATAGGGGCTGTGGCAGTCCAGCGGCCGCGTCTCCGGCACCCCCAGGGGCAGGTCGCGGTAGCGGTAGCGGGTAGCCTCCTCCACCACCGCCACATCCTCCATCCCGCCGTAGACCTTGTTGGTGGAGGCATAGAGGAAGATGGGATTCCGCCCGGAGAGCCGGGCCGCCTCCAGCGCGTTGAACGTCCCCTGCGCGTTCACCTCAAAGTCGGTGCGCGGGTCGGCGACGGAGGTGGTGACGGCGACCTGCGCGGCCAGGTGGACGATGACGTCGGCGTCACGGGCGGCCTCCCGCAGCGCGTCAAAGTCCCGCACATCCGCCACGATCAACTCAAAGGCGCGCTCCCCGTGTTCGGAGCGCAGCCACTCCAGGTTTTGCTCCGTCCCCGGACGGGAGAGATTGTCGTAGATGACCACTTCTTCGCCCCGGCATAGCAACCGGTGGGCGTAGTTGATGCCGATGAATCCGGCGCCTCCGGTGATGAGGTATCGTCGGGTCAACGTTCCTCCGGTTTGGATTGGGGATTGGCGGTCAGCATTTCTGCCGAACGGGCGACCCCTCCCAGCGTCAGGCTCTCCCGCGCCAGGCCGATGAGGCCCAGGACGGCGACGAGGATGTACTGGAAGGCGTGGATGGCGAAGGCCGCGGTGACGGCCTGGTCGGCGGGCACATGGAAGGGGATGGTCAGGCCGTAGCGGGCGATGGCGTGGAAGACCCCCACCGCGCTGGGGGAGGAGGGGATCGCCATCCCCAGCCCCAGGATGCAGACCAGGAAGGGGGCCGCCAGGAGAGGGGGATGGAGGATGAAGGCGCGCAGGAGGGCCCAGTAGATGAGGATGACGAAGGCCCAGGCGATCGCCGACCAGAGGATCAGCGCCAGTCCGCGCCGGCCGGAACGGAGGGGGGCCAGGCCGTCAAAGAGGCCGTCCAGCGCCCGCGCCCATCGTTCGGCGTCCAGCCGGGGGAGGCGCGCCAGTGCCCAGCGGATGGCGCGCCGGCCCCAATCGGGGCGGAAGGCCATCAGGAGCAGGACGGCCGACGCCGCCAGGGCCAGCCCTCCGGCGAGAATCCCGGCGCTCACGGCCTCGCCGGACCCGGCGACGAAGGGGGCCACGGCTCCCAGTATGGCCACGACGGTGAGCATATCCAGCACCCGCTCCACGACGACGGTAGAGAGGGCCGCTGCGATGGAAACCTCTCCAGTCCGCCCGATCACCACGGCGCGGGCCGGGTCGCCCAGGCGGAAGGGGAGGACGTTGCTCACCAGGTAGCCGATGTTGGTCACCCAGAAGGCGCGGGCCAGGGAGACCTGCGGGCCCAGGAGGATTCGCCAGCGGACCGCGCGCGCCAGCAGATACGCGATAACGGCGCCGGCGGCGGGGATCAGGTAGCGGTAGTCCGCCTGGGCCACGGTTCGGGCGACCTCCTTCAGGTCAATCCCGATGAGGGCCAGCACCAGCGCGGCCGCGCTGACGACCAGCCCGATAACGGTCTGCCATTTTCGTTTCATCGGCAAAATTATACCACCGGGGCGGGGGTTGGGCAATCGGGATGGGGGTGTCTATACACCTCCTTATAGAAAAGCGATGGGGTTTGTAGGGCGGCTTTGCCGCCCCACAAACCCCACGTCTTCCTCTTCTCGTGGAGGCTTTACGCCCCCTACAGTCCCAGTGCCTCCCGAAGCCGTTCCAGGAAGGTGGGCTGGCGCACCTCCACGACCGACTCCCCGCCCATGGTCGCCGCCAGTTTCTGGAAGAGTTCCCGCTGCTCTCGGGTCAGTTTCGTCGGCACTTCCACGCGCGTCAGGATGAGCAGATCACCCCGGCCCTCCCGCCGCAGGTGCGGGACGCCCCGCCCCCGCAGCCGGAAAATCGTGCCGGTCTGCGTGCCCGGCGGGATGTCTATCTGCTCCTCCCCTTCCAGGGTGGGGACGGTGACCCGCGCCCCCAGCGCTGCCTGGGCGACGTTAATGCCCAACTCCACCAGCAGGTCGTCGCCGTGACGACGGAAATAGGGATGCGGCTCCACCTCCAGGACGACGTAAAGGTTCCCCGGCGGTCCACCGCGCTCTCCCGGCTCCCCCTCCCCGGCCAGCCGAATCTGCGTCCCGGTGTCCACCCCGGCCGGGATGTTGACGGTCAACTTCCGTTGGACGTACACCTTTCCCTGGCCCCGGCACTGCGGGCATGGGGTGTGGATGACCTCCCCGACCCCGCCGCAGACCGGGCAGGTGGTCACGTTCACAAAGGAGCCGAAGATGGTGCGCTGGACCTGGCGTACCTGTCCGGTGCCACCGCATTCGGCGCATCGGACGGGAGTGGTGCCCGGCGCGGCACCGCTCCCCCGACACTCCGGGCAGGTCTCCATCCGGGCGACCTCTATTTCCTTCTGGCAGCCGAAGACGGCCTCCTCAAACCGCAACCGCAGGTCGTAGCGCAGGTCTGCGCCCCGGCGGGGGCCGCGCCGCCGGGTTGTCGTGCGGAAACCGAAGCCCAGGTCGCCGAAGACTTCCTCAAAAATCTCAAAGGGGTCGCGGAAGCCGAAGTCAAAACCGGCCCCCGGCATCCCGACGGTGCCGAAACGGTCGTAGGCGGCCCGCTTTTCCGGGTCGGAGAGAACCTGGTAGGCCTCGTTGATCTCCTTGAAGCGGGCCTCGGCGTCCGGCTCGGTGGAGACGTCGGGATGGTACTTGCGGGCCAGTTGACGGTATGCTCGCTTGATTTCCTCTTGAGAAGCGTTGCGGCTGACGCCCAGGATTTCGTAGTAGTCTCGTCTTCCGTTCATCCGGTCGTCACTCTGGTGGGAAATGTACCCCTTCCAATCCCCCGAAGTGTTTGTCCTGAGTCCACAAGGTCGCGTGATACAGGCGGGCAGTGGCCAGGATCAAACTATCGGTCATAGCGAGTCTATGCTGGATAGACAATTGGGCCGCGTAGAGGGCGATTTCTGGCGTGATATCCACAATCCGACCGGTATACAGAACTCCTACGGCGGCCAGCGCTGCGTCTTCCCCAAGCAACAGGGTCAGACGCTTAAACACTTCGTACAGGCAGATAGTGGGCACGATTAGATTTTCACTATCCTGGATGGCGGGAGCGAAAAACTCGGCGTTTTTACCGTTGGCGAAATACTCCAGCCATCCTGAAGAATCCACAACGTTCATCGTTCTTCGTCCTCTTCCTCGCGCCCGACATCTGTATCTATGCCAGGGAACATTCCCCGTGCTTCTTCCACAGGTGGGACGACGACCAGGCGTAGCGTGTTTCCCAGGGGGATGAAGACCACTTTCTGCCCGGGTTTCAGCCCCAATCGCTCACGTGCGGCGCGCGGGATAACCACCTGATACTTAGATGAGATGGTCGCCGTGTATGTCTTTACATTGTCCATAACGAATGCCCCCTTGTAATACGATTATACCATCCTTCCCCGATATCGGCAACGCTTTTGGGCAGGGCCTGGAGTATTTTGCCTTGCAAACCTCGGAATGGTTCAATTTCCTTGGGAAATTAGTGACATTTTTGAGAAGAGTTAAAAATTACACGCGTCTGTTTTATTCCGTCGGTCACTCCAACAGGTAGGATAAACCTGGTCGTCCGGTTCTACGCCGGCTTCATTTGCCCCTCCCCCCTGCTCCCCCTCCCCGTTGCGGCGTTCCGCCGCACGGGGAGGGGGAAACCTCACCCTCTCCCCCAACCCC